>Ga0335078_10000144_pt1 | contig 120061 bp, 95 predicted proteins | sample Lox_Sample_32_FD_206711 | JGI IMG/M metagenome (GOLD analysis project Ga0335078, IMG submission 206711) | Soil microbial communities from Loxahatchee National Wildlife Refuge, Florida, United States - Lox_Sample_3.2 | ecosystem: Environmental > Terrestrial > Soil > Wetlands | place: USA... | reverse complement strand
GCAACTGCTCCGCTATCTGCGACACCCCTGGCTGCAGGGGCACTGGTTTCCAGTGGCGGCGATTCTCGGACTGCTGGGAGTCTTGTGGCTGGGCCGCGCTGAGCGCATCATTTACGTCCTCACGGCGCTGATTATCAATTATGCCGTCGAGCACGAGGGCGGATTGTTGAACTTTAAGCCGGTGGTGTGGCTGGGTAAGATTTCCTACAGCCTTTATATCTGGCAGCAATTATTCTGCTGGGGATTCGCGAGCCACTGGCTGGGACGTTTTCCGCAAAACCTTCTCGCGACGCTCGCGGTGGGTATCGCGAGTTATCATCTGATCGAGCAGCCGTTTACCAGGCTGCGCGAGCGGGTCCGCTACCGGCAGAATCCGTCGTGGCTCTCGAAACCGTTCCTGGGTGGCCGCCAAGTCACCGAATCGGCCTCTGCAATGTACTCTGGCGATTGAGCCGGCCTGCGCGCCGTTGGGCTAGGGGGCAAAACTGGAGCGCGCCTGCACGCCCCAGTGTCCGTCCTTCAATGTGACGATGTACAACGACGGGAATCGCCCGATCTCCTTATTGCTCGCGTCGTAGCGGACGAAAATCACCGCGAAATGTACCTTGTCGGGACCGCTTTGAATCACCTGCATCGACTCCCACCGGCTGTGGTCCCAGGGCGCCAGGCGCTTGGCGTAGTCGACGCTGTCGCGCTCAAATTCGGCTGCGGAGGCATAGCTGCGAACCCGGTTGGAGGCGAAGCGGACGTGTGGATAATTCAACGTCGCTGCCCAAGCTCGCGGGTCGCGTGAGTTGAAGGCGGTCATGAATTCGTCCATGGCCTTACGCGCGCCGGCTTCGGCTTTGGCGTCCTGGCCGTACAGGAGCCCAGCGGCGGGCAGCAGGAGCAGCCACGCCGCGCAGAGGTTTCGACCTACGTGAGTGCGTGCCATATGCGCTAGTTATCATAACGCCGATGCGGCGGTGAAGCGCTCGCGGCCTCGATGCGCTAATGTGTCGGGGAAATCACAATGATTATCATGTATTACAAGAAATGCATCTGAATGTGCTGTACAACTATTTTGTATTTACTTCGGATTGTCGATAGTTCCCACAGTGTTTTCGCTCCTCGGGAATTCGAGAGACGGTCACGAATGGCGTTTCCGAATTCTGGAAGTCCCCGTTCGGGTGCAAGCTTGGTTTTGGCTCACGGTTGGGTTGAGCGCGGCCGCGCGCCAGACCGGCGACGCGTTGATTTGGATCGGCGTTTGCTTTGTATCGATTGTGGTCCATGAACTGGGACACGTGGCCGCATTCTGGCTGTTCGGCGTGCGGGCAGAAGCGATCCTCTACGGCTGGGGCGGTCTGGCCGTTCCCGAGAAGGGCTGGAGTTTGAATGCGCGCTCGCAGTCGATCGTGTCGCTGGCCGGGCCCGCGGCGGGCTTCTGTTTAGCGGCGCTGATCGCGGTAGTTGCAAAATTCGCCGGCGCGAAGTTTGTTCTTGGCGTTACTCTCTACGTGATTCCGTCCGTGAACGCGTTCCTCGTCTCGTTTCCCCCTATCGGCAACGTCCTGTTGAACGATCTGCTGTGCGTCAACGTGTATTGGGCGCTCGTCAATCTGCTCCCGGTGTATCCGCTGGACGGCGGACAAGTGGTGCGGGCGATGCTCGAAGAGGCCGATCCTGTTCGCGGACACCGGCGAACCCTCTTGGTGTCGGCACTGGCGGGCGCGGCGATCGCATCCATGGCACTGCTTGCGGAAAATACTTACCTGGTTTTCTTGTTCGGCTGCCTGACTGTGGCCAGCGTAACCGAGTTGGCCGCGCCGAAGCCGGGTTTTCCTCCCAGTGCCTACTCGTCGTGGCGCGGCGGCAACCGGCTAGAGTAACGTTTTCCCCCGCCGTGGGCGCAGGAAACCGCACTGCTCGCCACGGTATAATTCAGGGGAATGGACATCTACGAGGAGGTCGTCCGGCTGCGCCGCCTGGGGCAGAAGTGCGCGCTGGCGACCATCGTTCAGGTGAACGGTTCCATTCCAAGCTACGAGTCGGCCAAGCTGCTGGTGCGCGAGGACGGCTCCATGATCGGAACCATCGGCGGCGGCTGCGTGGAGGCGGAAGTCTGGAATGCCGCCCGCGAGGTGATGCAGGAAGAGCGCCCGCGCCAAATGAATTTCAGCCTGGGCCAGGACGCGGCGTACGACAACGGGCTGATCTGCGGAGGCCAATTGAGCGTGTTCGTCGAGCCAGTGGTGCCTCAGCCGCGCGCGTTCATCTTCGGCGCGGGACATATATCGAAGAGCATTTCGAAGGTTGCGACGCTGGCAGGCTTTGCCACGGTGGTTGTCGACAATCGCGAGGCGTTCGCGAATCGAGAGCGCTTTCCGGAAGCCGACGAAGTTTACGCCGAGGAATACGAGGACGTATTTCCGAAGCTCACCATCCGCGATACCAGTTATTTGATCATCGTGACGCGCGGGCATCGCGACGATATGCGCGTGCTGCGCTGGGCGGTGGAGACCAACGCCAAATACATCGCGATGATCGGCAGCAAGCGCAAGGTGATCGGCGTCATCAAGGAGTTGGAAAAGGAAGGCATCCCGCGCTCGGCCTTCGAGCGTACGTTCGCGCCCATGGGTCTGGATATCGGTGCGATCACGCCCGAGGAGATCGCGGTTTCGGTGGTCGCGGAAATGATCGCGCTGCGGCGCGTGCCGGATGCCGAGTGGCGCAAGGCGGCTAAGTCGATTTTCGCCACCGAGACATCGCGCGCCGTGCTCAAGTGAGGTTCTCTTTCCAGTGACCCCGGGCTGTTCCATCGCCGGGCTGATTCTCGCCGGAGGCGCGTCGCTCCGCATGGGCAGTCCGAAGGCGCTGCTTCGCTTCCAGGGCGAAACATTTCTCGACCGGATGATCGCGTTATTCGGACGCGTTTGCCATCCCGTGATCGTAGTGCTGGGCCACAATGCGGCAGCCATTCGCGCCGGAATCGAGCGGCCGGGCGGCACCGTATTTGCGGTGAATCCAGATCCCGAACGCGGCATGCTCAGTTCGCTGCACTGCGGGCTATCGGCCGTTCCAAGGAGTGCGGACGCGGTGATGTTCGCGCCGGTGGATCATCCGCACCTCAGCGCATCGACGCTCGAAACGCTGGCTGCGCGGTTCCAAACATCGCGCGCGCCGGTGACCGTTCCGGTGTACGCGGGTGAGCACGGGCATCCTGTCTGTATTTCGCGCGCCCTGGTCGACGAACTGCTCGCACTTCCGCTCACCGCCATGGCCAGCGATGTGATCCATCGCTATGTTCCACAGACTTGCTATTTCGACGTGGACGATCCGGCGGTGGTGACCGATATCGACGATCCGGCGGCATACGCCGATCTGCTGACGGCGCAGGAGTCGCCGCGGCCATGAAAACTCTACGTCGCGCGGCGATCGCGTTAATCGCGTTGGTGCTGATTGCAGGCGCGATCGCACCCAAGCTCAGCACGGATCGGATTCGCCCGCGCATCCAAGCCGCGCTGGAGGCCGCGCTGCACCGGCAGGTCGAGATCGGCGAAGTGCACCTCAACCTCTTCCGCGGCCCTGGATTTACGGTAGAGCGCGTAGTCATCGCCGACGATCCATCGGCCGGGATTGAGCCGTTCGCCTACGTCGAGTCGATGCGCGCGCGCGTTCGCCTGACGAGCCTCATCGCCGGCAAGCTCGCGTTCTCGAGCTTGTATCTCGATTCGCCCAGCGTGAACCTGGTACGGACCGCTTCGGGAAGTTGGAACGTGCAAGCGCTGCTCGATCGGCCGGTAGTCGCCCAGCCCGTCGCCGGCACCGTCCCCGACATCCAGATCAGCGGCGGGCGGTTGAATTTCAAATTCGGCGACACCAAATCTGTTTTTCATATTCGCGACGCTGATCTCGAGATCTTTCCCAATGAGCGCGGCGAGCTGGTGATCCGGTTCGCGGGCGTGCCGGCGCGAACGGATCGCGGCAGCCAGACCTTCGGCGAGGTCAGCGCGCGCGGCTTGCTGCGGCCGAGCGGCTCGGGGCCCGAACAGCTCACCATGGGGCTGCACCTGGATCGCACCGCGATTTCAGAAATGGTGCGCCTGTTCGGCACCCGCGATCTGGGCGTGCACGGCTACGCGGTCGCTGAGGCACAGCTTTCCGGACCGTTCGACAAAATTGGAATCACGGGCAGCCTGAACATCAACGACATTCATCGCTGGGATTTGATGCCGCCGCATGGCGAAGGCTGGACCCTGCACTACGACGGCTCGCTCGATTTACACAATCATCATTTGAATCTGGAGACGGTGGCGGCGGATCCGTCGCAGCAGCAGGCGCAAGCGGTGGCACTCCAGTTCGCATTGGCCGACTATCTTTCGAAGCCTGCCTGGGACGCAAGCATCCGGTTTCACGATCTTCCGGCGGCATCGCTGCTCGAAACCGCGCGTCACATGGGAGCGCCCCTCGCGGCGGGCGTGCAGGTGGACGGCAAGGTGAACGGCGGGATCGCGTATTCGAACCAGCGCGGGTTGGATGGCGAGTTGACGCTCGATTCGGCGTCGGTGAAGTTTCCCCAAGCCGCGGCTGCCACTTTCGCTTCCGCGCGGCTCAAGTTCAACTCGAGTGAGGTGGCGCTTGATCCGGTCAGCGTGCAGCTGGACGATGGGCAGTCGGCTGAAATTCGCGGCCAGTACGCATTCGATAGCAGCCACACTAGCTTCCGCATCAACACGGCGCAATTGACCATCGCGGAGGTGGAAGGCGACGCCAAGCGGGTGGTCCAGGCGCCACCCATTCCGCTGCTCGAAAATCTACGGCAAGGCACTTGGAAGGGCTGGATCGCGTTCGACCGCAGGGACGATCGTCCGGCGGTCTGGTCAGGCCTTTACGATTTGCAGGATGCCGTGCTCGACGTTCCCGGGTTGGCGTCGCCGGTCCGGTTTGCCTCGGCCTCGGTGGAGATGAAGCAGGGCCAGATCCAGATCAATCGCATGCGAGCGCGCACGGGTGCGATTCGGTTGGAAGGCGATTACCGCTACGATCCCGCCGCCGCCGTTCCGCATCGCCTGCATCTCCGCATTCCGGAGCTGAAGCTCGCTGAACTCGAGCGCTTGATGCTTCCCACTTTGCGGCGCCGGGAAGGATTTCTGGCGCGGACATTTGGAAGAAATCCTCCGCTTCCGAAATGGCTGGAAGAGCGATCCCTCGACGCGTCGGTTGAAGTGGCCAGTGTGCTGAATGGCGATTCGCCGCTCGGCCAATTTGGAGGACACCTGGTTTGGGATGGCCCGAAAATCACGTTGACGGGCTTCGATCTGCGCCTCGATCCGATGCATGCCTCGGGCGACATGACGGTGCGCCTGGACAAGCTGCTGCCGGCGTACCGGCTCACCGGCAGCATCGAAAACCTCGACTACCGCAACGGTCAGCTGGACGTGGACGGAGCGCTCGAGACCAGCGGCCTGGGCGATAGCGTGCTGCTCAACGTGCAGTCGGACGGGACCTTCGAGGGCCGCGAGATCGCGCTTTCGCCGGACGCTCCGGTGCACCAGATCTCAGGAGCCTACCGGATCGCGCCAGCGTCCGGCATCCCACGCCTGGCACTTTCGAATCTTCAAGTCGCGATGGGACAGGACAATCTCGTCGGGCAAGGCGCGAGCTCCGCGGATGGTCGCATTGTGCTCGAACTGATGAGCGGACGTAGGCCGGTCCGTTTGTCGGGGATGCTGCTTCCAGTGCATCCAGAACGTTAGTACCCGAAATTGTAGTATCTGGGGTTGGCATCCGATACAATGGAAGGAGCGCGGGCCGATGAACCAGCGGATCAACGCCCTTCTTGCCGAGACCCACAATGAATTGCGGGAGCAGTTGAGTGCGGCGCAACGTCATTTTCACCGTCTCGAAGAATTGCTCGCCTCGCGCGAATCCAACGACATTTCGGTACTGAACCGGGCCATGCGGCGATTGCGCGCGTTGCGCAACGGGGAGTGGTCTCAGGCCGTGAACGATGCTGCGTCGGCCTTCGCCGCGCGCGCCGCACTGTTCACGCTGCGGGGCGAATCCGTGCAATTGGAGGCATCCCGAGGAAGAATGCCGATGGACGCGGTTCCTCTTGCGTCGGCGCCCGCTTTTCAAAGCGCGGTGGAAACGAAAGACACAGTGGTCGCCGTGCGGACGCGTGGTGAAATGTCCGCGCCCATCGCTAATTACTTCGGCGAATCGCCGGAAGATCGGTTCCATCTTTTTCCGGTTTCGAATGGCAGCCGCGTGGTCGCGCTTATTTATGCCGACGGTCCTCGAACCGGCCTGCACCCCGACGCCCTGGAATTGCTCGCTAACGTCGCGGGAGCTATGCTCGAGAGGCCGGGCGCGATTCTCGAAAGCCGCTCAGAGAACCCGTCGAACGGCTTGGTGAACATCGCCGGCTCGCTCGACGCGAGTGAGCGCGACATCGATTTGAAGGCACAGCGTTTTGCGCGCGTTCTGGTTGCTGAGATGGTGCTTTATCAGGATCAGCATGTTAAGAGCGGGCGCGCCGAGCGCGATCTATACGCCTCGCTCCAGCCGCAAATCGATGAGGCGCGGGAAGCCTATCGCGCGTCGTTTCTGACCGATCATGAATCGCTCCCGGATTATCTGCATCAGGAGCTGGTAACCACGCTGGCGAATGACGACGTCGAAGTTTTAGGACCCAATTACCCGGGCCCCCTGGCATGAAAATTCCTCTTTTGCTGGTAGCTGTGCTGGCAATCGCCGGAAGTGCGCCCGCGCAAACTTTGGATGCGCTCGCCGCCAACTACCGCAAAACTCCCAACGCCCGGACGCGCGCCGCCGTGCTGCGCTACGCCGAGCTGCATCGTGCCGACAGGAGCGGAGCACTCGCGCTACTGGCGGTGAGCGTGACGGAGATCGATCAGCGCCAGTTCGGCGACGCGCTCCAACATTTGAAGGGAGCTGAGAAGCGGTTACCGCAGCTGGCAGATTACATCGGTTACCTGAGTGCGGTTTGCGAGTCGGATTTGCGCGCGTTTCAGGATGCCGAAAAATCGCTGGCGCCGCTCTGGAAGTTTCGCCCGGCCTCCCCGCTAGTTACCAAGGCAGTAGTGCTCGAAGCCAACAACGATCTCGACAACGGGCAGGCGGCGGCCGCCGTGGCGCTGGTCGAACAGCATCGCGAGGACCTGACCGGTCCGCAGGCGGAGCTGCTGCTGGCACGCGGCTACGAAGCGTCCGGCAATACCTCGGCCGCGGTGGAACACTACCGGAAAATCTACGCCGAGTATCCGCTATCACTCGAAGCCAGCTTTTCGGCGGGAGTGCTGGCGCATTACGAGCCGACCCCTGCCGCGGTTCTGCTGGCTCGCGGTTTGAAGCTGGTCGACGGCGCGGACTACGTGCGCGCGGCCAAGGAACTCTCGGCCGTCCTGCCGCAGTTGAGCGGAATCGATCTGGATCTGGCGCGTGTGCGCATCGGAGCCGCCGACTACTTGGGCCGCGAGTACAAACCTGCCTACACGCAGCTCACTTCCTTCGAGGCTTCCACGCCCGAAGCCGAGGCGGAGCGCCTGTACTATCTGATGGAAACCGAGCGGCGGCTGAACCGGATCGACGATATGAATGCGACGCTCGCGAAACTTTCGGCTGCGTTTCCGCAATCGAAGTGGCGGCGCGAAGCCCTGATCTCGGCGGCTTACTACTACACGAATCAAAAACAGTTCGACACTGCCAGCGATCTTTTCAAGACTTGTTCGGAATCGTTCGCGGGCGATCCCGAGGCCGCCGTCTGCCACTGGAAGGTGGCGTGGTCGCAATACCAGAAAGATCCTTCCGGCGCCGAGCACCTGCTCCAGGAACACTTGAAGCGCTATGCGGACTCGGACCGCACCTCCAGCGCACTCTATTTCCTTGGCCGGATCGCCGAGCTCAATTCCAACTGGAGTTCGGCTCGTGTTTACTATCAGGAAATCGACAGCCACTATCCGAACTACTATTACGCAATGCTGGCGCGCGAGCGGCTCAAGTCAACTCGTATCGCTTCGGCGCCGCGGTCGGCTGAGACTGCGCAGTTCGTGGAGGCGATCAATCTGCCCCCACTTCCCAAACAGGATTTTCAATCCAGCCCGCTAACCAAGCAGCGCATCGAGCGCGCGCACTTGCTGGCCGACGCTGGGCTCGACGATTTGTCGGAAGGTGAACTGCGGTTCGGCGCGAAAGTGGACGGCCAGCCGCAAATCATGGCGCTGGAGTTGGCGGAGCTGGCTAATCACCGGCAATCGCCCGATCAGGGGATCCGATTCATCAAACGTTATGCTCCGAATTATTTGTCTTTCTCGCTGGATGGCGCGCCGGACAAATTCTGGCGCCTGGCCTTCCCGCTCCCCTATCAGAAGCAGCTCGAAGCGTTCTGCCGTCCACTTTCGCTCGATCCCTACATCGTTGCCGCGTTGATCCGGCAGGAATCAGAGTTTAATCCGAAAGCGGTGTCGCGCTCTAACGCGCGCGGGCTCACGCAAGTGATGCCGGCCACCGGGCGCGAGTTGAGCCGCAAGCTCCGTATCCCGCGCTATCAAACCAGCATGCTTTTCACTCCGGAAACGAATCTCAAGATCGGGACTTATTATCTGAAGGCCCTTTCCGATCAGCTGGAGGGCAAGTGGGAGGCGACGCTGGCATCCTACAACGCGGGGAAGTCGCGCGTGCTCGGATGGCTGGGAACGGGAACTTTCAACGAACCGGCGGAATTTGTCGAGAGCATTCCGTTCAACGAGACGCGCGTTTACGTTCAGAGTGTGCTGCGCAACGCGGAAGTCTACCGTAGGCTATACGGGCCGAAGCCCAACTGAGCGCCAACGCTAGACACTGATCACCGGGCAGGGCGACTGCCGGATGATCGAATAGACGTTGGTGCGCAAGCGTCCGAGCGCGCGCGTGGCGTGGCCGCGCCCGCAGATCACCAGATCGGCACTATGATTTTTAGCGGCGTGCTCCACCACTTGCGCGACGTCGCCTTCGCCCAGACAGAGCTGCGCCGCCACGCCGGCAGTCACCTGCATCTTGCCAATCGTGGTCCGGGCCTCCTCTTCGAGTGTTCTCTGAAAATCGACATCGAAGTACCGCTCAGGCCCCGCGACTGGTGCAGGGATGGCGTGAGCCAGCCATAGTTTTGCGCCAAAATCCTGCGCCAGCCGCGAAGCAAACCGCATGGTACCGATGCTCGCGTCGGTGAGATCCACCGCGCATACAATTCGTTCGAAGAATCCAGAGGAGGGAACCGGCTCTTCCACGTGCACGGCTGTCCAAACCGGACACATTGCGTCGTGCAACACTTTTGCTGTTACCGATCCGAGCAGCATACTGCGAAAGACGCCGTATCCGCGCGTGGGCATCATGATCAAATCGGTGCCATGCTCTTCAGCGTAGCGGGTGATCACCTGAGCCGCGTCGCCTTCTTCGACGGTGCGCGTGACGCTGAGCCCGGCGAACCGGTTCTTCAGATACTGATCGAACTCGTTCTGCCGCGCTTCCCGAATCGCGGGTGTGTCCACAAGGGCCATGTAGCCGTACCAATCCGTAAAGTAGGCGGGCGGAATTTCGAGCGCGTGCAGCAATGTAACTTCGGCGTCGAACTTCCGTGCGAGTGCTTCGACGAACGGCGCAGTCGCCGTGCAGTAATCCGACATGTCCACCGGGAAGAGAATTCTTTCGACAGTTCGCATCGCACACCGCCTTTCGTTGAGAAAGGCAGCACGCTATGTGCCAGCAGGGCTGAGCCGAAAATGCTCAGCAGCGGTACGGCTGATGGCTGCAATCGGCTCTTATTGCGCAGTCATCCGATACGGGGATTGGGGCATTTCGCTCAAGACTTGACTTTCAACACCGCTGCTCCCCGAATCGCATCATTCTTAAGCGCGTTGAGTGCGCGATTGGCATCGGCGAGCGTGAAGACTTCGATCTCATTATGAATCGGGATTTCGGCGGCGATGCGAAGGAAATCATGCCCGTCCTGGCGAGTGTTGTTGGCGACGCTGCGCACGGTGCGTTCGCCGTAGAGCAGGTTGTAATCGAGCGGCGGGATCTCGCTCATGTGGATTCCGCCGAGCGCGAGCGTTCCGCCTTTCTTCAAGGCCTTCAGCGCGGCAGGGACGATTTCGCCAGCGGGCGCGAAAATGATGGCGCTGTCCAGTTGCACCGGCGGAGGGTCGATGGTGCCTCCCGCCCAGACCGCGCCCAGTTCCAAGGCGAGCTTCCGGTGACGTTGATCGCGCGTGCACGCGTACACGTCCGCGCCCCAGTGCCGCGCAACTTGAATCGCGACGTGGGCCGCGGCGCCGAAACCGTAGAGTCCCAGTCGTCCTCCACGTTCGATTCCCGAAAGCCGCAGCGAGCGGAATCCGATGATGCCTGCGCATAGCAGCGGCGCGGCCTTGAGATCCCCGAAGCCGTCCGGAATCGGATAGACGAAGCTCTCATCGCCCAGCGCGTATTCGGCGTAGCCACCGTCGACTGTGTAACCGGTGAAGCTCGGCGTGTTGCAGAGATTTTCCTTGTGGGCGCGGCAGTACTCACAGGTTCCGTCGGTGGAATGCAGCCATGCGATTCCAACGCGCGTTCCGATTGCATGTTTGACATTCGGGCCGACGGACTCGATTATGCCGACGACCTGATGGCCGGGGATGATGGGCGATTTTCGCTGCGGCAGTTCACCTTCGATAACGTGCAGATCGGTCCGGCAAACGGCGCAAGCGCTCACCCGCAGCAGAACTTGTCCCGGCCCCGGCTCGGGCTGGGGAACTTCGGCAAACTCCAGCGGATTGGACTCAACCGGGGCGGGCTTTCGAAGAACGCAGGCCTTCATGCTTCATCAATAGCAGGTCTTCGGGCGCGTTATGATTGGGCCATGTACTTCAAGTTGTTCGGCGTCGCGATGTTGGTGATGTCGTCGGCCTCGGCGCAGACCGATTGGGCTGGATTCGCCGCGGGGCTGCGATCGAGATACGGGCCACCGCTTCTCCGGGAGACATTCGTGCCTCGGCCCGGGATCGAAATGACAGTCGATTACGCGGCGAATGGGAACGTGTGCAGAGTCCAACTTCCTCCTACGGCACCTAATGATCTCTTACTGGAACTGATACCTGTATCGCTGCGCGGGAAACAACTACAGAGTGGAATGGGGCAGATCGGGCTGATATCCATAAAAATCACGGAATACGAAAACGTGACCATCAGCGAGATCTTCAATAACACGGGACGAGGCGTTACCGTGACCTTCCCGAAAGAACAATGCCGGGACAAGGTTCAATGAGGATTCCGGGAATCCACTTCAGCCGCAACCTGATTCGCAGCCGTACGCTCCTCATCCAACTGGTCCGGCGCGATTTTCAGCAACGCTTCGTCGGCTCGGCGGCCGGTTGGCTGTGGGGCGTGATTCATCCCCTGGTCATGCTGGTGAGTTGGGTGTTCGTCTTTCAGATCTGCCTGCACCAGTCACTCCCTCCGAATGAGGTCACGCAGAACTACGCCTTGTACTTGTTCTGCGGATTTCTGCCCTGGATGCTGTTTCAGGAGACCGTGATGCGCTCCTCGATGTCGCTGCTCGAGAATGCGAACCTCATCACCAAGACAGTATTCCCATCCGAGATAATTCCGGTGTCGATTTTTCTTTCGTCGCTCATCGGCCATTTGATGGTGCTGGCGTTAGCGGTCGCAATCGTCGGGCTGTATGTCGGCCACTTCAGCCTGTGGATGTTTTCGCTGCCATTGTACATGCTGCTGACGGGATTGATGGCGGTCGGAGTGGGCTGGATCGTGGCGAGTTTGCAGGTTTATCTTCGCGACACAGCGCAAATTCTGTCCGTAATCCTGACGTTCTGGTTTTGGGCGACACCCATTTTCATCCAGGAAGAACAGATTCCGCAGCAGTTACGCTTCATCATCCGCCTGAATCCGCTCGCGTACATGGTGCGCGCATATCGCGAGCGCCTGCTTTCCTACAAGGTTCCGAATTTGCACGATTTCGCAGTGATCACTTTGTACGCAATCACTGCGTTCATCATCGGCGGGCTGTTCTTCCGGCATCTGAAGCGCGGCTTCGCGGACGTGCTCTAGCCGCGCTTCAGCCGGATCTAAGCTACATGCCTTCGTCGGCCGACGGCCCGTAGATCGACGGCACGGGGATATCGTTCAACCGCAGATACACGCCGAGCTGCGCGCGATGATGGATCACGTGATTCATCACGAACGAGCGCACGCAGGCAATGCGCGGCATGGTGAAGAGGGTGTTTCCGGCGGCTTTGAGCGACCAGTTCGCCAAGAACGCCTGGTCCGTCGCGCCCGCCAGCGCCGCGCGCGCACTGGCGACGTTTTCGTCGAATTTCTTGAGCAGCTCGGCTTGCGATCCAGCCGGAACTTCTTTGTAAGGCGGAGCACCCGGCGGGGAAATATCGAACGAGTCCTTGTTCATGGTGTCCGAGGTCCAGGCGATCATGTTTGCGATGTGCGTTGCGAGGTGACCCATGCTCATCGACTTTGCATGGGGTTTCCAGTCGAGCTTATTGTCGGGCACCCGTTCCAGAGTTTTCCGTGTATTGCCCATTTCCTGATCGAATTCAGGGAGCAATGCGTCTTTGATTGGCATATCGAGATGTTCCTTTGGGGAGAATCAACCGCTAGGACATCATAGGCGAAGAATAGGCGAAATTCAAGAGGCTAGCAGGATTATTCACTTGACGAAGTTGGTAGGGTATGATTGGATTGTACCCGAGGCCACGAATCGCGCCACCGATCAAACGGCTTCCGACAAGGAGGGTTGTGAGTCTTATAGCTGCCGTCATCTGCAATGACGGAATCGCCATAGCTGCCGACTCACAGGAAACGGTTGGAGACTATCGCAGGACTGTACAAAAAATAACGCCGTTCACCTTCCCCAACTGCAAAGTTGTCGTTGCTGGTGCCGGAAACGGGGATCTGATTTACACATTCAGGACCAGCCTGCAGGCGAAGTTTTCTTCCGCCACGGTCAATAATATTGCAGAGTTCATTGTCCAGGCCGAGACGATCCTGCGTGAATTCTATGACAGCGTCGTGTCGCTGTATCCTGCCGAAGAGATCAGAAAGGACATGTACCTGTTCCTAGCGGCTAGCATTGAGAGCACCGGCGAATATTCTGCATGGGTCACCAACAACACCTGTGTTCTTTCGAAACTGGAAGAATCTCAACTTCTAGGCTGGGAGGAGACGCTGTACTACCGAAGTCTTCAGAAGATGAGTAGCCCGACGATGCCATTGGCGCACGCGGTGCTGGTTGCCATCCATACGTTGATTGTTGGCGAAGAGACTTCCAATTATGTGCGCGGCCCAATGTCGGTTTCTGTAGTAAGCAGGCGCGGAATTTTTCAGGAACCGGACAAAGATGTGGAAGCTGTTGTCAAAAGGCTAAGAGACTACGAGGACAATCTCAGCAGACTATTTCTGCTGTACTCGGATGTGACAACGTCGAGCATCAAGTTCAGACAGCAATTGGAAGACTTTTCCAGCAGCGCGATAGCATTGCGTGAGGCCCACGTAGAAGCAGAGATTAACAGATTGTTTGCCGATGGATTCGATACAACAAACTGGGCTTATCAGAAATTCCCCAAGGGCGTCGCTATTTCTATGAGCAACTTCGGAGAAATAACCGTTCTTCAAGGCAAAGAGAGAGAGGAGTTCTATCGAAGAAATGGCATCGACATCTCAAAAGTGAGCCTTGAGGAATGGGGTCGTCTGGAGTGGAAAGCAGACTCTCCGGAGGATACCGACAAGGACGAACCAAAAGAATGATCCGTCTGTCATCTCAATTTGTGATCAACTTTGAAATAGGACATGGGAGGTCCTACCAGATGGCAGATCGATGGATTCGCGAACGGTTTGAAAACTATCAAGCTAAGCTTGCGGCGCAACAGCAACGGGAGGAGTGGAATCACAAGGCAAGAACTAGCTACGACGCGCAGTTCGATCTACTGAAGAGTCGGGTTGGAGAGGACGTGAAGACCTACAATGAATTGTTCGCTCAACACAAGGATTGCATAGCCAAGTTTGTGGCCGAATTCCAAGGCAAGAATACTTTTATCGTTGAGTGTGCGCGCAAGGGAAAGAACGTCATGGTGGAAAAAGTCGGCTTTCCGATCATAAAAGCTTATTGGAATATCAGTCATGGAGTTTCTCCTGAACGATCTGGAGTTTTGGAGATCGCTGCTGACGATGAAGGAGCTGTGCGGTTTAAGCACTTTGAGGAGTTTTTGCCAGATGTAAGCGATGCCTCGAAAGTGATTCTAGATTCAGTCCTGTGTGGCGAGACGGAATGAGTAGTTTAGGCCGTCAATTTCTCGAACGTTAGAGGATCGGCAGTGACCATATGACGCAGTGTGTCCACGAACAGATCGGAGTTCTTGCGCCGGTTGAATCGGAAAGTCATTTCGTTCAGGTAGGCCGGAAGATGCTTGGCGCTGACTTTGTGCCACGATCCGACAATGCCACGCTTGAGAAGCGAGAACGCCGATTCCACAGTGTTGGTATGAACGTCACCATCGACGTAAACCCGATCCTTGTGCTTGATCGTCTCATGCTTCGAACCGTGAATGCCGGAAGCCATCATTGCCTTGGGATAAGCGCTCCACTCGTCGGTGACAATCATCTCCACATCGGCAGAGTCGATGTTCTCTTTGATGTATTTTGCAAGCGTGCCAGACGTGATGTCTTCGGCTTTGAAAAAGCGCAACTCGCCTCCGCGCTGTCGAATGCCGATCACCGGAGTTTTACTGTCGTACTTCTTAGTTCCGGCAGCAGCGCGACCTCCAACGAACGTTTCGTCCATCTCGATCACTCCGCCAAGCGGTTGCCGATCCACTTCCTGCATCGCATGACGGATGCGATGGCAAAGATACCACGCCGTCTTGTAAGCTATCCCAAGAGTGCGCTTCAATTGATTAGCAGACATTCCTTTGCGAGCCTCAACCAGCAACAGCACAGCGAGGAACCAAGTCTGCAAGGGCAGGTGCGAGTCGTGAAAGATCGTTTGTGCCGTTACGGTGAACTGGTAATGGCATTCGTAGCACTCGAATTTGAAGTTGGCGATTTCGCCCGTCTTTTTACTCTTGCAACGCAAACACTCAACTCCGTGCGGCCAGCGAAGGCGCTTCAGGAGTTCGCGGCATTTGTCATCGGTGGAGAACTGGCGATTAACGTCAACTAGAGTCATGGCTACCAAACCTCCAAAGAATCCACTCCAAAGCGTCCCGACCCGGAAGTTGGCGTCAAACTTGAAGCGCGAATTACGGCAGATACTTCGCGAACATAAGCCGTCAACCGGACAGCGTAAGCAACGGAGCGATAAGCCTTTAAGTCCATCTCAAGAATAGTATACGCTTATGCCTGTACTTCGTCAAGTGAATAATAGTCGAGGCTAGTTCGTTTGTTAAATTTTGTATTGGAACCTACAGTTTTGTCGCCTCATCCAATGTAGTGGAAGGGCGGAAAAAAGCCGCCCGGGAGGGACAAGATGTTGAAAAAGCTGGGCTTGAAGAGGTTCGGATTGCCGATGCTGGCATTGGCGGGAATGCTGGCCTTCATGGCGCCTCACAAGGCGGACGCAGCGGTCCGGTTTGGAGTTGGAGTCGGCGTAGCTCCCGGATATTATCCGGCATACCCGTATGCTTATTCGGACCCCTACGATTACCCCTATTATGATCCGTACGCTTACGGATATCCGTACGGCTACCCCTATGGCGGGGTCTATTTCGGCGGCGGCGGCTGGGGCGGCGGTTGGGGCCACGGCTACTACGGCGGCCACTACGGCGGCGGATTCCGTGGCGGTGAATTCCACGGCGGCGGGTTCCATGGCGGTGGCGGGTTCCACGGTGGCGGTGGATTCCACGGAGGTGGTGGATTCCATGGCGGTGGCGGCCACGGCGGGCATCGCTAATCGGTAGTTAGATTTCTCCTCCCCATCCACCCCGGTTGGCTTCTTCGGGAGCCGCCGGGGTGGGTTCGTTTTGTGACTTTTTATTTAGCGGGTCCACCGTCCGTACTGGGCGAACCCGCGAAAACCTTGGTCCCGTCCGGCATCGTAACGCTGCGAGCGTTTGCCAAGTTGCTACCATCCTTAGCGGCGTATCCTTCCACCGTAATCTGATCGCCTTCCTTCAGCGCGCTTCGCCGCCAGCCCTGGCGGATGAGCACGTTGGGACTGCCCATTTCAAATCCCCAGTTGGTCACCTTGCCGCTAGCGTCTTTCACGTCGACGTATAGCCAGGCGTGCGGATTGGTCCATTCCAGTTTTGTGACCGCGCCTGAGACCTTGACGTGTTTGTTCGCATCGAACTCAGCGCTAAAGGCGTGGTGCGCCCAAGCCGGGACAGTCGCGAGCGCCAACCCGAGACAGACCGCGATCGCAGATTTCCGATTGGTCATGGTTATTTCCCTACCAGGTGCTGGACGTCGCGATTGTTTTCGGTGCAAACATATTGCCCGACTTCCTCGGTTTCACCGGCCAGCTCGGTAGTTTCTTTGAAGGTCCATGGCTTTTTGTAGGCGCCCGGGTCATCGATGGTGGTCTCGATTTCCAGATGTCCCAGGTCCTTGCGCCGGAGACGTTCGGTGACATGCATTTTATCGGTATGAGGATGTCCGATGGCGTCGACCCAGGTCTGGTCGTTGAAGCCGACCGTATCCACCACCAGCGTGTCTCCTTCCCATTTGCCGACGGAATGCCCGATGAAAGGCGACAGCGACTCCTCCGGATGTTTGCGCCCGTCCAGGTAGATCTGGCGCGGCAGGTCCTCTTCGTAGAGGAATGCCAACACCGTTGGGCTCTGCATGATGCGAAAACCGAAGAACCGGCCGTCGCGAGTGATCCCGCTCGGGAGACAGCGCGAGGATGGCAGATCCTTGAGGTTGTTTGCGAGGCGCTCCTGGGAGAGCTTTTCGGCCCAGGAGAGGGCGTCCGGCTGCGACGGCGCGACACTCCGTAGAGTGTGCCAAACTCCTGAAAAATCCGGCTTGCCATCGGGCGTGCGAGGCGTCGGTCCCGTGGGGGCTGGGTGCGATTCAAGAACGTCGGCGTAAAACTGCCGGTCTTCGCCCACGGCTCCTAGGGACGGAAAGTCCGCCAGCCTGGCGTCCAGCCGAACGGTTTTCCCAACTTGAACGGTGACACTCGTCTTTTGAAAAGGCTGCAGCCCGGGCGAGGCGACCGAGATCTCATAGGTGCCCGCGGGTAGTTGAGTGAGCGAATAAGTGCCGGAGGCCGAGGCTTTGGTCTGGAACTGTCCGCCGGCCTGACTTTTAGCTTCCACTTGAGCGTTCGGGATTGGCTTGCCGTCGGGGTCTGTGACGGTCCCGCTGATGGTCCCCAAGGTGCCTTGGCAGAGCGCGGCAGAAACTACGAAGAATAAGCAAACCAAGCCGCTAACGAAGCGCACGGTTATCGGTCTCCTGTCCGTTACGTTTGGAAGGAATTGTAGCATGCGCGATCAACGCGCCTGCTGGAATAGCGCACGCACCCATTGCGGTTCATCCGGCTCGCCTTGAGCAGGCAGGTTTTTCGCGCGTGACCAGCGGTGAATCCAGGAGAATCCGCCCGGGCCGGCGTAGTTCTCGGGAAGGCGGTAGGCTTCGTCCCTGAGCGCTTCGTCCAGTGAGACAAGGCGGTAGCCGCGGCGGCGAAACATGGTCAGGATTTGCGGCATCATGTCGGCGTTCAAGTCGCTCGCGTGGAGGAGCAGGACTTGTGCGGGCTCGCGGCCGATGACTTCTTGCGACCGGTGCTCAAAGAACTCGACCACGGATTCGAGATAAGGGACGTATTCCGACCGGACACGCTCGGCGAATTGAGGCTTGAGATACGCGAAGGCGAACATGTAGTCGGAATTGTCGAAGGTTACGGGAGCATTGCGGTAGTGATGCGCCGCGAGGAAGTCCTGGACTTCTTGCTTGGTCTGTGGAGTGGTTCCCGAGTGCAAGAAGGGATAGCGGAAGAATTCCAGTTTCTCCCCGCGTTCTTCCACAATCGGACGCAATACGGCGTCATCTCTCAAAATGTCGTGTTCGTATCGGCTGACCAGAGTCATGTTTAGGTCGGAGTGCAAATAGGTATGATTGCCAAGGTTCGCGCCCGCGTCGATCCAGAGGTTTAGGATTTGACGTAATTCGGCAGGGGTGAGATGCGTGACGCCGGCGTGCACAAAACCGGTCAAGGGGATATTCTGCTCGGCGAAAGGCGCGAGTAGACGCGTTGTCATGCGGCGGATGTCATCGAACTTTTGCCCGCCTCCGTCGCCGCCGCGAGGAAGATCGTCGATGGTAATCGCGACGGAACGTTTTGGCGCGGCCGCATCCCAGGCCTGTTTCGCGATTCGGGCGATTACAGCGTCGCGCGTGGTGTCGCTGGCTTTGGAATCCGAGACAAATACAGCGATCAGGATCTTGGCGCCGTCAGGCAGCGTGATGATGCCGATGTCGTTGGTGGCGGGGGTGACTCCGTTGTACGTGCCGGACGTGCCGGGTTTATGGGCGACGGGTGTACCGGCCGGCAGGAGTCCTTTGATACGGGCCGAGAGCCTGGTGGATTCCGTCATGAAGCGGAGCAGCAGATCGCGGCTCGTTTGAGACAGCCCGCGGGATTCGAGCAATGCGCGGAGGAGTTCGACGGCGCCGTCGGGTGTTGCCCAATTGCGGTACTGAACAGTGCGGTCCTCACCCAGCTGTTTTTCGGTGTCGAGCACTTTCATCTCCTGAACGCCGATGTCGTGAAGGTAGCTCATCACGGCCGGCGGGCCGGCGATCAAGCGCAGCAAAACGTCGGAAGCGGTACCATCACTTTCGGAAATCGCGAGCCGGAGCAATTCGCGCACGGTGACCGTCGCGCCGTTGGGATTCTGGTCGCGGAGCGGGCTGTATTGGCTTGGGCGAAGGTACTCGCTTTTATCTACGCGAATCTCGGCGTCGAGGCGCAGCTTACCGCGATCTACTTCGCGCATTACCGCCATGCCGATGGGCAGTTTGTACACGCTCTGCATCGGATAGTGCTCGCGCGCGTGGAAGGCGAACAGTTCGCGGCTGCGGTCGCCGGTGAGCAATACGGCACTCGCGCCGACGCGTCCTTGCGCGGATCGGGCGATGTTGTGGAGTGAGTCCTGAGCTGGCGCGGCGACGCCGATCGACAGCGCCGCGATTACGAACCTAGCTCGCAATCGTCTTCCAGCTCTTCACCAGATGGTCGGCCGTGCGCCAAGCCAAAGCCTGCGCTGTTTGCGTGGGATTGCGTGCGCCGCTAGTTCCCATGACGGAAGCGCCCAGCACGCCGAGATTCGGAGCTTCGTGCGAGAAGCCCCAGCGATCCACCACGCTGGTTTCGGGATTTTCGCCCATGCGCGTGCCGCCATAGGCATGCGTCGAGACGCCTGGAGCTCCGATGGGTGCGCGCGAAACTTCTGTCGCACCTGCGGCGCGGAACCACTCTTCCATTTTCTTTTGCCCGTACTCGCAGGCGCGCCGCTCGTTTTCCTTCACCATAGTGGTGACGCGGCACACGGGATCGCCGAGCGGATCTTTCGCCTCGCTATCGAGGTCGAGATAAATGTCTTCGTATGGATATGTGGAGGTTTGCAGATAGGCCGATACCCAACGCGCTGCGTTCACCCGCACGAACGACTTCCAGCGCGAACCCCAGGTGGGCGCGAGGCCGTAGGTGTTCATACTGGCGGCTTCGATGGGATGCATCTCGGTGTGCGGCTGCAGCGTGGTTCCGCCAATGAAGCCGAGGCCGGAATGATCGTAGACGTCGTCGGCCCAATCGTCGACGGCGGAAGCTTGCGCGGGCGTCCCGTACCAGACGTTGATGTCGTAGGGGAACAGCGCCGAGACTCCGCTCTGATAATGCGCGAAGAAGTGGCGGCCCACCTGGCCGTGATTGTTCGAGAGGCCCTTGGGATACGCGTTCGATTTGGATAGCAAGAGCACGCGGGAATTTTCGTACGTGTACGACGCCAGCAAAACGACTTTGGCCGGCTGGAAGTATTCTCGTCCTTCTTTGATGTAGGTCACGCCGGTGACGCGTCCGTCGGGGCCAGAGACGATTCGAGTGACATGAGCGTGGTCGAAGATCGTGAGATTTTTTGTCTTCACCGCCGCGGGGATGGTGGTCACCGCGGTGGAATTCTTCGCGCTGATGTGGCAGCCGCCGCGATTGCAATAGCCGTGGAAAGCGCAGCCAGGACGCCCTTGGTACTCCTGCGAGTTGATAGCGGCCGGCGGACGATAGGGATGCCAGCCGAGCTGCTTGGCGACGTCGCCCATGTGGTCGGTGAAGCCGCTTGCGCGCAGCGGCGGCATGGGATACTCGCGCTGGCGCGGGGCTTCGAAAATATTTCCGGCCGGGTCGATCTTGCCTTGGAGGTTGCCCGCTTTGCCCGACACGCCGACTTCGTGCTCGATGGTGTCATAGAAAGGCTCGAGCTCGTCGTAGTCGAGCGGCCAGTCTTCGACAGTGCTGCCCTTCGGAAGCATGTTCGCCCCGTAGCGCTTGATCACTTCGCTGCGTGTTTTGAAATCCCACGCTTTGAGACGCCAGCTTTGCGCCCAATAGTGGATGGACGTGCCGCCGATGGCGTTCATCATCGGGTGGATGTTGCCGCGGCGTGTTGGGCCGGAAGCACCGTTGCGGACGGTTGGGACTTCCCGATTCGCTTTCGGCACGGAAGTGAGCAGGCCGCGCACGTTGTTATGCAACTCGTCGGGTTTGAAGCCGTGCGGATCCATCCACGTGCCGGCTTCGAGTCCGGCGACCTTGAGGCCGGCGCGCGCGAGCGGGAGCACCGCGACTCCGCCGGCGGCACCCAAACCAATTACCGCGACATCTACGGGCTTAAGATTGATGGCCATTATTGGCTCCCAGAGCGGATCGTCGGTACGGTTTGATCGCGGTGCGCATCTGCTGCTCTTCGGGTGCGACGGCGACGCGCGGGCCGGGGTAACGGATCATGTCCCAGCCGCGGAACTCGGTGTTGCCGCCGTAGAAGGGGTCGCTGAACATGCCTTCGAGAATCAGGCGCCGGAAGCGGGCGAACACAGCGCGGGCGTTGGCGAACTCCAGCGCGGTGCCGTTCTCCATCGAGGTGAGGATGGCATCCTTCTTATCGTCCGGCAATTCGGCGAACGGCGCATTGTTGGTTTTCTGCGAGAACGCGTCGAGTGCGGCGAGGCCTTGGAGGAAGCTGCTTTTCTCTTCGGCGAGTGCGCCGGCGAGCGCGCGGTCGATGTAGTTGACTGCGCCGCATTCCACCGCGCCGGGCCCGAGTTCGTCGTTGGGAACCAGCCGGGCGGCGAAGGCTTCGATGGTCTTGCGTTCCGCCGTCGAGAAAACCGATTGCTCGGCGGTGGGAGCGGCGGGTGCGAGAGCCGCTACTGGAACCAGCGCCGCGCCCGCGATCAGGCTGCGGCGTGAAAGAGTGTGAACATCGTGGTCGTGCTGCATCGCGAAAGTCTCCAGTTGGAAGGTGTCTTCAGCAACGTGGTTTCCAGTATATCGCCCAAAAAGATCGCGGGGCGCTTGAAGCGCCCCGTACATCTCCCGGCTGCTCGGGTTTGGCGGTCGAGCAGTCAGAAACTCGCGATGTCTTGGATGCCGGGTTAGTTATTCACCCCGGATGGCCACCTGTTCGGCGGCGCTGCCCCAGATGGTGCTCGAGCCCCAAATTGTGGAGGAGCCCCAAATCGTGGAGGAACCCCAGATGGTGCTGGAACCCCAGATCGTCGAGGATCCCCAAATCGTGCTGGATCCCCAAATTGTGCTGGAGCCCCAGATGGTGGACGAACCCCAAATTGTACTGGAACCCCAGATAGTCGAGCAGCCCCAAATGAGTGAGCTGCCCCAGATTGTGGAATCCGCCGCGACCAGGTAAACGTTGCTGTCGTTCGGGTCGGGGACGGCCACGGGCGAAAGCGTGCCGCCCGCCGCGACGTCGCTGTTCATCAGCGCGGCTTGCACATCCAGGTAGCCCGCGCCGATGGTGAACACGTCATATTGGCTGGTGTACACTTGGCCCGTTGACGGGTCGGTAACGCTGCTGGTCATCTGCGGGAATTTCGTGGCGGTCTTCATGAGCCGCGCTTTCACGGTCTCGGGCGTGAGGCTGGGATCGCGCTGCAACATGAGAGCGGCTGCACCGGCCACCATTGGAGTCGCCATGCTGGTTCCGCTCAACTGAAAATAATTGCCAGCGGCCTGATTGCCGTCCTGGTCGTAGACGCTCTTTGCGACTTGATTCTGCGGGTACTCGACGTCCAGAGTGGAACCGGGCTGGCGCAGCGAGATGATCTGATTACCGGGGGCCACGAGGTCCGGCTTCACGAAGTGATCGAGCGCGCTCGGGCCTTTGGAACTGTAGCTGGTGATTTTGTCGTCGGAGCGGTTGAGCGACGTTTCGGTGTTCATGGCGCCGACGGTGATGACGTAGGGGTCATTGCCGGGGGCATTGATGCTCGCGTAACCGTAGGTGCCGGCCGAATTGTTGCGGCCATCATTGCCGGCCGCGACCACCACCACGATTCCAGCTTTCCAGGCCTGCTCGACGGCTTGGCACAGCGGATCGGTCGCATAGGATTCAAAGATCGGACGGCCGAGCGACAGATTGATTACGCGGATGTGGTATTGATCCTTCAGCTCAATGGCGCGCTCGATGGCGGCGATCACCTGGCTGTCGGAGCCGGCGCCGGTCGCATCCAGAACGCGCAGATTGATCAGATTCACATTCGGCGCGATGCCGCGGACTTTGTAGTCGTCGTGCGAGCCGGTGGACGCCGCGCCATCGCCGGCGATGAGTCCAGCGACGTGCGTGCCGTGGCCGTAGGCGTCCGATGCGCTCGGATCGCCGGGAACGAAGCTTTCGCTGTACACGACGCGAGAATGCGTCCAGTTGGATTGCAGATCCAGGTTCATGTTGGCGACAGTGGAGATGCCGCTGTCGATCACCGCGACTCCCACGCCGGTTCCGTCCCAGGGCAGCTCCGCGGTGGCGTTCGATACGTTGAGCGCGGTCATCCAACCGTAATCCGGCGCGCCGTTGTAGGCGGTGGAACGAATGGGTCGGTCGATGCTGAGCGAGAGAACGTCAGGGTCGGAGGCGAGCAGGGTGAGATCGCGGGAATTGACGGTGAAGAGCGACGCGCCGATGGAGGCGAAGTCGCGGTGATGCTGCGCGCCATGATTCAGAAATCTCTGCAAGCCCGCGTGGTCAGGGCTGTTGCGGAAATGCACAATCACGTTGACGGTGTCCGCCGATTGAGCGAATCCGCTGGGAATTCCGAGAGCAAGTGCTCCTAAAATCGATATTTTTTGCCAAGTCATTGGTTGCCAAACCTCGGCTTCTTTATCGCACGGGCGAGGCCACTTTTGATAGCTGATTTCAGAGGGGTTAGCAGCTCCCTGATCTGCCCATGCGCCACTCTGTCGCCGAGGCGAAGAGACAGTTTGGCCGGACCGAGAATCAAGGGAGTACGAGGCACTCAGCAGATCGACTTAGTAAGCCTTAGCGAAAAGTCCCATGCTTCGGCGCCGGTACGCGAAACCAATTAGCATGGGAAATGCGATGAATTCCGACGCTTATCTTCGCGCCGCGATCGAGCAGGCGCGCAAAAGTTTGTCCGAGGGTGGGATTCCGATCGGGTCCGTGCTGGTGCACGATGGGAAGATCATCGGGCGCGGACACAACTGCCGCGTGCAAAGCGGCAGCGCGATCGATCATGGGGAGATGAATTGTTTGCGCAATGCGGGGCGGCTGGGCGCGGGCGTGTATCGCGGGAGCACGTTGTATACGACTTTGTCGCCGTGTCCGATGTGCAGTGGTGCGATCGTGCTGTACAAGATCCCGCGCGTGGTGGTGGGAGAGAACCGAACCTTTCTCGGCGCTGAGGATTACTTGCGGAGTCAGGGCGTTGAAGTGGAGGTGCTGCAGGACGCGGAGTGCATTGAGCTCATGACGGAGTTTATTCGCGCTCAGCCTGCGTTGTGGAATGAGGACATCGGGATTTAGCGGCTGAGTTGATAGACGATTTGTTGCCTGGTGGCGCCGTCCTGTTCGTGTTGCGTGATACGAACTTCCGTGATGCTTGAAAGGGCGCGGCTCAGGCTGGCGATGTTTCCTGAGAAGAAGCCCGGCGCTCCCGGATTACCGCCGGCGCCGAAATCGAGGGCGGCCATGATGCGTTGGTAGTTAGCGCGTTCGCGGGCGTGGCGGAATCCGGCGGCGTAGGTGAGGGGCGTTGGAGTCGCGGGCGCGCCCCCGGCGCGGTTCGTGGTGGCAGTGAGTAGTTGCGGATCGTTGCTGATGAACAGCAGCTCGCCGCGATTTGCGAAGAGCAGGTTGCCGAGGCCGTTCAGCTGGTTCACGCTACTGGTTGACGTCCAGCCGGCGCCGAGTCCTGATGTGGTCCAGAGTTTAGCAGCGGCATTGCTCAGCGTGGTTCGGATCGAAGCGGGGTCCCAGTCGGCGGCGGCGCGTAAGACAATCACGGATGGCATTTGAAGGAACGTTCCCGTCACCGGCGCGCTGGATTCGACTAGCAGCATGCTGTGTACGCCGGTTGTCACGAGCATCGCGCGGATAGACTCCACCGAATCGGCGAAGCCCGCGTCTTGGGGCAACGGCTGCTCATCAATGCGAGTTTCGAGATCGGCCTCGTTGCCGGTGTGCTGATCTTCCGCGGTGGCGTCCGGAGCTTCGTGTCCGTCGCGAGCGTGTTGTGCGGGAGTGCCGATCAGTTTTTGAGCAATCTCGGCGGCCGCCGCGGCAGGATCGTCCACCTGTGCGACGCGATACAGGCCAGCTTCCGGGGGGACGAGCGCGAGCAGGCTGCCGATGCCGACGGAATTGGCCGTGCTGTTTGCAGCGTGCAGAAAGACTCGGTTCTCGACAATATTGCCGCCGGCGCGGCCGGTGTCGGCAAGCCCGGCAGTGTATTGGCGAAGCTCTGACGCATTGCGCTGGATCCAATACGCGCGGAAGTACGTGCTTTTTATCAACGATTCGAGATTCATCACCAGGCGCAGCTCGCGCGGATTCGATTCAGTGGCGGCCGCGACGCTGTCCCGATACCAGGAGTCGGAAGCCACGCTCGGATTCGATGAGCCTTCGAGCAGCTCGAGCGCCTGGGCGAGGAGATCGTCGCGGGTGGCGAGGAAAAGATGGTCCTTGGCGAAGGCGAACGCCACGGTGCGCTTGGATGCGGCGTCGGAGCGCAAGTAGAAATCGACTCCACCGGCGTGGCGCTGCTGGAATTTATCGCGCACCGCCCACAATTGGCTCTTGGCGAGGTCGGCTTGCGCGATGCGACTGATGTAGAGAAATTCGACGTCGCGAATCCCGTACAGCGCGAGAGCGGAATCGCTTCCGGCGATCTCAATGAGATGCGGGAGATCGGGCAGGAATCCAACAGCGTCGCCGTACTCGGTGTAGACGCCTTGCAGTTTCGTGAACAGATTCGAGCGTGAGAAGACATCGTAGTTGGCGCTGCGCAGCCAATCGGTTTTGACTTGGGACGTGTTCCAATCGCGCAGCAGACGGCTGAAATCCGGGGCTTCGACGTAGAGCAGCGCTCCGCTCGGCATGAGCGTTGCGAGGTTCGGGCTTGCCGGGGCGGTCTGGAGAAACACGTACGCCGCGGCGCAGAGCAGCAAACCGATAATGAGCAAAGCGCGTTTCATTGAGCGATCCTCGCGCGAACGATTTGAGTTTGTTCGATCAGGTCGCGGACGACCGGCTGCCGAGCGCTGTTTTTCGCGCGGCGGTCCAGCTCGGCTGCGAGTGTGTCAATTCTCTTTTGGAGCGCGTTGCGCTGCTCCGGCGGTGTGAGTGTGAGAGCGGTGCGCAGATAGTTTTGTGAGTCGGCCAAATCGTCCAGGCGTTCCGCGGCCGCAGCAAGAGATTCGGCGATGGAGGCTCGCTCGGCATCGGTGAGCTGCATTTGCGGCAGAAACGACGTTGATTCAGGCGGCTCGTACTGGAACACGCGGCGCTGAGCGAATTGGAACGGCGGTGCATCGGTGACGTACGTGAACTGCGGGTGCGGCGCTGCCTTTTCGAGAGCCAATGCGAGACTATCGCGCCGCAACGCGATGGCCGACCGCAATGCACCGAGACGGGCCCGCGCGTCCATCGGCGAGATTGCGAGCGCCTGCCGCCAAAGCGAAAGCGCGGCGGATGCGTCCGTGATAGCGCGGGCCGCATCGATGCGCGACTCCACTTGGTACGGCCTTGCGGCTGCGTCGGGCGCTACAACGGTTGAACCCAACAGAGCCAGCTCCGTGTTCGCAGGTCCAAGAACGCGCGGTGCCGCCATGCGCGCGGCGTCAGCTCGGGTTCGATAGTTTGCCTGGGCGTTCGCGACAATCGCGTCGAGTAGGCGATCACGCTCAGCGGAACCTTGTGGAAGAGTTTGCGCTAATTCCAGCTGGGCGTCGCTATCCCAGGGCACGGCTCGCATGCGTCCGCGTAGGAAGACGGCTGACTCGGTGGTCTTGCCGTAGCGAGTGAGGAGCGACGCGGCAGGCATGAGAGTTTCGAACCCATCGTCGGAGACCAAAGTCATGCGGTTGAGCAGGGCGACGGCAGCGACGGCGTCGTTGTGCTGGAGTTTCGCCTCCACCAGTCCCAGGAAATTCGACGCGTCCAGATGATTCATGTTGATCTCGCGGTCATACATGAATTCGAGAACGGAGCGCGTGCCGGTTTCGTCGTTCAGGCGCCGAAGCTCCAGGGCGGCGTCGCGCAAGGTGTTGGCCGATGGTGCACTGTCGGGCTGTGTCCGATACCGTTGGAGCAGAGCGGGCAGCGATCCGGTGCGCGAAGCCAGGCGGATCTCGACCAACGTTCGAGTGTTGCTCTGAAAACGGCCATTCGCCGCCGGCGGGATCTGGCTGAATTCCACCGAGGCGCTTCTCACGTCGCCGGTATCGAGCAGCATCGATACGAGCCGGAGTCGCGCGTCTATAGCCCCGTTCATGGCTGACTCGCGCGCATCGCCGAACTGGGCCGCTGCGTTCCGGGTCACGGTTGCGACGAGCCGGCGTTGGAGCGAAATGCGCTGCAATTCCGTCAACCCGGGCATTCGAATCACCGAGTCTAAGATGAGTTGCTCGTCGTCGTTCGACTCGCCCAGGTCCAAAACCCAGTCGGGTTCATCGCCGGCCGCGATGCTGGCACGGATTGCTGCCTCGATCAGCTCATCCAGGCGATAGGTTCCATTGCGCTGATAGTAGTCGCGCAGCAGATTGCCGATGTCGGTGCGCAACTCTCCCAGGGCGCGATGTTGGCCGATGTCGGCGAAGGCTTCCGAAACGCGGCCCCAGAAGGGTTCAGGGACGCGCACGCCGCGGCTCTGAATGTTGAAGAAAACCGCGAGCGCCGCTTTCCAGCGCGCGATCGCCTGGGGCTTCTGGCCTTGGTCCCACAGGACATCTGCGATACGGTCGTCAGCATCCCCGCGATCCGCGTCGAGATCGAGAGCGTGCTCCAACTCGGTGATCGCCTTGGCAGGTTGCCCCTCTCCGGCATACAAATCGCCAAGTGCGACGTACGCGTTCGGATCGCCCGGGGATTCTTCGAGCGACGCCGGTAGCCATCCTTCAGCGGCTGCGTTTTTGCCGGCGACGAGATACTCGCCGTAACGCGCACCGTAGTAGAACCAAACCGTGCCTGCGATCGCCGAGTCCTGTTTGAGGGGATTGCGGAGCCGCTCGCCGATGGTGCGCGTGTCCAAAGCAGATTGAAATGCTGTGTCGACGGCAGGAGATCGATCGTTGAAATAAACTCCGGCGAGCGCGGAGTAAGCTTTGGACCAAACCGGAGGGAGGGTGCGGCCGCGTGTCTGGATCGCGGAGAAGGCTAGGCTCGGCATATTACCGGCGATGGCTAACTGGACCGCGCGATTGCGGATTTCCGCGGATGGATCGGAACTGGCGATTGCGAGGAATTGATCGGCGTGCGCAGCGGCGAGCGAATTTAGATATCGATCGAGCAACGGACCGGTGAGATCGTGCCGGGCGAGCATCTTGCCGAACACGCGAGTCTGTGCGGTAATGTCGCCTTCCGCGATGAAGGATTGCGCGGCTTGCGTTAGGGCGCTGGACTCCACGGGACGGCCCGGGTTGTTCGACGCGTAATCTTCCAGCTCACGGCCCAGTTCGCCATAAACTCCGCGCTCGGATTCAAGCGTGCTAAATCTGTTGTCGATCTGATCGTGCAGCGCCGACATCGTGTCGAACCGCCACCGCGCTTCCACGTCGGCGAGTCCGGCGCTCTGCGCAAGCGGCAGAAGCACGGCGTCACGTGCCACCCGCCCCGCCTGCGCCGCGCGCACATCGAGCACTTGGGCCAACTGCGATTTTTCCCCGGGCGTGTAGAGCCGCGCGACGATCGGCCCGGCCGAGTTCGCTACGGTCTGGATCGCCGTCGATTGCGCATTGAGTTTCGAGAGTACGTCGTTGATGCGGCGCGCCCGCGCCATGATGCGCGAGTAAGTCGCGGCGTTGCGATTATCGGCCGCAAATAAGTTCGCACCCGCAAGATTCGCGCCTCTCTCAGCGAATGCGACCGCGTCGGGGAGAATGTGCCAGTTTTCGAGAGATTCAGCGATGGAGAAATCGGCGTCGGCAGTCTCCGAACGCGCGCCGATGACCGCCGTCTTCAAGGCGTCCACAGCAGCTGAGGTTTGACCGGTGCGCGCCCGCAACTCGGCAACTTTGATAAGCCACTGCGGATCGCGATAGGCGAGCTCATAGAGACGTCCATAGCTCTTCACCGCGTCATCGAAGCGCATCAATCGTTCTTCGAGTCCGGCTTTGGCCTGCAGCACGTCGGCGCGATCCGGCCGCGCCTGAATGGCCCGATCGTAATCCGCAATGGCGGCGGGGAAATCTTCAGCGACAGTTTCCACGCGTGCGATCACGATGGGCCAGCGATAATCGCGCGGTGCGTCAGCAATAGTCTTGCGATAGAACGCAATCAAGCGTGCTGTTTGGGTGTGAGCGATCGCGTAGGTCGCGGCTTCCTTGGTCAGCGCCTCGTCCTCGGGATAACCGTTGATCACCTCGATGTACTGGTCGACCGCGCCCGCGTAGTCATGCGAGCGATCGAGCGCCGGGATCAAGCTGCGTCGAATGGCCGCGATGCGCTCGATCCGTTGCCCGGTCGCAAGACCGGATTGTTTCAGCCGCTGAATAGTTGCGAGCTGGTAGCTCCGAAAGCCTGCGTCGTCCTTGGCGGCGAGGTAAGTATCCGACATCGCGGCGAGATATTCCGCGCGCAGCGGATCGGCGGTGAGCAGTGTGCTGAGGAGAGCGCGTGCGCGATCGATTTCGCCCGCGCCGGTCGCATCCCGTGCCGCTTCCAACGTGAACTGTGCCGCGAGGTCCGAGCGCGCACGCCTGGAGGCATCGAGCAGGATGTCGATGGCTGGATCCGCCTGGTGATTGCGGACGTGATAATCCACCGCGGCGCGGATTACTCCGAGAATGACCGGATGGTCGCGATAAAGCGCGTCGACGATGCGGGCTCCGCCTGCGATATCCTTCTTCGACTCCAGTAATCGCGCCGTTTCAATGGTCAGGCGCATCTTGTCCACTGGATCGTTGCTGCTCTCGGACAGCCGTTCACTCGCGCGTTGCTCGATGTTTTCGAAACCCAGGCTGCGAGCCGTTTCCTGAAGCTTGGTCAACTCCGCGGACGATTTTTCAGCCTCCACACGCGCGCTGAGAAGCGCCTCCAGATCCTGACGACGATTCTCCGCTTGGAGAATCGCGATGCGGAGCGAGACCGCCTCCGGCGCGGGATCGGCGCCGAGCGCGTTGGATGTTGCGCGGTCCACCAGATCGCGATCGCCGGGCCGGTCCAGCAAATGGATCAGCCTGCTTTGAGCCTGGGTTTCTCCATCCAGGGCGCCTCCGACGTACTCGCGTACCGCGGCCGCATCGTCACGCTTGCCCTCGTAAATCGCGCCCGCTTCGTACGCGAACAGCGCGGGATCGTCGAACTTCTTGCGTGCGGCGGCGATCCAGCGCAAAGCGTCATCGTAGCGATAGTAGTCCCAATACACCGTCGCAGCATCCAGATACGCTTCCTTGTTGCCGGGCTGCGCGGAAGGCATGCGCTCCCAGAATGCGCGGGCGCGCGAAAACAATTCGCGGTCGGCGTAGATGTCGCCCATACGCGCCAGAATATTTTGATCGCGTGGATCGGCGCGCTGCTCGAACCCGGCCAGCGTCACCGCAACTTGCGTGTCGCGCTTGTCGAAAGCCGCGAGCGAGCGGTAGAGCGCGGAGCCTTTAGCGGCGAAATCGCGGCGGCCGGGGTACGCAGTCGCGAGGGCGCGCGCCGCTGGAGCAGATGCTTCAAAATGCGACAGCCACGCTTCCGCTTCCATGAAAAACTGGACGGCCGCGGGATTGGCCGCGAGCGCCTGATCAAGATGTCCGTCCGTCAGGCCAGGATTCGCGGCACGAACCTGGGTGAGCTCGGATGAGAGACGCCTCCGCGCGGAGAGCCCTTCGAAAAACTGGGAACGCACCTGCGGATCGTAAAACCAATACTGGCGCAGCAGCCGGTCGGATGCGGAAGCATCGCGCGTTTCCCGGCGCGCGTACGCGTCCAGCAGATTGTGGACGAAAGCCAGATCTTCGGGAAATCGATCGTGCGCGTACAGATTTAATTGGCGGTACAGCGCGGCATCAGGATGGGTTGCGGAGACCACCTCGGAAAAGTACCGTTCCAGTTCGCTGCCGGTGAAGACCGCGATGGCGTCGCGAGTGATTTTCTCAAGCGCAGCAGACTGCTTGCGGCGCAGATACCAGCGCGCGAGCTTGTCGTACCAGGAGCGGTCGGCAAATTTTACGATGGCACGGTTGTAGATATCTTCTACGTCGCGCGCCATGCCGTGTTGTTCGAGAAACGCGCCCAGGCGTTCGTACAGGCCAGGGTCATTCGGATTGCGATCGAGTTCGCCGCGATAGACGCGCAGCGCATCGAGCGGCCTGTTCAGCGCGGTGAGCCGCGAGAGATACTTGTCGAGCACCAAAACGTACTCCGATGATCGCGGGCCGGTGGCAGCCTGAGCTTCCTTGGCGCGGACGCTCGCCGTTACAGACGAGAGCGCGTCGACCGGCGGCGTGGTACTGACTGGATTATCCGGATTGTCCGGATTGTCCGGCACGGGATTCTCGCTGGCCGGAACTGCGATCGCAGACGGATTCGAGCCGATCGGCACGCCCGCCGCGTTCCGCGCAAGCTCGCGCAGCATCTGATCGTAGAGCGCAAACTCCCCGGCGGTTCGATTGGCTCGCGCCAGCGCGTCGGCCACTTGCATCGCAACGGTCACTCGCGCCCCGCCCTGAGGAAACGTCGCGAGGTATGCGCGGCCGGCGGAGATCACGTTGGAATCGTCTCCGTAAGAGCCGTAAGCCGAAACCAGCGCCGCGCGCAACGGCTCCCGATATTGCGATCGCGGAAAGCGCTGTTCGAGCAGCGTCACCAGGCGCGTCGCCGCGGCACGATGGAAGTACGCCGCGGACTTTTCATTCTGCTGCTCGTATTGCCAACGCGGTCCCGTGGAGTTGAATAGCAGCGACAGAATGCCGTTCAGGAATCCCGGCGACGAGTCGAGCGCAGCGATGTCTCGATACAAGGAGAGGTCGCCGGATCCAAACTGAATGGGCTGATCGGGCGAGGTGAGTAATAGATTGGCAAGACCGTAGAGCGCGCGCTCGGCTTGCGCGCCATTCGCGCGAGGAACGCTGTAGAGCGCGTAGTACAGACGCGCCGCTTCGTTGACGTCAGGGAGCCACTCGAATAATCGCGCCGCGGTTTCCAATTCGTCCGCGGTCCACGGTTGCTGGCCCGACTCCTTGGCGATGCGATATTCGAGCAGCGCCCGCCGCGCGGCCGGGAGATTATTCCGCGACCGGAAGTAGTGAAACAAACGAGCGGTGGCGTTCAGATCGGCCGGATTGGATGCGAGCGCCGTGCGGGCACGTCCGGCGAATTCCCGAAGCTGTCCTTCTTGTTCGAGCAGTTTGAAGTAGCTCGCGCGCATGTCATCGGGCCAGAGCGGTTGGAAGGCGCGATCGTAAATGCCGATCGCTTCAGTCACGTTCCCGCGCCGTTCGGCCAGCGCCGCGCGCATGCGTACAGGTTCCAACGCGTCATGGAATGTGCGGCCGAAAGCGGCGATTTCGATTTCCGCCGCGGCGAATTCGCGGTGCGCCGTCAGATGGTCGATCAGCGCGAGCCAGGCGGCCCGCTGCTTGGGATAGCGGCCGACCCAAGCGCGAAAAACCGGATCGGATGCCGCATTCGGAAGGTCCTCTTGAGACGTCACGGAGGCCATGCGGACGAAAGCGCGCCATGCGGGTTGAGATTCCGCCGGAAGCAGTGGATCATCTTTCGTGCTGGTTGCGCCCATGAGAGCTGCAAGTTCATCGCGCGGCCGGGCGCGGCGATGGTAGAAGTCCGCCAGTTCCAACTGCGCGACGTACCGATCCTGCGCTGTCTGCGCGTAGGTTTTCCAATCGGCTTCCGCCGCCGCGAAGTCGAGTGCGACCTCGGCCTCCTGCGCTCGCAGACGATACAGCGCGGCATCGCGCGGGTCGTTCCCAATCAGGCCCGTCAGCGCCGGCCGCGCCTCGCTCGGCGGACGGAGGATCGCAACCGGACCTCCCGGCATCTGCACGGTGCGGAACAGAGCTTCGATACGCAGCCCGGTAGGAATGTGCTGGATCCACGGATCGAGCTGGCCGTGGATCAGAATCGCGCCACAGGCGAGCAGCGCGGCAACCATCGCGACGCGTTTACCAGACCTCAAGCGCCACCTCCTGCGTCCCGATGTTGTGCGCGATGTCTTCCGCGGTTACATGAATCGTGTACTTGCCCGGTGGCAGTTTCGCCGGAATCATCAGATCGGCGATGTTGGCTTTGGCCGCCGTGCTCCAGCGCAACGCCACCGGCAGAGCGCCGTAGAGCCGAGCCGTGATGGTGCGTGCGTTTCCGGAGGCCTGCGCCGAGACGCGCACAGTTTCGCCCGCATGCACGCGGGGCTTTTCGACTCGAGCGCGCAGCACCGGAGTCTTACTCGCAATGACGAAGTTCTTCGACTCACGATATACGTGCCCCTCGCGGTCGCGAAGGATCAGGCGCACGGGGTACACGCCGTCCTCCATATCCATGGGCGCGAGAAATCGCGTCTGCCACGTGTCCTCCTGCTTGAGATATCGCAGCGGCTTAGTAAGGCCGAAGGAGAAGAGCGCGATGACCGAAACGATGGATTCGTCGGTCTTGACTCGCAACACGGGATCGCCAGGCCGGATCACGCGGGGCCGTAACAGTGCGCGGGGGACCGCCAGGAACGAGGTGTAGGGCGTGACGAACTTGTACTTTTTCGAAAGCCGGATAATCTCGTCGATCGAGGCGCGATCCTCTCCCTCGCGCTCGATTTTGTCGAGCAGCGCGTCCACTCGGGCCTGGGCCCAGGTTCGAGGCAAATCCGGATGGTCCGTTGCGGCCGTGGGCAGCGCTGCGGTTGCAGAGAAGTTGAGCGGCTGCTGCTGGCGCACACCGCTTACGGTGAACGTCGCGCGTTGCGCGGGCTGCTTATACTCGCCCACCCAGGACGCCATGGATCCGGCGAAATATGCGTCCTCGAGCGGATAAATCAAGTCTGTGTCGGCCCCGGGCGCGACCGTAAGCGTGAGATTCTTGATCGGCTCCTCGCCGATCTTGTCGAGAAACGAGTTCATTTTGAACTCGATCGGTTCGGTGGACCGCACCCAGTCGAAATATCCGGCGTTCGAGGCGAGCATTTTCAGCAGTGGTAGATTGGCGTCGTCCCCAACTCCGAACACAAATGTGTGCGGCCGCTCGGCCACGGCGCGCTTGTTCCATTCCGCCGCGAACCAGGCTGCGAGCTTGCCGTTGTTGACGGAGCCTTCCGTCGCGCCGCCGTCGCTGATCAGCATTAGGTACGTGTCGCCGGTTGCACGCTGCGCCAAAGCCGTGGTCAACGCTTGCTCGAGATTGGTCCCGCCGCGGATGCGGCTCGCGCGTACGAAATCGAGCGCTAGTTCGACGTTCGCGGTGGTCGCGGGGCGCGGCTGTGGTGTGAACGAGTTTACTTCCGAATTGAACAGCTGCAGATTGAATGAATCCGACGGCCGCAAACGCTTCAGTGCCATTTCGCACGCTGCGAAGCTGCGCTCCAGCTTGTCCCATTGCATGGAAAGCGAATTGTCGAACAGGACAATCAACGTACGCGCGGGTTGCGTTCGATCAGCGGTAGACGCCGGAGCGCCTAGCAGCGCTTGCGCCTGAAAGAATCCCGGACCCGAGGTATCTTCCCGCTCCGCGATAATCTGCAGTCGATCCGCCAGTGCGGTATCGAACCCGTATCGCACCGCGAAATCCTCCTTCAGCTCGACATTGACGCCGGAATAAGTCGCCCGGATCAGATTCGCGGTTCGCTCTCGAATGCGCAGCGGATACGTTTTTGCGATGGCTTCGAAGTCGCGCAGTGCGTGAGCCGAGCGCAGCTCGAACGTGATTGTCATCCGTCCGGCGGTCTGCAGTTCGTACACGTCCGGTTTCAAAGGCACCACAAATTCCGACCGAAAACGCTCCACCGGAATCCGATGCTGGTATTCTATTTCGACGCGTTTGGTGCCGAAGTTTGGCACCGGTACAATACGCGCCGTGAACTCCTGGCTGCGCCGCGCTTCGTCGGCATCCCGCTCGCCCATCTGAAGCAAACCCGGATCGATGGCCTGCGCTTTCGCCTGGTTGTAAACTTCGCCCGCGCGACGCCGCTCGAGAATTACGCCGGGGATGCGCGTTACGTCGTCCCACACAGCGAAATCCGACACCACCGCAGTGCCCGGCAGGGCGAAATGAAATGCGCCTTCTTGAATCGTCGCGCTGTGGTTGCCGAAGATCTGCCGCATCTGGACGCGCGCGACGCCATTATCGATGCGAATGTCGAGCGCAAGTTCGTTAAGCGAAAAAATAGACGGATCGGGTTGCTCGCGGTCGCCTGGAATCAGCACGCCGGAGTCGCCGAGTAGGCCGGCCGCGAAAAACAGCCCTACGGTCAACAAGCGAACGATCATCGCAGCGCCTCGTCGAGAATCCGCACCAGACCGTTGTCGGTTCCAGCGTAAAGATAGCCGCCCGCGGGCGCGAGCGCAGTGACGTTTTTCGAAGGCAGCCCTTCGCTCCGGTTGCTCCAACGACCGGACGCGCGGTCATATACGAAAAGCCCACGATCCAGGCTGCCGGCGTACACTTCGCCGCCGCTCGCGGCCATCGCGTTGGGATTGACGACGAAGCCGCCCTTCAAGTCCGAGAACGAGTGCCACTCTCCGTTGGCATCGAGGCGCAGCACGCCCGCGCCGTAGGTTCCTACCAGCCAGTCGTTACCCACGCGCACCACAGCGGTGATCCAGTTGTGCTTCAGCCGCGAATTCGCGGTAGTGTAATTCGCGAGCACCGTGTCGTCATCGAGCACCGAAACTCCACCCAGCGTTCCCGCTAGCGTTCGATCCCCAGACGTCGCCACGGCGTAAACGTGATTGTTCACCAGGCCGTGAAAGACATATAGGCTGCGCACGCCCGAACGATCCACCAGCGATAAACCGGCGGGAGTTGCAACCACCATTCCGCCGTTTCGAAACGCGACGTCATTGATGTGATCGGAGAGCAGGCCATCCTTGCGGCCCAGGACCTGCCGGGCGACGCCAGCGGAATCGAACAGCACCAGACCGTTCGACGTCGCGACTGCCGTGCGCGCATGTTCCGGATCGCCGGCGATGCGATTGACGCAGAACAGCGTGTCGTCTTCTCGATGTATGGCGTGTTGCAGGCTTACGTCCACGATGTCGAGCCCGCGATCGAAGTAACCAATCCACAGCCGGCTGTTGCTAACGGCGAGCGCCGCGACATTGCGATCCGTCATCACGGAGGCGCCAGCCGTTAGAACCGGCTGCCATCGCCCCGGCGCCGAGCTGCGCCGAAGAATCGCATTTTCCGTTACCGCATACAACTCGCCGTCGAGCCGCGCCAGGCGAAGAATGGGAGCGGAGTGTTCGTCGACATCCGGAACCGGGGCATGCACGCGCGATTGCAAGGGCACGTCCAGGATTCCTTCGTCCTCGGTGCCGACGTGAATGGTGTCCTTGCTCGCAACAATCGATCGGGCGAAGAATCCGTCGGCCAGCGTGCGACTGCGCCGGCTTTCGCGAAACTGGACAACTCCCAAGGGCGTCCCGGCATAACAATCTTCCCCTTCGACCGCGAGCGACAGCACCTGCCGATCGGGCAGCGCCGAGCGAAGCTCGTCGAGCTCGCCGCCGCGATCGTGAAACAGCCCGTCCGCAAGCGTTCCGATCCAGAGATCCCCGTCGGTACCCGCGAGCGCAGTAACGTGCGAACTCCTGAGCCGTGCCTGAAACGGCGCGATATGCTGCCCGTCAAAAACCAGCAGCCCGTGCCGGTCGGTCCCGAGCAACACGCGCCCCGATCCCAACACCAGCACCGATGTGATGTTCCGCAATCCCGCATCATCCGGAACGATCTGACGGAAGCGCACGCCGTCGAACGCCAGCAGCCCCTCGCCGCGCGTGGCGATGAAAAGCTCTGGACCCGACGATCCGGCCGCGATTCCAACCGACATCGGGCCCAGCTCGGCCGGCGGCAATTCCAGACCCGCGCGATACGACCGAATCAGAGCGCCGCTGCGATCGTACAGAAACAATCCCGCGCTCGCGCTCACTGCGATGGAGTCTTGAAATGCCGCGATGTCGCGAAATCCCGGGACAGCCGAAACCGGCTCAACCGCCGATGGCACCACTCGCTCAACGGAAACTGTGCGAAACGCGATCTCGGACTGGCTGCGTACTTCAGCCGCTGCCTGGTCTCGCGCATGAGTAGCGCGCCAGAAAACGAACGCAACAGCCAGCGGCGGCGCCGCGACGATTAACGCTAGAATCGCTCGCCATCGGCGCCATGCCCAAATCTTTTGCAACATTGAGTGTCAACAGATGGATCGGAATCCCAGCCGCGTTCGATTAGTCCGCCTCCAAAGTGCCTCCCGCGAAATCGACTGGCACGCGCATTTCCATCCCGACCGCAGACACCGTAGACGTGCACCAAGCGGGCATCGGCCTCGCGCTCTCCCAAAACCGCGTGTGGCGAACGCCACATCCGTGTCCGCAGACACACGAACGGTTTACTCCTCGAAATGGATTCCGCGTACTAAGCCATCCACGCCCGGGTGGTTCGGCCCGGCGGGATCGTATTCCACGCGAATTGGAGAAGGCTTCTGCGGACCGCAAGTCAAATCCCTCGTCTCGCCATTTTTTCCATTCACAGAGACTTTGGTTGGATCTTCAATCACCAGGACCTTCTTGCCCTCGGCAGTTTCCAGCACGACCCTCGCTTGCGCGCCGCATTGCAGCTCGGCAAAGTTTCCCGTGTATGCCGGCCGGCGCACCACGGGCTGAACCGGCGCCACCTCCGCGTCCCGGTGCTCCAGCCGCGGTCTCGAATCGCCATCGGCAAACGCCGGTTTGAACCTCGACGACAGCGCGGCGTTGGCGCTTTCGATATATCGCAGAATCTGATCCGCGCGATCGCGATCCTCGGGATCGGTTGCAACCTGCCGCAACTGTCTGGCCGCCGTGGCCGCCATCTCGCGATTGCCCGCTTCGAGATTGGCATGCGCGAGTACCGTCAGCAGCCGGGGGGCGTCTTTCGGGGTCACTTTCTTGACCGGCGCTAGCGTCTCCAGCGCGTCTTTGGCCGCATGAGAGCGAAGCTGCGTGGACGCCAGCTCCAGCCGGACTTCCAGGCGATTCGGCTGCAACTTCAGCAACTCCGATAGCGCCTGAGCCGACCGGGTGGGATCGGACGAAGCCGCTAGTCGGCCGTAGTCCCAAAGCATGCGTGGACTCCGTTCGCCCAGATCGAACGCAGCGCCAAAATGCTTCACGGCCGCATCCATTTGTCGCTGCCGCCACTCAAGATCCGCGAGATCAACGTACACATCGGCGCGCTTCGAATTCTCGGCGATCAGCGCCTCCAGAGTCTTGCGGGTGGTTTCGTGCGCATTGGGGCGATCGCCGATTTCGGCCAGCAGCACCTTCACATCAAACGGATCCGCGGCCTCGGCGTTGAGCTCGTCTTTGATTTTTTCCATCTTGAACGGCACCAGGCTGCCTTGGAACCGGCCGCTCCGCCAATAGGTATGCAGATCGTTCTCGATTTGCTTCAAGGGCCTCCCGTAAATCTGCTCCAGCGCGTCGGCTGACGGTGTGCCGTTAGAAATCGCTTGGAGAACTTGCCCGAACTTGGAGCGATAGTCGGCGCCCAACGCGAGCATGTGCGTCATCGCCCAACCTTCGTTGTAGTAGGGCGAGTCGTGGCCGGCGGCCATGATGGTTTCGAGCGGAACCCAGCTCTCCTGGAGAAGCGCCTGGTATCGCCCCGGAATCAGCGAGCCCACGAGCATTTTGTCGCCCATCGGTTTGATGGTGGAGAACAGTTCGGCGACGCCTTCGTTGAGCCACGGCGGCAGCTTCAAATTGGAATGTTGGACCACCAGGTGAACAAACTCGTGAATCACGATAGGCGACGTCTCGGCTCCGGTGTGGCTCATCACAATGTAATCGTGCCGGGCCGTCGGATGGTAGTAAGCGATGGCGAATTCATTGAGCCGGTACGGCTGGTATTCTTTTTCGGAGCTGAACGCTACGATGCGCGCCGGGTCTGAGTCGGTGAAAGCTTGCGGCAAAGTGCCGGCGAAGAAACTCCGGATTTGCTCGAAAAAGCGCAGCGTGTCGCGCGCGGCGCGCTCACCGGACGTTGTATACATCTCGAATTCCGGCGTCGCGATTTTGATCCATCGCGTTTCCGCCGTGAGCGCGGCGGAACAGACCAGAAGGCATATCCCCCGTGCCAACCATGAGCGCATTTCGACATTATAGAACGGAATTGTTTTCAAAGACAGATTCCGTAAGTACTAAATCCCAGGCTATTTCAGCGCGTCATGGACTCGTAACGAATTCGCGCGCACCGATTGCGGGATGCTTCCGTTATTTGGTCTCGCCGCGTCCCTGGCGCGGAAACCGCTCGGCTCGTCAAAAGTCATGCGGATTTTTAACCCTCGTGCGCCTGAACGCCCAGACGGAGCGACCGCATCCAATGTTGTTTTATGTTGAGCTCATCCATCGGCCATGCGCAGCTTGCTTCCGACACCGAAGTGTAGTTTTCCCGTCATCGATTTCTCATGCACGCATGCTACGTTTTCGAACGTAGTTCAATTCAAGTCCGTCATCGAGGGGAATCCTGCGAATGAAGAAGTGTTGTGCCACAGCCGTTCTATCTTTGCTCATTTTGTCCGGCCGCCACGCCGGCGCGCAGGTGAATACGGCCAGCCTGACCGGCCTCGTCAAAGATCCAACTGGCGCCGTGGTTCCGGACGCTAAAGTCACCGCGCGCAATCCCTCTATGGGAGTCCAGCGGACCAGCCAGACTAACGCCGATGGGTATTACTTCCTTGCGAATCTGGCCGTTGGCAAGTACGAAATCTCGATTGAAAAGCAAGGATTCCAGACCTCGGCCAGCACCGTGAGTCTCGACGCAGCGGAAAAAGGCCGTCAGGATTTCACGCTCGCGGTCGGCACCGTTTCGAGCATCGCAACCGTGGAAGCGGCCGCGCCCATGCTCTCGCCCGACGACGCCTCGCTCGGCGATGTTGTCGATAACAAATACGTCACTGAATACCCGCTGCTGCTCCGAAGCTGGGACGATCTGGTGAACCTCGTTGCCGGCGTCCAGGGCCAGCGCTACACCGACCAAGGCGGAAGCACAAGCGCAGGCCGCACCGGCGGCTTCAACGTGCACGGCATCCGCCAGCTGGAAAATAACTTCCTGCTCGACGGCATCGACAACAACTCGATCTCTGAAAACGTCCAGGAACTGACCACGCAGGTGGCGCGTCCGTCGGTGGACGCTCTTCAGGAATTCAAGATCGTCACCAATCCCTATTCGGCCGAGTACAGCCGCGGCGGTGCGGTGATCAGCGTCATCAGCAAAGGCGGAACCAACGAAATCCATGGCACCGCGTATGAGTATCTGCGCAATCGCGACACCGACGCCAACGACTTCTTCTCCAACCGGCAGGGTTTGGACAAACCGACGAACATCCGCAACCAGTTTGGCGGAAACCTGGGCGGACCGATTAAGAAGAACAAGCTGTTCGCGTTTTTCGACGAAGAAACCACGCGCATTCTTACTGGCCAGCTCCGCAGCGGCACGGTGCCCACCGACAACGAGCGCGTCGGCAACTTCAGCCAGGCAGCCGGCGCCGCGCTCGGCATCACATATCCGACCATCTACCAGAACGGTGCGCCCGTTCCAGGCAATATGATTCCGTCCTCCAGCATCTCTCCCGTCGCGTCCGCGATCATGGCGCTCTTTCCGCAGCCCACGGTCCCTGGAGCCGAACTGAACAACTACTTCCGCAATGCCGACCTCACGGATAACGCCAACCGCTTCTCGACCCGCGTCGACTGGCAGGCCTCCGACAAAGACAGTGTCTTCGTGCGCTACACCTGGAGCACACGCGATCGGAACAGTCCCGGTTTGTTTCCCGGCCTCGCCGATGGCACGCAATCGTCGTCGCAAGGGCTATATCACTTGACGGCCGATCAGGCTGCGCTCGGCTGGACGCGCCCCATCACCGCCAACCTGGTGAACGAGTTTCGCTCCGGCTACGAGCACGATAATTCTTTCGCCCAGCAGGAACCCTTCGGCCAGTCCGGTGGCAACCTGGTGCCGGGCGTCCCCAACAATCCCGCGTTCGCGGGTGGCGTGACGATGATCACGTTCACCAACTTCAATACCTTCATCGGGTCGCCGAATTTTCTGCCGAAGTTCCAAAAGACGCAGCAATACCAGTTCAGCGACACACTTTCCTGGACGCACGGCCGCCACCAGTTCAAATTCGGCGCCGATCTCCACGCACCGCAGACCGATAATTTCCAGGATGTGCCCGGCCTCCGCGGCGCGCTCAACTTCGAGAACATCTTCACCTGCGAGCGCAACGCCAACAACGCCTGCGTTTCCGGCACGGGTCTCGCATATGCCGATTTCCTCTACGGCGATCCGCAGACCGCAATGTTGTCCAATCAGTTCACCGCTCATCAGAAATGGTATTGGTACGATTTCTTCGCGCAAGATGACTTCAAAGTCACGCCCAAACTCACTTTGAATCTCGGCGTTCGCTACGACTTCTCCTCGCCCGTGTGGGAAGGCCAAAATCATCTTTCGAACTTCGATCCGGCCGGCGCAGGATCAATCATCATGGCCTCCGGAGGCTCTCTCGAAAATCGCGCCCTGGTCGAGCCGCAGCGTCTGAATTTTTCGCCGCGCGTCGGAGCCGCATATCAACTTACCCACAAGACGGTCATCCGCAGCGGCTACGGCATCTTCTACGTTCCCTTCGATCGCGCCGGCAGCGAGAATCAGCTCGCGCTAAATCCGCCTTCTTTCATTAACAACAACATTGCGCTACCGAACACTGCGTTGCAGCCCGTATTTCCGTTGAACTCGGGATTCCCCGCCAGCTTCCTGAATCCTAACGATATTAACTACCAGGACTTGCACATTCGCACCACCAATCCGCAGGATCCGCGCCCCAATATCCAGCAGTGGAGCTTCGGCATCCAACAGGAGCTCATCCACAACCTGCTGCTCGAACTCGACTACGTTGGCAGCAAGGGCACGCACTTGCTCACGCTCAGCGACTTGAATCAGTTCATCAACAATGGACACCAGGTCCTGCTGAACGCGCAAGGCCAGCCGATGTTGCCCTATCCGAACTTCGGCTTGCTCGAATATTCGCAGAACGATGGCAATTCCAGCTACAACGGTCTCGACCTCACGCTTCAACGCCGTTTCGCGGCGGGCTTGAGCTTCCAACTCGCGTACACGTGGTCGAAATCCATCGACGACACTGCCGAGGAGCTCTCGGTCTACGGCTCCAACGCGTTCTCGCAGATTACCAATAACCAGCGCGAATGGCGCGGCCCGAGCGACTTTGACGTACCGCAGCGCGTGGTGTTCAGTTGGGTGTACGAGCTGCCGTTTGGCGCGCACAAGCCCTGGCTATCAACCGGCTGGGGCTCGAAAATTCTCGGCGGCTTCCAGGTTGCCGGATCCTATACTCACGCCTCCGGCCGTCCGTTCACCGCATTCGACACGGCCAACAATAGCTCCATCGACATCGGCGAAGAACAGGCCCTTCCGAACGCAACCGGAACCGCGCCCGTGATGCCGGAGACGGTCAACTGCTGGTATTACGTTTCCACCAACGCTGGATGCAAGGGCATCACTGGCACGAACGCTTTCACGCTGCCCGCGTCGGGAGTATTCGGAAACTCCGGCCGCAACACACTGCGCGGACCTGGCATTCAGGATCTGGATGTTTCCATCTCGCGCACATTCACGTTTGCCGAGCGCTACAAACTCCAGTTCCGCGCCGAGAGTTTCAACCTGACCAACACCGTTGCCTTCGGCCTTCCGAATTCAAACGTCAGCGGCGGTACTCCGGGCGTAATCACTTCGCTCGCGGCCGACCCGCGCATCATGCAGTTCGCCGGTCGGTTCTCGTTCTAGCTAAAATTGCTTGCGATGATGCGCAAAACGTTCGCGATTCTGCTGCTGCTGAACTCACCGCAGCAGCTCGGCGCCTGGGGATTCCGCGGACACACGGTTGCCAATCTCGCAGCGGTCGAAGCGATTCCGAATGACGGCCCGGCGCTCCTCAGGACGTACAAAGGCTATATCGGCCACCTCGGCCCGATTCCCGACACATGGCGCAGTCCCTCCGACGCGTTTCTCCGCATCTCGGAGGACCCGAATCACGGCTGGTACACCGAGTCCTTCGACTTCATCAAGGACATCCCGCGCTCTCGCACCGAATTTGCATTGCGCGTCTACGACGAATATCTGCGTGTGAAAAAATCTGATCCGGCGCGCGCGAAATTCCTGAACATCCGCTACACTGGCCTGCAAGCTTATTCGATGATGGAAGGCTATGAGCGGATGAAGGCGGGCATGCGCCTCTATCGCATCGCCGACTCGAAGGGCAGCACGCTGGCTGCGCAGTATAGCGATATCGCCGGACGCTACGCCGCCATCTCGTCAATGTTTCACGATCCCGCGGAAGTGAAAAGCTACCTCGCCAACGACATCGCATTCTACATGGGATGGCTGGGACACTACGTCGCCGACGCCGCGCAGCCGCTCCACAATTCCCGCCATCACGATGGATGGGCGGGCGACAATCCCAAGGGCTACACTCGCGATCCCGACATCCACGGACGTTTCGAGACTCAGTTCGTCGACCTCGCGCAAATCTCCGAAGCCGATCTCACTCCCTACGTCCGCAAAACGGCCAAGGATCTCGACGACCCATGGATCGCCATCCTGGACCACATGATCGAAGCGCGCAACGCGGTGGAGGAAGTCTACCAACTGGATCTGCGCGGCGCGTTTAAGGACGGCGGCAATACGGCCGCGAAGAAACTTGTGTGCTCGCGGCTGGCATCCGGTGCAAGTTTTCTCCGCGACCTCGCCTACACCGCGTGGATCGAAAGCGCCAAGCCCACACCCGCCGTGAATCCGATCGACGTCCCCAATAACCCCGATAACCCGCGCTACAATCCTGCCACCGGCTCCGCCCCCGCGCCGTCACCGAAGCATTGAGCCCGGCCTCTTAATTTTCGGAAGGGCGCTCGACATGATCAATAACCAGCATCTCGATCGGGCCTTTGCTGGGCTCCAGTTTTAGTCCGAGCTGTTCGCGCAGCGCCTCCAGAAATGTTGGGCCTGGCGGATCTGCTGGCGGCGTTGCGTTGGGCAACGCGGGCCCGCCCGGTTCAGGCGTCCACTCCAGAACAAAATCAAAATTCCCACTCAGTCCGGTCTGATCCACTACCGGACGTCCGAGGCGCCCCAGCGTGGGCAAGGACGCTGCAATCAAGGCCAACGTCGTATTTCTGGACCCAGCGCGCTGCATTCCATTTGGCATTCTGGTCAGCATTTGGACATCGCACGATGGCGGGAAGATCTCGCGGTCACTGGTGGCGGGTGGTGGCGCCGGCGGGCCGGACGAGTCGCAGGGCGGTCCCTCAGAATGCGGACGGAGCTTCGGCCCTGGCTTACCCGGCTTCGAGGGCACCAGGGCGAACAGCGGAACTTCCCGACTTTCTTCGTGAACGACCAGCTTGAATCGCTCGGCCAGCAGCGATTGCATCATCAAGCGAAACTGATCTTTGGTCGGATTGCCTTCCGCGCGCGCTTCGATTTCGAACGAGTCGATGGAGACCCACTTCGGCAAGGGCGCAAGCATAGAGCGCATCTGCTCTTGGGTCAACCTGGTCTTGTATGCGAATGTGATCAGCACGGATAGCGGGAAGCTGGCGATGAAGCGGCCCCCGGTGGGTCGAAAAGCTTCGTCGTTGCTCAATGGAAAACTCGGCGCTCGAAACTTGCTGGGCTCCATGTGCTCAATGGTCTTGACGGAGGCAACTTCGAACGTCAGCTTGCCGCCCGCGGCGATCTGCCATTGCGGCATCGCCGGTGTTTGCCCATTGAGCGATTCGATCGCCATGCATCCGCCGGCAAATACTAACAGCGCTCTGGCACCGATCACGCGGTCATATTATCACGCACTAAGGAACGCTCTGCCTGGAGTCAAAATCCACGAGTGACCGCGGCTCGCTCAATTCATTCACCCTGTTTGCATCGATTTGCGAATGCCCGTGCGTGCGTCCAGCGCGAGTTCTGTTATGTCTGAGCTATCAAATTATGCGATTTCGATGTGCTTTCCTCTCAGCGGCGTTTCTCGCCAGCGCGTCCGCGCAAACTCAATTGGACGTGAGGACGCAGACCAAGGACGTGGATTTCAGCGGCGCCGCCTCTACCAAACCCTTCACCGTGGGCACGACGTTGCCCTCGACGTGCGTCGTCGGTCAGGCTTTCTTTAACAGCGCCGCGACTGCCGGCTCCAACTGGTACGCTTGCACCGCCACCAATACCTGGACACTCCAGTCCGGCTCACCCACTCTGTCAGGCGACGTGACGGGCGCAACCGGTGCGAACACGGTCACCAAAATCCAGGGACGCTCCGTCGCGAACACCGCTCCTGCCAGCGGGCAATCGCTCGCCTGGAACAGCACCAGCAGCACCTGGACTCCGCAGACCATCACGGGCACGCAAGGCCCCGCTGGACCAACTGGCCCGCAAGGACCACAGGGCGCGACCGGTGCTACGGGTGCACAAGGCGTCGCCGGACCACAGGGCGCGGCCGGCGCTACCGGCGCACAAGGGCCGGCCGGGCCACAAGGCGCCACCGGTGCCGCCGGAGCCACTGGCGCCACCGGTGCCAACGGCGCCACCGGTGCCAACGGCGCAACCGGAGCCACTGGCGCGCAAGGTCCCGCCGGTGCCAACGGCGCCATTGCTCGAATCCAAAACGCCGGCACGAATCTTCCCGTCGAGGCTACATTGAATTTCAGCGGCGGCGGTTGCACCGACGATCCTGGCAATAGCCGCACTACGTGTACCGGATCGGGTGGCAGTTCTGGCCTCACCATCGCAACGAACGGAACTACCAACGGCACTCAGGCCACTTTGAACTTCATATCCGGAACGGGCATCCTGCAAACGTGCGCGAATAACTCCGGGTCGAATCGCGTGGATTGCACTCCCAGCCTGAATACCGCGATCGCGCTGACCATCGCGGTGGAACAAGCCGGCACGCCCACGTTTTGCAGCTCTGCCAACGGAACCACCACTTACACCTGCAGCTTCAACGGAGCCAAAGCGCTCACCGCTTACACCACCGGCATGTTCATCGTGCTCCACACCGACACGACCAACACGGGAGCGTGCTCGATCAACATCGACGGCGTCGGGGCCAAGTCGATCACTCAAAATGACGGCGCTACCGCACCCGCCAGCGGCGCCATCGCAGCGGGCAAATTCTACTGGCTGTTTTACGATGGAAACGTCTTCCGAATGCAGTAACCAGCACTCCGCCGAGATCCTCCAGGAACCCGAACATGACCGTCTCCGATCCTAATAACACTTCCAACAGTTGCGCTATGATGAACAGTAACGACCCGGAAGTTCGGGATGAGAGGGACGATATTCAGAATAACGAGCCCAAACCCGGCCAGAGGACGCCCATGGAAAAGCTGGCGCAAAATATCCAGGAAGCTTTTCTAAACAATGCGCGCAAAGACAAAACCTTCCTGACAATCTATCTTATGAGCGGCGTGAAGCTCTCCGGCCGCATCAAGAGTTTCGATAAATATTCGGTCGTGCTCGAGACCAACAATCAAGAGCAGCTCATTTTCAAACACGCGATTTCCACCGTGGTTGTTTCCAAACCGTTCCATGCCTCGGCCGGCGCGCATCCCGCTGCTGCCAGCGTTCCCGGACCCGTCGCGCCCGCCGAGCCGAACGAAGAATAGCGCTCCCATTTGGCAGTCGACGGACGAGAACAAGCCATCCTGGTAGGTCTGGAGCTGAAGTCGCGCCCGCGCCACGGCTCCGACGAAATTCGCTACAACTCTTCTGAATCGATGGAAGAGTTGAAAGTCCTCGCCGAGAGCGCCGGCGCGCGCGTAGAAGAAACACTGATCCAGTCCCGCCCCGCGCCCGACGCAGCCACGCTGATCGGCTCCGGCAAACTCGAAGAGCTGCGCTCCCTGGTAGGTTTCCATTCCGCCGACTTGGTGCTATTCGATTCCGAGCTCTCCCCCACCCAGCAGCGCAATATCGAACGCGCGCTCGATTGCAAAGTTCTCGATCGCACACAATTAATCCTCGACATTTTCGCCCGCCGCGCCCGAACGCGCGAAGGACAGCTGCAAGTCGAGCTCGCCCAACTGAACTATATGCTGCCGCGCTTGGCCGGACACGGCGTCGAAATGTCGCGGCTCGGCGGCGGCATCGGCACCCGCGGCCCGGGTGAAACGCAGCTAGAAACCGACCGCCGCCGCATCTATTCGCGCATCAAGAAACTCAGCGACGATCTCGAACACGTCCGCAGTGGTCGCGGAATCCAGCGCCGCCAGCGCCAGTCCGTCCCGCTCGCCACAGTAGCGCTGGCCGGATACACGAACGCCGGAAAATCCACGCTCTTCAATCGCCTCACCGGCGCGCATGTTGGAGCCGATGCGCGCATGTTCGCTACGCTCGACCCCACCGTGCGCCACGTCCTGCTTCCCTCCCGCCGCAAAGTCCTGTTCAGCGACACCGTCGGATTCATTCGTAACCTTCCCACCACGTTGGTGAAAGCCTTCCGCGCGACGCTCGAAGAAGTGACCGAAGCGTCCTTGATCCTGCACGTCGTCGACGTCTCATCGCCCTACGCCGCGCACCAGACGGCACACGTTCTCAAAGTTCTCGCCGAGATCGGCGCGGCGGAAACCCGCCAGATCCTCGCGCTCAACAAAATGGATCTCATCCCCGATTCCACTGAAAGTGCGGGCACCTTGGCTGAGCGCCTGCTCGCCGAAGTCCACCAGCCGCCCGCTATTCGCGCTGTCCCGGTTTCCGCCCGCTCCGGCGAGGGCGTCGCTGAATTGCTGGCAGCTATCGATGAGGACCTTCCGCTCGATCCTGTCTCGCGCGGCCGCTTCCGCATCCCCGCCGGCGAAGGCTCTCTTATCCACTTAGTACACGAGCGTTCCAAGGTTCTCTCGAGCCGCTACGAGGGCGACATCTGGGAAGTAGAAGCCGAAGTCCCCTCCTCCATCAAACACCAGCTCCAGGACTATGCCGTCGAGTAACCCGCCGGCGACCGTGGCCCCCTCTTCTGTTCCACCGAACTCTCGCATAGAATATTAGATATTCTGGCGGTAGGGACCGAATTTCCTTTGAAACCCACACGCACCATGAACGTGCCGACCACGTTGACGATCCTACGGATCTTCTTCGTCCCGGTCCTCGTGGCCGTCTTAGTCGAACAGGATCTCCGCATCGACTGGCATGGCATCTTCATCCCCAACGAATTTATCGCCCTCGCGATCTTCCTCGCCGCCGCCGCAACCGATCTTCTGGATGGTTATCTCGCGCGCCGCTGGGGCCAGATCACGACTGTCGGCACGCTGCTCGATCCCATCGCCGACAAGTTACTCGTCTCCGCCGCGCTCGTCTCTTTGGTCCAGATCCACCGCGTCCCGGCCTGGATGGTGGTCCTGATCATCGGCCGTGAATTCGCCGTCTCGGGACTCCGCAGCATCGCCGCCGCCGAAGGCTACACCATCCAAGCCAGCGATCTCGGCAAAACCAAAATGATCACGCAAGTGATCGCCATCTCGATGATCTTGGTGAGCATTCGTTGGGAGACGCTCAGCGGATTCGCGATGCTGTGGATGTGGGGCGTCGTCGTCTTCGGCATCGCCTCCGCCATCGAATACTTCCGCAAGTTCTGGCGCAAAGTCGACGCTTCCATCAAGTTCCGCCGGCGTAAGGAACTGCTGCAAATCGAGCGCCAGCAAAAGCGCATGGCAAGAGCTCACGCCCGTCCGCAAACAGAAAAGCTAGGCCAACTGCAATAGGTTGTGCCGCACGCTTCAGCATGCCGCGTCTACACTCGTGTAGACGCTAATCGCTCTCCTTCGCCGAATCCAACACATGAAACTTATCCCGCGTGAACACCACGATGCGGAACTGCCCCGGCGCTCCCAACGGACCAATCGCCTTCCCATTCAGCTTCACATCGATCGCCGATGCATCGTTCACGCGCAGCTTCGCGAATTCCTTCCCCTCCACTTTCTTGCTCTCGTGCGCGCCCAGCGTCCCCTTGAACACCATCAGCCCGTCCGACGAAATAGAAAGCCACGTCTCCTGCCGCGCGATCAATTCGAGCAACAATCCCGAGGCAGGCTGGGCCGCGATCTCCGAAGCATCGATCTCACGCGCCGCTTGCTTCGACTCCTGCGACGCCAGTGACACCGGAACCGCCGCCGGCTCCTCGCGCTGCACTCGCGCCTGCGGCGTCTCGACTTTCGATACGTGCTCTGCCGCCGGAGCGCTCCGCAGCGCCGGCTCCACGCTTCGCGCGCCCGCGTTGACGCTCAAGTTCCGCCACCACGCATAGAACCCCGAACATCCCACCAGGACCAAAACCAACATCGCGATCGATACGTACGTCCGCCCCCTCGATCCCCGGTCCCTCACTATTAAAGGTGCAGCCCTCCGAATAGGCATCCCATCTTGCCCCGGCAGCGGCAGCGGCGCCTCCGCCCGCATCGCTTCGTCGATGCATTCGTCTATCTCACGCGTGTCCACCGACAAGGCGCGCGCGTATTGATCGACAAAGCTTTTATAAAAGAAGCCGCTGGGGAAACTTTTCCGGTCATCAGCCTCGATTGCTTGAAGAAATTTTTCGCTGATTTTGGTGCGTCGTATGACCGCATCCAAATCCAGACCTTGGTCCAACCGCGCGGCGCGCAGCCGTTGACCCACCGAGAACATCATAAGTTGCCTGCTGGCTTACGGTTATAATACAACAATCGGTGACAGTGCAAAGACCGGTGCGGTTTCGGTAGTCGTGGTCACATGGAATCGTCGGGATCTCTTGCAATCCTGCTTGCAGTCACTTAGCCTCCAGCAGTTGAACAAACCGTTTGAAGTTATCGTGGTTGACAATGGCTCCGTTGATGGTTCCATCGAAATGCTCGAGCGCGACTTCTCCTCCAGCTCGAAATTTGCGCTGCATCTGATTCGTAATAAAACCAACTACGGTTTTTGCGCCGCTAACAATCACGGGTTCGCCCAATCCACTGGCGAATTCATCGCGCTCCTCAACAACGATGCCGAAGCCGAACCCGGTTGGCTCGCCGCGCTGCTCTCTGCTCTCCAAACGCGCCCCGATGCCGGAATGGCCGCATCCAAAATTCTGGTCTACGAGGACCCGCGCCGCATCGACAAGGCCGCCCACTTGATCTATCCCGACGGACAAAATCGCGGCCGCGGCACCGGCGAGTTCGACACCGGCCAGTACGACAAACTGGAAGAAGTGCTCTGGCCCGATGGATGCGCCGCGATGTACCGACGTTCAATGCTCGACCAGATTGGCGGATTCGACGAAGATTTTTTCGCCTATGCTGACGACGCCGACCTGGGTCTGCGCGGCCGCATCGCCGGCTGGAAATGCATCTACGTTCCCACCGCCGTTGTCCGTCATCATCGCGGATCCACGCTCGGCGTCCGCTCCCCGCAGCGTCTCGAGCTCATTGAGCGCAATCGCGTGCTGCTCGCCGCCAAGCTTCTTCCATGGAGCCTGCTCTGGTTGAATTGTTTTTACTACGCCATGCGCTTGACCGCGGGCCTCTGGGCCGCCATCCGCGGCCACGGTGAGCTCACACACTATCCCGGCTTCGCGGGCAAATTGAACGCCGCTCTCGCACTCATCAAAGGTGATCTCCGCGCTCTGCTTCTCCTGCCGCGCATGTTCTCGAAACGCCGCGACGTGAATCGCTACCGCAAACTCACTCCGGCTGAAGTGAAAGAGCTGATCATGAGCCATCGCATCCCGCTCAAGCAGCTCAGCGAACAAGGGCTATGAGCGCAACTTGCCCGGCCTGCGGCGACGCCGCCATGCACTTGCTGTTCGACGCAACCGATCGCCTTTATCGCACCACGAAAAAAATCTTCCATGTGGTCGAGTGTGCCAACTGCCGGCTCATTCGCCTCCATCCCTGGCCTTCCCTCCACGAGCTGCGCACCTACTATCCCGACGGATATTGGTTCGCACCCGGCCGCGACACCGCCTCGCGTCTTGAAGAAACCTACCGCCGTTTCGTCCTGCGCGATCATCTCTCCTTCGTCCTGCGCGCTTTCGAAGATTCCGGCCAGGACGGCATCGTGCTTGACGTCGGCTGTGGAGGCGGTCTACTGCTCGGCCAACTCCAGCGCCATGGACTGCGCGTCGCCGGTTTCGACAACTCCGTATCCGCTGCCTCCGCCGCGTGGACCACCAACCAGGTCCGAGTCGTTTGCGGCGACCTCTCGCAAACGCCTCTCCGCGCCGGAAGCTGCTCGGTGGTCACGATGTTCCACGTCATCGAACATCTCCCCGACGCGGCATCCTATATAAACGCCGCCCGCGAGCTGCTCACGCCGAACGGCCGCCTCGTGGTCCAAGTCCCCAACGCCTCCTCCTGGCAATTTCTCCTGCTCGGCTCGCACTGGAACGGCATCGACGTCCCGCGCCACTTAGTCAACTACCGCGAGAGCGATCTCGAAAACCTGCTCGATCGCTGCGGCTTCGAAGTGGTGCGCCGCAAAAATTTCTCCCTGCGCGACAATCCCGCCGGTCTCGCTTCCAGCCTTGCTCCGGAGCTCGACCCGATGGCGCGGCGCATCCGAAAAGTTCACGAATCAGCCGCAGCGCGCCTCACCAAAGACCTCGTCTATTTCGCTTTAGTTGTCGCATCGCTCCCCTTCACCATGCTCGAAGCCCTCGGCGGCTCCGGTTCCACCATCATGCTGGAGGCTCGAAAAAAGCCGTGACCTACCGCACCATCGAGCGCCGCCTCCCGCGCTTCCTGCGCACTTATCTGCTCCACTTCGAGTCCGCCATCGAGCAAGCCGTCACGCGCTTCTCTTCTGAACTCGCCCCCAACGCCCTGGTACTCGACGCCGGCGCGGGCGAAATGCAGCACTCGCAATTCTTCGCGCGTCAACTCTACATCGCGGTCGACCTCGCCGTCGGCGACCCAGCCTGGGACTACGGCAAACTCCACGCCATCGCCGACCTCACCGCCCTCCCATTCCGCGACTCCACCTTCGACGCCTGCATCAACATCGTCACGCTCGAACACGTCCGCGAGCCCGCCTGCGCCCTCCGCGAAATCGCACGCACGCTGAAACCCGGCGGCCGCCTGCTCCTGATCGTCCCCCACGAATGGGAAGTCCACCAGGCCCCGAACGACTACTTCCGCTACACTCGACACGGCATCGCTTACTTACTCGAAAAAGCCGGCCTGAGCGACTTCGAAATCGAACCCGTCGGCGGATATTTCAGACTCCAATCGCGCCGCTTGCTTAACGGCCTGCAATTCTTCAAAGGCCCGTGGTTCTTCGTCGCGGCACTTTTCCTCGGACCGCCCGCCCTCATCATGCCCTGGTTCGATTCGCTAGATCACGACCGGAACTTTACACTGGGATATATATGCTCCGCCAAAAAGTCCTGACCGCGTTCGTCCTTCTTACGGCGTCTCTCACCTCCGCCGCGGCGGCCGACTTCAGCGGCGCATCCGCGCTCGAATTCACGCGCAAAGCGGTCGCGTTCGGCCCGCGCCCGCCCGGCTCGCCTGCGAATCAAAAGCTGCAGGCCTACATCGAGTCCCAACTCAAACTCCTGCACTGCCAGATTTCCTACGATGCGTTCAAGATCCATATGCTCGGTGACCCATCACGCGAGCCGCGTGGAATTCGGGAAATCATCGACGCACCGATGCGCAACATCATCGCGAAATTCCCCGGCTCCTCCGGCCGCGCCATCGTCATCACCGGCCACTTCGACACCAAGCCCATGCCCGGCCAGGTCTTCCTCGGCGCCAACGATGGCGGATCGTCCACCGGCTTCCTGCTCGAGCTCGCGCGCTCCGTCAACACCATGATCCACGCCGACGACATCTACCTGGTCTTCTTCGACGGCGAAGAAGCGTTCGGCGAATGGTCCGACACCAACGGCACCTTCGGCAGCCGCCATCTGGCCGACCGCTGGGCCGCCGAAGGCTTTCTCCCGCATATCAAAGCGCTCATCAACGTCGACATGATCGGCGACAAGGACCTCGGCATCCTGCAAGAATCCATGTCCTCGCCCAAGCTCCTCCGCCTGGTCTGGCAAACCGCACATGACACCGGCTACGGCAAATACTTCCTCGATTCCGCCCAAGCCACCGAAGACGACCATCTCCCGTTCCTGAAAAAAAACGTCAACGCGCTCGACCTGATCGATTTCGACTACGGCCCCAACAACGCCTACTGGCACACCCCGCAAGACACCATGGACAAACTGAGCGCTCACAGTTTCGACGTCGTCGGCAATGTCTTGCTCGCCGTGATCCGCAAACTATAATGCAGCGCATTTATGTGATCGCAACCGGCGGCACCATCGAGAAGGTCTATTCCGAACAAACCGGCGCGGTACACAACGTCGACAACAAAATCGACCGCTACTTCCGCCAGCTCCGCCTCCCCGACGCCGATATCCAGCTCACGCACTTGATGAACAAGGACAGCCTGGAGATGACCGACTCCGACCGCAAAAGCGTGCTCGAAACGGTGCGCGAAAAACTCCACGACCCAGCCCCAATCGTCATCACGCACGGCACCGACACCCTAGTCGAAACGGGTTTACTTCTCGAGAAAAGTTTGCCGGGCTTGCCCGTCCCGATCGTCCTAACCGGCGCAATGACCCCGCTAGGCTTCGAATCGAGCGACGGCCTGCAGAACCTAACCGAAAGCTTGCTAGCCGCCCGCGTCCTCCCGCCCGGTGTCTACGTCGTAATGCACAACCAGGTCTTCCCAATCTCCCGCGTCCACAAAGATCGTGACCTAGCTCGCTTCGTCTGGAAGTAAGCGATTTCTCGACCGCCACGCCTCGGATGATTCAGGAGCTCGTGCAGGCTTGGCAGCAACCGCACGATCTTGAGGGACATTTTTTGGGATGGAATTGGGATGGAAGAGACGGCGGGTCTGTTAAGAGGCGTCGCGGAGGCCAGCGAAACAGAACCGGACACTAACCGTGACGTCGCAATCGCAAGCGTTTCGAAGCTGTGAGTGTGAGTAATCAACCGGCGGACCAGCGCATTGACCAAAACGGGCCGACGGAGCTACTTCTTCGAAAGCTGACTTACATAAACAAGTAAACATACTGATATCCGTTGTTTTCGCACATTAAAATACCATTGCGCGGCTCAATTACGCGTGTATAATCGGGAGCAATCGGAACAGCGTATGAAGCCCGCGTTGCCTTTAGCGGCGCTTTCAAATAAACCCTCACCCATTAACAAGGAGGTAGAGCTTATGCGATCTGCCATTCGCACGATTGCAGTGTTGGGGTTCGTATCAACGGCTTTCGCAGCCAGCCCATTCGCAGGCACCTGGAAGTTCAACCCCGCGAATTCAATGTCCACCGGCAACGGGGCACCACCGAAGGACGAAATGCTCGTGATTGAAGAAGTTGGTGACCAAATCAAAGTAGCGCTTACTGGCACTGCGGGAAGTGGTACACCTATCGTCAACAAATTCACAGTAGCGGCCGCGGGCGGCGCATCGACAATTCAGGAAAGCCCGTTCAACGCGATTTCTGTGAAATTTGTAGCGCCCAACATCGCCGATCTTTCGTACATGATAGGCGGCAAGGAGGTTTCGACACAGCACTCGCTAGTCAGTGGAGACGGCAAGACGCTCTGGTTGATAACGCGGCAGGCAACTCAGCAAGGTGGTGTAGTAGAGAGCGTCTCTGCGTTTGACAAACGCTAACAGCTGGTCAGTCATCTGACAAAAAGTTCAGCTAACTGAAGAATTCAAAGCGGCGGTCCGAACTCGGACACTGCGCACTTTATCTGTGCTTCGCCTTCTCGGTTTCCCGCTGGGTGTTCGCGCGACGTCGAGATGACGCCGCAAGGAATAAGACCGATAAACAACGAAGGCCACCGCCAAGGCGACAGCCAGAACGATCCAGAGTAGAACCTTGCCGTATCGCCGCTTGATGACGAGGATCTTCTGGCTAGACGATGCGTTCTAACAGGCTCGCAAGCTGATCGCGCCCGAAGACTCCCGTCCGGCCATGCAGCCACTCGAAGTAATGCCACTGATTCTGGTCCCGCTCTGCGCAGAAGAACAATGCCTGAGTGCGAATCTGTGTTCGTTCCAACATCTCCTGGTTGTACGCCCGCACCTCGCCTTCGAGGACGTAGGGAATTCTGAATTTTTCGGTGGAGAAAATCTCTCGCGTGGGCTCGAAAGTAATCTGGACGATCCGGCCTCGGGTATTCAACTGGATTAGATTCGCGCCGGACTCGCGGAACATCTCTGGAGCATACTCGGACGGACTCAGTTCGAGCATCGGCGGTGAAAGCAGACTATTCACTGACGCGACGAACTCGGCGCAAATCGAGTGAAGCTGGGATGCCCCTTGGCGGCGAAGGTCGAGCACCTCTGATTCCGTCAACAGCAAATGCTGGTCGCGCTTCGCGAGGCTCCCGATCTGCTTCGCAAGTCTTGCGATGTTGTCGTCCTCGGCCATAGTCCAAGTATCTATTTTAGTGATCGTGATAAGCGTGGCCAGTCCGTGCGCCCGACGGAGAGCATTTCTCGCTATCGCAAACTGACCGAATTACCAGATCGATTTGGCGACCTTCTGACCTAAGGCTGGGCCAAACACTGCGCCAGCGGTGCATAAGATTATCCCGGCCGGAACAGTCAGAAGGACGAAGGGCGTCGCGCCACCAGCACTAAGCCCCATCTTGGCCCCGAGCCCGACCGCGAGTGGGCTCGACCTGATCGATTTCGACGACGGCCCCGACAGCGCCCATTGGCACGCTCCGCAAGACACCCTGGACAAAATAAGCCCGGGTGGGAAATTACGCGCCGTGATTTCGGACGAAGAGCGCCTCGAACGGCGCCGTCGGCTACCCTTTCGCCTTCGCTGCCTTGCTAGCACGTTTCTTCGCGAGTCGCGGGAGCTTGGATTTGTTCTTCTTCGGTAGCTTTCCAACCTTGGACGATTTCGCCGGAGCTCCGGAAGGCCGTGCGATTCCCGTGCTCACCGCGATTGTGCCTAACGTCGAGCCGATCACTTCGGCCGCGGATTCAAGGGCGGATTTCTCGTGTTTCTCCGGCTTCCGCTTCTGCGCGGCAGTCTTAGTCTTCTCGCTTTGTTCGGTTGACATAGTTTCAGTATGACGGAGCGGAGTAGGCGGGACGAGAAACCTCACTGCCCGATTGAATAGTCCGAGCCTTCGGAATCCGCGCTAAGAAGAAGTAAGATACCTATGGCACGCTCTTATCCTAGTGCCAAGGAGGTTTTCGTGACCGCGTACAAGCTGACCACGTTAGGGATTCGGCGGCCTACGCTGCTGATGGCGCTGCTCGGTCTGGTTCTGCTATCGGACCCGTCAGCCAAGATCAACAATCGAGCAGGCCTGTTTTCTCGACAGCGACCACCAGTGATGGCAGCCTACGCTGCCGACGTCGTTACTATCGACCGCAATGCGCGAGATTTCAAACTGCCCGACCAGATTGAATGGAGAGGCCGGTCAGGAAGTGCTAACCAATCGGCGACTGTGTTCGGCGATCCCTCGAAGGCCGGTTTCATCGTCCAGCTCCTCAAACGAGGTCCCAACGATTGGGCAAAGCCCCACTCCCACCCGAACGATCGAATCATCACGGTCCTACAAGGAACGTTTCTGATTGGCACCGGTGCGAACTACGATCAAAACAACACCGTTGCCCTCGGACCGGGCAGCATCGTGCATGACTTCGCAAATCAGATGCACTACGACGGCACCGGGCCCGATGGCGCCACCATTGAGATCATCACCATGGGGCCCTCAGCGAGAGCACCTCAAGCGAAATAGGGATAGCATTTCGCTTTTCGAGCCGTGCCTGGGGTCCTGAACTTAGAGTGACGAAATCGTCACACGTATTTCTTCAGAAGCCTCAACAACATTGCTCAGACGCCGCATCCTCGCCCACCGTCACGAATGTACTCTTGAACTCAGCCCAGGGTCCCCACCTTCCCGTCCCCTCCCCAATTATTAAAATTTTGACGCCGCTCTCCGCAAAACCGCGGTTTGCGTCATCCCCTTTCGCCCCAACACCGAAAAATCTGGCTTCGTTTTGAAAAAAAACCAACCCGCCGCGCCCGCCTCGCGTCCCCCTCTCCAACTCGCGCTGTCACCTCAACCGCAAAGTTACAATGGATGCGGAGGCAGACCCCTGATGATTCTGCACGCGCCCGATTCCGTCGACAACGAGATCAATCCCCAGCGAGCCGCCGAAGCCCGCTTCGACGAAGCCGCCGAGTTGCTCTCACTCGACGAAGGCCTCCGCAAAATTCTCCGCACCCCCGCCCTCGAACTCACCGTCAACATCCCCGTCCAGCTCGACGACGGACGCCTTGAAGTTTTCACTGGCTATCGCGTGCAGCACTCCGTCGTCCGTGGACCCTCCAAGGGCGGCATCCGCTTCGCTCCCGACGTCACGCTCGATGAAGTCCGCGCACTCGCCGCTTGGATGACCTGGAAATGCGCGGTCGTCAACATCCCCTTCGGCGGCGGCAAGGGCGGAGTCATCTGCGACCCCAACGTGCTCTCCGACGGCGAGCTCGAGCGCATTACGCGCCGTTACACTTCCGAGATCATGGACATCATCGGGCCCGACCGCGATGTCCCCGCGCCCGACGTCAATACCAATCCGCAAACCATGGCCTGGATCATGGACACCTACGCCATGCACAAGCGTCAGGCCAGTACCGCGGTCGTAACCGGAAAACCTCTCTCGCTCGGCGGATCGCGCGGCCGCACTGAAGCCACCGGCCGCGGATGCATGGTGGTCACACTCCAAGCCCTGCGCCGTTTTCAAAAAGACCCCTCCGACGCCCGCGTAGTGATACAAGGTTTCGGCAATGTCGGCAGCAATGCCGCCAAACTCATGGCGCGTTCCGGATTCAAGATCACGTGCATCATCGAGTACGATGGCGCCGTCTACAGCCCGCACGGCCTCGATCTCGACGCGCTGCTCAAGCATCGCAAGGAAACCGGCTCCATCACCGGTTTCCCCGAAGGCGAAGATATGGACAAGGATGAGGCCATGTTCCTCGATTGCGAAGTCCTGGTGCCGGCCGCGCATGAGAACGTCATTACATCCGCCAACGCCGATCGCATCAGAGCGCCCATCATCTGCGAAGGCGCCAACGGTCCCACCACCGCCGAAGCCGACGCTATCCTGGCCGACAAGAAAATTTTCGTGATCCCCGACATCCTCGCCAACGCGGGCGGCGTCACCGTGTCGTATTTTGAATGGGTGCAGGATCGCCAAGGATTTTTCTGGAACGAGCAGCTTGTGAACGGCCGGCTCGACGAAATCATGGTGAACAGCTTCAACGATGTTGTCAGCTACGCCGAGAAGCACCACGTCAACAATCGATTGGCCGCGTACATGCTTGCCATCGATCGTGTGGCCGTCGCCCTCAAGACCCGCGGCATCTATGCCTGATCCAGGGGAAAACTCCCCTTCGACGCCGCTCATGCGGCAGTATCACTCGATCAAGCAACAGGTCCCGCACGCTCTTTTGATGTTCCGGCTGGGCGATTTTTACGAGCTTTTTTACGAGGACGCCGTCACCGCCGCCCGCGAGCTCGAAATCACGCTCACCGCACGCAACAAGGAAAAAGGCCAACCGATCCCGATGTGCGGTGTCCCCTATCACGCCGCTGAAGGTTACCTCTCGCGCCTGATCCAGAAAGGTTACCGCGTCGCCATCTGCGATCAGATGGAGGAGGCCGGCCCCGGCAAGAAGCTGGTGAAGCGCGAGGTCACCCGCGTAGTCACTCCCGGCACCGCGATGGAAGCCGGGCTGCTGCGCTCGCACGAGAACAACTACCTCGCCGCGGTCGCTCGCAACGGTACGCGAGCGGGAGTGGCGCATGTCGACATTTCAACCGGTGAATTTCGTGCTACTGAGCTCGAAATCAGCGAGCTTCGCGCGGCGCTCGAAACGCTGAACGTTCGTGAGGTGCTGGCCGCCGAATCTACTGAGAACCTCCCGGGCTTTCGCACTGCCATCGACGATTGGGTCTTTGGGCTCGACTATGCCGATCGCGCGCTGCGCGAGCATTTCCGTTTACTGACGCTCGATGGCTGCGGCTTGGCCGGCAAGTCGCTAGCAGTTTCGGCGGCCGGCGCCGTTCTGCACTACCTGCGCGAGACACAGAAGTCGGCGCTCGATCATCTGGATCAGCCTTCTTACTACGACCGGTGCGATTCGATGGTGCTCGATTCGGTCACCGTCCGCAATCTCGAATTGCTCGAGCCTTTATTCGCGGGCGAAAGCCGCGCATCCACGCTGATTCATGTGCTCGATCAGACTTCCACCGGAATGGGCGGCCGTCTGATGCGCCATCGCCTGCTGCGGCCGTGCTTGCAGCTCGAGGAAATCGAAGCACGGCTCGAATCGGTGGAAGAAGCGTCGAAGGCCACCATCGCGCGGTCGGAAATTCGCAAACTGCTCGCCAGCGTTCTCGATCTGGAGCGCCTGCTCGCGAAGTTGACACTCGGTACCGCCGGCCCGCGCGAGCTGCTTGCGCTTGGCCGGTCGCTCGCGTTGGTCCCTCAGATCAAGGAGCGAACGTCGGCCTTCGCGTCTCCGCGCTTGAAGCAGATTCATTCAGAACTCGACGAAATCGCGGAAGTCCGCGACCGAATCCTCACTGCGATTGCCGAAGAGCCGCCGGCGAATCTCGCGGACGGCGGCACCATTCGTTCGGGGTTTCACTCCGAGCTCGATCAGCTTCGCGACATCAGCCGCAACAGCCGCCAGTACATCGCCGACATCGAGACGCGCGAACGGTCGCGCACCGGCATCCAGTCATTAAAAGTCCGGTTTAACAACGTATTCGGCTACTACATCGAAATTTCGAAAGCCAACCTGCACCATGCGCCGTCCGACTACGAGCGCAAGCAGACCCTAGTCAACGCGGAACGGTTTACGACGCCCGAACTGAAAGAGCTCGAAAGCAAGGTGCTCGATGCCGAAGAAAAAATGCTGGCGCTCGAAAGGGAGATTTTTCAGGAGCTGCGCCTTTTCGCCGCCCAGCACGCGGCTCGGATTCGCAAGACCGCGTCCGCGATCGCCGAGCTCGACGTCACCTGCGCGCTCGCTCAGGTCGCCGCTGAAAACCGTTACACGCGTCCGAAGTTTTCTGACTCCGGCGAAGTGAGCATCCTCGCCGGCCGTCATCCGGTAATCGAGAAGCTGGCCGAGCAGGAAGCACTGCGCTTCATTCCGAACGATCTGTACTTCGAGCCGAACGATCAATTCATCCAAGTGATTACCGGTCCGAACATGGGCGGCAAGTCGACTTACTTGCGCCAAGCCGCGATGATCGTGATCCTGGCGCAGATGGGCTCGTTCGTTCCGGCCGATTCAGCGACGCTCTCGATTGTCGATCGCGTGTTCACGCGCATCGGGGCTTCGGATAACTTAGCGCGCGGCCGGTCAACCTTCATGGTCGAGATGACCGAAACAGCAGTGATTCTGAACACAGCGACCGAGCGGAGCCTGGTGGTGCTCGACGAGATCGGACGAGGTACCGCGACCTACGATGGGCTCGCGCTGGCTTGGGCCGTGATCGAGCACATCCACCAACGCATCCGCGCCCGAACGCTGTTCGCGACGCACTACCACGAACTCACTGAACTCGCCGATCAACTCCCGGGCATTCGCAACCTGCACGTATCGGTGAAGGAAGCGGGCGACCAGGTGATCTTTCTTCGCAAAGTGGAGCCGGGCCGAGCCGATCGCAGCTACGGCATTGAGGTCGCACGATTGGCCGGCCTTCCGGTCTCGGTGATCGAGCGAGCCCGTGACATACTCGCATTGCACGAGCGCTCCGAGCACGCGGTGACCGAAGAGTTGTCGCCGCGCCCGGACGGGCCGATCCAGATCCAGCTTTTTGAGCCGGTGAATCACGGTATCGCCGAGCGCATTCGGAATCTCAAAGTGGATGAGCTACGGCCGATCGAAGCGCTGCAATTGCTGAACGAATTGCAGCAGGAGCTGAACCGGTCTTGAGAGTCGCAGGCCTGATCAGCGGCACGTCGGCGGACGGCATCGACGTAGCGATCGTCGACATCGGCGAGCGCATCCACGTCGTCGCCACCAACGCCGTTGCGTTTCCTCCTGAAGTTCACGACGCGATTCTGAACGTGCCCGACGTTCCCACTCTATCGCGCCTCAATTTTCTGCTCGGCGAACTTTTCGCCGAAGCGGTGTCGCAGTGCGGCGTGCGGCTCGAAACCATCGACCTGATCGGTTCGCATGGCCAGACAGTCTTTCATGAAGGCGAGCCGGTGGAGTTTCTCGGCCGCAAGATCGCGAGCACGTTGCAGATCGGCGAACCGGCGGTAATCGCCGAGCGCACCGGCATTGAGGTGATTTCTGATTTTCGCACCGCCGACCTGGCCGCCGGCGGCAAAGGCGCTCCCCTGGTTCCGTATCTTGACTACGAACTGTTCCACCACGCCACCATATCGCGTGTAGCGCTCAACATCGGAGGCATCGCCAACATCACGGTTCTTCCGGCCGCCGCGGAGCCCGAGGACGTTGTCGCATTCGACACCGGACCGGGCAATATGGTGATGGACGCGCTTGCTCCGCCGTTCGACAGTGACGGTGCGCGAGCCCGCGCTGGCCGCATCAACCAGGGTCTACTGGAACGGCTGCTGGCCGATCCCTATTATGAGCGCCAGCCTCCAAAATCCTGCGGGCGCGAACAATACGGCGCCGATTTCGTTCGCTCCACTGGCATCGATATCGCCACGGCTACCGAACTCACGGCTCGAACCATCGCACTGGCGATCGGCCGGTATCCGGAAACGCGCGAAGTGATTGTTTCCGGCGGCGGCGTCCACAACAGCTACCTGATGGAGCGGCTGCGCGCGTTGATTCCAGCAAAGCTTACCACGCCCGAAGAGTATGGCATCGATGCCGACGCCAAGGAGGCCATACTGTTTGCGGTGCTTGCCTACCAGACCCACCGGCGCCGTGCGGGCAACCTCCCATCGGCGACCGGTGCGTCCAAACCAGTGATTCTCGGCAAGATCTCGCCGCAACCCTGAGGGAACAAAATCGGCGCTCGGCGCGTTATCGAGAATGGCTGGGGAGAATTCAAAATGTACTGCACAAGATGTGGGATTGAGGCCAGAGAGACCGACAAATTTTGCTGCGAATGCGGAGCATCGACCGGGCAGGCACCGCGGCGAGCGGTTCCCGAAGAGCGGTTGTCGCGGCCGATGCAGGATGCCAAGATCGCAGGCGTGTGCGCGGGGTTCGCACGCTACATGAAAGTGGACGTCACGCTGGTGCGGATTCTTTGGATCGTGATCCTGGTGTGGCCGGTGCCGCTGTTCGGGCTCATCGCGTACATCGTTGCCTGGATCGTGATGCCGAAGGATCCGGTGACTGCGGTTCAGCCGGCACGAGTCGCGTCGGCGTAGGAGTGGTAGGTGTACTTGTTGTATAGCTCGCCGCGGCGTGCGCCGTTGACGACGATGCCGATGACGTTGTCCTGACAGAGCGCCTGTCGGGCTCGGGCGATGGAGTCGATGGTAGTTTCCCCGATGCGGACTACGAGGATAGTCGCGTCGGAGAGAGTCGCAAGCAAGTTGCCATCGGCGGCGAACAACAACGGTGGGGTGTCGATCAGGGTCCAGTGGAACGTGGAGGAGACGCGCGCGAAGAGTTGCTTCGCTTCGGGTAGGTTCAAGAGTTCCAGAGGATTGATTACCGCTTCGCCTGCCGGCATCACGTAGAGATTGCTGTCGCCGATCCGGCGCAGGGCTTGCGGCAGTGTGACTTTGCCGAGTAAGTAGTCGGTGACGCCAGGACCACGGTCCATTTGGAAAAATTTGTGGATTGCGGGGCGGCGCAGATCGAAGTCGCAGAGCAGGATGCGATTGCCTGAGAGCTGCGCTTGTGCAAGAGCGAGATTGGTAGCGGTGAACGATTTGCCTTCGGCTGGCGAGGCGCTCGAGATGACGACCGTGCGGATCGGCTGGCGGCTCTGCATGTGATTGAGGCGCGTTCGCAGGGCGCGGAATTCTTCACTCGGCGCGGCGGCGGGATTGTTCGGGTCGAGCATCAAAGCGTCGGGCGAGAGCTGGTAAGCAACCGACGGGACCTGGTCCAGGAAATCGTCGAGCGGTGCTTCGAAGGCGTGCGCGGTTCCGGTGACGAACGTGCCGCCCGCGCGCTGCAACGCCTGGTGGACGCGGCTCATGTGTGTGCCTCAGAGTTTGGTCGCATAGTAATAAGCAATAGAACCGGAGATGATGGCAGCCGAGGCCAGGCTCGCTCCGGACCAGGCCAGCACTCGAAGGCGCGAGTGACGGCGAGCGATCGAGTCGTTTTCGAGCGCTGGAATGGTCGCGAGGATGGGGAGCTGCGTGTAGCTTCGGACGTCTTTCAGATTCTTGAGAGCGGTATCTTTTACTTCGCGAGCTGCGGCGATCGCGATGCCGATGGCCAGGCCGAGCGCGGTTCCAAGGCCCACGATTAACGGACGCTTCGGCTCGGTAGGAGTTTGCGGAAGCGTAGGCGCGTCGAGCTGCTCCAGGCGCTCGCCGCCTTGACGGTTCTCGAGCGCGGTAGCCATGGCGGAACTGTTGAGGCGGCGATCGAGATCCTCGTAGTCTTTCTTGGCGAGATCGCGATCGCGAATCAGCTCATCGTATTCCTTGATGCCGGTGGGGACGCTGGCAAGGCGGCCTTCGTAGCTTTTGACGGTGGCGTTGAGCTGGGCGGCTTGCTTGCGATAATCGTCCATTTCGAGATCTTTCGCTTGGATGAGGCCTTGCGTGCGTTCGATGGCCGCGGCCAAGTCGCGCTGTTCGTGGATCAGTTGGGGACTAGCGGGACGCTGCTGAGGCGCGGGAGCAGGCTTCGCGGACTGATCTTCCTTGAGGAGGGCTTCCCGCTGCTTGCGCGCGATTGCGAGCAGGCTCTCGAGATGCTGCACGTCGGGATGCGTTTCGCTGTAGCGGGCGCGCGCGCTGGAGAGCGAGTCTTCAAGCTGTGAGATTTCGTGATCCTTGTCAGCGAGCTTGTCGTTCTTCTGCTGAGCGGCGGCTTCGGGAGCGCTGGTGTCCTTGGCCGTCGCGAGCTGGCCGCGATAGATCTGGAGCTGGTTTTCCTCGAGCAGCTTCTCCTGATTGACGCGATTGATGGACAGATTCAGGTTCAGGCGCCGGCTCTCGATCGCTGCGAGCTGCTGATAGTTGTTCTGCTGCTCTTCGGGCAATCGGCCGATGTTGTGGGAGCGGAAGTCGCTGAGCCTCTGCTCGATGGCGTCGAGTTTTTTCTTCGATTCATCCCATTGGTCGCGCAGGAATTGGGTGGTGGAAACGGTTTGCTCGGAGACTTCGCGGACATTCTCGGCGAGGAAGCGCGCGACCAGGTCGGTGGTGACTTTTTGCGCGATGAAGCGGTCGCGGTAGGCGAAGCGGAGTTCAAAGGCCGGATATTGCTGCCGTTGGGATTGATTCAGATTTTGGGCGACGGTGACCACTTTGAGGTCGTGCCGGCGCATGTCCTCGATGACGTCGTCGATGGGCAGGCGGGCGAGCTCGCGCTTGTAGAGGCCGTGGGTGTTGATGACGGTGGTGAGCGTGGCCCGGTTGAGGATCAATTGGACCAGCGTGTTCACGCGGCCTTCGAGATCGAGGCTGACGTTGGCGGGGACGAAGTTTTCAGGGACCTGCGGCGGGACGACGCGGAGGGTTGCCACGGATACGTAAGTGTCGGGCCAGAGGAAGGCGATGACTACCGAGAGGACCAGGACTGCGAGCGTGGGGGCGAGAATCCAGGTTTTGTGGCGGCGCGCGATGTCGAGCACGTCTTCAAGGTCGAGCGAGCGTCGCGATTGGTTAGGGAACGATGATGTGGTCGCCATTTTCTACCGGAATGTTCTTGTCGAGGTGCTTGCCCTTAGTTACTTCGTTGAAGTTGAAATAGTAGACCTTGTCGCCGCGCAGGATGCGGATCTTTTTGGTGTTTGCGAAATCGCGGAAGCCGCCGGCGTGGCTGAGGGCTTCGAGCACGGTGGTGCGGGTGACCAGCGGGAAAGATCCGGGGCGGTTGACTTCGCCATCGATGTAGTATTTCTTGCTGCGGACTTCGGTGACGAAGACGCTGACGTCGGGGTGGTTGATGTAGCCGGCGAGGAGCGTAGTGAGATTCTTGGTGAGATCGCTGGGCGTGACACCGGCGGCGGTGACTTCCCCAATAAGAGGGATGGTGATTTTGCCGTCGGGGCGGACCGAGACGGCGAAAGTGAAGTCGGGTTCGCGCCAGACCTTGATGAACAGGACGTCTTCGGCGCCGATTTCGTATTTGTGGGGATCGACGGCAGCAGACACACCATTGGCGTCGATGCGATTGGTCGCGGCGGTATCCGCGGATCGGGTCTGTGCGGCCGCCGTCAGGGAGCCCGCTGCGAGCACTGCCGCCAGGGCCGCCTGCGCGGGGAAGAGGGGCTTCACCGGGTGCGCAGAAGACAGTTCATTGTACAACGAAGTCCAATTCTGACTGTTATAGTTGCTGGTTATGAAATACTTTCTCGCGAAGACGGATCCCGAGACGTACTCGATTGATCAGTTGGAGAAGGAGCACAAGACGGTTTGGGATGGCGTGAACAATCCGCAGGCGGTGCGGGCGATCCGGGAGATGAAGCCGGGCGACAGGGTTTTCATTTATCACAGCGGAGGGTTGTCGGCGGTGGTGGGGCTGGCGCGCGTTGTGAAGGAGGGGCGGGAAGACCCGAAGAATCCGAAGTCGGCGGTGGCGGATTTTGAGTTTATGGGGCGGCTGGAGCCTGGCGTGACGCTCGCAGAGATCAAGCAGTCGGGGCTGTTCGACGATTGGGCGCTGGTGCGGCAGGGTCGGTTGTCGACGATGGAGGCGCCGGAGAAGTTTGTGGGGTGGATGCGGAAGAAGTTTCCGAAGGCGGGGATTTAGGGATTGGGAGCGCGAGATGCGGAACTTGCTTCTGCTGGTGGTTGCCGTAGTGGCTTTCGCGCAGACGCCGTCGCCACGATTTGAGGATTTTCCTGCGCCGACGGAGTGGGCTGGACCTGCGGTCGCGCCGAAGTTAACGACGCGGGCAGAGCGGCTTTATCGCACGCGACTGATGAATGCGGCCAAGGAATCGCCGAATTTTGCGGGGCACTACCGATTTGTGGAGTGGGGTTGTGGGTCGGAGTGCGTGTCGGGGGCCATCGTCGATCTATCAACAGGACGCGTTATTGCGCCGCCATTAGCTGAGAGCAGCACGGCAGTACTGCACTTTAGCGTGTGCCAGAGCGCTTACGAGGGATCGGGCGCTGAGGTGCGGCTGGATAGCAGGTTGATGATCGTACGTTGCGGCTTGAATTACGATCAGCGGTTGGATCGGAATGTGCCGGATGTATATTTTTTCGTTCTGGACGACAAGGGGTTTCGCAAGCTGGCCCAACTTCATGGGAAGGACGCGGCGCGATTGCAGAAGTGATATCTGAGGTTGAGGCTGGGTGTCCCCATGAGTGGGGACACGGCACGCAGGAGTGCGTGCGCTACACCAGCGCGGGTTCGGTTACTTCGGCGGCGGTGAAGTAGGAGCAGTCGGGGTGGTGGAAGACCAGGGCGCTGACGCTGGCTTCGGGTTCCATCATCATGCCTTCTGTGAGCTCGACACCGATTTCTTCGGGCTTGAGGAGTTTCCAGATGCCTTGCTGGTCGTCGAGATTGGGGCAGGCGGGGTAGCCGAAGCTGTAGCGTTTGCCGCGGTAGCGCGAGGTGAAGCGCTCTTGCATGGTCATCGTGGGAGGGTCGGGGAAGCCCCAATCTTCACGGATGCGGCGGTGCAGCCATTCAGCGCAGCCTTCGGCGGTTTCGATCGCGAGGGCTTGCAAAGCGTGGGCTTTGAAGAATTCGGCTTGGGCTTTGGCCTGTTCGGTGTGTTCGCGGATTCTGGCGCCGGCGGTGACTACGTAGATGGCCAGGTGATCGCGACGGCCTTCGTCGGAGTCGAGGATGTAGTCGCTTAGGCAGAGGCCGTCTACGCGCGGCTGGCGGCCGAATTGGAAGGTGTGCAGCGGCTCGCGTGCGCCGGGCGTGAAGAGATGGATCGCGTTGCCGTCGCGCTCAGCTTCGAAGAATTGCCAGACCGCTTTCACTTTCATGAAGTGTGCGGCATCGGCTTTTACCTGTTCGACGTCGTGGAAGAGTTTGAGAGCCTTGGCGTCGCGCTCGGCCAGGAGTTTTTCGAAATTGCCTTTGAAACCGAGGTGGCGGCCATAGAGCATGTACGGGTTGATGTAGCTCCAGACTTCGGCGAGGTTGGGGACTTCGCGGATGCGGCGGTCGAGATAGGGGGCGGTCGGGATCGGGATGTCGGTGCGGATTTTCGAGCTGCGTGCCTGGCCCGGCTGGACGGCGGCTTCGGCGGGGGCTGTTGGCGCTTCGCCGGTGTCCGAGAAAGTGTGCGAGGCCAGGACTTGTTCGCGCGTGGCCGGGTCCATGATTTCGTTCAGCAGGCGCAGGCCGGTCATGGCGTCTTTGGCGTAGAAGGTTGGAGCGGCGTAGCTGGGGGCGATTTTGGTCTTGGTGAATTTTTCGGACAAAGCTGCGCCGCCGACCAGGAGCGGGACTTGCACGCCGTGGTCTTTGAGGTCGCCGCCGGTGATCACCATCTGGTGGGCGCTTTTTACGAGCAGGCCCGAAAGGCCGATGGCGTCGGGATGGTGCTCCTGAAAGGCTTTGATGAGATCCTCGGGCGGGACTTTGATACCAAGATTCACCACCTGGTAGCCGTTATTGCTCAGGATGATCTCGACTAAATTTTTGCCGATGTCGTGGACGTCGCCTTTCACCGTGGCAAGGACGATCTTGCCGCGCGTGGAGCTTTCGGTTTTCTCCATGAACTGCTCGAGGTGGCCGACGCCGGTCTTCATTGCTTCGGCGGATTGGAGCACTTCGGCAACGATTAGCTCATTGTTGTTGAAAAGGCGGCCCACTTCGGACATGCCGGCCATAAGCGGTCCATTGATGATGTCGAGCGGGGCGGCGCCTTCGGCGCGTTTGCGATCGAGGTCGGGGATGAGGCCGTCCTTGGTGCCTTCGATGATGTAGTTGGCCAGGCGCTCGTCGAGCGGCAGGTCGGCGGCTTTTTTCTTTTCGCGCTTGCCGGCTTTGCGGAAGTGGTCGGTGATGGCGGCGATGTGGAATTGGTTGATCGCGATTTTTTGTTCGCGGGTTTGCTCGCGCCAGTCCTGCGGTGCGAGCGTGAGGTCCGGGTTGTCGCTCGATTCCGGCGGCGTGTTAAAGAGCAGGTGCTCGGCGAGGCGGCGTTCTTCTTCGGGGATGGAGGCGAAGCGCTCGAGTTTTTCGGCGTTGACGATGGCGAGGTCGAGTCCGGCTTTGGTGGAGTAGTAGAGGAAGACGGAGTTGACTACTTCGCGGGCTGAGGCCGGGAGTCCGAAGGAGATGTTCGACACGCCGAGGATGGTTTTGACGTACGGGATGTTTTCTTTGATCAGGCGGATCGCTTCGATGGTTTCGACCGCGCCGCCGATGTAGTTTTCGTCGCCGGTGGCGCAAGGGAAAACCAACGGGTCGATGATGATGTCTTCGGGCGCGAGGCCGTATTTGGAGGTGAGCAGGTCGACGGAGCGCTGGGCGACGGCGAGTTTGCGCTCGCGCGTGAAGGCTTGAGCTTGCAGCTTGTCTTCGTCGATGGTGCCGCAGATCACGGCCGCGCCGTAGGATTTGGCGAGCGGGCAGATCAGTTCGAATTTTTCCTCGCCGTCTTCGAGGTTGATCGAATTAATAATCGACTTGCCCTGGCAGTAGCTGAGCGACAGCGCGACCGATTTGGGGTCGGTGGTGTCGATCATGATGGGCGCTTTGATTTTGCGGATCAGCTTTTCATAGAAGCGCGGGATGTCGTTGATTTCGTCGCGATCGCTCGACTGGAGGCAGACATCGACGATGTGCGCGCCGTTGCGGATCTGCCAGCGGGCGATTTCGGTGGCTTCTTCCCACTTCTCTTCCGCGATCATGTTTTTGAAGAGGCGCGAGCCGATGACGTTGGTGCGTTCGCCGACGATCAAGGGTCGGTTGCTCTCTTCGGCTTCGACCAGTTCTTTGTTGGAGTAGTAGGCGCGGTGCGCGGAGGGTTTCAGTGGGCGCGGTTTTTTGCCCTCGGCCATTTGGGCGATGGCGCGGATGTGATCGGGCGTGGTGCCGCAGCAGCCGCCGACGAGGTTGAGCCAGCCGTGATCGATGAATTTTTCGAGTTGCGCGGCCAACGATTCGGGCGTTTCGCCGAACTTGCCTTCGGCGTTCGGGAGCCCGGCGTTGGGGTAGCAGGAGATGCGGAATGAGGACATCTCGTGGAGCGACCGGATGTGGTCGGTCATGAGGTCCGGGCCGGTGGCGCAGTTCATGCCGATGGCCAGCAGGTCGTGATTCGCGAGTGATGCGTACAACGCATCAATAGGCTGGCCGCCGAGCATAGTGCCGTTGCGCTCGATGGTGACGGAGGCGACGACGGGGATCTCGCGGCCGAGATCGCGGCTGAGCTTTTCCACGGCGAGCAAGCCGGCTTTGAGGCTGCCGGTATCGAAGCTAGTCTCGATCAATAGAAAATCCGAGCCGCCTTCGACCAGCGCTTTGGCCTGCTCATAGTAGGCGTCGTAGAGACGCTGGAAGGTGATGGTCGCGGTGATGTTGAGATCTTTGGTGGTGGGACCGATGGAGCCGGCGACAAAACGGGGCTTGGCGGCCGTGGACATTTCGTCGGCGACCTGGCGGGCGAGTTTGGCGGCAGCGTAGTTCAGCTCATAGGCGCGGTCCTGGAGCTGGAACTCGGCGAGCACGATGTCGGTTCCGCCGAAGGTGTCGGTCTCGACTATGTCGGCGCCGGCTTCGAAGTAGGCGCGATGGATACCGGCGATGACGTCGGGACGCGTGACCACCAGAATCTCGGGGCAGTTCTCGTGACCGTCGTAGTCTTTCTCGATGGTCAGCGGCACCTGGTGGATCATGGTGCCCATGGCGCCGTCGAGTACGAGGATACGACTGGCTAGGGCGTCGTGAAGCGCCTGGGTTCTAGAAGACATAGTGGGTTAACGAACGACGACCGTCTGTTCTTCCAGTGTAACTGGTTGCGTGTTCGCTGGACTACTTTTCGCAGGTGGCGCCCAGCCACTTGGAAGTGAAGCTGCCGTTCATGGTCATGTTGCGGCCGCCGCTGGAGGCAACATTCATCCGGATGGTGCCCTTGACGTTCTCGCGGTTGGAAGCATCCACACGGACCACGCCGGTGGATTTGTTGCCGTCGCGGTTGCATTCGATTTTGATTTCCTGCGCCGTGGAAGTGGAGGTGACGATGGTGCGGGTGCAATCCCGGTCGTCGGTGCCGAACTTCATAGCTTTGTCGACGTCTTCCTGCTTGACGCAGTACTTAGTCGTGGTGGGTTTGCCTTGCATGGACTTCATGCGGTCTTCGATCATCTGCCGTTGCTGGGGTGTCATCTTATCGAGGGCGTCCTGCGGGATCGCGGGCATGCCGGACATCTGCATGCTGGTAGTGGTTTCCCACTGGCCAAGCTTGACGTTTAGCGGCTCGGCGGCGAAGAGCACGATTCCGGCGATGGTGGCGCAGGCGAGAACGGTAAGACTCGCGGGTGTCAGTTTCAAAGGTTCCTCCCCAGGATTTGTAATTGCTCTTTCCAGAATATATCGGATGTCGCGGCAGCGACATTTAGGCGCTACTGACTCTTTTCGAGGCGAATCCAGCCGGTGTGGGAGGGCGCGTTCGGGTCGGAGGCGGGGCTGGAGGTTAGAAGAATGTCGAGGCGCGGGTTGATCCAGGCGGCGGAGAATCCGGCGGGGAGCGCGATTTTGTCGCCGGTGGCGGGGTTGTGGTAGGTTTCGAGGCGGTGGATGGCGGAAGGATCCCAGAGGGAATTGATTTGGTCCATGAGGGCCTGCCGGGCTTGGTAGCGCGCGAGCATGGCGGGACCGGGTGGGGCGTTATCCTGGGCGAGTTTCTGGCGGGTGATCAAGCGGTCGGCTGCAGCAGCCTGATGCTGCATGGCGGCGGATGCGGCGGAGTCGGTGGCTTGTAGGCGTCCGAGTTCCTCGGCCAACTGCTGCTGGCGGTTGAACCAGGGCAGGGTGGGATGCAGCGATAAAACCGCGGTGAGGAAGACGGGGAGCTGCGAATCGAGCGTGCCCTTAGGGGCTTTCGAATAGCGGACCTCGTCGGGCGCCCAAAGGGTGGAAGTGGTCTGGCCGGAGCGGACTTGGATGGCGACGGTGAGGACGTAGACGTCTTCTTCCATCGCGACGCCGCTTTCGGTGTATTCGAAGCGCAGGCGGGCGGCCTGGAACGCAGCGTTAGGGTAGCGGGATTCGGGGTACTTGAGGCGACCGGCTTGGGCGAGATCGGGGAGCGGTTCCTGCTTGGCGATTTCGGCGTTCTCGAGATTGTGAAGGTAGCGGGGGATCAGGATGGTTCGGACACATTGGCCGGGGTCGAGCATGGGCGGCTGGATCTCGGTGCCGGAATAATAAGAGCCGGGGCGGTAACGCGAGCCGAGCAGTTGGGGATTCCAGAGGAAGTTGACGGGCGGGAGGACGCCGATTTCCTGGCGGGCGGGTCCGATCAGCTTGACCCAGGGGAAGGCGGGGTCGGAGCCGGTGTTTTTCCACATGATGCTGCCCTCGACGCGCCAGTCGGAGGGGGCAAGGACGCGATAGGCTTCGCCGGAGATGTGGCGCGGGTCGTCCATGATGCTGACGGTTTGGAATCGGGCTTCGGCGGGCGGTGGGGATTGGGATTGGAGCAGTGCGCTGAGAGCGAACGCTGCCAGCAGTTTTGGAGCGTGGGATGGCACAGAGCGGACCGCTGTTTTGAGTATAGCGGGCGGCGGCGCTTCAGCCGAGCACGTTGAGCAGGGACGATACACCGGAACTGGTTGCACCAGGATCGAGGAGAGCATCGGCTTCTGCGGATTGGAGCGAACCGTTCAGGTTGGAAAGCTGCGAAGTGGGAATCGCGGTGTTCGTTGTGCTGGGAGTCGAGGTCAAGGCGTTTTCGAGGGCGGAAAACGTACTGCTGCCATTGAGCAGGCTTTCCGGCGTGGTTTGGGACCCGTCCCCGAAGATGGCGCCGACCTCTTGCAGCTGCGTGGCTGCGTCGCTGAGCTTGACAATATCGGCGGGCGAGGAATTCTCGATGGCCGAGAGGGTGCTTTGGGACGAGAGCAGCGGGGAGTCGACGCTGGAGAGAGTTTGGAGCAGATTAGCCAAGCCGGGATTGGTGGAAGAGACGGTGCCCATGATAGTGAAGTGCCTCCAGTCGTCCTTATCGGCGGTGATGGGGCGGAGTCTGAGTACTCCCGCGGGCGTAAGGCAATAAACATCTGAGATATGCGCTAGCTTACCGATACGAGAACTGAAAGGTTCACAATCCTATGACCATTTCTCCGGTTTCGAGTGCAAATGTTCAGAACGTGCAACCGGCCAACAGTGCCACCAAAGCGCCAGCCCAGACGAGCACTCAGGGCACGCAAAGGGGCCATGGGCATCATCGTCACCACAGCGAGTCCGAAGCAACGGCTCCGGCGGCGGAAAGCAGCAACACCGGAACGTCGGCGTCCGGCGCCAGGATCGACGTAGTCGGCTGAACGTGTCCTACTTTTTGCGCTGAGCGAGGTTGTAGCGTTGGATCACCTGGTCGGTGATCTCGGTCTTTGCGGCGCGCCAGAGCACGGGGGATTCCGGGGTATTGTCGTCGAGCACGAGCTCGAAGTGTTCTTGTTTTGCAAGCTGTGCGACGACGGCGATGATTTTGGCTCCGAGCTCGGCGAGAATGCGTTTTCGTTCCTCGTCGAACTCGCGCCGAGCGTCTTCGACGTGGCGGCCGTGGGTGCGAGTTAAGTCGTCGATGCGTAATCGGAACGCGCGACTTTCCTCGTCCGGCCGCGTTGCCTGGCCGTTCCATTGTTTCTGCAGTTCATCGATTTCCCGTTGTTCGCCAGAAAGCTTCTCCTGCTCCGGTGCGAACCTTCGCTGGAGATCGGCGGCGGCTGTTTTTCCGTCTTCAGTGGCAAGGATGGCCTTGTGGATATCGAGGATGGCGATCTTAGGACGGGCTTGGGCAGCGACCGAAGCTGCCATTGCGAGTAACAGGATCGATGCGAGTCTCATACGGCATCGTAGCATCCGGTTTCGACCCCGGAAATTGTATAAAATCGGCCCGGCTGTGACGGAAATGCCCGGCTTTTAGGACCGGCGTCGGGCGCGGGCGGGTTCGATATTCGGCAGGAACGCGGTCAGCAGGCCGATGGCTGGGAGGAACGCGCAGATCTGGTAGACCAGGCTGATGCTGGTCGAGTCGGCAAGCCGGCCCAGCAATGCTGCGCCGATTCCGGCGGTGCCGAATGCCAGTCCGAAGAAGAGGCCGGAGACCATGCCGATTTTTCCCGGCAGCAGCTCTTGCGCATAGACCAGGATGGCCGAGAACGCCGATGACAGAACCAGGCCGATGATGACGGTGAGGATTCCGGTCCAGAAGAGGTTCGCGTAGGGCAGCGCGAGGGTGAACGGGAGAACGCCGAGGATCGAGCACCAGATGACGTATTTGCGGCCGATGCGGTCGCCCACCGGTCCACCGATGATGGTGCCCGCGGCGACCGAGCCGAGGAAGATGAACAGATAAATCTGGGCGGTGCGCACGTCCACGTGGAATTTGTTCATCAGGTAGAAAATATAAAAGCTGTTCAGGCTGACCATGTAGAAGAATTTCGAGAAGACCAGCGCGACCAGGATGCCGAGCGCTACGGCGACGCGTTTGCTGGAGAGCCCGAGCGGCCGTTCGGTGCGAGTGGCGGCGACGTGCTTTTCGTCCCGTTGCCTGCCCTTATGCCAGGCGGCGACGCGCGTCAAGACAAGAATGGCGGTGAGCGCGGCGACGGCGAACCAGCCGATGCTGCGTTGTCCGAAGGGCAGCACGACGAACGCGGCGAGCAATGGGCCGAGCGACGTACCCGCGTTTCCTCCCACCTGGAACAGCGACTGCGCGAGTCCATGCTGGCCGCCCGAGGCCATGCGGGCTACGCGGGAGGACTCGGGGTGGAACACCGAGGATCCCATACCGACCAAGGCGACCGAGACCAGGACCATCGCGTAGCTGGGGGCGCGGGATAGCAGCACCAGTCCGATCAAGGTGAAGCCCATCCCGATGGGCAGTGAATACGGCCGGGCGTGGCGGTCGTTATAGAGGCCGACCAGCGGCTGAAGCAGCGAGGCCGTGAGTTGGACGGTGAGTGTAATCAGGCCGATCTGGCTGAAATCGAGATGGTAAGAGGTCTTGAGCAGTGGGTACACAGCCGGGATTACCGACTGGAGCATGTCGTTTAGCAGATGGCAGAAGCTGATGGCGGCGAGGATGGAGAAGGCGGTGCCAGCGGCCGCTTTTACTTGCGGCGGCGCGACTGAACTCGGAATCGTTGTGCCCGCTGACATCTAGCCTTAGTTTATCCTTACTCAGTGATCTGAGTAAGTTGGAGGGCGCACTCGTGAAGCTGCCATCGTTTCTGCTTCTAGCGGCTATCATCATACCGCCGGCCTTCGGTCAGTCCTACACGATCTCGACGGCGGCTGGGGCAGGGGTGCCGCAGAATGTTCCCGGAAAAACCACCTCATTTGGCTCGAGTGTGCCGAGTGCAATTGCGGCGGACTCAGCTGGCAACGTATTCTTCGCAGATCAAAACAGCATCGTGCGGTTGGATGCGATCACCAATACGCTGAGTATGGTGGTGGGAAACGGAACAACCGGCTACAGCGGCGATAACGGTCCGGCGACCAGCGCTCAATTGAACAATCCAGGAGGGCTGGCTTTAGACCCGGCGGGGAATATATACATCGCCGATTCCGGGAATAACGTGATTCGCAAAGTGTCCCATGGCGTGATCACAACCCTCGCGGGGAATGGCACGGCGGGCAACCCATGCGCAAACGGTCCAGCAGCCAGCACGGGGGTGAATGGCGCCACTTGGCTGGCGGTGGATTCGGCAGGCAACGTCTATGTGTCCGAGCCAGCCAATAATTGTGTGCTCAAGGTATCGAATGGGCAAATCACATCGGCGGCGGGGACAGGGAAGAGCGGCTACACCGGCGACAGCAATCTGGCAGTCAACGCGACGCTGCACAAGCCGGCCGGTGTTGCGGTGGACTCGGGCGGCAATCTCTATATCGCCGATTCTTCCAATGGAGTAGTTCGGGAAGTCACGATCGTGAATGGCATTATTCATACGTTCGCGGGCGACGGATCGTGCTGCGTCTTCAGCGGCGACAACGGAGAGGCGATCAATGCCGAGCTGAACTTTCCAACTGGGCTGGCCGTGGATTCATCCGGCAACTTATACATCGTCGACTCCCTCAACTACCGTATTCGGGAGGTCTCAAGCGGCATCATCACAACCGTCGCGGGGGGCGGTAAGGCCGTCCCGGGCGACGGCGGTCCGGCGATCAGTGCGTCTTTGGGCAGTCCCAGCTCCGTTGCGGTCGATTCGGCTAGTGACATCTACATCGGGGATCCGGGGAGTGCAAGTATCCGGGAGGTGGCTCACGGCACGATTTCGACGATTGCAGGCAATGGTTCCAATGGCGACAACGGACCGGCGACGTCAGCGCAGTTGGGAACGAGCGTGGACGCTTTGGTTCTGGACACGGCCGGGAATCTGTATATTTCCGCCAGTCTGGATATTCGCGAGGTTTCTCGGGCTGCCGGGACGATTACCACGTTCCTGGGCCTTGGAGAGGTCGCCAAGGCAGTAGGGAACGAGTCCTGCTACGCTCAGGCGACCAGGGGCTTAGCGTTCAATTCGGCTGGCAATCTTTTCGTCTCATACTCGGAGTTTTGCCGCATTTTTGAGGTCTCAGGTGGAATGCTATCGATATTCGCCGGGACCGGAGCGCAAGAGCAGAATCAGAATGGCGGCCCAGCGCTAGAGATTGCGATGAGTCCTCAAGGGCTCGCCATCGATTCGGCCGGAAACACCTACTTTGCCGATGCCGTTTTCACGGGTTCGTTCGTTTATGACGGAATACTCCCTAATCTCAGCCCTTCGATTCGAAAAATCTCAAACGGCATTGTTACGAACCTTCTCTCAAATGCAGGTAGCGAGTTGACCGCTCCAGGCGGGGTGGTTCTCGATCCGGCCGGCAATCTGTACATCGCCGATTTCGGGGGTAATCGAATCCTGAAGTACTCGACTCAAAGCGGGGTGGTGACCACGGTGGCGGGGAACGGGCATGCGGGCTTCGCGGGCGACAATCTCGGGGCGGCCAGCGCTGAGCTGAACGGCCCGCTAGCGGTGGCGTTGGATGCAGCCGGGAACCTGTATATCGCCGACAGCCGCAACAACCGCATTCGAAAGGTGGATGCCATAAACAGCATAATCACCACAATCGCCGGCAACGGTACCGCGGGTTTTGCAGGCGACTATGGGCCGGCCGGCAACGCTGAGCTGAACTTCCCGAGTGCCGTAGCCGTGGACACGTCCGGCAACGCTGAGCTGAACTTCCCGAGCGCCGTAGCCGTGGACACGTCCGGCGACGTTTTCATCGCCGACGACAATAACGTGCGCGTTCGGGTGCTGACTCCTTCTGGTGGAGGGTCCTGTTCGTATTTCGTTTCGCCCTCGTTACTGGAGCCCCCACCGTCCGGCGCGGTCGTAACTCTTAACGTTCAAACCACGGCGTTTTGTCCATGGACAGTCTCCAACTTGCCGTCATGGATTACGGTTTCCGGTGCATCGGCGGGGACGGGGCCGGGCAGCGCGAGCCTGTCCATTGCGGCAAACACGGCAGCCGGGCGGGCAGCGGCGATCTCGGTCGGCGGCTTCAGCGTGCCGATTTCGCAACAAGGCACAAACACTACCCCGCTGATCGCGCTGGTCAACAATGCAGAAGGCGGCAGCCAGGTGATTGCGCCCAACACCTGGGTATCGATCCTGGGCTCCGACCTCGCACTGCCAGCCGACTCGCGCACCTGGCAAGGAACGGACTTTGTAAACAATCAATTGCCAACGAAACTGGACGGCGTTAGCGTGACGGTGAATGGGAATCCCGCGTATGTTTACTTCATCAGTTCAACTCAGATTAATATCCTGACGTCGCCAGATGCAGTTTCAGGATCGGCACAGGTACAGGTGACGAACAACGGTGTGGTGAGCGGTATGTTCAATGCGCAGGCTCAGGCGGCTTCGCCGTCGTTCTTCGTGTTTGGCGCCGGACCTTACGTCGCGGCCACGCACGCAGACGGAAGTTTAGTCGGACCGACTACGTTGTATCCGGGCTCGACCACGCCCGCTCAGCCAGGCGAGACGGTGCTGATCTATGCGAATGGCTTCGGAATGACTTCGGTGCCAGTGGTGAGTGGGGCGTTAACGCAATCGGGTACGCTGTCACCATTGCCGGGCTTAACGATCGGCGGGGTTCCGGCAATGGTTGCGTTTGCGGGTTTGAATCAGACGCCGGGGGAGTTCCAGTTTAATGTGGTGATTCCGTCAACGATTGCGAATGGTGATCAGACGATCGTCGCGACATACAACGGGATGGCAACGCAGGCGGGGACATTGATTACAGTGCAGCGCTAGTTGATAGTGCCCATAGTCAAGAAATTTCCACGTGCGCCCATGGGGAGTGAGCGCAGGCGCGGAACTCGGGGATGGGGACGCCGTGGCGCTGGCGCCAGAGCCAATAGTCGTTGCGAAGGTCGGCCCAGAGATTGCCGCCGAGGGTGGAGTTGCGCTGTGTATCGAGCGTGAAGTGGTGCGCGTATTCATGAGGCAGAGTAGTCGGGCGCGCGTCATTCAGGCCGATGAATGTCTTGTAGCCGGGGCTGTGGGCGAAGGCGCGGGTGCGCGGGCGGGGACCTTCCGAAGAGCCGCCCGTGCGGTCGCGGTCGATGTCGTAGCCGAGCGAGCCGGTGACGAAGACGTTGATCATTTTGGGCTGGATGAACTGGTCGGGAATATCGGAGAAGCCTTGCTCGTGCAGGTACGCGCCTTCGGTGGTGTGGAGGTCGAAGAAGATGCCGCTGGTGGCGAATTCGCTCGCGGCTTGATCCTGGTAGCGCTGGAAGACGGAGATCTCGGAGGGGGTGAGGCCTTTTCCGCCATGGGCGGCGCTGTCAAGCAAGAGGTTGACGCTGATAACGATGCGCTTCAGGGGATCGGGGCGATTCGACGCGAGGAGAGGAATAGAGGCGGCCAGCGCCAGGAGCTCGCGACGGCGGAACTCGTTCACCGCATGATTGTATCGTTCGCTCGGGGAGTTTGGCTGCGAGGAAAACGCGTTGGCGGCACTATTCCGGCATGAGGAAATTTATTGCAATTCTCTCCCTGCTGGCAGCTGCTGTCGCAGTGCCGGCGCTGCCGGCTGGGACCACGCTGACCAAGTCGCACAGCACGGCGAAGTACAGCGATGCGGAGATCGAAGCCACGATCAAGGCCAAGCTGGCGAAATCGAAGATCGGCAAAGAGGGCTTCCAGATACACGTGAAGGACGGCGTAGCCACCTGGACCGGCACAACCAGCGTGATGCAGCACAAGGGTGCGGCGACGCGGATGGCGAAGTCCGCGGGTGCAACGCACGTGACGAACAACATTAAGGTGTCGGAGCTGGGAGCCGCGAAAGCGCCGGGCAATCTGTCGGGCGCGCCCAGACAGGTACAGGTAACGCCGGCGGCCAAGCCCGCAAACTGAAACATTTCTTGAATTTCGTGTATTCGAAAGCGCGCGACCTGCTTGCTACAATGCAATCCTGATGCGTGCTCCGTGGCCGGTCGTGGCCGGGTTTGTTTTCGCAACCGCGGCGTTCTCTCAAGAGATTCGGATTGCCAGCGGGCCGGTGGACAATCAGGTTTTGCAGCGGGACGCTGAGCAGACCGCGAAGATTTCTTTAAGCGGGACTGCCACCGGCAAGAAGGTGGAGGGAAAGGAAATCGAGGCGCGGCTGCTGGATGCGCGCTCGGCCGAGGTTCCCGGCTTTCATTGGACGCGACTCGGAAAAATTCAAAAGCAGCGTTCCAGTCTAGTGTGGACCGGCGCGCTCGCGGGGATTCCCACTGGCGGTCCGTACCGGCTGGAAGTGCGGATGAGCGGCGTGGATTCGAGTGTCGTTTCCATCGCCAATCTGCTGGTGGGCGACCTGTGGGTTTTGGCCGGGCAGTCGAACATGGAAGGCCACGGCGATCTGCTGGACGTGCAACCGCCGTCGCCGATGGTGCGGAGCTTCGACATGGCGGATCGCTGGCGGCAGGCAGAGGAGCCGCTGCACACGGTAGTGAGCGCCGTCGATCCGGTGCACTGGCCGCTGAATGCGCAAAATCAACCGGAACGGCTGGCTGGGCAACAGCTGGAAGACTACTTGGCGAGTCGAAAGAAAGGCGCGGGGCTGGGCTTGCCGTTTGCGGTGGAGATGGCGGCGCGCACTGGCGTTCCCATTGGGCTGATTCCTTGCGCGCACGGTGGAACGTCGATGGATCAGTGGAATCCAGCGTGGAAGGATCGGGACGGCGAATCGCTGTATGGATCGATGTACCGGCGCGTGGAGGCGGCGGGCGGGCACGTGCGCGGCGTGCTGTGGTACCAAGGCGAGTCGGATGCGAATCCAAAGGCCGAGCCGGGGTTCCGCGAGAAGTTTGAGAATCTGGTGAAGGCGGTGCGGTCGGATCTGAATCAGCCCGAACTGCCTTTTTACTATGTGCAGATCGGGCGGCACATCGATTCGAGCAATGTCGCCGAATGGAATCGCGTACAACTGGATCAACTCCGCGCGGAGAGCGAGATCCCGCACTCGGGGATGGTGGCGGCGATCGATCTCCAAATGGACGATACGATTCACGTCAGCACGCCGGACTTAAAGCGGCTGGGGCATCGGTTGGCGGATCTGGTTTCGATCGATCTGTTCCCGCGGCTGAAGAACTACGGCGAAATGAAGCGTGGGCCGCGGCCGGTGGAAGCGGTGCTGGACGAGGGCGTGGTGAAAGTCTCATTCGCCGGAGTGAACGGGCGGCTGCAGTCGGAAGGGCGGATGGCTGGATTCTCAGTTCACGATTCGAAGGGGATGCTGCTGCCGGTGATATATAAGACACGCGTGGACCCAGCGGAGGCGAGCATGGTTTTTCTGCACGTGCAGGGGAAGCTGCCGCCGGATGCGACGCTTTGGTATGGATTCGGGAAAGATCCCTACTGCAACGTTCACGATGCGGCCGACATGGCGGTTCCGGTGTTTGCGATGAAGATAGTTCGTCAGGCGAGCGGCGCCACCGCCGGAGCGCGTCGATCGTCGGGCGCCACGGCGGGCGTGAGGTAGGCGTCGCTCGGTGGTAGACTGAGGGTTTCCGAGCCAAGGAATCCCAATGAAATCCACTGTTCTTGCAATTCTCGTTCTTGCGCCTTTGTGCGCGCAGCAACCCTCGCCTGTAGTGGTGGCGCCCGGCACGCCGGCCGTGAAGGCACCGCAAGAAGCACCGGGCACGACCGCCGCTCAGATCCAACCCGACACCGTCGTGATCGAGACGGCGAACGGGAAAAAGTACACTGCCGAGGAGGTGGATCGGCTGATCCAGTTATTGCCGGCGCAATATCAGGGGCCCGCGCGGTCGCAGCCTCAGGCAGCGGTGCAATTGCTGTCGCAGGTGCTCTTCTTCCAGAGGCTCGCCGAGGAAGCGGTGAAGGACGAGCTGGACAAGCGGTCGCCTTACAAGGAGCAGATGGAATTGGCTCGCACGCAGATTCTGGCGAACGCCGAAGTGATGATCCATAAAAATTCGATCGTCGTGAAGGAAGAGGACCGAGAGAAATACTTTAAAGAGCATCCGGACCGGTTCCAGGAAGCCAAGGTTCGGGCGATCCTGGTGTCGTTCAATCCCGCGCCGGACAAAGCGGTGCCGGGCAGCAAGAAGCTTCCGACCGAAGGGGAAGCCAAGACGAAAATCGAGGATATACGGAAGCAGATCGTGGGAGGCGCGGATTTCGGGAAGCTGGCGCGGGACAATTCCGACGACGTCGCTTCGGCGGGCAAGGATGGCGACTTCGGCTCAATGAAGCGCAGCAGCCCGTACCCGGACGCTATCAAGAACGCGGTGTTCGCGTTAAAGCCGGGGGAGATGAGCGAGCCGATCCGGCTGCCCACCGGCTTCTGGTTGATCCGCTTGGAAGACCTTCATACGCAGTCGTTCGCGGAAGTGGGCGACCAGATCAACACCGAAATCCAGCAGGACGAATTCCGCACGTGGCAGACTGCGATCCAGTCGCAATATGTAGTGAAAGTGGATAATCCGGCCTACTTTGCCCCGAAACCGGCGCCCGCGCAACTGCAGCAAGTTCATTAGCGATCTGGGCCTGGAGCGGCGGCTGCTACTCGAGGGCCGCGCAATTCAGGTTCACTTCCAGCGCGATTTGCGTGCGGGCCGCGACAAGCTTTACTCCCAACCTCCGTTCGGCCAGCCGGTGCATGCGGCATCGTTTATCCGGCGGCGGATGATTTTCCTGGACGAAGAACTGGAGCGGCGTCCGCGCGAACTGGCGAGGATTCTGGTGCACGAATTGTTTCATTTCGCGTGGGTGCGGCTGGGGAATCGCGTGCGGGATTCGTACACTTCGCTTTTGCGGAAGGAACGTAAGCAAGGGGCGCGCGGGGAACTGGGGTGGTCGGCCGAGATGCGCAAGAAGCGTCTGCTAGGCCGTAGTTGCGGCTCTCGGGTGCCCGAGTGGCGTGACTATGCCTGCGAGAGCTTTTGCGACACCGCCGCCTGGATTTATTCCGGCGTGCGAAAACATTCTGAGTTCACGCTGGCGCGCCGGCATCGCGCCAACCGAGCCGCGTGGTTTGAGTCAGCGTTTTCGGGACGAAGAATCCCGATATAATTTGATTGGGAGAACCCTGTGTCCAAGATTGCTTCAGCCGTTTTGTCGATTGCCGCGGCAGCCGGTCTCGCCGTGTTGTCCGGTTGCGGATCCACTACTGTTCGAGCTGCCGTGAAGGGTGACAAAGAACGTAAGTCCGCGCCCGATTTCACGCTCAAAGATGCCGACGGCAAGACTGTGCATCTATCCGACTACAAGGGCAAGGTCGTGCTCTTGGATTTCTGGGCAACGTGGTGCGGGCCATGCAAGATCGAGATTCCGTGGTTCATGGAGTTTGAGCAGCAGTTCAAGGACAAGGGATTCGCGGTGGTGGGCGTATCGATGGATGAAGACGGCTGGGGCGCGGTGAAACCGTACATGGAGCGGATGAAGGTGAACTACCGGATCGTGCTGGGCAACGATAAGGTGGGCGACCAGTACGGCGGCGTCGATTCGCTGCCGACCACGTTCTTGATCGACCGGCAGGGCCGGATTGCTGCGACGCACGTGGGACTCACGGGTGGAAAAGAGGACTTCAAGAATGACATCTCCAATCTGCTGGCGACGTCTCGTGCCGGCCTTGGCGCTACTGGGAGCGGCGTCCTGGCCTTCTTCCAACGCCCAAACTAGTCCAGCGTTGAGCATCACGCCAGCCGCGCCGATAGCCATCAAGCGGGGCGGGGAAGCGGACCTGAGATTGAAGGCTGAAGTGCGGCCTGGATTTCACGTCAACAGCAATACTCCCGCGGACGACTTTTTGATCCCACTGAAGCTCACCTGGCCGAAGCAACCGATCGAGGCCGGGGCGGTGACATTTCCGAAGCCCCAGTTGGAGAAATACGCGTTTTCGGAAAAGCCGGTCTCGGTGTTCAGCGGAAATTTCGAAATCGTGACGCGATTCAAGGCGCCGGCGGATGCGCAGCCCGGTGCGGTTCCGATTACGGGCAAGCTTCGGTTCCAGGCCTGCAATGAGAAGGAGTGTCTGCCTCCCCGCACCATCGACGTGCGAGTTACCTTCAACGTCCAGTAGAGTTTGCCGGTTGTTCGTTTTTGGACATTTGCGTTCGGCTCTGAACAGGCCATCCGATGTAGGTGACTGACTTTGCAGGCTGGAACCCCGGCAGGCGGGTTGCAGCGTAGAAATCCATGCATTCGCTCATGCACGATTTGCGCTACGCGCTTCGCCAGTTGCGGCGCGCGCCGATGTTCGCACTGGCAGTGATGCTGACGCTGGCGGTGGGAGTGGGGGCGAACACCGCGATTTTTTCGCTGTTGTACCAGGCGCTGCTGCGGTCGCTACCGGTTCAGAATCCGCAACAGCTTGTGCAGTTGCGATTTTCAGGCGCCGCGCCGGGACACACGCACTCGGACGGCGGTGATACACCGGAAGCCAAAGCTTACTTCTCGTACCCGATCTATCGCGACCTGCGGGATCAGTGCACGGTCTTCAGCGGGCTCATCGCAGTTGCGAGCTCGCAAATCGGGTTAGCGTGGAACAATCAGTCGGAGCAGGTTCCGGCTGAAATCGTCAGCGGGAATTACTTTTCGGTGTTGGGGGTGAGACCGGCGCTGGGGCGTTTGATCGCGCCTGGAGATGACACGTTGAAGGACGGCAATCCAGTGGCGGTGCTCAGTTACAACTATTGGATTCGCTCGTTTGGCGGCGATCGCGGTGTGCTGAACCAGGCGGTGACGATTAACGGGCATCCGTTCACGGTGGTGGGAGTGGCATCGAGCGGGTTCTCGAGTGCGCTATGGGGAACTACGCCGGATATTTTCGTGCCGATGAGCATGAAGCGGGAGATCACGCCAGCTTGGGACGATCTCGAGGATCGCCGCGGGCAATGGCTGGTTATCATCGGGCGGCTAAAGCCAGGCCTGAACCGCACGCAGGCCGAAGCGTCGGTGAATCCCGTATGGTACGCCATTCGGACCGAAGAGTTCAAACAGCTCAAGACGCAGACTGCCCGGGCACGCGAGGCGTTTCTCGGCAAAACCAAGCTGATGCTGTTGGACGGCGCTAAGGGCTTTTCGCCATTGCGGGGCGAGGTACAGAACCCGCTGCTCGCGGTGATGGGAATGGTGATTCTGGTTCTCACGATGGCCTGCGTGAATACTGCCAGCCTGCTGCTGGTGCGGGCGGCTGGGCGCAGTGCAGAGTTCTCGATGCGCTACGCGTTGGGCGCAAGTCGCGCTCGAGTGCTGCGGCAGTTATTGCTAGAGGGCGTGTTGCTGGGTTCGCTGGGCGGAATTGCAGGTGTACTGATTGCGCCGGATGTGGTGCGAGTGCTCACGGTTTGGATTTCGGGCAGCTCTCAAACCCCTTTCGCGACGTCGCTCGATCCGGAAGTGCTGGCCTTTGCGGCTGGAGCAACGCTGCTGGTGAGTATTCTTTTTAGCCTGGCGCCGGCGGCGCAATTCTGGCAGCCGGATCTGCTGGAGGCGATGCGACGTCACGGATCTACGAGTTCTCTGGGTTCGCTGTTCTTTCGCAGAACGTGCGTGACGCTGCAAATCGGCTTGAGTCTTTTGTTGCTGGTGGGCGCGGGGCTGTTCGTACGCACGATTCAGAATCTGCGAACGGTGGACACCGGAATCCGGCTGGATCATCTGGTTACGTTCGATATGAATCCGCAGTTCTCCGGTTATTCGGCGGTGCAAGGGGCGGCGATTCGCAAGCGGGTTATCGAGGCTTTGGCTGCGCTGCCGGGCATTCGCTCGGTGGCGGCGACGTCCGATCGGGAATTGGCGGGCGACAATACATCCGGCGATATCTCGCTGGCTGGCTATACGCCCAAAGAAGATGAAGACACGACCACCGAGCTCCCGTTCATCACGCCGGGGTATTTTTCGACGCTCGGCATTGCGTTGGTGGCGGGGCGCGAGTTCGCGGAAAGCGACGGCGCAGGGGGCCAGCCGGTTGCCATCGTAAACGAGGCGCTGGCCCGGCGCTATTTCGGTTCGCCACAAAACGCTCTCGGCCGCTACATCGGGCGCAGAGATAAAGCGGACGAGCGGATTGTCGGTGTAGTGACGAATTCAAAGCATACGAATCCACGCGATCCCGTAACGCGGACGTTGTTCCGGCCCGCGCTGCAAATGGGAACGGGGGACGGGTCGCCCTTGGGCTTTGCGTTTTACCTGCGCACCACATCAGCTCCGGATGCCGCGCTGAATATGGTTCGAAAAGCGGTGCGTGATATCGACTCGAAGCTGGTAGTTGGTGATCTCCGGACGATGGAAGCTCAGGTTGATGACACCCTGACTACGGAGCGAGTGATCGCGCTGCTGGCTTCGACCTTCGGCGTGATCGCAACACTGCTGGCCGCCATCGGTTTGTATGGCGTGCTGGCGTTCGTGACAGCGCAGCGTACGCGCGAAATCGGGGTTCGGCTGGCATTGGGGGCGCAACCGTCGGCAGTGGCGCGGTTGGTGCTGCGCGAAGTTCTGATCCTGGTGGCGATCGGCATGACATTCGCGATTCCAGCATCGCTCGCGCTAGGCCAAGCGCTGCGCAGCCAGCTCTTCAATGTTTCGCCGGCCGACGCGATCACGTACGCGGGCGCGATTGTCATGGTGACTTTAGTGGCAATGCTGGCCGCGGCACTACCAGCGTATCGAGCGGCCACGGTGGATCCGATGCAGGCGCTGCGCACGGATTGATGGAGCCGGGGGTTAAGACCGGACGAGAAACGCCTGCAAAGTCAGGTCGAGCGTCTGCTGGATCTGCGCGGGCTTGAAATCGGCGGGGAAGGCCACGCGCTCGGCCAGAAATCGGTCGCGCAGCATGCCTTCGATCATTCCCATCAAGGCGGAGCGGACGGCCTGCGGGCTGAGTTCGGGGCGAAGAATATTTTGATCGCGCATGGCGGTCAGGACGCCGTCGGCCAAGCGGACGAAACCGAGGAAGCCCTCGGTGAGCGCGACCATGTGTCCTTCGCGGCGGATTCGGCGGCTCTCGAGCAGAAACAGGAGCTTTAATTCGGGATCGCGCTCCAGGAACTGAAGCACACTGCCGGATATGATTTGGAGCTGCTCGATAGGTGACGCGACGCCCTGGATTGCCACGCGAGCCTGTTCGGTGATAATGTTCCAGCCTTCGGTGAAGATGGCTTCAAGGATTCCGGCCTTACTGCCGAAGTGCTTCATCAACTGGGATTCGCTGGTGCCGGCCTGACGAGCAATGGCTGAAGTGCTGGTATGTTCGTAGCCGCGATTTGCGAAAAGAGTTTTGCCGACGCGCAGGATGCGCTCGTGAGTGGAACCCGCGGGCGGTCTCAACTCCGAGGACACACCTGCCGCCATCGGGGACAGTGTAACACGGTTGAAAGAGAATAGTAGCGCTGCTTCTGAATATTTTTTGGTCAGTGGGCGCTCGGTTCAGCCCGCGAGACGGCTCGACATCCGGCACGGGCGGTGCTAGTCTGTACCAACAGGATCGACCCCTCGTACGCGATCGGCCTAGAGAGGTTTTCCCAATGAGCAACCGCCGATTTCTCGGATCATTCGTGATTTTATTGGCAGCGGGCGCCGGGTTCGCACAGAAACTTCCGCGAACACCGGATGGGCATCCCGATTTGCAGGGTGTTTGGACCAATTCGACGCTTACGCCGCTGGAGCGCCCCGGACAGTTCGCAGGCAAGACGGCATTGACCGAGGCCGAGGCGACGGCGTATGAGAAGGACACTGTAACCGGGCGCAATCGCGACAAGCGCGACGCGGATCCCAACGTGGACGTGGGACGCGCCTACAATGAGCTGTTCTTCGATCAGGGCACGAAGCTGGCGCGCATCGACGGGACGATTCGGACATCGATGGTGGTGGATCCGCCGGACGGGCACATTCCCGCCTTGACGCCCGAAGCAGAAAAGCGGCAGGAAGCGGTGCGGGCAGTGGCACGGATGCATCCGGCGGACGGTCCGGAGAACCGGTCGCTCGCCGAGCGCTGTCTGTTTTGGGCGACGGCCGGTCCGCCGATGCTCCCTGGTCCGTACAACAACACGTATCAGATCTATCAGACGCCGGACAGCGTGATGATCATGAGCGAGATGATCCACGAAGTTCGTGTGATTCCGCTGAATGGCCGCGCGCATTTGCCCAATACGATTCGCAAGTGGACCGGCGATTCCGTGGGGCATTGGGAAGGCGATACGTTGGTGGTGGACACCACGAATTTCAACAGCAAGACGAGATTCCGCGGGTCCGACGAGAACCTGCACGTGATCGAGCGATTCACGCGCGTGGCGGCGAACATGATCAAGTACGGTTTCACCATCGACGATCCTACGTCGTTTACCAAGTCGTGGACGGCGGAGCTTCCGCTGGCAGCGGCTCCTGGTCCGATTTACGAGTACGCCTGCCACGAAGGCAACTACGCGATGGTGGATATTTTGTCGGGGGCACGCGCGGAAGAACAGAAGGCTCCGAAGTCGACCAAGTAACAGCCGGTTCACTCAAAACCAGAATTGTGCGAGGATGATGTGGATCGGATTGCATCATGAAAGCCTCGCGTTATCTTCCCCTGCTATTGCTGTTGTTCGCCGCTAGCGGCTGCTCGGCACTAATTTACGAAATCGTCTGGTATCAGATGTTGCAGCTCGCCATCGGCTCAACCGCGGTGTCGCTGGGCGTGCTGCTGGCGACCTTCATGGGAGGTCTGTGCATCGGCAGCATTGGGCTTCCGCGGCTGAAGCTGGCGCAGAAAAATCCCCTACGCGTCTATGCGGCGCTAGAGCTGGGCATCGGCATTTGCGGCATGCTGGCCCTGTTTGTGTTTCCGATGATTGACCGCGCGTACGTCGCGGCGGTGGGATATGGACTGCCTGGCATGCTGCTGCGCGCGCTGATCGCCGCGGTTTGCATGCTGCCGGCGACAATCCTGATGGGCGCGTCGCTGCCCGCTATCGTGCGCTGGGTGGAGCGAACCCCGCGTGGCGTGGCCTGGTGGGGTTGGCTATACGGCGGCAATACGGTGGGCGCGGTGATCGGGTGCCTGGCGGCGGGATTCTATTTGCTGCGGATCTACGATATCGCGGTTGCGACTTATGCGGCGGTAGCGATCAATTTGATAGTCGCGGCTGCGAGCTATCTGGCTGGCGGGCAAGCGGCGGAGTTGGATGCTGCTGAGCCCGCTGTCGCGACGGGCGCGGAGCCGGCAGTTGAGCCCACTGCAAGCGAACCGCAATGGCCGGTGTACCTGGCGATCGCGCTCTCGGGGATGGGCGCACTCGGCGCGGAGGTGGTCTGGACGCGGCTGATGGGAATGATGCTGGGTGCGACAGTGTACGTGTTTTCGATCATCCTCGCGGTTTTTCTGATCGGCCTGGCGCTGGGAAGCGCGGGCGGCGCTTGGCTGCTGCGGTCGGTGAGGCCGAGGGTTGCCCTGGGATGGTGCCAGATCTTGCTCGCGCTCGCGATCGCGTGGACGGCTTACGCCATCACGCAGTCGCTGCCGTATTGGACGGCGTTGGTGGACACCGGTCCGTGGAAGACGCTGGCGCTAGATCTTGGACGCTGTCTGTACGCAATTCTGCCGCCGGCGATTCTTTGGGGCGCGAGTTTCCCATTCGCGTTCGCGTCGGTTTCCGAATCGCGGGAAGAATCCGGGCGGCTGGTGGGCGGTGTGTATGCGGCGAACACGCTGGGTGCGATCGCGGGGGCGCTGTTAGTGAGTCTGGCGCTGATTCCGTGGATCGGGACGCAGCAGACGCAGCGGTTGCTCGTTATGCTGGCTTGGTTGAGCGCCGCGGCAGTGCTCGCGCCCTATGCCTGGCGGAAACGCGATCAGTTCGTCGGTGTGATGCTGGCGGTGTCGCTAGCGTTCGCGGCGTTGCTGGCTTGGCAGGTCCACAAGATTCCGGGGGAGGTGATCGCGTACGGGCGCAGAGTCGCTACCGCGATGGGGAATTCGAACATTCTCTACACGGCGGAAGGACGCAATTCATCGGTGGCGATTTCGATCGGCCAGGATGGGACCCTGGAAGTGGACGTGAATGGGCACGTGGAGGCCACCACAGAGCCGTTCGATATGAAGCTGCAGCGGATGGTAGGGCATCTACCGGCGCTTTTGCATCACGACCCGAAGTCGGTGCTCGGGATTGGATTTGGGGCGGGAGTTTCGGCGGGAACGTTCACGCGCTATCCCGGGATTCAGAAGATCACGGTGTGCGAGATCGAGCCGAGGATTCCTCCGACGACGACCAAATATTTCGGCGACGAAAACTATCGCGTCATGCTGGATCCGCGGACGCGCATTGTGTACGACGACGCGCGGCATTATCTGCGTACCACGTCGGAGAAGTACGACATCATCGCGTCCGATCCCCTGGATGTTTTCGTGAAGGGAACAGCCGGGCTGTATTCGAAAGAGTATTTCGAGACCGTACTGCGGCACTTGAATCCGGGCGGGATGTTCACACTGTATGTTCCCCTCTATGAGACCGATCTTCCGACGATCAAAAGTGAAGTGGCGACGTTCCTGGAGGTTTTTCCGCACGGAACCATCTGGGCGAATACGCGGAACGGCGATGGCTACGACATGGTGTTCATGGGACAGGCCGAGCCACTCAAGATCAATCTGGACGAGGTGCACCAGCGCTTTGCGCGCGCCGATTATGCCCGGGTAGCCGAGTCGCTGCGTGACATCGGCGTGAATTCACCGATCGACTTGTTGGCCACATATGCGGGCGGAAGATCGGATCTGAGCCGCTGGTATCAAGGCGCACAGATCAATCGCGATAAGGATCTGCGGTTGCAGTACCTAGCTGGATGGGGGATCAATGCGCACATGGAGGATGAGTTGTACCGCCAGATGATGAGCTATGTGCGCCCGCCGTCCGAGCTGTTCGAGGGATCGCCGGAACTGGTGACGACGATGATGAGCGCATTCACGCCGGGCGCAAACACCGGTGCCCAGCCTTAGATTTTGGCCGCAGTTTTTTTGCGCTGTATAGTGAGACTTGACCGATATCGCGAGCGATCTTCCGCTGGTCAGCATCGTCACTCCGTGCTACAACATGGCGCGGTATCTGCCCGAAGCGATCGAAAGCGTGCTGAGCCAGGATTACCCACGTATCGAGTACATCGTGGTGGATGGCGGGTCGACTGATGGCACGCTAGAGATCCTGGAGCAATACAAGCAGCGGCTCACGTACACCTCCGGTCCGGATCGTGGCCCCAGCGATGCGGTGTTCCAAGGATTGCGCCGGGCGCGCGGTGAGATTCTCGCTTGGCTGAATGCCGACGACAGCTATCTTCCAGGCGCCGTGCGAACGGCGGTTGAGTACCTGGGCGAGCATCCGGACGCCGATGTGGTCTACGGCGAAGGTTGGTGGATCGACGAGAGCGGCGGCGTGATCAGCCGCTATCCGACGCTGCCGTTCGACGCCAAAGTGCTGGAGCGCGATTGTTTCATCTGCCAGCCCTCGGCGTTTTTGCGCGCCTCGGCCTACCGCCGCACGGAGCTCGATCCGGAGGTCGCGCGATCGTTCGACTACGATGTGTGGATTCGCATGCAGAAGGCGGGCTGCCGGTTTGCGTCGATTCCAGAGTATCTGGCCAATTCGCGCATCCACGGGGGTTCGAAAACGCTGTACGAGCGGCGTGAAGTTTTCGAAGCATCGATGAACCTGTTGCGGAGGCACTATGGATATGTTCCGCTTTCCTGGATCGTCGGCTACACGGCATTCCGGATGGATGGTCGCGATCAGTTTTTCGAGCCAATCGAGTACACGCCGTGGAAATATCTGGCGAGTTTGCCGGTGGGCCTGACGTACAACTGGCGTAAGCCGCTGCGTTTTTTCGGCGAATGGTTTGGAAAGGGAGCTCGCGAGTTGGCGCGGCGCGCGGCAAACCAGCAAGCGGCCGGTCCAAAACAAGGCGCCTAAAACGCGAACGAGCGCCAAAACACTTTGACTGAAGTGTGACGCAATCCGGGTGTATATTGGTACCTAACGATTCCCTGTAACGATGTTAGGACGTCAGGGAGAGGAAGCCCTGATTTGGAGCGTCGCGAACGAGAAATTCACCGTTTGAGACACCGTGGACCGTCGGATTCGTGCGGGCATCTTCGGCAAAGCCGCGAATTCGCGAGCGTTTCATAGACGTTAGTCAAAACCCTGGAAGTGTTCAGTTGAGCAAAATCTGCCGGAGATGGGAAAGCACTCGCTGCGCCAAAAATTTGCAAACTTTGCGCGGTGAATCAGCCCGGATGAGCAGGCTGAACGCGACGGCTCCGCAAGAGCGCCTTCGCAGCCCGGGGTTGTTCCGTGTGGATGAGGACAAATCTACGCGGTCTGGAGGAAAGCCAGTTGATCCATAGGCGGACGGCTCGGCGATCCCGGTGATGCGAGTAAAAGATCAAGCGGTTGGGGCGGTTGCACACCAGCAGGTGGTGATGGTCTTCGATAAGACCGCCCAGCCCGACCGCGTCGCCCGGATTACCGTCATCGCTTTCGCTTGTTTCGTCGCGCTGCTGGTGCTTGCGGGGGCTTTTTTCACCGACCGGAATGGCGACGTCGATGAACTCATGATGTACAACCCGGCTTACATGCTGGCGCATTTCGGGAAGATCACGTTTCCGTCGTACTCCTACCGGAGTTTCTACAACGAACCGGTTGTGATCCATCCGCCGATTCATACCGCCTGGATCGGATTGCTCCAACGCATGGGATTCACCTGGTATTACGCCGAGCCGGTGCCAGTGGTGATTCTGTTGTTGCTCGGTATCGCGGTGGTAGCCGCAGGTGCCTTTCCAGCGCCGGTGAAATTGGGATTGTTGTTTTCGCTGGGGTTTGTGGTCTCCACCGGCGAAACGTTCTTTGCGCCGTTTGGGGTTCGGCCGGAGGGAGAAGTTTTCGCGGCCTGGTTTGCCGGACTGGTTCTGCTCGAGTCTGGCCGGCTGGCGGATTGGAATCGTATTCGGCTGTTCGCGGGCGCTTTTCTTGTGACCTACGCCTCCGGTGTTCACTATTACGCCTGCGCGGCGTTGGCGGGAGTAGCGGTTTACATCGTGTGGGCGGCGTGGGAACTCGGATGGCAGAAGGCGGAAGCGCCGATCGCTGCATTGCTCTCCGGCGGCTGTTTGTTCGGGGTTCCCTATGTCGTGCTCTACCTGCGGCCGTACCTCAAGGAAATCCTGACTTATGTCCAGATGACCAAAGGCGATGCGGGCGTGATGACGTCCATCCGCATTCACTTCCAGCTCTATCGTACCTGGGCTGAGTCGGCCTATTTTCCCGCACTCGTCCGCGTGGCGGTGAGCATGGGAATTCCTCTGCTGGTCTTCTCGACAATTCTCTTGAGTGCAGTCAAGTGGACCAGGGGAATCGCGCTTGCGGCGCTGCCATTGCAGATTTTTGTCTTGTTGTTCGCCGTCCATAAGCTCTCCAATTACCTGGTCCACGAGATCGCGATGTTCGCCGCCGCGCTGGGGGTGGGTGTCTTGGTGTTTGGAGACTGGGCTTGGCGCCGGATTCCCATTGCGCGATTCCGGCGAGCATTTTCGCCAGCAGCGGCGGCCTGCCTGGGCATATTTCTTGCGTGGAGTCATGCAAAGTCATGGACCTCCACGATCGATCCGATCACGCATGTTCACGAAGCCGAATTCGCGCGCGCGGCATCCAAACAAATCCTGGGGCCGCACGCGACAGTGACCGGACGCGATGGTGGGTGGTTCACTTCCGGAGCGGATTCTTGGTACGACCTTGAACGCGACATGCTGCAACCGTCGCATTATGATCCGTCGAGTTACTTCGGTAACTTCGATGCAGCAGTGGACTATCCTCATCAAAGCGATACCACGATAGATGCGGCCACCGGCACCACGATCAGTGCGGCTTACGCCGAAGGCGTTCTGAAGCTGCGCGGCTTTTATCTCGGCGCCACCAATGGACAGCTTCAATTCGTGCTGCTCAGTGCGCGGCCCGCGGGTCGGGTGGTTGGCTATGCGGCCAACGCTGGACGGATGTACCGTTTTGAGGAACAGGACGCGGGGAATTACCAGGTCCTCTCGGCAGTTTGCCCGATAACCCCGAGGCTGGAGCGGGCTCGATGGGCCAATCGATGGCCGCAGTCGTTTTCGGTAGTGACTTATCTTCCCCGTCCAATGCTGGGAGGAACCGCAATCGTGACCGTGCTAGCGGGGCGAGAGCTGGCGGAGCCGGTTGGTTGGATGCGCACCGCCTGCCACCAGATCGGACAGATTCGTGGGATTCTCGAGCCCGTCGACAAGGCTCGGCTGTTGGACAGTTTCCGTCGCGAGGACACGCCCATTCATTTTCCGCGCTCGTTGTCGGAAGTGCCTGGGTACCGCGGCGTCGTGCTGCCGGAAAGTATGCGGGCTCCCGGCGGAATTCCGCCGGTTGAGGGCGTGGTGGAACTCGACGGAATCCATGCAATTTCAGACCTGGCAAGAGTGGAACGTACGCCAGGCATTCGTATTGCGATACCCCCGCCCGCCGGGCCACTCTCGGTCTCGATTCCCGTTCGACCAAAAGCGATCGCCGGTCAGTGTTGGGTGCAGCTTCGGTTGAAGGTGTTGAGCGGTGAACTTGGATTTGCGGCTTTCGGACCGCAGGGCGTGATCGCGCAGACTCTGCTCCCGATCGCGAAAAGCGAACGGGCGCAAGACGTCGCGATCCCACTTTCCAGCCTGAGTGGAGTAAACCAGATCGTGATGTTCAATGCCAGTCATCTCGTGGCGGTGCAGGCGGACGTGCTGGACGCAACTGTCCTCGCGCCACCAGCGAGATGAGCCCGGTTATCCCGTAAGAGCTACAATTTAAGATCGCGCTGTTTCACGGCGAAGGTCATTGTGAAAAGCTTGCGCGCCCGCTCAATCTGCTCAAGGAGTATTTGGGGAGTTGGAACATCACCCGGTCTTTTCGTATTTCCAGCCGTTTCAAGGTATGGTTCCGGCGCATTTCGGCGCCGACGTTCTAGGCACCAAAATCCGGCAGGAATTTGTCGCTGAACTGTTTACACTGCCAGAAATGAGCTTATGGCAAACGGGCTATCCACCGGCGAATGAAGATTACCTGGAGTGGATCGATCTGCTCGAATCCGTCGTGGAAGCGCGCGATTCTTACACCATGGTGGAACTCGGCGCCGGGTTTGGACGCTGGGTGGTTCGGGCGGCGTTCGCAGTCAAACAGCATCACGCTTCAATGCCGTGTCGTTTGATTGCGGTCGAAGCTGAGCCTTTGATGTACCAATGGATGCGGATGCATTTTGAAGACAACAGCGTTGACCCGACGCGGCACCGATTGATCCACGCGGCGAGTTCGGGCGAATGCGGGCATGCCCTGTTTTATGTCGGCGGACCGCGCGGCGGTGCGTGGGATCTGCCGACCAACAAGTGGTACGGTCAATGTCTGGCGAAAGACTACGATGTCTCCGGTGAATATGAAAAGGACGGCGAATACCAAGGTTTCCCGGTGCGCTTGCACAAAAGCGGATGGCGCTCCATCCAGGTGCCGAGCGTAACTCTGAAGGAGCTCATGTCCGACGTGTCGCGGGTAGACTTTCTCGACATGGATATCGAGGGGCAGGAATTGCCGGTGGTCCGCTCTTCGATCGTGGAAATGGATGCCAAAGTGAAACGCGTTCACATCGGGACACATAGCCCGGAAATTGAAGCCGAGCTTCGCGATATTCTTTCAAAGCATGGCTGGTGCTCGCTTCGGGACTATCCGATTGCAACGCGGCAAGAAACGCCTTGGGGGCCTATCGAGTTCGGAAACGGAGTCCAGAGTTGGGTGAATCCCCGCCTGAAATAGGCGGCTCCGGCCGCCGGGTATAATCGAATTTCCATCGCTGTGACAGGAACCACATCCAAAGCAGAGGCGTCTTTCGCGGACACGCCCATTTCCAGGGTCAACGAATACTGGAATGCGCGGCCCTGCAACATTCGTCATTCGCCGAAGCCGGTAGGTTCGCGCGAGTACTTCGACGAAGTGGAGGCACGTAAGTACTTCGTTGAGTCGCACATTCCGCGGTTCGCGGAGTTCGAGCGCTGGCGGGGTAAACGTGTTCTTGAAATAGGCTGTGGGATCGGCACCGACACCATCAGCTTTGCGCGGGCCGGAGCGCGGGTCACCGCCGTGGATCTCACCGAAAAGTCGCTCGAAGTGGCCAGGCAGCGAGCTCGCGTGTTCGGCCTCGAGGACCGCATCACGTTTTTGCAGGCCAATGCCGAGAAGCTTAGCGACTATGTTCCCATCGAGCCTTACGACCTGATCTATTCGTTCGGCGTGATCCACCACACGCCGCACCCCGATCTGGTGCTCGAACAGATCCGCAAGTACGTCACGCCCCAGAGCACCGTAAAGATCATGGTGTACAACCGCTGGTCTTGGAAGGTTCTGTGGATTCTTTTCGTCTATGGCAAGGGACAGTTCTGGAAGCTGAACCAGTTGATCGCCGAGTATTCGGAAGCACAGACGGGCTGCCCGGTGACATACAGCTATTCGCGAGCGGACGGCCGGCGCTGGCTTGAAAATCACGGTTTCCAGGCCACCGCTACGCTAGTGGATCACATCTTTCCTTACAGCATCCCGGAGTACAAGGAATACCGGTATCGCAAGGTCTGGTATTTTCGCTGGATGCCGAAGCCGCTCTTTCGCGCGATCGAGCGACTTTTTGGTTGGCACCTGTGCCTCACGGCGAAACCGAAGTAATGCCCGGGGGGGACGATCCGTACCTCTCGATTGTGGTGACCGCGCGGAATGACGACCACGGCGGCAATCTGCTCCATCGCATGCAAGCATTCACCAGCGGATGGATCAGCCAGGCGATCCGGTATTCGATTCCATCCGAGCTAATCATTGTGGAGTGGAACCCGCCGCCGGACAAACCGCGGCTGGCCGAAGCACTCGAATGGCCGAGCGATCTCGGCGCATGTCAGGTCCGGATCATTGAAGTGCCGCAGGAACTGCACGCGCGATTCGCGCACGGGGATGCCTTGCCCTTGTACCAGATGGTGGCCAAGAATGTCGGCATTCTGCGTGCTCGCGGCGAATTCGTGCTGGCGACAAATATCGATATTTTGTTTTCGAACGAGCTGGCCTGTTTTTTCGCGGCGCGGCGGCTGCAGCGCGGGCGCATGTACCGCATCGACCGGCACGATGCGATGAGCGACATCCCGCGCGACGGTTCGCTCGACGAGCAGCTCGAATATTGCCGGACGCACCTGATTCGTGTCAACGTGCGCGAGGGAACGTACAACGTATCGCCCGACGGCCGGCCCGCGCTAAGCGCGAATGACATCGCCGCGGCCGGGTCGGGTCTGCTGTTCGGAAAAGGCTGGCTGCCGGTGGAAAGCTACACTGCCGGCGAGCTGTTTCGATGGGCCGGCCAGCACGCGGAACTGCTGATCGAAACGCCGCCCGCGAATGGGTCCGCGCTGGTGGTGGAATTGGAGCCCGGTCCGGGCACGGGGAGCGCACCGCTGGATCTTGAAGTGATCGCCGAAGGGTATCAGGTACTGGCGCATGTGGAGGTCGCGCGTCGGAGCCGGCTGCGGTTGCCTCTCTCGTCACCTTTGCCGGGCCGTATCTGGTTTCGCGTCCATCAGGGCGGATTGCCGGCCGATCACGATCCGCGCGTTCTCAACTTCCGCGCATTTCGAATCGAGTGGGAGCGCGGTACGAGCGGAGGCGGCGCATCGCTCCAATCGGTTGGCGGCCGGAACGTCATTGCCGCGGGCTGGTTTGCGCTACAGCATTTGATCGATCGGCTGGCGAAGGGCGGGCGGCTGGTGCGTCTCACGGTTCCCGTGTCGCCGCGCATGCAGCGGCGTTTGAAGATGTATATCGAGTACCACGGATTCGTGGGAATGTTGCGCCATTCCGTGTCGCATTTTAAGCGGAGGATGTCGTTTCACAAGGCTGCGGCGCCGGGCGAAGACATTTTTCCGCGTGGCGGAGGAGTGTCGGCGGGAGCCGGCTGGCAACCGCTGGAAGATTATCGCGGCGAGACGTTTCGTCGTGCAGCGGACGGCGCGGAGATCGTGATTTCCGCTTTCGCGGGGGGCTCGGGCGAGCTTGAGCTGCAAGTGGAGCCCCTGGATGCGGGCGGTGTCGTCGAGCTGGGTCTCTTAGACTCGGCGGGAAAGCACGTTGCCAGCGCGCGCGTCGATGGACTCAGTTTCGTGCGACTGCCGATCGAGAGTACTCCAGGGCGGACGCGAGTTTTTCGTCTGCACCTGATCAGCGCACCGCTGAAAGTTTTCTGGTGCGCTTGGACGGGGCGCGAGTCCGCAACAAAATCGCCGGCGATCTCACAACCTTGGGGCGCGGGATGGCGATGGGAGCCGCAATCGGACGCCATGGTTGCCGACGGTCCCGCGGAACTGATCCTGCGCGCTCCCTCCGGCGCGCCGAAGCCGCTGTTCATTGACCTGGAATCGCCCGCGCCGGTGGATTTCGAAATCCGCGATTCATCGGTCGCGAAGCTGGCCGCTGGCAACGCTCACCATCGCGCTGTCCATCGACTGGATCTTCAACTCGAACCCGGCCGCACGCACGTGTTGCAAATCTCCGCGTCGGGTCCGATCCGCGCCTACGGTTGCGGTTGGACCGACGAACCTGCCGCTCACGCGACTTTCGTCCACACCAACGCCTGCGGCGATTTCACTCTGCTGGCGCGCGAGCATTGGTTCGATCTGCGCGGCTATCCTGAATTCGATCTGTTCTCTATGAACCTGGATTCCATCTTCTGCATCGCGGCGCATCACGGCGGCGCACGCGAGCAGATGCTGGAAAATCCGATGCGCATTTATCATCTCGAACACGCTACAGGATCCGGGTGGACGCCGGAAGGTCAAGCGAAGCTGTTCGACCGCATTCGCGCGCGCGGTCTCTCGTTCGTCGACAACGAAGAGGTGCTGGTCTGGGCGTCTCAAATGAATCGCCTGAATTCGCCCATGATTTTCAACCACGAAAACTGGGGCATGGCCGATTGCGAGCTCAAGGAAACCGTGCTCAGCGGGCGAATGGACCGGACCGCCCGGAAATGATCTCGGTCATTCTATACGGCCGCAACGATTCGCACGGGTACAATCTCCACAAGCGCGCTGCCATCAGCATCAACTGCATCGCCGAGGTTCTGGGCGACCCCGATGACGAGATCCTGTTCGTCGATTGCAACACTCCCAACGACCTGCCGACTTTCATCGAGGCGATCTACGACACGCTGACGCCGCGCGCTAAGTCGTACCTGCGCGTTTTTCGTCTGCGGCCGAGTCTGTATGGTCGCCTGGTTGGTGGCACTCACCTGCTGGCGAACGAAGCGCACAGCCGCAACATCGCGCTGCGCCGTTCGAATCCACGTAATCGCTGGATTCTTTCCACCAACACCGACATGATCTTCGTAGCGGCTGGCGGATTCCTTAACCTGCCCGACGCCGTTCGCGATCTAGCCGACGGGCATTACGTTACGCCGCGCTACGAGCTGCCGGAGCCGCTCTGGGAATCGTTCCCGCGCGCCGACCCGTGCGAGGCGATGCGTCGTTGCGAGGATCTGAGCCCCAAGCTGCATCTCTACGAGATCGCGCTGCGCGTTCCATACATGCGGTTCGATTCCCCTGGCGATTTTCAATTGGTGCCTCGCCAAGCCCTGATCGACATCCGCGGATTCGACGAGCGCATGATTCACGGCTGGCATGCCGATTCCAACATGTGCAAGCGCATGTACCTGTTTTTCGGTGAGCGCACCGAGAGCCTGGAGCACCGTGTGCGAGCGTACCACTGCGATCACACGCGCGTCGCCACCCTGGCGCACCATTCCGATCTGAAGCTCGACAACAGCCTTCAGGAATTCGTTTGGGATCTCAAGGACCCGGTGGCGAAGCATCAGGCCGAGACTTGGGGCGCGCCGGACGAACCGGTCGAGGAGCTGGATTTCGCGGCTGACCCCGCAGCTCGCTACATCTGCGCGCTCGAGCGGACTCTCGCGCCGCCGCAGTCGGAATGCTACCGCGCCGATTGCAACGACGCGCGCAACTTCGTTTACTACCCCGAGCGGCACGCGCTTCCGTACCTAGCAGCGAACTTCACGGTCTATCCGCGCGAGGCGAAGTTTGTGTACGCCGGAAACAATCCGCTGATGCTTCATTTGATCGCGCGAAGCTTGCGCGAGATGGGATTCTTGGAAACACTGCACTTTGTTTCGGACTTGCTCTCCGCAGGTACCGCTCCCGACGGAACGGAAGCAATTTCGCTTGATGAGAAATCCCTCATAGCGGCGGACGCGATCATATTCGACTTTGGCCTGGATCGCACAGGTCTCAATCTCGGCGATATCCGGCGCGTAACCGATTGGCCGCGCGAGTTGCGCTACAGCCTGGGAGCGGTCGCACGCTTGATGGAACATTGCTCAGAGCAATTCGCTGCGCTCTCGCGCGATCAAATTCCAGACTTCCTGCTGCTCAACGCCAATCATTACATCTTCCAGCGCTTCGCCGGACAGTTCCTGCTGTCCACCGAGACGCCGTATCCGCTGCACGTCCGCAAGGGACGCCCGCGCGTGGGCGACGAGCGACGCTATCGCGGGTCAGATTGGAAGTACACCGAAGACGAGCTGCGTTCCTACTTCGCCTTCGGCGCAACGGATCTTTCTGTTCCCACCATCGCCGCCGGCCGCGCAATCGACTTCACATCCGAGGGTGATTCCGAGCGCTGTAAGGACGGTCACTGGGGCGCGATGGACTACACGGGCACCTGGACCGATGGCTACTCGGCCGCGATTCTCTTCGCGCCGCCGCCGGTGATCAATGACGACCTCGTCGTGTACGTCCGCGTCAACGAGGCGTTTCCTGGTTTAGACGAAGCGCCAATCCGCATGCGTGTCTTTCTGGACGGTGAGTTTCTGACGCCGTGGAGCGTCTACACGCGCTACCAGGTCATCGTGTGTAAAGCCCAATTGCCGGCACGATTGCTGACGGGCAAGAAGATTTGCCGGATCGAACTTCAGATTGAAAATCCGACATCGCCGCAGCGCTTGGCCGAATCGCGCGGTGAACGAATCGTCAACGAAGATCCCCGCGAGCTCGGCATAAAGGTTCAAAGCGTCGCGTTTCTCGACACCAGCCGCCTGAAATATTCTCTTGGCGACGCGTTGGGCTTCACGGAAATCGGGAAAGGGGCCGATCACGCCAATGAGTGCTGGAGTCAGCCCGATAACTACGGGCAATGGACGCTCGGTCTGGATGCCGATCTGGTTTTCCTGCTGGATTTGCCCATTCACGAGCCGGTTCGAGCTGTCTTCACCGTCACGGACGTCGCTGTGAATGCGGAGCAGTCCTGGTTGGAGACACAGGTGTTCGTCAACGGCGAGAAGCTCGCTGACTGGACACTCGGGCCCGCGCGGACTGCCGATGAACGCGTCATTCTACTTCCGGAAGGCCTGCCGGCCGGCCGCCTTCTGATTTCGTTTCATGTTCCGGATCCGCGTTCGCCGAAAAAGCTTGGATGGTCGACGTGGGATACGCGTCCGCTCGGGCTGCGGCTCACCAGTTTTCGGTTGGAATCCGCGGGTCGATTGAAATATCGGCCGGGAGATGTGATCGACTTTGCTGTCGGCGGAAATTCCGCGCCTGCGGTGGGCGACTCACTGGGCATCGAATGGGCCCAACCCGATCAGTTCGGTTCCTGGACCATCGGGCGCCAGTCATCGCTCAAGATCGTCTTCGAAGAGCCGCCGAAATCCGCGTTGCCCGCGTCGTTCATTATTTCCGATTGCGTAGTTTCCAAAGATTCGCCGACGCTCGCCGTTCGAATCCGAGCCAATGGACACGCGGCCGGTGAATGGACCTTGGGTCCGGCACGCGCCGTGCATCGCCGCTCGATCACTCTTCCAGCGGAAGCAGTCGCGGGTGCCGCGGAATTGATTTTGACGTTTGAAGTCGCTACACCCCGCTCGCCCGAATCGCTCGGATGGGGCGCTGATTCGAGACCGCTCGGATTGCGCATCGCGCGCCTGGCGATCGGCGGCGAAGTTCCCATGCCCCCGTTCGGTAGCAGACTCTACATTCTGCGCCGGCTGTTCCAGCGCGCCCTCGGCCTGCCGGCTTTCGTGATGCATCATGCGCGACGAGTCGCCAAGTGGTGGTACGAGCGATGAGCTCTCCCGGTGCGCCCGACACACCGCTCCAGGGTCTGCGGATCGTCACCACCATTCCGCCGCACCCCTGGTTCGGAGGCATCGATTACAACTTCGCCATCGAGATGACCGAAGAGCTGCGCCTGCTCGGAGCGGAGGTGTTCGAGCTCCACATCGGCAGTTTCATCACCAACAACGAAATCTACATCCGCGATTCTATCCAGGCGCTTAAAGCTTTTCGTCCGAAAGCCGCGCTTCCGGTTCCGAACGCGCTGTATGCGCTACTGTGCCGCGACCGCGGCCAGAATATTTTCAAAGATATCCTACAGATACCGACCATCATGTTGTGGGATCACGGGCTGCTCCAACTGCCGCAGCAGATTCTGGGGCCGCTCCCGAATCGTCCGGAAGATTCAGCCGGCGGATCGCTTCGCCGGCTCAAGGAAGTCCTGGATCACCCGCTTTTCATCCACTACTCGCCGGATCGCGGACACATCGACGCGCTCGATAAGTTGGGCGTGCTGGATCGTGCGAAAGTGCGTTTTTTTCTCCAGCCCTCGTATCCCAATTTCGTCCGCTACGGGTATCGAGCGGCGCCGGCGAATGCATATCGCACGCGCATCGCCTTCGCGGGCAACGTTTACGTCAAGGGTGCCGAAGCGCTTCCGTTCCGCAACATTCCCGATCTCGGCGAACTGGAGGCGCGTGTCCTGGCGGCCAAGAAAAGCCGCTTGACCGAGTGTTTTTGGGACCTGATCCTCGCCGAGATCGAAAAGCTCGATCGGCCCACCCGCAAACGCCTGCGCCTGGATCCCAACTACACGTTCTTCTGGCAGTTCATGCACGAGGAGATCGAACTAGTCGGTAACACCGAAGCCCGGCTCGGCGTGCTGTCGGCACTCAAGCGCGAGTTCGACTTCTTCGGCAATTTCGTCGAGCCGGATGCCGTCGCGACGCTCCGCGACCGCTATCGCATGAAATTCCGGAAGTCGCTCGACTATTTCACGGAGCTGCCGCTGCTCTTCATCAATAGTGACGTGATCGTCGACGTCGTCAATCTCGGGTACAACACCGGCGTGTCCCCGAAGATCATGGGCTGCTTCGCGTGCGGCGGTCTGGTCCTGTTCGATTACAAGAGCGATTTCCACCAAAGCATGGGCGATCTGGGTGCTCAGGTGATGTATCGCAATCTCGAGCAGCTCAATTCCATGGTGGATGACTATCTGGCGAATCCGCGCAAGCGCCGCGAGGTTTCGCGCTACCTCCAGCATCGTGTCGCCACGGAATTCAATTTCGCCGCGCTGAGCCGGAAGATTCTCGCGGAGCTCTAACGTCACTCGTCAAAGGCACATCGGCTTTATTTTTTGTTTGTAACATTTCCATGCTAAGATGTTGTCGGTGTTCATCAGCGCCGACAGCCTGGGCGTCGAGCGGTTCAAGCAAGCCACCGAAGAGAAACTGCGCGATGTCCGCTGCCCGGACCACCGCCAGGCTCCCCGGATTCGCTTTCATGGCACCTCCCTGCGCGATATCAGTATTTCGATGACCGGCTGTTGCGCCAAGGTGATGGAGATCGCCAATGCGCGAATCGGATCCATCGACCGCGGCGAGAAAAGCGCTATCGACCCGGCCGAACGGCATCCCTTGGCATCCTAAGGGAAAGCCGGCCGCCGGCAAAACGCCTCTAACCCCCGCCAATCTCGCCGATAAGCTCGTCGTGAGAGCATGATGCCCGAAACCAATTCTTCAGATGCCGTCGTGCAACGAGCGATTCTGGATGGAGAGCTGCACAAGAAGCTACTCGACCAGCTCGATACCGGGATTTACATCGTGGATCGCGAGCGGCGCATTCTGTATTGGAACGGCGGTGCCGAGCGTATCACGGGTTATAAAGCGCACGAAGTTGCCGGGCAATTCTGCCACGGGGATCTGCTGGTGCATTGCGATGAAGCTGGGGGGGCGCTGTGCGGAACACGCTGCCCGCTCGAGAGCGTGATCGCCGACGGCAAGCCACGCGAATGCGCGGTCTTCCTGCGGCATCGCGACGGCCATCGTCTACCGGTGCGCGTGCGATCGAGTCCCATCCACGATCAGGACGGAACCATCGTTGGTGCGGTGGAGGTCTTCGACGAAGCGTCCGCGGCTGCTCGTCACGCGCTATGGCAACTGCAAAATTTCGGATGCCTCGACGAACTGACCACGGCCGCCAACCGGCGCTACGGCGAAATGCGAGTGCGGCATGCTCTCGAGGGCTTGAACGAATTCGGCATTCCATTCGGATGGCTGCGTATCGCGCTGGATGATACCGAGCGCCTGGAGCATCGCTACGGCTACGGAATGATCGACGCTGCGATGAAGATGATCGCCGGAACCCTGGACGGCAATCTCGGCTCGCTGGATGTCTTGACGCGCTGGTCGAAAACCGAATTTCGGGTCGAAGTGCACTACAGTACGCGCCTCGAACTCGCCGATGTGGCCGATAAGCTGGTGGCGCTGGTCCGCGTCTCGACTCTCGATTGGTGGGGCGACCGCGTGCGCGTCTCCATCTCGGCTGGCGGCGCCACCGCCGAACACGGCGACACGCTGGAGTCGGTGGAATCGCGCGTAGCGGGTGTTTTGGAAAGCTGCCAGGCTTCCGGGGGCAGCCGCGCCGCGGTTTGCCGGCCCACGGGAGAGGAGCGGAAATAGTGTTTGCAATTATCGGAATCGTCGTTGTCTTCGGCGCCGTGGTGGCCGGATACCTGATGGAGCATGGCAACCTGAAGGTGCTGGTGCAGCCCGCTGAGTTGGTGATCATCGCCGGCGCGGCCGCTGGAACCGTGTTGATTGCCAATCCAATGGACGTACTCAAGGGCATTGTCGCCGGCTTCAAGTCCGTCTTCGGCACCTCGAAATTCGGTAAGACGCTGTACGCCGACGTTCTGAAGCAACTCTACGCGGTGATGCAAACGGCGCGCAAACAGGGCCTCAACGAGCTTGAGAACGACGTCGAGAATCCTGAAAAGAGCAAATTGTTTTCCATGTGGGATCACCATCTCCAGGCCTTTGTCTGCGACACCCTGCGCATGGCCATGACCGGCGGCCCCACGCCTTTCGAACTCGACCAGATGATGGAAGCCGACATGGAAGTCCATCACCACACCTCGCAGTTGCCCGTGGCCGCCCTGAATACCGTTGCCGATTCTCTGCCAGGCTTAGGAATTGTCGCGGCGGTGCTGGGCGTCGTCATCACCATGGGTGCGCTTGGAGGACCCCCCGAAGAGATCGGTCACAAGGTGGCCGCCGCACTTGTTGGAACGTTTCTAGGAATTCTGTTGTGCTACGGACTGCTCGGCCCGATGGCATCCAAGATGGGAAAAGCCGCTGAGGAAGAGGGCCAATTTTATCACGCCGTGCGCGTCACCCTCATCGCGTTTCTCAAGGGCGCGTCACCGCAAGTCGCGCTCGAATTCGGACGCCGCGCCGTGCCCGGCAACGTCCGGCCCACCTTCCAGGAATTGGAACAATCCTTAAAAGCAGCCAAGAGCTAACGCCATGCCCACCCAGCAAGATGAGAAGATCTCCGTCACACCGATCATCATCAAAAAAAAGATTGTGCATGCTGGCCATCACGGAGGCGCTTGGAAAGTGGCCTATGCCGATTTCGTCACCGCCATGATGGCGCTGTTCATCGTGCTCTGGCTGATGAGCTCCAGCGACCAGGTGAAAAAAGCCGTCGGTGGATACTTCAAAGATCCGTCCGGCAAGGCGGCCCAAACTGGAAACGGCCTGGCCGGCTCCGGCGAAAATCTCAGCCTTGGCAAAGACGACATGGGCAAGCTCAAACAAAAATTAGAAGCCGCCATGAAGCAAGCGCCGGAACTCCAGAAACTGCAGGATCAAGTTCAAATGACCGTCACGGGCGAAGGTCTCCGAATCGAACTGATGGAGAGCGAACGCGGTACCTTCTTCGAGAGCGGCAACTCGGCGCCGACCGGTCAGTGCAAGGAAATGCTGGATATGCTCGCATCTCAGCTTGGCAAGATGCCCAACAAACTGCTGATCGAAGGTCACACCGATGCCAAACTCTACAATTCCTCGCGCGGCTATTCGAATTGGGAGCTGTCCTCCGACCGCGCCAATAGCGCCCGAAAATTAATGCAGGACAGTGGCGTCCGCGCCAACCAGGTGACTGAGGTGCGTGGTTTTGCCGACCAGCGCCTCCGTAAACCCGACGATCCTAACAGTCCTTCCAATCGCCGCGTCTCGATCGTTGTGAAGTACGTCGGGAATTGATTTCGCGAAGATTCACGCCAACGTCCGAATCACGCACGCATGTCCTCACCGTGACACCTGAACTTCTCTGGCAGCGTACTCATCCAACGCATGGAGAAACATACGGCCGGTGATTTCAACGGAAGACGCGTCCTATTGTAAGCGAGTTTCGATATTGGATTCGAACATGGCCTACATCGACGTTGGCGAGGGCGATCCGGTCGTTTTTCTCCAAGGCAATCCGACTCCATCGTATTTGTGGCGCAACATCATCCCTTACCTGCTGCCGTTCGGACGCTGTCTAGCGCCTGACTTCGTCGGCATGGGCAACTCCGGTCCGGCGCCCAACGGGTCCTACCCTTTCGTGGATCATCAGCGTTATCTGGATGCCTGGTTCGAAGCGAGGGCGCTCACCAAGAATGTGATTCTGGTGGTCCATGACTGGGGATCGGCGCTCGGCTTTCATTGGGCGCATCGGCATCCTGAACGCGTGCGGGCGCTGGTCTACATGGAAGGGATCGTGCGGCCGTTTCTGTCTTGGGATGAATGGCCGGACGCGACGCGGGAATTCTTCAAAGCGCAACGCACACCGGCCGGCGAGGATTTGATCCTGGAGAAAAACTTGTTTATCGAGTTTCTGCTGCCGCTCCGAAACATTTCCGAAGAAGCGATGGAAGTGTATCGCCGCCCATACCGGAACCCGGGCGCCGTCCGACAGCCGATGCTCAGCTGGACCCGCGAGCTGCCGATCGAGGGACAGCCGGAAGACGTCACCCGAATCGCCGAAGCTTACTCTCGATGGCTTTCGCAAAGTAAGATCCCGAAACTATTCATCGACGCGGACCCGGCCGGTTTCCTAATCGGAGCTCAGCGCGAATTCTGTCGGGCTTGGCGGAACCAGCAGACGGTCATGGTGAAAGGGGCGCACTTCGTTCAGGAAGAGTCTCCAGCCGAGGTCGGTGAAGCCATCGCCCGCTTCGTAGCGAAAGTGCTGGCGCGGCAGATGGCTTCGATTGACTGAGGTACTAGGGGAACTAAATCAGCGGCGCTCGAAGAACGATTTCACTTCGGGGTCACTGTTGTAAAAGAACCCGGCCAGCGGGGCGTACAGGAAAAACGTCGATCTCTCCTCCCGCGCGCGGATGAGCCAGCGCTGAACCGCCGCGCGATCGCCCAGCGTTTCTGCCAACCCCAGTACCATCAGCGGCTCAACGTATTGTTTCTGATGTTGCTTCTCCACCTGATTCAGGTTTCGCCGGGCTTCCTCGCGCTCCCCATTGCGAGCCGCCGCGTTTCCGAGCAACGCCAGAAACGTCGGATCGGTCTCCAACTCCGCGTGTGCGGCCTTGAGCTTCTCGACGACGCGATGCCAGGACTCGCGCTCGCCTTTCTGGTAGTACGCTTCGGCTTCCTCCCACAGCAAAATCGGAAAATTGGGAAACAGTTCGTCGCCTTTCTTGAGGTGCGCGATCGCATCGTCATAGCGCTTCGACATCAGCAGTTCGTCGCCGATGTCCCAATAGAAGACCACCGAGAGCGGGTCGAGATCCAACGCGCGGCGCATTTCCTGCATGGCTTCATCCAGCCGTCCTTGAGCTTCGAGCGAGTGAGCGTACCAATGGTGCACCCAACCGGAGCCCGGATTCAGTTCGAGCGCGCGTCGCAGCTCGCGCTGCGCGCCATCGGGATCCCAGTCGTAATCCAGCTTCACGATTCCCACCGACGTGTGACCCTCGGCGAGCTGGTCATCGAGCGTGACGGCCTTCAACGCCGCTTCGCGCGCCTTCGGCATCACTTCCTGCGGCCACGCTGAGTGATTCTCCGCCAGGTAAGAGTACGCGTCCGCCATCCCGGCGTAAGCCAGTGCGAACTTCGGATCCCGCTCTACCGCTTTCTTGTAGCGATCAATCGCTTTCCAGTACGAATCCGGGGCTTGGTGCTGATTGAAAAAGTACAGACCCTCCTGGTACAAGTCGAGCGCCGCTAGATCTTCAGTTCCGGAGCGTTTCGGAACTCTCCCGGCGCGCAAATAGCTCGCGATGGATTGCGAGATTTCGCGCTGTACCGTGAAAATGTCACGCAACTGGCGATCATATGTGCGCGACCACAAGTGCGTGCCATCGGACACCCGGTTCAGTTGCGCGGTGATCCGCAGTTGATCGCCCGATTTGCGAACGCTGCCTTCGAGCACCGCTTCGACGTTCAGCCGCCGTCCGATCTCGCGCACATCGGACGCCTTCCCTTTGAACGCGAACGCCGAGGTACGCGCCACCACCCGGAGGTTCGGCACGCGGCTGAGCGCGTCGATAATTTCTTCGGTTAAGCCGTCGCTGAAATATTCCTGATCCTTCTGCGGACTGAAGTCAGAAAAAGGAAGTACGACGATGGAGGATGGATGCGCGTCGGCCAAACCGCCCGGCCGCATCTTCCAGATCAGGACGCCGGCCCCGGCCAGCACCATAATCGCTAGACCGATCCAGGCGCGGAACGAACGCCGCGAATCCGCCGAGGCAGCCGCCGGAGAGTGCGACTTGGACTCTTCAACCGCCGGCTTCCTCGATTCTCGCCATGCATCCAATTCCGCCTTGAACGCATAAACCGACCCTTGGCGCGCGTGCTGGTGCCGGTGGACGGGCAGCCCTTCGTTCTTTTCCCATCCTTGAACCGTCCGGACCTCGCGGCCTAAGTAACTTGCAATTTCCTTCCAGGAGTCCAGACGCTCGGGGGGCTCTGCCTTTCGGTCGATCGGAATCGGACGTGGAAGATCGGACATTCGGGTATCTGAGAGGCCAGTATACATCGCCTTAGGCGCGCAAAAGTGCGAAATGGCCTGTATTGCGTATGCTTTCGCTTGTACAGCGCAAACGCTCCGCCTTATCGTTGCCTGCATGCGAGGCCAACTGAGCGCCATCGCATCAGGAGAATCGAAAGTGAATCAGATTACGTTAAGAGGTTCCGTGCGACTCGCAATAGTTATTGCCGCGCTGGGCCTAGGATTCGCGGCGACTGTGCACGCCGATTGCGTCACTGCGGCGAACCCGTTTGGTCCAGCCCCCAGGCTGAGGGTCACCAGCGTGCCGGAAAGTACAGTAGTACGTGCGGCCGAACCTGAAAGCTCAGCCTCTACGAGCCGGCTTGCAGATTCGAACGCATCGGGCCTATCCATCGTCGGCCTGTGGCACAGCTTCGCGATGTCCGGCGGCCAAGTAGTGGACGAGGCGTTCGAACAATGGAATAGCGACGGCACAGAGGTCCTGAACGACAACCCGCCGCCGTCGTCCGGCAATATCTGCCTCGGTGTATTCGTGAAGTCGGCGCCGTCTACCTACAAGCTGAAGCATCCGTCCTGGACTTACGACGCGAGCGGAAACCTCTCCGGCACTGCGATCATTCGCGAACTCGTTTTCCTCTCGGCCGACGGCATGAGTTACCAGGGGACGTTCACCGTCAACGTGTACGACCTGGACGGAAAACAGCTGGCTCAATATGGTGGCACGGTTTCAGCGACTCGAATTACGGTAGACTTCTAGCCTTTAGGAAAGGAACCGTCATGATACCGCTTAAATTCCGTATTGCGGGCGTGTTTCTGTGGGGAGCGGCATACGTGGTGGCGCAGCATCATCAGGCGACCGGCGAAAAGCCGGTTGCCCTCCTCCCAGGTCTGGGGAATTGGCATCATCCCATCGCAACCTCGAACCCCGAGGCGCAGAAGTTCTTCGACCAGGGGCTCACGCTAGTTTACAGTTTCAACAAACACGAAGCGCTGCGCGCCTTTCGCAAGGCCGCCGAGCTCGATCCGCGCGCCGCCATGGCGTATTGGGGCGAGTCCATGGCACTGGGTCCCTACATCAACATGGACGGCGATCCGGATGTGCAAATGAAGACATCTTGCGATGCCGTGCAGACCGGCTTGAAAATTGCGGCCGACGGTTCCGCGGATCGCGCGTGGCTGGACGCGGCCGGGTCACGCTGCCCTAGCTTTGCGGACCCGTCAAAGTACATCCGCGCCATGCACGATCTCGCCGTTCGCTGGCCGGACGATCCCGACCTGCAGACTCTCTACGCCGAGGCCCTCATGATTCCGGTTCGCTGGAAATGGTACGGACAAGACGGCAAGCCCGCGCCAGGCGTCGCCGAAGCCGAGTCGGTGCTTGAAGCCGTGATGCGCCGTCACCCGCAGCATCCGGGGGCGAATCATCTCTACATTCACATCGTGGAATCGTCCCCGTCTCCGGAACGCGCCGTGCCAAGCGCGCAGAAGTTGATGGCCATCGTGCCGTCGGCCGGCCACATGGTCCATATGCCCGGACACATCTGGTTTGCAACCGGCGACTTCACTGCCGCCATCGCGACCAACGAGCGCGCCGTCGAAGTGGATCGCAAATACGTCGCCGAGGAAGGCCTGATGGGCGGCTACGGGATGTATGTCCTGCACAACATGCAGTTCTTGGTGTATGGACACGCGATGCAAGGCAATGCGGCCGAAACGCGTAAGGCCGCGCGCGAGATGTCGGACGCAATCCGGCAGCACGCCGGCATGGGCGAAATGGCCGAGGTGATGAACACATGGGTAACGCTCAACCAACTGCGCGCGAATCTCTGGGACGACACTCTGCAGCTGGCGAAACCGAACGCGCCGCCATCCATCGCAGTATGGCATCTGGCGCGGGGAATCTCGTTCGCAATGAAAGGCCAGCCGGGCCAAGCGCGCAAGGAGCAAGCCGAGTTCGAAAAAATCCGAGGCACGCTCGACCGCAACGCGCAGTGGGACACGAATCGTTTCGGTGATGTCATGGATCTGGCGTCGGTGGTGTTGGACGCGCGCCTCGAATCGTCGCCGGCGCGGGCGGTCCCGAAGTGGAAACGCGCCGTCGCGATGCAGGACGCGCTCGTATACGACGAGCCGCCCGCTTGGTATTACCCGGTTCGCGAGTCGCTGGGCGGCGCGCTGCTTTTGTCCGGTGACGCCGCGGGCGCCGAGGCGGTTTTTCGCGAGGGGATGCGCCGCAGTCCGAACAATGGTCGGATGCTCTTCGGCCTTCTTGAAAGCCTCAAGACTCAAAAGAAAACCGACGCCGCACGATGGGCGCAGGGCGAGCTGAACAGCGCCTGGAGAGTGGCGGATATCCAGCTTCGGGTGAAGGATCTGTAGGTTGCGCGGGCCGTTCGTAAAGTGGATTTCGTGAGCCCGGAGAGCATTGCAACACGTCTGTTAAAATTGCTGTAGCTAGTCGAAAAGCTCGCCCGGTTCCTGTTGCCGGCCCCTCTTGCTTCAGGCGCTGACGGTGTTTATACTGGCTTTTTTGTCGATGAGTATTTGACATGACGCCCCGGGAAGATTTCGATCCGCTTGCCCCGCAACGCGAGGCCGCCATGTTCTATGGACTCTTTTTGCGCGGGCACTCCGCCGACGCACTCCGCCGTGATATCGACGTCCCCAAGCCGCTGCTCGAAAAATGGCTCAAGTCCCGCCGCTACGAAATGGGCTTCCGCAACTCGCTGCGGCGCGTCTATCACTACCGTAAGCAGGTGCTCGCTATCTTCGATGAACTGGTTCTGAACGAGCGCAGCCGCATGCGCCTGCAATAACTGCCGCTCCCTCCCCGGCGAAAAATTCATTCCAAGTTTACGTTCCAGCATTTACACTAGAAAAGATGAACCAGACTCCTGTTGAAGAAGCGCGCATCACAAAAGAACACATCCTGACGACGCCTACGCGTCCGTTCGATCCCGTGGGCGCCACCAGCGCGAGCGAGATTCTTACGCGCATGCAAGGCACGGCTTTCCAGGGCAAGAATCTGGGCGTGGCCTTCGAAGTCTGGAAAAAAATGCTGGGCGACCGTTGCACCATCATGATGGGCATGTCGGGTGCCATGGTCCCGGCGGGAATGCGGCGCCTGGTAGTCCGCATGATCGAGAATCGCCTCATCGATTGCCTGGTTTCTACGGGCGCGAACTTCTTCCACGATCTGCACGAGACGCTCGGCAATTTCCATTACCAGGGTTCGGCCGCAGCCGATGATGTGCTGCTCGCGGAAAACCTGGTGGACCGCATGTACGACGTCCTGGCCGACGAAGAAAAATTCCGCCAGCACGATCAGTGGATCGGCCGCTTCGCCGCCTCGCTCGATCAATCGCGTCCCTACACCACGCGCGAATTTCTGTACCTGCTCGGTCTGGAACTCGGCAAGCACGCCAAGGAAGACGGCATTGTGTCGGCAGCCGCCAAAGCCGGTATCCCGCTTTACTGCCCGGCCATCGCCGACAGCTCCATTGGAATTGGCATCGCGGCCAATCGCTACGAGGGCGGCAATCGATTCACCTTCGACGTGATCGGCGACGTCGTGGAAACCGCGCGCATCGTCGCCGAATCGGAGGCCAGTGGAGTGATTTATTTCGGCGGCGGCACTCCCAAAAATTTCGTTCAGCAGACCGAAGTTACCGCCATCATCATGAACACCGGCGTCACCGGCCACAAGTATGCGATCCAGTGCGTCACCGACGCGCCGCATTGGGGCGGCCTCTCCGGTTGCACCTTCGAAGAAGCGCAGAGCTGGGGCAAGATCGCCAAAGACGCTTCCATGGTCACGTGTCACTCCGATTCCACGATCGCGATGCCGATTCTCGTTTCTGCTCTACTCGAACAAAAGGACCTCATCGCGAACCGCCATCGGCCGAGGTTTCAAATGGGCCGCGAGCTCGGCGTTTCAGTCTAACGCGGACTCGATCGCGAACTCCAGCACCAGCGCCTCGCCCGGCGCAGTGGCAGCCCAGCGGCGAAACAAATCGGCGCGCATTTCCCGGATTCGCCGGATATCGTCTTCAGCCAGGCCACGGCCGCAATCTTGGTTCAAGTCGCCGGTGCTCCACTCGGTTCCGGACGCTCGCTCGGCGTCGAACAATCCAACAATCCTCTCCACTTCCGTCGCTTCCTCCGGCAGCGCACCCCGCGTCCCCTTGCCGGTTACGTCGTCGAAATTCCATCCCTCCGCGACCAGCCCGAAAAAACCGCGCCGATACCCGAGCGCCGTCTCCACGGAAAAATGCGTGAGATCGTGCAGCGCGAAATGCGCCGCGTGCCTGGACTGTTTCTGCCAAACGACGGATCCATCCGCGCGCTTGCAGCGCAGCACCCCTCCGCCATCAGCCCGTTTCACGATCTCGATCCGCAGCTCGCCCGGCCTCATCTTCAAATCATAGTCCGTCCCGCCGCTGGTTTTGCGTTAGCATTTCACTGAAAGGGAACCCCGATCAACCTGAGGTGGATGGCACTCGTTCTCGGATTTGCCGGTGCTCCTGCGCGTGCCCAAACCCAGGCCGCTCCACTGCGTCCCGAATTCGAAGTTGCATCGATCAAACGCAACAGTAGCGGCGCGGCAGGAGAACAAATCCACATCACACCCGGTGGAAGATTCGAGATTCAAAATATGACGGTCCGGCTGCTGATCGAAAACGCCTACCGGCTCATGAGCTTTCAGATCTCCAGCGGTCCAAACTGGCTCGATTCCGCGCGCTTCGACATTATCGCGAAGTCCGACACGGACGTCACTCCAGACGGACTCCTCATGATGTTACGAGCGCTTCTCGAAGATCGCTTTGCACTGCGAACCCATCGCGAAGCGCGCCCAGAGCCCGCTTACTTTCTTACAGTCGCGCGGGACAGTGCGAAGATGCAGCAGGCCGAAGGCACCTGTATACCCCGCGATCCCAAAAATCCGCCTGCGCGACCCACGTCCGGCCAGCAACCGCCAAACTATTGCGGCAGCATCCGAAGAAGCAGGCAGACACTGGACGGAATAGGCGTGCAACTCGCCGATACGAATGGCATCACGCTAGGCACCTTGTCTGGGCAGCTTTCTTCGATTCTCGGCCGCGCGGTCATCGACAAAACGGGACTGACTGGCATTTTCAATTTTCATCTGCAATGGGCGGCAGAGCCCTCTGCAGCGCTGGCAGGTGCAACGAATCCCACGCCGCCCGACACAGCCGATCCATCCATTTTCACGGCTCTGCAGGAGCAGCTCGGATTGAAGCTTCAGTCGGGCAAGGCTCCTGTCGACATTCTTGTCATCGATAATGTGGAGCAGCCAAGCGCCAACTAGGCAGCGCTCCTCGTCCTGTATCCGCGCGGGCCAAGCATCGATTTCGATATTGATATCCTGGTTAGGCCAAAACTCCAGGAGGAGGACTCATCCATGCCGATTTCACTCCGCGCGCCGTTGTTGCAAGTCGCGCTCGCCTCTCTCGTAAGCTCCACCGCTTTCGCAGCCATCGAAGTTCACGTCGTCTCCGGTCGTCCGGACATGATCGCCGGCACCGAAGCCCTGATCGAAACCAACGCCCCACTCGAAAAATTCAGCGCAACATTAAACGGCCAGAACGTTTCCAAAAGTTTTCGCGTGGGCCAGAAGGCCGGTACGCTGCTAAGCCGCCTTGAGGGTCTCAAAATTGGCAAGAACACGCTCGAGATCAAGTCCTCCAAAGGTTCGGCGAAGCTGGAACTCACCGGCTTTCCGATCACCGGCCCAGTGTTCTCCGGACCGCATCAGAAGCCGTTCGTCTGCCAGACCGAGCAGGCCGGACTCGGCGCGCCGCTCGACGAAGACTGCAGCGTCAAAACGATAATCAGTTACGTCTACAAATCCACTGAAGCTCCGCCGCCCGGCGCCGGTAGAGGCGGACGCGGCCCCGGCGGACCGAACGCCCTTCCCGCAGGTTTCAAACCCTTCGATCCCTCAGCGCCACGCCCCGCCGATCTTGCCAAAGCGGCTACGCTAGACGGCAAGACAGTCGACTACATCGTCCGCCGCGAACGCGGCACCATTAACCGCGCGATCTACGAAATCACGATGCTTCACGATCCGTCGCAGCCCGAACCCGATCCCTGGACCGCAAGCGCCAACTGGAACGGCCGGCTGGTCTATTCCTTTGGCGGCGGATGCGCGGCCGGATACCGCCAGGGCCTCCCCGGCGGCGCGATCACGGATGAATTCTTATCGCAAGGCTATGCTGTCGCTGTCTCGTCGCTCAATGTGTTCGGCAACAACTGCGACGACGTGATTTCGTCGGAAACCATGATGATGGTGAAGGGGCACTTCGTCAACGAATTCGGCCTTCCTGTCCACACCATCGGCATCGGCGGATCGGGCGGAGCCATCCAGCAATACATGATGGCGCAGAATTATCCCGGCCTGCTCGACGGCCTGATGCCGCAGATCAGCTTCCCGGACAACGCCATCTACGAAAGCGTCATCGATTGCTCCTTGCTTGCCCACGCCTTCGACTCCACCAAGGCTTCCTGGACCGACGAACAGAAAACCGCCGTCTCCGGCTACTCCAGCTTCAAGACCTGCACCGATAGCTGGATGTCGCGCGGCCAGGCTTTGAGTCTCGCGAACAATCAGGTCAAAGCAGCCGCCTGCAATCAGACCATCCCCAAAGCCCTGGCGTTCGATCCGGTTTCGAATCCGGCGGGCGCGCGCTGCGACTATTTCGACGACATGGTCAACGTCTACGGCAAAGATCCCAAGACCAACACGGCCCGCCGCGCGCTCGACAACATTGGCGTCCAATATGGACTCAATGCCTTCAACTCCGGAAAAATCAGCTTCGATCAGTTTATCCAACTCAACGAAGTGATCGGCGGGCACGACGTGGATGGCAACATCATCCCCGCTCGTGACTCGGGCGACCTCCAGGCGCTGAAGATCACCTACCAGACTGGCCGCATCAATACTGGCGGCGGCAGCCTCGCGTCGATTCCGATCCTGGACACGCGCAACTATCTGGATGGCGCAGCCAACCTGCACGACCGCTTCCGTTCCATGGTGACCCGCGCGCGTCTCAAGGAAGCCAACGGCACCGCGGACAACCAAGTCACGATGATCTTCCCTCAGGAAGGGCCGGCGCCTCTGCGTCCGGGCCAACTGGCGGACATGATGAACCACTGGCTCGACAACATCGCGGCCGACACGTCCAACGCCAGCATGGCGGTAAAAGTGGCGCACGACAAGCCGTCGGACGTCGTAGATGCCTGCTACACCCAGCAAGGCGAGAAAATTGTCGAACCCCAAACCTGGGACGGCAAGGGGCGCTGCAACGAGCTGTATCCCGCCCACGCCGATCCGCGCATCGCCGCCGGTTCTCCATTGACCGACGAGGTCCTGAAGTGCCAGCTCAAACCGATCAGCGCCGCCGACTACACGCCCGCGCTCGGCCCCGATCAGATGGCCCGAATGAAAGCTGCGTTCCCGCAAGGCGTCTGCGACTACACCAAGCCCGGCTACGCACAACAACACACAGAAGGCACGTGGCATAGATACTAGGAGAGATGCACCGGCAACCGTGGCGCGCGCACTCGTGCGTGCCGCGTCCCCACTCTTGGGGACGCTGATATTCCGCAACCACAATGTCCCAAACAGCAAATTACAGTGCCGAGAAACACGAGATCACAGGCCTCGAAACCATCCATCTCACCGACTCCGCCCACCATATTGAAGTCTCCATCGCACCGTCCATCGGCAACATCGCCTACGACATGCGCGTCGACAGCCAGCAAATATTCATGTCGCCCACGGATGTTGCAGGCTGGAAATCCAAGCCCGGATGGGCCGGCATCCCGTTCCTGGCTCCCTGGGCGAACCGCATCGATCCCGATTCCTTCTGGGCCAACGGTCACGAATACAAACTAAATCCCGCCGCAGCCAACCTCCGCCGCGACCCGAACGGCCTGGCGATCCACGGCTTGGTCCTATACACAAACGACTGGAAAGTGATCACGGTACGGGCGGATACCGAAGCCGCCGAATACACCGCGCGCCTCGAATTCTGGCGCCACCCGGAATGGATGGCCCAATTTCCATTCGCCCACACCATCGAGATGACCCATCGCCTCTCCGAGGGCATTCTCGAAGTACGAACCACCATCCACAATGAATCTCGCGACCCGATGCCGCTCGTGATCGGCTTTCATCCCTGGTATCAATTGCCCTCCGCGCCGCGTGACCAATGGACTGTTCACTTGCCTGTCCGTGAGCACTACAAGCTGTCGAACAAACTGATCCCGACCGGCGAAACCGAGCCCGTCGATCTTCCGGACCCGACTCCGCTTATTGGCCGCCATCTCGATGACGTCTTCGGCGGCGTGAACCACGCTGACGAATTCTGGGTAGAGTCTCACGGCCAGCGCATCTCTGTCCGCTTCGGCCCTCAATTCCCGATCGCCGTGGTCTACGCGCCCAAAGACCGCAACGTGGTCTGCTTCGAGCCCATGACCGGCATCACCAACGGCTTCAACCTCGCTCACGAAGGCAAATACAAAAATCTGCAGTCCATCGCACCCGGCGCCACCTGGCGCGAAAGCTTTTGGATTCGCCCGACCGGCTTCTAGCCGCCGACAAGCACAGACGGGTATATACTGGCTCTCAACTGAAAAGGAGCGTTCATGCGAAAGCTTACTCTCGCCTTCATCGTTGTAGTTCTCGCGACCACTCAGATCTTCGCCCAGAAGCGTTCGCCCAGCGGAACCGCGACTGACGTAACGAACGCACAGATTCAAGCGGCTCTGAAGAAGACCGCATCAGCTGCGGTCAACGACACACAACTCCGCGTCGTCGACATCGACGGCGAGTACAACGTGGCCGTCGGCATCCTGCACCGCGCCAAGACCAACGGCAAGCCGAGCGGCGCGCTGATCCACGAAAAAATCACCGAGGTATACCAGATCCTCTCCGGCGATGGCACATTCGTCACCGGCGGATCGCTCGTCAATCCGAAAGAGTCCGCCGCCGACAGCGAAATCGTGCGCGTGCTCGCCGGGCCGAGTATCAGCGGCAGTTCGATCGAGGGAGGCGTGAGCAGAAAAGTCGGTGCGGGCGACATTATCGTCGTTCCGCCCAACACACCGCACGGATTTAGCGAGATCACCACCGACCAGATTGTTTACAGTGTCGTCCGCGTGGATTCGCACAAAGTGCTGCCTGCCGGCTACGTGGCCAAATAGGTCCATCCATCGACGCATGTGGCGACAAGTTGTCGCACGATCAATTTTTACCAGTGGGAGCGTCCGCTTAAGGCAGGGACGAAAGAACTCAAGGAGCTGACCGGGTAGGGTCTAAGTAGGGGAATTCAAAGAAGTTACAAGGGTTGGAGAGGGCTATCGGGGTTTGATCAGCAGAACGGCCGTTGCTCCTTGAGCTTTCATTGAGTTCATTCGTTGTTCGTTATTGCAATGCCCGTTCCAAAGTGCTAACCCATTGTTTTACCAGCCAAGTACTTACTAGCAGAAGCAAAAATTACCACTACGGTACAATTCGACTTGCAAATCCGGTACGAAGGCCCGGATTGGAACAGGCATTCCACCGAGGAAAGCCGAGCGCTACACCTGTTATAGTGGCGATTGGATGGCGCCGACCGATCCAATCCTCGCGGCCTTCTACGAAACTGGTGCGTATCTAAAAGGCCACTTCCGCTTGACCAGCGGGCTGCATAGCTCCGAGTATCTGCAATGCGCGCTGGTGCTCCAGCATCCGCGTCACGCCGAGCACTTCGGCAGGATGCTCGCCACTGGATTTCTTCGGATGGAGCCGTCATTGAAAATTGACGTAGTCGCATCGCCTGCCATCGGCGGACTTATCATCGGCCACGAAGTGGCGCGCGCCTTGAATGCCCGTTTCGTATTTACCGAGCGCGACGCATCCGGCAAAATGGTCCTCCGCCGCGGTTTTTCGATCACACCGGGCGAAACCGCTGTCGTGGTGGAAGATGTCGTCACCACGGGCGGCAGCTCGCGCGAGGTGATCGATATCCTGAAGGACGCCGGCGCTCGCGTGATTGCTGCCGGCTCCATCATCGATCGAAGCGGGGGCGCAGCGGATCTCGGAATTCCGCGCGTCGCCTTAAAGACACTGGAAGTGGTCGCCTATCGCGAAGAGGATTGCCCGATGTGCCGCGCCGGCAGCCCCGTGGTGAAGCCGGGATCGCGCCCGGCGCATGCGGCGTCTTAAGCTGGACGCATGCGGCGTCTGAAGTTAACGGTCTCGTACGACGGCACCGAATACCGCGGCTGGCAGGTGCAGCCCGGCCTCCCAACCATCCAAGCAGCCTTGGAACAGGTATTCGGTGAAATCGAGGGCCGTACCGTCCATGTCAGTGGCTCGGGACGCACTGACGCCGGCGTTCACGCGCTCGCGCAAGTCGCGTCTGTCGATATGGAGAACCCCATCCCAACCGAGAACCTGCGCCGCGCGGCGAACCGCCTGCTACCTCCGGACATCCGCGTGACCGATATCGCCGAGGCCTCACCGGATTTTCACCCACGCTTCGACGCGGTGCGCAAGACCTACGAATACCGGATTTTCCGCGCCGAAATCTGCCCGCCCTTCGAGCGCCGCTACGTCACGCATCATCCTTTCCCGCTGCGTGAAGAGGAAATGATCGCAGCCGCGCCCTTGCTCGGAGGCGAGCACGACTTCACTGCATTCGCCGCCAGCGACGAGCGCGACGAACTCGGCGCTTCCAAAGTGCGAACCGTATTTTGCTCCAAGCTCTCGCGCGGGCCCGATCGGCTGACGTATCGTGTCACCGGCAGTGGCTTCCTGAAGCATATGGTGCGCAACATTGTGGGCGTCTTGCTCGAAGTGGGGAAGGGAAATGTCGACCGCGCTGGTCTCCTTGCCCGCCTGGAACCGGGCTCTGCCATCCCACCCGGCCCCACTGCTCCGGCGCGCGGCTTGTTCCTCGTTTCGGTCGACTACTGACGTGCTCAAAGCTATCTTTTTCGATCTCGGTAACGTGATTATCCCATTCGATTTCCATCGTGCCTACGCGCGCCTGGAGCCGCTCTGCAAATTCCCAACCGAGGAGATCCGCTCCCGCCTGCGTGCCACGGGCGTAGTGCATCGCTTCGAGACCGGCCAGATCGACGAGTTCCGGTTCGTCCAGGAATTCTCCAAGGCGCTCGATCTCGAAATCACCCACGCGGAATTTTGCGATCTGTGGAGCTGCATCTTCATGCCCGATCCGCTGATTCCCGAATCTCTGATCGAATCGCTCGCCACACGTCATCGCCTGTTGCTGCTCTCGAACACCAATTCCATCCATATCTCGATGGTGCGGGCGAACTATCCGCTGCTCCGACATTTTCAGCACGCGGTTCTTTCATACCAAGTGGGTGCGGCCAAGCCTGCGCCTGAGATCTACCGGGAAGCGATCCGCCTCGCCGGTTGCCAGCCCGAAGAATGCTTCTTCACCGACGACATCCAGCAGAACGTGGACGCAGCGCGCGCGCTTGGTATCGATGCTGTACGGTTTCATTCCGCCTCCCAAATTGAATACGAACTGCGCGCCCGCAACGCGCTGTAGGATCGACCCTGTAAGATCGACAAGGAGCTGCCTCGATGCGATTCACTTTCGCTTTCTTCCTGTTGTCGCTTTCCTGCGCGTATGCGCAGATCACCACCATCGATGTGAACGGCCATCCGATTGGATCGCGGCCCGTGCTGAACCTTAACCCCGGCACCGGCATCGTGCAGACCTGCTCCGACAATCCCGACAACAAGCGCGTGGATTGCTCGAGCGCCTTCAACTCCGCGCTCATCGCCACGCACGACACGGTGCACGCGAATGAAAACTTCTGCGACTCCTCGAATGGCACCACGCTTTACGCCTGTCAGCTGTCACCGAAGATGCTTACTCATTACGCGCTCGGGATGACCTTTCTACTCCGAACCGATGCCACCTGTACGGCCGGCTGCTCTTTGAACATCGATAGCCTGGGGCCGAAAGCGATCAAGGAAAGCGATGGATCCACCGATCCTCGTGGCGCGCTTGTGGCCGGACAGCCGCAATGGGTCTTCTTCGACGGCGTCGTTTTTCGC
>Ga0335078_10000143_pt1 | contig 120087 bp, 110 predicted proteins | sample Lox_Sample_32_FD_206711 | JGI IMG/M metagenome (GOLD analysis project Ga0335078, IMG submission 206711) | Soil microbial communities from Loxahatchee National Wildlife Refuge, Florida, United States - Lox_Sample_3.2 | ecosystem: Environmental > Terrestrial > Soil > Wetlands | place: USA... | reverse complement strand
TCACCAGCACCCTGACCGGCGCCACCGGATCCGTCCTGCCCGCCGTCACCAGCACCCTGACCGGCGCCACCGGATCCGTCCTGCCCGCCGTCACCAGCACCCTGACCGGCGCCACCGGATCCGTCCTGCCCGCCGTCACCAGCACCCTGACCGGCGCCACCGGATCCGTCCTCCCGGCCGTCACCAGCACGGTCACGGGGGTCACCGGATCCGTTCTCCCCGGCGTAACGAGCACCGGGTCCGGGGGGACCGGGACGGTGGTCCCCAACCCGGCCATCCCGGCCGGACCGAGCGCCTCCGGCGCGACCTCCGCGCTGCACACCGGAACCGGGTCGGCGGCGGCTGCCCTGACCGCCGGCCTGGCCGACGGCCTGCGCGCGCCGTCCGCACCGCTTCGTGCCGGCAGCGCGCCTGCATCACCTTCCTCGGCACTGCCCCGGCTGCCCAGCGGGACGGGTGGCGGCACAACCGGCGCCGGCGGCGCGGGCGCCGGCGGCGGGAGTGGCGGCGGCGGAACGCAGGCGGGCCTCGCCGCGGCTCTGATCACCTTGCTCACTCTGGTTCTCCTGCGGCTGGCACGTCGGGCCGCCGCACGGTCGATCTGGCGGTCTTACCTGCCCGAGGTACCGCCCGCGTAAGTCCTTTCCTTCCCCCACCGGTTCGTCCTTCGGCGCCCGGACCTGCAGCGTTCGGCGCTGATCCCCTGGAAGGAAAGTGAAAGCATCATGCGTACGTGGATGAAGTCTGCGTGCGTGATGCTCGCCTGGAGCATTCTGCCGATCACCTTGATCGCGGTCGGCAGCACGGGATCTGTACACCCTGCTTACGCGAGCACACGTACCGCGAGTAGTACCGAGGTCACCCTCACCAGTTCGTTCAGCGCCCCCGCGGCGCCCCTGACCACGACCAAGCCGACGGCCAGGTACGTGGTCCGCAACGGCGACAGCCTGTCCAGCATCGCCACCCGGTTCGCTGTGCCCGGCGGCTGGACGGCCCTGTACGCCGCCAACCGGCGGGCCATCGGGCCCGACCCCAACGCGATCCGCCCCGGCACCGTACTCCGGCTCCCCAGCCGGACAGTGCCCGCCCGCTACACAGTCGCGGCCGGTGACACGCTGACGGGCATCGCGGCCAGATTGGCTGTGCCCGGCGGCTGGACGGCCCTGTACGCCGCCAACCGGCGGGCCGTCGGCCCGGACCCGGACGCCATCCAGCCCGGCACGGTCCTTACCGTTCCGGGCCATCCTGCGGCCGCCCGGCCCGGCACGGCAGCGCCCGGCACGCGCCCGGCCATCCGGCCGCACCTGGCTGCGCCGTCACCACCGCCGGTGAGTAGCACACACCGTGCCGCGCCGGGGACGACGGAAGCATCGAACGCCGCCATGCCGGAGTGGCTCAGGCTTGTCCTGCTGGCCGTCGGCCTGTCCGTACTGGTGACCTTCCTGGCCGAGGTGCTGATGGTGGCCGGTCGCCGGCGGCACCACCCCGGCCGCGCACAACTAGCCGGTATCAGCCAGGCCCAGACGCCGTCACCGCCACCCGGCGCCAAACGGCCAAGCATCATCCTGGCTGACCACCCCAGGCTCGTGGTGACCTGCGACCGGAATGCTGAGCGGGTCTTTGTGCTGCGGCCGCCCGGCGAGGATCCCAGGGCCATCCTGCGGGTGGCCCGGGTGGTGCTGCCGGAGGGCCCATACGGCGAGCTGGCTAAGCAGCTTGGCGTCCCTGCCATCGGGCCGGTGGAGTAGCGGTGCGCGCTGAGCGGGGCCGGGCGCGACGCCCGGCCCCGAGCCTGGCACGGGATCGTGCCCGTGGAGCGGGCGCGCCGCCGGGGCGGCCCGCGAGCTGGCCCCCCGGCACGGTGCTAGCGGTCGGTCGGCTCCGGCGACGCCCGCCGCCGCAGCGATTCGACCAGCGCGGCCACATGACGCCGGTCTTCGGGCGTCAGCTCGTCGATGCTGGCGATGAGAAGCTCCCGCTCCGGGTCGCCTGGCTGTCCCGGGGCGGCCGGGGGGTCGTCGTAGTAGTGCAAGCCGGTGGACTCGGCAGCCGCGGCGCGGATCACCGATACCGGGACGTCCAGACCCTTGGCCAGCCCATCCAGGGTGGCTGGGCGGGGCGGCCGGGCCAGATTCCGGGTCGTCGCCAGCGTGTAGACGGTGGACCGGGGCAGCCCGCCACGCCTGGCCACCTCGCCGTACGACCAGCCCCGCTCGTGCAGGCGGTCCTGGATCAGGCGCTGAAGAGGATTGCGGCCAGGCTCCATCGCGGTCGCGGCGCCGCCCGGGCGGTCCTGGACGGGCTCCTGCTCGTCCCCTGCCGCATGCGCCGCCATAGCCAGCCTAGCCGTCTCTGTCCGTCGAGCGTCGGTCCCGATCCGCAGTTCTTGCCTTACTCACCGGTAAAGATTACTGTACGGTCATGGCCGAACGATATGTACGGCAGAAAGCGTACAGTGTCTTCGGGTCCGGTGCCACCGGGGTGCCGGGCGGTCCCTGCGACCCGAACACCCGCAACCGCGGGCTCAATGATCTGCCCAGCCGAGGCGGATCAATCCCCAAGGAGGCTCCATGTCCACTCGACCTGCGGTGACCATGCAGGACCTCGAGCTCGAGCACGCCGAACTGCTGCCGGGCCGGGAAACGCTCTGGGTTTGCCACCCGAAGTGCGGCTCCGGTTCCAGCACCAGCTACAGCTTCACCCAGGTGGGCTACGGCAACACGGCCCAGTCCGGCCTGGTGAACGTCTCCGTTGCCAACGGCAGCCTGGACAACATCCTCAGCCTGGGCTCCGGCAACATCCTGTAGCACCTCTCCGGCCTGTCTCGAGCGCTGGCCTGCTGTGCAATTCGGAGGGGAATCGCGCAGTGGGAGGGAAGGGTCGCCTGGGCCTCCCAGGCGGCCCTTTCCGCTGCATGCCGTCCGCGTCCGGCGGTAAGGGAGGAGCAGAGTCATGACCGTGGCCACCGGGCACGTGTCCGCCGAGTCCGCCGCGCCCCCAGCGGGCGCACCCGCACTGCCCCGGCTCGCCGACGGGGTAGAACTGCTCGGCGAGTACCAGGACTCCGGGTACCGGCAGCCGCCGTCGCTGGTGCGGCGGCCGGACGGCCAGGTCATCCAGATGTCCCCGCTGCTATACCAGGTGACCTGCCGGATCGACGGCGTACGTGACGCCGCCGCCATCGCCGCGCTGGTCAGCGATGACCTCGGCCGGGAGCTGAACGCGGACCAGGTACGTCACCTCATCGCGGCCAGGCTGGTTCCCCTCGGGGTCGTCGGCCGGCCCGGCGTCCCGGCCACGGCGCCAAAGGCCAACCCGCTCCTCGCCCTCCGGGCCCGGGGCACCCTGCTGCCCGAACCGGTGGCCAACCTGGCCGGAACGCTGCTCCGGCCGCTGTTCCGCCAGCCCCTGGTCATCGCCGTGGTGGCCAGCGTGCTGGCCCTGGACTACTGGCTGTTCGCCATCCACGGCCTGGGCGGCGGGCTGGAGCAAGTGCTGCGCGACCCGGTGGACCTGCTCATCGTGGCCGGCCTCACGGTGGCCTCGGCCGCCTTCCATGAGTGCGGGCACGCGACCGGGTGCCGCTACGGCGGGGCGCGGCCCGGCCGGATCGGCGTCGGTATCTACCTCGTCTGGCCGTCGTTCTTCACCAACGTCACCGACTCCTACCGGCTCAGCCGCGGCGGCAGGCTGCGCACCGACCTCGGTGGCCTGTACTTCAACCTGGTCTTCATGCTGGCCCTGGCCGGGATCTACGCGGCCACCTCGGCGCAGGTGCTGCTGCTCGTCATCGCCATCAACCACCTGGAAATGCTCGAGCAGCTGCTCCCGTTCGTCCGTTTCGATGGCTACTTCATCCTCAGCGACCTGGTCGGCGTGCCCGACCTGTTCGCCCGGGTCGCACCCATCCTGCGTGGCGCGGTAGCCAGGGGCCCCCGGGACCCGCGGGTCACCGGCCTCCGCCGCCGGGCCAGGATCGTCGTGACCGCCTGGGTCCTGTGTGTCATCCCGCTGCTCGCGGTCAGCCTTGGCTACCTGCTGCTGCACCTGCCCGAGGTGAACCGGGCCCTGTGGCGTGCCGCGGGCCGCCAGGCACATCTGCTGTCCACCGCCCTGGCCGCGCACAGCTACCCGGCGGCGGTCCTCGACGTGCTCGGCATCGCCCTGCTGGTCCTGTCCCTGGCCGGCACGCTCTATATCGTGGCCGGGCTGGCCCGGCGGCTGGCCCGGGCCGGCCTGCGCTGGTCAGCGGGCCAGCCCGGCCGGCGCATCCTGGCTGCCGTGGCCGGCCTCGCGGCCCTGGCCGCGCTGGCCGCCATCTGGACCGCACAAGGCCAGCTGCACGGCTGGTGAACGGGGTTACTTGGGCTGGAAGCGGAGGCCGCCGTCGAACCGGATCACCTCGGCGTTCATGTAATCGTTCTCGATGAGCACCTGCACCAGATGGGCGAACTCATCGCTGGCCCCCATCCGCTTGGGGAACACCACGGGCTCGGCCAGCTTGGCCTTGAACTGCTCGGCGTCCGGTGCGAACCCGTAGATCGGGGTGTCGATGATGCCCGGGCAGATGGTGTTCACCCGTACCCCGATGGCGGCCAGATCACGGGCGGCCGGCACGGTCATCCCGATGATCCCGCCCTTGGACGCGGAATAGGCGACCTGGCCGGTCTGCCCCTCCAGCCCGGCCACCGAGGAGGTGTTGATCACCACACCACGCTGCTGGTCCGCGTCAGCCGGCTCGGTCCTGGCTATCGCGGCCGCGCCAATGCGCATCAGGTTGAACGTCCCGATCAGGTTGACGTCGATGACCTTGCGGTAGGCGCCGAGATCGTGGGGGGTGCCGTCCCGGCCGACGGTCCGCGCGGCCCAGCCGATCCCGGCGCAGCTCACCACGATGCGCAGCGGCACGCCCTGGGAGGCGGCGGCGTCCACGGCCGCGGCGACCGAGCCCTCGTCCGCCACGTCGGTCTTCACGAACAGGCCACCGACCTCCGCGGCGACCGCCTTGCCCTGCTCTTCGCTGAGATCGGCCACGACCGGCCTGACGCCGGCGGCCCCGAGCCTGCGGGCGACCGCCGCGCCCAGGCCGCTGGCGGCGCCGGAGATGACCGCCGCGGTTCCGTTCAGTTTCATGGCCGGGAGCATACTTCGCGCCCGCTGGCGTCAACCGAACGGGGTTCGGGTTGACCAGACGTCCGCGGCCGGAGCTGTCTGTCGGTGCCCCGGTCTACGATCAAGATGTTGGCACTCGCCGCCGGGGCGGGCCAGGGCGTACGGGCCAACGGCAGCAAAGAGGAGCAGTCGGTGACGAAATTCCGGGCCAATCCGTGGGCGATCCTGCTGGTCGTCTCGCTTGGGTTCTTCATGACCCTGCTCGACCTGACGATCGTGAACATCGCCATCCCCAACATGATCACCAGGCTGCACGCTTCGCTGGACGACATCCTGTGGGTCATCAACGCCTATGCGCTGGTGCTCGCGGTCCTGGTGATTACGGCCGGCCGGCTTGGTGACCTGGTCGGCCCGCGCATCATGTTCGCTCTCGGCATCGCGGTGTTCACCGCGGCTTCGGCCGCATGCGGCCTGGCCCCGAGCCCGGGCTGGCTGATCGGGTTCCGGGCCGTCCAGGGTCTCGGCGCCGCCATGCTCATGCCGCAGACGCTGACCATCATCACGAACACGTTCCCGCCCGAGCGCCGGGGTGCGGCGTTCGGTGTCTGGGGCGCGGTGGCCGGGGTAGCCACCATCGCCGGGCCGACCCTCGGCGGGCTGCTCGTGACGGCGTTCGACTGGCGCTGGATCTTCTTCGTCAACCTGCCGTTCGGCGTGATCTGCCTGGTACTGACGTTCATCATCATCCCGGACCTGCGGCCCGGGCGGCGGCACCGGATCGACGTGCCCGGCGTGATACTGGCCAGCGCGGCGCTGCTGGCCATCTGCTACGGCCTGGTCGAAGGGCAGAAGTACGACTGGGGGACGATCACCGGGTTTATCAGCATCCCGCTGGTGTTCGTGGCCGGGGCGGTGCTGCTGGCCGCCTTCCTGCTGCTCCAGTGGCGGACCCAGGACCGGGAGCCGCTGGTGCCGTTCGCGTTGTTCAAGGACCGGAACTACTCCGTGGTCAACTGGGTGTCCGGCACCCTGTCCATCGGCATGATGGGCATCTTCCTGCCGTTCACCATCTACCTGCAGTCGGTGCTCGGGTTCTCCGCGCTGAAGGCCGGCCTGTCCATGGCGCCCGCGTCGCTGCTGTCCATGTTCATCGCGCCGGTGGCCGGCCGGTTCACCGACCGGGTCGGCGGCAAGTACATCCTGATGTCCGGGCTGGCACTATTCGGCGGCGGGATGCTGTGGGTTGCCCTGCAGGCCAGCACGACATCGGCCTGGTATGACTTCCTGCCCGCGCTGATCGTGGCCGGGATCGGGATGGGCTGCATTTTTGCCCCGATGGTCACGGTGGCCATGCGGAACGTCGACCCGCGGATGGCCGGGGCGGCATCCGGGGTGCTGAACACGGTACGGCAGTGCGGGCTGGTGATCGGCACCGCCGCGGTGGGCGCGCTGCTGCAGAACCGGCTGGTGTCGGCGATGGCCAGCCAGGCCGCCACCCGCTCCGCCGCACTGCCTGCACGGCTGCGCGGCCCGTTCGAGACCCAGATCAACCGCTCGGCGAGCAATGGCATCCAGGTCGGGGCGGGCCAGAACGGCGGCAGCACGTCGGTGTCCGGGCTGCCCGCCCGGCTGGCCGCCGAACTGGCACGGATCGGTCACGATGTGTTCACGTTCGGTTACGTCACTGCGATGCGCTCGACCATGATCCTCCCGGTCATCCTGCTTGCCATCGGTGCGCTCAGCTGCCTGCTGCTCAGGGAGGGCAGCCGGGCTCCCACGGATGTGGTGCCGGACGTGCCGGCCGGCGAGCGCACCCGCGCCTGAGCCCAGGCTGGACCGCCCGCCGGCCGGGCCGCGAGCTAGGCGCAGCGGTTAGCTCGCGGGCTCGAACACCGCAGGTGACCACAGGCGGGGAAGTTCGCCCGGGTCAGGCTCGAACGGGAACCGTGCCGCCAGGGCGGGCTCCAGGTCGGAGATCCAGGTGGCGCCCGGGTCGTACCGGGCAAAGAACGGCCTGCCGACCAGGCTGGGATCGCGGGCCTGGATCATGTGCAGGACGAACACCTGCTGCCCCGCGATCTCCGTGACCCCGTCGACGCACACCTTCCCCGGGGTGGCCGACATGGACGGCCCGCGCACCGTCCGGCACAGCCCGGCCACCTGCTGGTAGGCGTCGCGGAAGATGCCGTAGCCGCGGGCCAGGGCGACCGCGAAATAGTCCTGCGGCCCGGTGTCCCGCTCCACGAACATGTAGTACGGCACCATGCCCAGCCGGACCTGGGCCCGCCACATGGCCGCCCACACCGCTGGGTCGTCGTTGATCGTGCGGATCAGCGGCGCCTGGGTGCGGATCACGCCGCCGGCCCCCCGGATCCGGCGGACCGCCTCAGCCACCAGGGGCGGCTCCAGCTCCCTCGGGTGCGAGAAATGCGCCATGAACGCCAGGCCCCGGCCGGACGCCACGACCTGCTCGAAGAGCCGCAGCGTATCGTCGGCGTCCGGGTCGGTGACGAACCGCTGCGGCCAGTAGGCCAGCGCCTTGCTGCCGATCCGGATCGACTCGATGTGCTCCATGCCCGGGCCGAGCAACGGCTCGATGTAGCGGCGCAGCACCGGGGCACCCATGATCATCGGATCGCCGCCGGTGATCAGCACGCTGGACACCTCGCGATGCTGGCGCAGGTAGTTCATCACCCGGTCCACGTCCGCGGTGGCCATCTTGAGCTCGGGCTCGTCCACGAACTGAGCCCAGCGGAAGCAGTATGCGCAGTAGGCATGGCAGGTCTGGCCCTGCTTGGGGAAGATCAGCACTGTCTCGGGGTACTTGTGCTGCACGCCCGGGAGCGGCTCGTCGCCCAGCTCGGGAATGTTCAGCGCGAGCTGGCCGGCTGGGTGCGGGTTGAGCCGCATCCGGACCTCGTGGGCGGCCGCCCTGATCTCCGGCTCGGCCGCATCGCGGGCCAGCAGGGCGGAGATGCGCTGCACGTCGGCCGCGGGCAGCATGTCAGCCTGCGGGAACACCAGGCGGTAGATCGGGTCATCGGGAGCCGCCGCCCAGTCGATGAGCTCATCCACGACATAGGAGTTGGTCCGGAAGGGAAGCACCGCCCCGACGGCCCGGACCGCCAGCCGCTCCGCCGCGCCGAGGCCGGCCCGGGCAGTCAGTGCGTCCAGATGCTTCGCGGTGTAGGCGCGGAACCGCCGTCCCGCGGCCGGTGCCGCCGGCACCGTCTGCCGAATCCCAGTCACGCGTCTCCCTCCGGTCGGTTGTGCCGGGCGGCCCTGCCCGGCACACGGATCGTTCAGGCCGACGGCTGCGGTCTGCGCGCCGCGGTCACCCCCCCAGGACGCTGCAGGCAGGATTAGCCCCCGCCGTTATGACGAAATGCAAGGAGATCACGTTGAGGAAACTCTGAAGCAGCGTTGACGGTTCGCTCGTTTTACTCTCCGTCAGCCAGGCGCGCGCCAGGTGTCCCGCCTAGTGGTAGCTCCTCTTAGCACGACCGGGGTGTGCGAAGCCCGCTGCACCCTGTTAGATACCGCCTGCCAGCCCCAGATCGTGCCAGATGGTTACCCGGTAGGGTCATCATCAACCATGGCGCGCCCGCCATCAACCCATAACTACCATTATGTACTCTTAGCCGTTATTTACCCACCAGCCCCACCGGCATCGGGCGGCCCCAGGGCACCGGTGCGGCCCGTGCCTGGCAGTGAGAAGCTTGGCCCCATGCTGGTCATCCGTTGCGCCCTGCCCGCCTGCCCGGCCTCAGCGGGCTGCCCCAGCCCGCCCGCCGCGGGCTGACCGGCACCCCGCGGATGAGCCAGGACGCGCCCGGAGCCGCCCCGGACCAGGCCGCCATCGTGGTCGACGCGATGGGCGGCGACCACGGCCCGGAGGTGGTGGTCGCCGGGGCCGCGGCTGCGGCTGCGGCCCTCCGGGCCCCGGTGGTCCTGGCTGGCCGGCCCGCTGACCTGCAGCCGCTGCTGGCTGCCCACGACGTGGCCGGCCTGCTCCGGCTGGCCCCGGCCGAGGACGCCATCGCCATGGACGAGGGGGCCATGGCCAGCTGGCGCCGCCCCCGGTCCAGCGTGGCCGTGGCCTGCCAGGTGATCCGGCGCGGCCAGGCCGCGGCGCTGGTGTCGGCCGGGTCGACGGGGGGCGTCGTGGCCACCGCGCGGCTGCGGCTGCGGTCCGTGCCCGGGCTGCTCCGGCCGGCCCTCGCGGTGGTGCTGCCCACCACCCCGAAGCCCACCCTGCTGATCGACGCGGGTGCCATCGCCGACCCCAAGCCGGAGATGCTGCCCCAGTTCGCCCAGCTGGGCGTGGCTTACGCGCAGATCGCGCACGGTATCGCCGAGCCCCGGGTCGGGCTGCTCAGCATCGGCGCCGAGCCGGGCAAAGGGAACAAGCTCACCCGCCGCGCCTATGAGCTGCTGAGCACGCCGCCACCGCACGGTGCGCCGCCCATCAGCTTCGCGGGCAACGTGGAGGGCAGCGACCTGCTGGCCGGGCGGGTGGACGTGATCGTGACCGACGGCTTCACCGGCAACGTCGCACTGAAGACGCTGGAGGGGGCGACCCGGTTCGCCGCTGACCAGCTCCGCTCGGCGCTGCAGGGCTCCCGGGCGGCCCGGCTCGGCGCGGCGTTCCAGCGGCGTACCTTCCGCGAGCTGCGCGGCCGGATGGACTCGGAAAGCTACGGCGGGGCGGCGCTGCTCGGGCTGGAGGGCACCGTCGTGATCGCGCACGGCGCGTCCACCGCGCGCGGCATCACCTCGGCCTGCCTGCTCGCGGCGGACCTGAGCCAGGGCCAGATCACCGAGAAGATCCGGGAACGGCTCGGCCACGGCCGCGGCGCGCACTTCCTGCGCCGCAGCTGAGCCCAGCCCACGAAGCAGCCCGGGCCGCCGGCGCGGCGGCGCGAGGCCGTCAATTGGCTCGACAGCCCTCGCTAGGCTTGACGGTATGGCTGATCCCCGGGATGTTCTGGCGTGGCGGGTGCAGGACGCGCTCGGCGCTGCGCTCGGCACGGAGTACGCGGATGCCGACCCGGTGATCCGGCCGTCCTCGTTCGCGGACTTCCAGTGCAACGCGGCGCTGCCGCTGGCCAAGAAGCTCGGCCGGCCGCCCCGGGACATCGCCGCGGAGATCATCGGCCACCTGGACCTGGCCGGGGTGGCCGAGCCGGCCGAAGTCAGCGGGCCCGGCTTCATCAACCTCACGCTGACCACCGGGTGGATCGCGGCCCAGGTCACCGGGCAGCTGGCCGACCCGAGGCTGGACACCCCGGCCGCCGACCCGGCGCAGCGGATCGTGGTCGAGTACTCCTCGCCCAACGTGGCCAAGGAGATGCACGTCGGCCACCTGCGCACCACGATCGTGGGCGACGCGCTGGCCCGGATCCTGGCCTTCGCCGGGCACGAGGTGATCAGGGACAATCACCTGGGCGACTGGGGCACGCAGTTCGGCATGCTGATCGAGCACCTGCTCGACGTGGGTGAGGACTCCGCTGAGGCCACCCTGCTGGACACCGACCCGAACACGTTCTACCAGGCCGCGCGCAGCAAATTCGACCGCGACCCGGCCTTCACCGAGCGGGCCCGGCAGCGGGTGGTGCTGCTGCAGGGCGGCGACCCGGAGACGCTCCGGCTGTGGCAGCACCTGGTCGACCTGTCCCTGGACTACCTGCACCCCCTCTACCAGCAGCTGCACGTCATGCTGACCGACGCCGATATCCGCGGGGAAAGCTTCTACAACGCCATGCTGGCCGATGTCTGCGCCGAGCTGGAGGCCAGCGGCGTCGCGGTGATCAGCGACGGGGCGCTGTGCGCGTTCCCGCCCGGCTTCACCGGGCGGGGCGGCGAGCCGCTGCCGCTGATCATCAGGAAGAGCGACGGCGGCTACAACTACGCCACATCCGACCTGGCCACCATCCGGTACCGGGTCCGGGACCTGCACGTGGCGCGGGCCATCTACGTGGTGGGCTCGGCCCAGGCCCTGCACTTCCAGATGGTGTTCGCGGTGGCCCGGCAGGCCGGCTGGATACCGGTGAACGCCCGCTACGAGCATGCCCAGATCGGCAACGTGCTGAGCACCGACGGGAAGATCCTGCGCACCCGGGCGGGCGACACGATCAAGCTCAGCGAACTGCTCACCGAGGGCGTCGAACGGGCCCGGGCCGTGGTGGACGAACTGGGCACGGGCGAGGATCTCAGCGAGAGCGAGCGGGCCGGGATCGCCGGGGCCGTGGGCATCGGCGCCATCAAGTACGCGGACCTGTCCACCGCCCGGGACAGTGAGTACGTGTTCGACTGGGACCGGATGATCTCCTTCAAGGGGAACACCGGGCCTTACCTGCAGTACGCCACCACGCGGATCCGGTCCATCTTCCGCCGGGCCGGGATCGCCCCGGAGGCGGCAGCCGGCCCGGTCTGGCTGTCTGAGCCGGCCGAGCGGGCCCTGGCGCTGCGGCTGCTCGGCTTCGGCGCCACGATCCGGCAGTCGGGGGAGAGCGCGGAGCCGCACCTGCTGGCCGCCTTCCTGTTCGACGTGGCCAGCGTGTTCACCACGTTCTACGAGCAGTGCCCGGTGCTGAACGCGCCGGCCGCGGTGCGGGACAGCCGGCTGGCGCTGTCCGCGCTCACCCTGCGGGTCCTGGTCACCGGGCTCGGCCTGCTCGGCATCCCGCTCCCCGAGCGGATGTAGCGCTGCCGGCCGGCAGCGAGCCCGCAGCCCGGTCCCAGGGAAATCCCAGCTTCCGCGGGCTGTTGTCCCAGCCCGGCCCGGAAAACTCGGGGCCATGGACAACATGAACCGGCCCACCGGTGACGGGGACCCACAGGACTCCCGCGCCACCGGGCAATTCTGGGCCCCGCCCCCTGGATCTTCCGGACCGGGCCCGCAGGGCCCGGCCGCCGGGCCGCCGGAGCGGCCCGGCCTGGATCAGCACTACGCACGGGACCGGCGGCACGCGCTGCGCTGGAGCATCGGGCTGACGCTGGCCGCGGTGCTGGCGGCCGGTGGCGTGATCGCCGGGGTGGGGCTGGCCGGCCACGGCACCACCGCCAGCGGCGCGCCGGCCAGCGACGTGACGGCGGCCAGCGGCACCGGCAGCGCGGCCGGGCAGCCCCAGTCCCAGGCCGCCGCGCTCAGCAGCACGCTGAACGCCGCTGACCAGCCCGGTGTGCTGACCCTTACCTCGGCCAGCGGCACCGCCGCCGCAGCCACCACGGCGCGTCCGTGCCGGCCGGAGCGGGCCGCGTTCCGGGCCGCGGTGGCCGCCGGGCGGCTCCGGCTGGCCCGGACAGACCGGATCGCGCTGGCCGAGTGCCGCGGCATCCGGCGGCCCGTCCTGCGCTTCTTCCTGCTCCGCGGGGTGGATGGGCAGTTCACCGTGCGCACCCTGCAGGGCACGCTCCGCACGCTCGCGTTCGAGCGCGGTGTCGTCCAGTCGGTCAGCAGCAGCGCCGTCGTGGTGCGCGCCGCGGACGGCACCACCTGGACCTGGGACCTGGTCGGCAACACCGTCGTCCGGGAGCACGGCCAGAAGACCTCGGCCAGCTCGCTGGCCACCGGTGACCCGGTGTGGGTCGGCGGCCCGGTGGTGTCCGGCGCCAAGGACGCGCGGCTGATCGTGATCCGCCCGCCCACGCCGCCCACGGCACCGGCTGCCACCACGCCAGCGCCGTCAGCATCCGGCAGCTGACCGGCGCTCCGGCCGGCTCCCAGCAGGCCCAGGCCTGCTGGGAGCCGGTAGCCTGTGCAGGCCCCGCCAGGCTGTGCCGTGCCTCTTCAGGTGATGACAGACAACGACCGTATCCCGCAGGTGCTCGTCGTGGACGACGAGCCGAACATCCGTGAGCTGGTTCAGGTCGCGCTGAAGTTCCACGGCTGCGCGGTGAGCACCGCGGCCAGCGGTAAGGACGCGCTGCGCCAGGCCGAATCAGCCCGGCCGGACCTCGTCGTGCTCGACGTGATGCTGCCCGACCTGGACGGGTTCGAGGTGGTGCGGCGGCTGCGCGCCGCGGGCAACGAGGTGCCGGTGATCTTCCTGACCGCCCGGGACACCTCCTCCGACCAGGTGACCGGGCTGGCCCTGGGCGGCGACGACTACGTGACCAAGCCGTTCTCGGTCGAGGCCCTGGTGGCCCGGGTGCGGGCGGTGCTCCGCCGGGCCTCGCGGGTCACGGCCGGGGGCACCGACAAGCACAGCACGCTCCGGGCGGGCGACCTGGAACTCGACGAAGCCCGCTGGACGGTGCACCGGGCCGGGGTCCCGGTCGAGCTGTCCCCGACCGAGTTCCGGCTGCTCGCTTACCTGCTACGGCACCAGGGCCGGGTGCTCACCCGGGCCCAGCTGCTGGAGAACGTGTGGGGCTGGGACTACGCGGGACAGTCGCAGATCGTCGAGACGTACGTCAGCTACCTGCGGCACAAGCTGGACCCGCTGGGGCCGCCCCTGATCCACACCCAGCGTGGCATCGGCTACAGCCTGCGCCCGCCCGGGCCGGGGGGATGACCAGCTCCGGGCGGCTGTCGCTGCGGTCCCGCCTGCTCGTCCTGCTCATCGCGGTGACCGCGGCGTTCCTGCTCGTCATGGGGGCGGTCAGCACGTTCGTGCTCAGCAAGCGGCTGGGGTCCCAGTTCAACGCGGACCTGATCGCGGCGGCGCAGCGCAGGCCGCAGCAGATCGCCAGCAACCCGGGCAACTACGTGGCCGTCGAGATCACCTTGATCCCGGTCGCCGTCCGGCCGCTGACCGGCAGCGGTGCCGATACCCAGGAACTGGCCACCGCGGTGCAGAACCTGATCGCCACCCGGACCGCCCGGCGGTACGTGGGCACCGGGCCGTTCGCCGTGCCCGGCACGGACCGGCCGCGGTTGCGCGCGGTCGCCCGGGTGGTCCGGTCGCCGGGCGGCGCCAGGCGGGCCGTGCTGGTCGTGGCGCGCCCCACCGACGCCGTCGCCGGCCAGGTCCGGGTCATCGTGCTCACCGAGCTGATCACCGGGGCGGCGCTGATCCTGCTGCTGGCGGTGAGCGGCCGGTGGCTGATCGGCCGCGGGCTGGCCCCACTGGGCCAGATGGCGGGCACGGCCCAGCGGATCACCACGCAGGGGGACCTGGCCGCACGGATGCCGGACGACGACGACAGCACCGAAGTCGGGCGGCTCGGCGGGGCGATCAACACCATGCTGGACCGGATCCAGCAGGCGTTCGGGGCCCGGCTGCGCTCCGAGCAGAAGGTCCGCCAGTTCGCCGCGGACGCGTCCCACGAGCTGCGCACCCCGCTGACCACCATCCGCGGTTACGCCGAGCTGTACCGGCAGGGCGCGCTGGGCCCGGATCAGCTGCCCAGCGCCATGCGCCGGATCGAGCAGGAAACGCAGCGGATGAGCACGCTGGTCGCCGAACTGCTCGAGCTGGCCCGGCTGGACCGCACGTCGTCGCTGGACCTGGCCGAGACCGACCTGGCCGGGCTGGTCCGGGACGCGGCCGCGGACGCGTCGGCGGTAGAGCCGGGCCGCCCGGTCCAGGCCGAGACGCCAGCCCGGCTCATCGCCGTGGTGGACGAGGCCCGGATCCGCCAGGTGCTGGCCAACCTGCTGGGCAACGTGGGGGAGCACACCCCACCCGGGACCCCGGCCGCGGTCCGGCTGGCACCGGTGCGCGGCGGCGTGGTGCTGGAGGTAGCGGACTCCGGGCCGGGCATGTCCGGCCCGGACGCGGCGCAGGCGTTCGACCGGTTCCACCGCGGCGCGGACCGGCCGGCCGGCCAGGATGGCCCCGCGGCCGGCCCGGCCGGCGGCGGCAGCGGCCTCGGCCTGTCCATCGTTCAGGCCATCGCGGCCGCGCACGGCGGCCAGGCGGCGCTGGAGTCGGGGCCGGGCCAGGGCACCCGGGTCCGGGTCTGGCTGCCCACCCCGGCCGGGGTCACGCCCCCTCCGCCGGGGCCTGCGGGGCCGGCAGATGATCGAACAGGTAGTAGACGGCGAGCAGGCCGTACAGGATGAGCGCGGCCACCGGCAGGCCGAACGCGGCCAGCAGCGTGCCGGCCACGTAGACGAGCAGCCCGCCGGTGAAGCCCGGGATAGACCGGCGCAGCGCCTCCGGCTCCGCCTGCCCGCCCAGCCTGGCCGCGTGCGTGACCACGTAGATCCACAGCCCGCCGAAGCCGACCGAGATCAGGATCATGACCAGGCCGTAGGTGACGGCGGCGGGACCGCCGCCCGAGTGCCGCAGCTGTTTGGCCACCAGGGCGGTAGGCCACGGGATCGCCACCACGCCCAGCAGCAGGAACAAGTTGAGCACCAGCAGGGGCCGGTCCACCCGGGTGATGTGGCCAAAGATCGTGTGGTGGTTCATCCACATGATCCCGATGGTCAGGAAGCTGACCACGTACGCGAAGTAGCTCGGCCAGGCGCTCGCCAGGTCCTGGTATGGATGCTGGCGCAGGGTGATGTCCAGCAGATTGAACACCAGCACGGTGATGGCCACGGCAAACACCCCATCGCTGAACGCCTCGGCGCGGCTGGTGTCCATCCAGGCAGCTCAGCCGTCGGCACCCACCGGGGCGCCGCCGGCGCCAGCGTGGCCATCGCCTGCTGGGCCCGTAGCGGCCGGGGCCGCCACGGACCGGGCCAGCAGCTGGGCCACGTCGATGACTTCGAGGCTGTCTTTGGCGTCGCCGCTGGCTTTCTTGGCCGCGACCGCGTCGCCGAGCATGACCAGGCAGTACGGGCAGCCGGTGGAGATGGTGTCCGGGTCGGTGGTCAGGGCTTCGTCGATCCGCTCGGTGTTGATCCGCTTGCCGATCCGCTCTTCCATCCACATCCGGGCGCCGCCCGCACCGCAGCAGAACCCGCGTTCCTTGCACCGGTGCATCTCCTGGGCCTGCACCCCGGGGACCCGCTCCATGATCTCCCGGGGCGGGGTGTACACCTTGTTGTGCCGGCCGAGGAAGCACGGGTCGTGGTAGGTGATCTTCTCCTCCACCTTGCTCACCGGGGTGAGCTGGCCGGCCTCGACGAGCCGGGCCAGCAGCTGGGTGTGGTGGATGACCTGGTAGTTCCCGCCGAGCTGGGGGTACTCGTTGGCGATGGTGTTGAAGCAGTGCGGGCAGGACGCCACGATCGTCTTCGGCGCCGCCTCGTTGAGCGTCTCGATGTTCTGGGCGGCCAGCATGGAGTAGACGAACTCGTTGCCGATCCGGCGCGCCGGGTCGCCGGTGCACGTCTCGGCCGGGCCGAGCACGGCGAAGTTCACCCCCGCGGTGTGCAGCAGGGTGGCGATGGCCCGGGTGGTCTTGCGGGCCCGGTCCTCCAGCGCCCCCGCGCAGCCCACCCAGAACAGGTACTCCACGTCGGGCGCCAGCTTGCCGTCGGCGACCGGGACCTCGAAGCCCAGGCCGTCCATCCACTCCGCCCGCCGGGCCTCACCCATGCCCCACGGGTCGCCCTTGTTCTCCAGGTTCTTCAGCATCCCGGCCGCCTCGAGCGGGAACGCCGACTCGATCAGTACCTGGTGGCGGCGCATCCCGTCGATGTGGTCGATGTGCTCGATGTCCACCGGGCACTCGTTCACGCACGCCCCGCAGTTGGTGCACGACCAGATCACGTCCGGGTCGATCACCCCGTTCACGTCCGCGCCGCCGACCAGCGGGCGCGCCGCCTCGGCCCTGACCTCCTCCGGCAGCTTCTCCCGGGCCTCGTCGCTGCCCGCCAGCGTCCACGGTGCCTTGGCCAGCGCGTGGTCACGCAAGTCCATGATCACCATCTTGGGGGACAGCGGCTTCCCGGTGGCCCAGGCCGGGCACTGCGACTGGCACCGCCCGCACTCGGTGCAGGTGGCCATGTCCAGCAGGCCCTTCCAGGAGAAGTCCTCGATCTTCCCCAGCCCGAACACGTCGGTATCCGGATCGGCCTCCTCGAAGTCCAGCACCTTGCCGCCCGAGCGCATCGGCTCCAGCCCGCGCAGCGCATCCGGGCGGCGGGAGAACAGCACATTGATGGGCGCGGTGATGATGTGCAGGTGCTTGGAGTAGGTGAGGAACACCAGGAAGCCCAGAATGACGGCCAGCTGGGCCAGGATGAACGTCGTCTCCAGCACGCTGTTGACCCCGGTGCCCAGCGGAGCCAGCCAGTGCCCCACGATCTGCGACGCGAACGCACCGTGCGGGTAGGGGAAGTCACCGGTGTTGATCTGCGCCCCGCGGTAGATCAGCAAGGTCGCGACGACCAGGAAGATGGCCGCCAGGACCAGCCACGCGGCGCCGGTGTGCGACCCGGCGAACCGCGAATCCCGGCCCTCCCGGTGCGGATTGCTCCGCAGCCGGATCACCGCGAACGTGATGATCCCCACCAGCACCAGCACCGCGAACAGGTCCTCGATGAACGCGATGAACGCCCAGTGGTCGATGCCGGGGAACTTCTTGTCGAACAGGTTGGCGTACGCCTCGATGATGGTCAGCGTCAGCACGATGAAGCCCCAGAACGTGAACGCGTGCGCCACCCCGGGCACCGTCCACTTCAGCAGCTTCCGCTGCCCGAGCACCTCGGTGGCCTCAGTCCCCGCGTCCCGGCCCGGGTGCGTGCGCACCGCGGCGACCCGCTCCGGGGCTGGCTGCCCAGCCCGGCCCACCTGGGCCAGCCACCACAGCCGCCGGCCGGCCAGCGCGAGAGCTACCACCGTCAGGACCAGCCCGACCACGATCCGCACAACCACGAAGACCTCCTCGCGCAGCCCAGGTCCGCGATCCCGGCCCTTGCACCGGGTGCCAGCGTACGCCGCACCCCGCCCGCGTGGTGATCATGCTGGCCGGGCCGCCGTGTCCGGCTGCCGTACTAGTCGGTAACTTAGCGGCCACCGCGCGCCTACGGGTGACCGTGGCCGGGCCCGGGCGTTAGGCCAAGTAAGGGGTGGCCTGGGCCGGCGCCGCCGACGGCCCCGCACTGGCGCCCTGACCAGCCGTTTCGGCCCAGCTCGGGCCGACCTGCCACGCCGCGGAAAGTTTTCCCGCGCAGCGGAATGTTTTCCCGCGCAGAGAAGTTGAGCCCAGTAGACTCAACTCATTTGCCAGGGACGAACGCTCCTGGTACAACTTGAGCCGACATGGCTCAAGTCTAGGAACACAACCAACACAGGGACAACACATGGCACGTGCGGTAGGTATCGACCTCGGAACCACGAACTCCGTCGTCGCAGTTCTGGAGGGCGGCGAGCCCACAGTTATCGCCAACGCGGAAGGGTCGCGGACTACTCCGTCCGTGGTCGCGTTCGCGAAGAACGGCGAGGTGCTGGTGGGTGAGGTCGCCAAGCGGCAGGCGGTGACCAACGTCGACCGCACGATCCGCTCGGTCAAGCGCCAGATGGGCACCGACTGGACCGTCAAGATCGACGACAAGAAGTTCACCGCGCAGCAGATCAGCGCGTTCGTGCTGCAGAAGCTGAAGCGGGACGCGGAGTCCTACCTGGGCGAGACGATCAACGACGCGGTGATCACCGTGCCGGCGTACTTCAGCGACGCGCAGCGGCAGGCCACCAAGGAAGCCGGCCAGATCGCCGGGCTGAACGTGCTGCGCATCATCAACGAGCCCACGTCCGCGGCGCTGGCCTACCACCTGGAGAAGGAGGGCGAGGCCACCATCCTGGTGTTCGACCTGGGCGGCGGCACGTTCGACGTCTCGCTGCTGGAAGTCGGCGACGGCGTGGTCGAGGTCAAGGCGACCAGCGGTGACAACCACCTCGGTGGTGACGACTGGGACCAGCGGATCGTCGACTGGCTGGTGCAGGACTTCAAGAACGGCTACGGCGTGGACCTGTCCAAGGACAAGATGGCGCTGCAGCGGCTGCGCGAGTCCGCCGAGAAGGCCAAGATCGAGCTGTCCGGCTCAGCCGAGACCACCATCAACCTGCCCTACATCACCCACTCGGAGCAGGGCCCGCTGCACCTGGACAGCAAGCTCACCCGGGCTGAGTTCCAGAAGATGACCTCGGACCTGCTCGACCGCTGCAAGGGCCCGTTCCAGCAGGTGATCAAGGACGGGAACACCAAGCTGGGCGACATCCAGCACGTGGTGCTGGTCGGCGGTTCCACCCGGATGCCGGCCGTGGTCGACCTGGTCAAGGAGCTGACCGGCGGCAAGGAGCCGAACAAGGGCGTCAACCCGGACGAGGTTGTCGCGGTCGGTGCCGCGCTGCAGGCCGGCGTGCTCAAGGGCGAGGTCAAGGACGTCCTGCTGCTGGACGTGACCCCGCTGTCGCTGGGCATCGAGACCAAGGGCGGCATCTTCACCAAGCTGATCGAGCGGAACACCACCATCCCGACCAAGCGGTCGGAGATCTTCACCACCGCGGATGACAACCAGCCGTCGGTGCAGATCCAGGTGTTCCAGGGCGAGCGCGAGATCGCCGCGTACAACAAGAAGCTCGGCATGTTCGAGCTGTCCGGCATCGCGCCCGCGCCGCGTGGTATCCCGCAGATCGAGGTCGCGTTCGACATCGACGCCAACGGGATCGTCAACGTCTCGGCCAAGGACCTGGGCACCGGCAAGGAGCAGCGGGTCACCATCACCGGCGGCTCCGCGCTGAAGAAGGAAGACATCGAGCGGATGATGGCCGACGCGGAGAAGTTCGCCGCGGAGGACGCCGCCCGGCGTGAGGAGGCCGAGGTCCGCAACCGCGCGGACACGCTCGCCTACCAGACCGAGAAGTTCCTCGGCGAGAACTCGGACAAGGTCCCGGAGGACATCAAGTCCGAGGTGCAGGCGGCGGTAGCCGACCTGAAGAAGGCGCTCGAGGGCACCGACGTCGAGGCGATCAAGGACGCCACCGACAAGGCCGCCACGGCCAGCCAGAAGATGGGCACGGCCATCTATGCGCAGACCCAGGCCAGCGCGGCCCAGGACAGCACTGCGCCGGGTGCCGCCGAGGACACCGCGGACGACGAGGTGGTTGACGCCGAGATCGTCGACGAGGACCGCAACGCCGGTGAAGGTGGCGCCGCCTGATGAATTCGCCAGAGGACACCAACGGGCCGGTGATCCGTGACCTCAGGCGCATCGACCCGGTAACCGGGCAGGTCAGGGATCCAGGCCAGACAGGACGGCAGGACCCCGTGAAGCCGCGGCAGCCCGGCCGCCACGCGGCCGCCAAGCCCGGCGGAACGGGCCCGCGCCCCGGGGCACCGGGCACTGCGGCTCCCGGCGACGCGGGTGGCCAGGCTGCGGGTGCGCCCGGCGGGACTTCTCCCGCCGGGCCGCCCGGTGGCCCCGGCGCCCCGGCGCCAGAGGCACCGCCGGCCGGCGGGCCAGCGCGCGGCCCGGACGGCGCCAGCCCGGCGCTGGCCGCCCAGCTGGCCGAGCGGACCGCGGACCTGCAGCGCATCCAGGCCGAGTACGCCAACTACCGCAAGCGCGTGGAGCGGGACCGGATGGCCGTCCGTGAGCAGGCGCTCGCGAACGTGCTGAGCTCGCTGCTCCCGGTGCTCGACGACATCGGCCGGGCCCGCGAGCACGGCGAGCTGACCGGTGGCTTCAAGTCGGTTGGCGAGTCGCTGGAGACGGCTGCGGCCAAGCTGGGGCTGGAGAGCTTCGGTGACGCCGGCGAGCCGTTCGACCCGCGGATCCACGAAGCGCTGACCCACACCTATTCGCCTGATGTGACCGAGCCGACCGCGGTGCAGATCCTGCAGCCTGGCTACAAGGTGGGCGACCGGATCGTCCGGCCGGCCCGGGTCGCGGTTGCGGAACCGAGCGACGGGCCGGCTCAGGGCAGTCCGGACGAGCCACGGGAAACTCCGGCGGGAAACAACTGATCCCGGAGAGAGGCTAAGTGAGCACGAAGGACTTCCTCGAGAAGGACTACTACAAGGTCCTCGGGGTTTCCAAGACCGCCAATGCGGACGAGATCAAGAAGTCGTACCGCAAGCTGGCCCGCAAGTACCACCCGGACGCCAACAAGGGTGACAGCAAGGCCGAGGAGCGGTTCAAGGAGATCTCCGAAGCCTACAACGTGCTGTCCGACCCCAAGCAGCGCAAGGAGTACGACGAAGCGCGCTCGCTGTTCGGCGGCGGGTTCCGCCGTCCCGGCCAGGCCGGGGCGGGCGGCCAGGGCGGTTTCGGCGGCTTCGACCTCGGCGACCTGTTCGGCGGGGGGACACCCGCCGGCGGGGCCGGCGGTGGCGGCGGTGGCGGCCTGGGCGACATCCTGGGCGGCGTGTTCGGCCGCGGCGGCACGCGCACCACGCAGGCCAGGCCGCGGCGGGGCACCGACGTGGAGACCGAGACCACGCTGTCGTTCAGCGACTCGCTGGACGGCTCCACGGTGAGCCTGCGGCTGGCCGGTGAGGGCCCGTGCCCGACCTGTAAGGGCACCGGGGCCAAAGCCGGGACGGTGCCCCGGGTGTGCCCGAACTGTGAGGGGACCGGCCAGGAGAGCCGGAACCTGGGCAGTTTCGCGTTCTCCGAGCCGTGCCGCGAATGCCGGGGCCGCGGGCTGGTGGTGGATGACCCGTGCCCGGCGTGCTCGGGCAGCGGCCGGGCCATGAGCACCCGGACCATCCAGGCCCGCATCCCCGCCGGGGTGGCGGACGGCCAGCGGATCAAGCTCAAGGGCAAGGGCGCACCCGGCGAGCGGGGCGGCCCGGCCGGGGACCTGTACGTGCGGGTGCATGTCACCGCGCACCCGGTATTCGGCCGGAACGGGCACAACCTGACCGTCACCGTGCCGGTGACGTTCCCCGAGGCGACGCTCGGTGCCGAGATCAAGGTGCCGGCCCACCGCGGGGCGCCGGTCAGCGTGCGGATCCCGGCCGGGACCCCGAACGGGCGTACGTTCCGGGTCCGCGGCAAGGGGGTGCGCCGGTCCGACGGCACCAACGGGGACCTGCTGGTGACGGTCGCGGTGCAGGTGCCGCAGCACGTGAACGGGCAGGCCAGGAAGGCGCTCGAGGATTTCCGCGAGGCCACGGCCAGCCAGGACCCGCGCGAGGACCTGCTGCAGCGGGCCAGGAGCGCGTGATGTCCGCGGTGACACCATGACCAGCCCATACGACCTCGGCGACGACACCCCGGTGTACGTCATCTCCGTGGCCGCCCAGCTGGCCGGCATGCACCCGCAGACGCTGCGCGCCTACGACCGGACCGGGCTGGTATCGCCGGGCCGGTCGGCCGGCGGCGGCCGCCGGTACTCGCTGCGCGACGTGGTGGCCCTGCGTGAGGTCCAGCGGCTGTCCCAGGAGGAGGGCGTCAACCTGTCCGGGATCAAGCGGATCCTGGACCTGGACCGGGAGCTGCGCCGTCACCAGCAGCACCTCGCCGAGGTGACCGCTGAGCTGGCCCAGCTGCGGATGGAACTCGAATCCACCCGCGCGGTGGCCGCCCGGCTGGCCGGGCTGCTGCGCAGCCGCCCAGGCGGGGCCCAGCTCGTCCCGGTGCACGGCACCGGGCGGGCGGCCAGCCCGGGCGGCCAGCAGCCGCCCGCGGCCGAGCGGCGGGAGCTGCCCGCGGCCGCCGGCCGCGCCGCCCGCGCGGACAGACAACTCAACAACGACCGGATCAGTGCAGATCCAGAAAACTAAACCATGAACGACAAGCTCACCCGTAAGAGCCAGGAGGCGGTGACCGACGCCGTACGGCGGGCCACCACCGATGGCAACCCGCACGTCGAGCCGCTGCACCTGCTGGCCGCGCTGGTCGGCCAGGAGGGCGGCACGGCGGCGCCGCTGCTGCGCGCCGTCGGCGCCGACCCGGCCGCAGTGCTGCGCAGCGCCGAAGGCCAGATCGCACGGCTGCCCAAGGCAGCCGGTACCTCGGTCAGCGCCCCGGACACGTCGCGGGCACTGCTGGCCACGCTGGCCACCGCGGCCAAGCGCGCCCGCGAGCTCGATGACGAGTACGTGTCCACCGAGCACTTGCTGGTCGGCCTGGCGGCCGACGGCGGCCAGGCGGCCGACCTGCTGCGCCGGGCCGGCGCAGGCCCGGACGAACTGCTCGGCGCGTTCCAGAAGGTGCGCGGGAACGCCAGGGTAACCACCGAGGACCCGGAAGGGACCTACCAGGCGCTGGAGAAGTACGGCATCGACCTGACCCAGCAGGCCCGGGACGGCGCGCTCGACCCGGTGATCGGGCGGGACGCGGAGATCCGGCGGGTCATCCAGGTGCTGTCCCGGCGGACCAAGAACAACCCGGTGCTGATCGGCGAGCCCGGCGTGGGCAAGACCGCGGTCGTCGAGGGCCTGGCCCAGCGGATCGTGGCCGGCGACGTGCCGGAATCGCTGCGCGGCAAACGGCTCGTCGCGCTGGACCTGGGTGCCATGGTGGCCGGGGCCAAGTACCGCGGTGAGTTCGAAGAGCGGCTCAAGGCGGTGCTGAACGAGATCAGGCAGAGCGAGGGCCAGGTCATCACGTTCATCGACGAGCTGCATACGGTGGTCGGGGCCGGCGCGGCCGAGGGCGCCATGGACGCGGGCAACATGCTCAAGCCCATGCTGGCCCGCGGTGAGCTGCGCATGGTCGGCGCGACCACGCTGGACGAGTTCCGTGAGCGGATCGAGAAGGACCCGGCGCTGGAGCGGCGGTTCCAGCAGGTGTTCGTGGGTGAGCCATCGGTCGAGGACACCATCGCCATCCTGCGCGGGCTGAAGGGCCGTTACGAGGCTCACCACAAGGTGCAGATTTCCGACGCCGCGCTGGTCGCCGCGGCGGCCCTGTCCGACCGCTACATCACGGCCCGGTTCCTGCCCGACAAGGCCATCGACCTGATCGACGAGGCCGCCTCACGGCTGCGCATGGAGATCGACTCGCGGCCGGTCGAGATCGACGAGCTGCAGCGGTCGGTGGACCGGATGAAGATGCAGGAGCTGGCGCTGGCCAAGGAAGCCGACCCGGCCAGCAAGGAGCGGCTGGAGCGGCTCCGGGCTGACCTGGCCGACCGGCAGGAGCAGCTGACGGCCCTGCTGGCCCGCTGGGACCGGGAGAAGTCCAGCCTGAACCGGGTCGGTGAGCTGAAGCAGCGGCTCGACGACCTGCGCGGGCAGGCGGAACGCGCGCAGCGCGACGCCGACTTCGCGACCGCGTCCCGGATCATGTACGGCGAGATCCCGGCACTGGAACGGGAACTGGCCGCCGCGGCCAGCGCCGACGGCCAGCAGGCGGGTGACGGCCAGGCCGCCCCAGACGGGCCGCTGAGCGAAGCGCCCATGGTCAAGGAGGAGGTCGGCCCGGACGACGTGGCCGACGTGGTGTCCGCGTGGACCGGGATCCCGGCCGGGCGGCTGCTCGAGGGCGAGACCGGGAAGCTGCTGCGGATGGAAGACGAGCTGGGCCGGCGTATCATCGGCCAGGCCCGGGCGGTCCAGGCGGTGGCGGACGCGGTGCGCAGGTCACGGGCGGGCGTAGCCGACCCGGACCGGCCCGCGGGTTCGTTCCTGTTCCTCGGCCCGACCGGGGTGGGCAAGACCGAGCTGGCCAAGGCGCTGGCCGAGTTCCTGTTCGACGACGAGCGCGCCATGGTGCGCATCGACATGAGCGAGTACAGCGAGAAGCACTCGGTGGCCCGGCTGGTCGGTGCGCCGCCCGGTTACGTGGGCTACGAGGAGGGCGGTCAGCTGACCGAGGTGGTCCGCCGCCGCCCGTACTGCGTGGTGCTCCTCGACGAGGTGGAGAAGGCGCACCCGGAGGTGTTCGACATCCTGCTGCAGGTGCTGGACGACGGCCGCCTCACCGACGGCCAGGGCCGCACGGTGGACTTCCGGAACACCATCCTGATCCTCACGTCCAACCTGGGCTCCCAGTTCATCGCCGACCCGGCGCTGACTGACGAGGCCAAGCGCGACGCGGTGATGAGCGTGGTCCAGGCCACGTTCAAGCCGGAGTTCCTGAACCGGCTCGACGACGTCATCCTGTTCGACGCGCTGACCACCGAAGAGCTCAGCCAGATCGTCGACCTGCAGGTCGCCCGGCTAGGCCGGCGGCTGGCCGACCGCCGGCTCAGCCTGCGGGTCAGCTCCGGCGCACGGGAGTGGCTGGCGCTGACCGGCTTCGACCCGATCTACGGGGCCCGGCCGCTGCGCCGGCTGATCCAGTCAGCCATCGGCGACCAGCTGGCCAAGGCGCTGCTGTCCGGTGAGATCACCGACGGTGATGATGTCCTGGTCGACCTGGACCCGGCGTCGGACAAGCTGACGGTACGCAAGGATCAGGCGCAGCGGGCTCAGCTGTCCCCGGCGGGCGCAGCTGGCCCGGACGGCAGCTCGTCGAGCAGCCTGTCGTAGTCGTCCTCGGGCAGGCCGAGGTCGTTGCGGACCCGGTAGCGCAGGGTCAGCAGCAGCCGCAGCTCGGTGGGGTCACCGTTGGCGGTGCTCATCGCCGGGCGGCCAGCCACGGCTGGTGCGCCGGCATCCCAGCCGGCGCCCAGCCGGCCCAGGCACAGCCCCACTCCGGTGGTGGCCCAGCGCAGCGCGCCGGTTAGATCGGCGCGCTCCATCAGCAGCTCAGCGACCAGGTCATAGATCCTCGGGTCGCTGGGCTGCTCCCGCTCGATCTGCTGGATCAGCGCCTCGGCCTCGGCCGGCTTGTCCATCAGGAACAGCGCACGGGCCAGCGGGACCCGCGGGTCGACGAAGGCCGGGCCGCCATCCTCGAGGGCGCGCCGGAATCCCTGCGCCGCGGCGGCCGGCTCGTCGGCGAGCAGCCACTGTTCACCGGCCCGCAGGTAGGCCTCGGACCGCGAGAACTCCTCGGTCTGCGTACCGGAGGCGGCCAGATTTATCATCTGCTCCGCAGCGGCGCGGTGATCGCCGCTGAACGCCGCGTCGAACTCGATCGCATCGAACAGATCCCGGTTCAGCAGCACCACGTCACCGGACGTACCCATACCGAGACCGGTTTCAACGCCGCGAAAGAACTCAGTCACGGGAGAACGGCGCTATCTGCGCGAACATTCCAGGGCGTCCCAGAACCCGCGGCGCAGTGCGTGCCTGGTCTCATCGTGCAGCAGTGCGTCGATCGGCAGAGCCGAGTCCTGGAGCAACCTCGCTTCCAGGTCTGATGGCATGCGCGGCTTGCGGGCAAGTACAGCCTCCAGCCAGAGCGCCGGCGCCTCACGGGCCACCGACTGACCGAATTCGAACCCCTCCGCGTGCGCGGCCTGCACCGCGTCCGCGATGGGCAACGCCTGGCCCGGCGGGACAGGAGCAGCAGGGGCGGGCTGCGGCCCGCCGTACGGGCCCGGCGGCACGTAGGAGGCGGGCCCGCTGCTCTCCTGGCCGGATGGGGGCGGTGGGTACGGCCCGGGCATCATCTGCTCGGCGGGCACCCCGTACGGGCTGCCCGGGTACTGGCGCGGCGGCTCCGGCCGCCCGGGCGGCTGGCCGCCGGGCAAGCCCGGCCCCGGGGAGCCGGTCATCGGCGGGCGGATCGGCACATCCTGCCCCGGGCCGCGGTACGAGCTGGGCGGCCGCTGGTACAGGCCCGGCCCGCCCGGGCCGGCTTCGGGCGGCTGGGCATGCGCGCCGCGGGGCCGCGCATCGGGCAGTCCAGGGGAGGACGGTGCCGGGGGCTGGACCGGCCCGGCGGCCTGGCCCGGCCCGGGAGTGCCATACGGCCCCGGCATCGACGGCCCGCCCGGCATGGACGGCCCGCCCGGCATGGACGGCTGACCCGTGATACCCGGCGTGCTGGGCCGGCCCGCGGAACCGGGCATGCCCGGCTGGCCCGGGGCCCCCGGCTGGCCCGGGGCACCCGGCTGGCCGGCCAGGCCGGGCCCGCTCTGCTGGCCCTGGCCGCCAGGCATGCCGGGCCGGGTGGGCAGGCCGTTCTGGCCGCCTGGCCGCCCCGGCGGAGCCGGCCTGGCCGGCTCCCCCGGCATGCCCGGCTGGCCGGCCAGGCTGTGCCGCTGGCCGGCCGGGTCTTCCTGGCCGGCCAGACCCGGCTGGCCAGGAAGACCCGGCTGGCGCGGGCCTGGCTGCGATCCGGCCATCTGCTGGCCGGGCAGGTCCGGCTGTCCAGGCGCCGCGGGGGCGGGCCGCTGCGCTGGGGCCGAGCTCAGCTGATCCGGCCCGCTCGGCGCGGGCTCGGCATGCCCGGGCACGGGGCGGCTGGGCGGGACGGGCTCGCGGTCGGGGGCCGGCCCGGGCTCGCGCCGGGGCAGCGGCGGGGCCTGCGCCGCGTTCGCGGCGGGCTGCGCGGCCCGCTGGTACTCGGCCACTACGGGCGCCGTATAGATGGCTGGCGGGGCCGGATGCGAGCCAGCGGACAGTGCCTGGTGGGCCAGCGGGCCGGCCACCGGGCCGTGCCCGTTGGTGAGGGCCCGGCCCGCAGGCACGGCCAGCTGGTACGGCTCGTCCGCGCTCAGCGCACCGGTCCCGGCCACGAGCTGGGTGTACGGGCGCAGGTGCCCCTCGCCAATCTCGATGATGTCGTCACATTCCTGGCGCAGGCTGCGCGAAATGGTCCAGTTACCGCCCACGGTAATGTGCACGATGAGTACCCGGATGCCGAGGTCCTGCACGTCCGCGACGACCTGAGCGAGATCTTCCTCGGCGCTGACCAGCAGCGCGTCACTGATCGCGTTGTTGCGCGCCAGGGTGGTCAGGTCGCGCCGGATCTCACTCTCCACGCCCTCGCGGCGCCCTGGCCGCAGCCGGCCCAGCCGGAGCTTCAGCCCGGGGAGATCGGCGAGCGTGTCATGTTCCGGTACCCGGCGTCCCTCCACGGTCGCCTCATACCAGTAACAGCGGAGCAGCGGGAGGCTGGTCCGCTCCCGGGCGATGCTGCTGAGGAACTGGAGAAGGCCTGGGTAATCCCAGGACGCGGACTCTCGGTGGCGGGTTCCGTGGACGGCCATCGCGCCATCCGCCAGCACGTAGCCCGCGTCCACGAACAGCGCGCACCGGTCCACGCGACACCGTCCTTCCCTCGACGCGAGACGTTACCAGCGCCCAGCCGCCAGTGTGATGGATCGCGAGCAGGTCACGGGCATCCACGGGGCGGAAGTCCGCTCTCGGCAGAAGGGTCCCCGGCGCTGGCGCCAAGCCCGGCATAGTCTTCCGCCATGCGACTTCTTGTTCTCGGGGGTACCCGGTTCCTTGGGCGTGCCATCGTGGACGAAGCGATCCGGCGTGGCTATGACGTCACGACCTTCACACGGGGGGTGAGCGGTGAGCCCCGGCCCGGTGCCGAGGCATTGCACGGAGACCGTACCAGTTCCGCGGATCTGGCCAGGCTGGCTGGCCGAGATTTTGACCTGGTCATCGACACATCGGCCATCGCCCCCCGGCACGTGGCCGCCGCCGCCGAGCTGCTCGCCCCGCGGGTGGGCCATTACACGTACGTATCCACGGTCTCGGTCTACGCCGGCTTCCCGCGCGAGCCGGTTGACGAGGAGTCCCCGGTGCTCGACTGCCCGGCCGACGCCGACGGCACGGCCGAGTCGCTCGGTTATGGCGAGCTCAAGGCGGGCAGCGAACGGGCGGTGGCCGAGGCCCTCCCCGGGCGGCACCTCATCGCCCGGCCGGGGCTGATCGTCGGCCCGCACGAGACGGTCGGCCGGCTGCCCTGGTGGCTGGCCCGGATGGCCCGCGGCGGGATGACACTGGCCCCCGGGGATCCAGACCGGCGGGTGCGGCTGACCGACGCCCGGGACCTCGCCTCCTGGCTCATCGACAATTCCCGGCGGCGGATCCCGGGGATCATCAATGTGCCCGGGTCGGACGGGGCGACGTTCGGCGACCTGCTGGCCACCTGCGGCGAGATGACCAGGGCCGACCGCCGCACCGCCCTCGACCTGCGCTGGGTGCGGGACGAGGTGCTGCTGGCCGCGGGCGTGGAACCGTGGACTGAACTGCCGATGTGGGCACCCAGCATCCCGGAGCTGGCCGGGATCTGGACCGTTTCCGGCGGCCGGGCCGTCCGGACCGGGATCCGCTACCGGCCGCTCACCGACACCGTGCACGACACCTGGGCCTGGCTGCGCCTGGAGGCCGCGGCCCGCGGCACCGAGCTGAGCAGCATGACCGTTAGCAGCAGGGCCAGCGGTGCGCCGCCGATCGGCCTGGACCCGGCCAAGGAGGAGCAGGTGCTGGCCGGCCTCGGCTGACCCGGGACGGCATTGAATTCTGGCTACCCTCCGGCCACAGATGTTGACTCTTCGTTAGGTGCTTACTTTGAGTTCCTTAACTTTTACTCTGAGTATCTGCCACCATGTTCCCCGTCATCTCGCACCCCACCCCGCGACGCCGGGTGCGACGTTTACGACCAGGGGGAACAATTCTCATGCCCATCGAAACTGCGCGCCCGCGTGCCGAGCGGCGCGTGGCTGCCCGGCCCGGCCAGCCACGGCGGCGCGCCTGGGCGCTGCTGCCCGCGGTGGCGCTGGCCGCCGCCGGGCTGGCGACCGGGATCCTGCCGGGCAGCCCGGCCCCGGCCGCCCGGGCCACCGACGGCACCGCCTCGCAGAACAACCTCCGCGACGGGTGGGACCCCACCGAGACCCACCTCACCCCGGCCGTGCTGCGCAGCGGCGCGTTCCACCGGGTGTTCTCGACCGCGGTCAGCGGGCAGGTCTACGCCCAGCCGGTGGTGGCCGGGAAGACGCTGATCGTGGCCACCGAGAACGACTGGGTATACGGGCTGAACCAGGCCAGCGGCGCCATCGAGTGGTCCCGCAAGCTCGGCACGCCGTGGCCCATGAGCTCGTCGCCATGTTCCACCGCCATGCCGAACGTCGGCGTGACCAGCACCCCGGTCTACGATCCCGGCACCGGCACCGTGTACCTGGTGTCCGAGGTGGTGCCGCGGGGGAGCTCCGACAGGAACCCGGAGTTCCTGATGCAGGCGATCAGCGCGCAGACGGGCGCGGAACGGCCTGGCTGGCCGGTGCCCATCAAGGGCGCACCGGCCAACGACCCAGGCCGCCCGTTCGTCCCGTTTGACGAGCTGCAGCGGCCCGGGCTGCTGCTGCTCGGCGGGTCGGTGTTCGCCGGGTTCGGCTCGCATTGTGACAACAGGCCGTACGCCGGGTACGTGGCCGGGGTGAGCACTCACTCCCGGGCGCTCACCATGTGGACCGATGAGACCGGGCCGAGCTACGGCCAGGCCGGCATCTGGCTCGGCGGCGGCGGGCTGATGTCCGACGGGCCAGGCCGGATTTTCCTGTCCACCGGGAACGGCACCTCCCCCCCTCCGGCACCGGGCGGCAAACCGCCGGGGAACCTCGGTGACGCGGTGGTCCGGCTGGGCATTCAGCCCAACGGGACGCTGCGGGCGGCGGACTTCTTCAGCCCGGCCAACGCGCCTGAACTGGACACGCACGACCTCGACGTGTCATCTGGGGGGCCGGTCGGCCTGCCGTTCGGCTCCGCAGCCGACCCGCACCTGCTGGTCGAGATAAGCAAGGACGCCCGGGTCTTCCTGCTGAACCGCGACTTCCTGGGTGGCCGGGAACAGGGCCCCGGCGGAACGGACCGGGTGGTCAGCGTGAGCGGGCCCTTCGGGCACGGCCTGTGGGGGCACCCGGCCGTGTTCGGCAATACCGCGACGCTGACCCGCGGCAACGTGGCCAGCTCGCGGGACTACGTCTATTACGCCGGTTTTGACGACCAGCTGCGGGTGCTCAGGCTAGGGCTGAACGCCGCGGGTACCCCGGTGCTGTCCGACGTGGCCAACAGCACCATCGTGTTCCCGTCCATCTCCGGCTCGCCCGTCGTCACCTCGGACGGGAACTCCCTGTCCAGCGCGGTGGTGTGGGAGGTCTCACGCGCTGGGAAGCTGTATGCGTTCCCTGCGGTCCCGCCGACCGGCTGCACCGGCGCGGCGCCGTGCCACCTGAGCCCGATCTGGTCGGCGCCGATCGGGACGCCGGTCAAGTTCTCCATCCCCGCCACCAACGCCGACCGGGTCTACGTGGGCACTTCTGACGGCCACGTGCTCGGCTTCGGCACCGCAGTGCCGTCGGCCAGGGCCTCCCGGGGCTAGGCCTGCCCGGCTGCCCCGGTCACCGCCGCCGCGGCGGTGACCGGGGCACCCGCGGTCAGCCCCCGGCAAGCCAGGCAGGTCCGCCACGCCCGGCTCATCGGTGGCGCCACCGATGACGGCTGAGCAGGCCAGGTAGGCTGCTCAGCCGTGAGCGACCGCGAAGACCTGCTGCGTTTGATCAAGGACAAGGCCGTGGTGCACGGCGACTTCGTGCTGTCCTCCGGTCAGCACGCCACCTGGTACATCGACCTGCGCCGGATCCTGCTCAGCGGGACCGGCGGGGCACTGGCCGGCCGGGTGATGCGCGACCTCACCGCGGGCCTCGACTACGACGCGGTGGGCGGGCTGACCCTGGGCGCGGACCCGGTTTCGGCCGCGATGATGCACACCGCGACCCAGGCTGGCCAGTCGCTGGATGCCTTCGTGGTGCGCAAAGAGGGGAAGGCGCACGGCCTGCAGCGGCGCATCGAGGGCCCCGACGTCGCAGGGCGCCGGGTGCTGGCCGTCGAGGACACCTCGACCACCGGGGCGTCCGTGCTGACCGCGGTGGACGCGCTGCGCGAGGCGGGCGCTGAGGTCGCCGGGGTGGCGGTCGTGGTGGAACGCGGCGCGCGGGGACCGGTCACGGCGCGCGGGCTGCCGTTCTTCGCCGCCTATGACATGGGCGACCTGAACCTGGGCTGATCGCCGGACTGGTCGCGGCCCGGGCCATGACCGTCACCCGGGGCCGGGCCGCCGCCCGGGGCGTGCGCGCCGCCCGGGGCGTGCGCGCCGGCCGCCGCGGCCTCGTGCCGGACCTCGCGCAGCCGGTACAGCACCAGCGCGACGATGGCGATTACGGCCACCGCCGCGATCAGGTACCCGGCCACCGCAATGCCGTGCGAGATACTCTGCCAGGTGCTGCTCAGGCTGTAGCCGAGCAGCGAGATCACGGTCACCCAGATCGCGGTGCCGATCAGGCTGAGCATGCCGAACAGCAGCGCGGGCATCTTGGTGAAGCCGGCCACGATCGAGATGAACGTGCGCACTACGGGGAGCGCACGGCCGACCGGCACCGCCCAGACGCCGCGGCCGGCCAGGAAGCGTTCGGCGCGGTCGATGTCCCGCTCGGTGATCAGCAGGTAGCGGCCGAACCGGGAGACCAGCGGCCGCTCCGCGACCCGGCCCACGGTGTAGGACACGAACGAGCCGATCAGCTCGGCCAGCGTGCCGACGATGATGACCGCGACGATGTTCAGCCGCCCCTCGCCCGCCAGCACCCCGGCGAAGCCGAACGTGATCTCCGACGGGATCGGGATGCAGCACGCCTCGAGGAAGCCGAACAGGAAGACGGCAGCCAGGCCCCACTGGCTGAGAAAGCTCTCCATAGCCCACTGTTGTACCCCATCCGGCCAGTGCTGCGGCACGCTGATGGGCCACCTTAGGACACCCTTAACCGGGCAGAGTCCCATGTCGGGCCCTCTGGCACTGCCGGCCCCGGGCCCATTTCACCGATACTTGACCCACGCACGAGACAGGGAGCCAATTGTTATGCCTATCGCCACTCCAGAGGTTTACGCCGAGATGCTCGACCGGGCCAAGGAACGCGGTTTTGCCTACCCGGCCATCAACGTGACCTCGAGCCAGACGCTGAACGCCGCGCTGCGCGGATTCGCCGACGCGGAAAGCGACGGCATCATCCAGGTATCGACCGGTGGCGCTGAATACCTATCCGGGTCGGCGGTCAAGGACATGGTGACGGGGTCGGCCGCGCTGGCCGCGTTCGCCCGTTCGGTGGCGGACAAGTACCCGGTGCAGATCGCCCTGCACACGGACCACTGCCCCAAGAACAAGCTGGACGGCTTCATGCGGCCGCTGATCAAGCTGTCCCAGGAACGGGTGGCCCGGGGCGAGGAACCGCTGTTCAATTCGCACATGTGGGACGGGTCCGCGGTGCCGCTGGACGAGAACATCGCGCTGGCCACCGAGTTGCTGGCCGAGTGCGCCAAGGCCCACGCCGTGATGGAGATGGAGATCGGCGTGGTCGGTGGCGAGGAGGACGGCGTCACCGGCGAGATGAACGAGAAGCTGTACAGCACGCCGGAAGACGCGCTGGCCGTGGCCGAGGCACTCGGGCTGGGCGAGAACGGCCGGTACCTGCTGGCCGCCACGTTCGGCAACGTGCACGGCGTGTACAAGCCGGGGCACGTCACGCTGCGGCCGTCGATCCTGCGCGACATCCAGCAGGCGGTGGGCGCCAAGTACGACCGGGACAAGCCGTTCTACCTGGTGTTCCACGGCGGTTCCGGGTCCGCCCTGGAGGAGATCCGGGAAGCCATCTCCTACGGCGTGGTCAAGATGAACGTGGACACCGACACCCAGTACGCGTTCACCCGGCCAGTCGCGGACCACATGTTCCGCAACTACGACGGCGTGCTGAAGATCGACGGCGAGGTCGGCAACAAGAAGTCCTACGACCCGCGCGCCTACGGCAAGGCCGGCGAGGCTGGCATGACCGCCCGGGTGGTGCGGGCTTGCGAGGACCTGCTGGCCGCCGGCACCAAGCTCGGTTAGGTCCCGGCGGGCCAGGCGATCTCAGCCGGTCCGCGTTCCGCCGGTCCGCGTTCCGGCCCGGCGGAACGCGGACCGGATGTCGCCCATGACCTGGGCGGGCACGCGGGTGATCTCCGGCCAGGTGAAATGCACCACTTCATAACCAGCCGCGCGCAGCCTGGCGTCACGGTTCAGCTGCGCCATCGCCTTGGCTGCCCCGGTGTACTTGACCGCCCCATCAGCTTCCCCGATCGTGCGGTACTGCTTCCACAGGAAATCCACCCGGCCGATGATCTCCTCCTCGTCGCCCACCCACACCTGCAGCTCCGGTGCGGGCAGGCCGAACTGATGGAAGGCCGCCCGGCTGATGGACTCCAGTACCGATTCGGCCCGTGGGTCGGCGAAAGCGGCCACCCGCCGGGCTCGCTGGATCCCTGGCCAGCGCGCACACCGCGCGAGCACCCCGTCGAGCCCATCCCGCGACGCCTGCCCGGCCCGCAGTGCCGAGTCGGCCACCGCCACCCCCTCGGCGAAGGTCAGCACCCGGGCCAGATCCACCACCGTCCGGGCTCACCGAGGTCACCGGTATCCCCCAGCGTTCGGTCACGTGATCGGCCGGGAGCGCGGCCTGGTGCACCCGTATCCCGGGCCGCGCGGTCCGGCTGCCCCGGTCGCCCGGCGACCTGGTCACGTGGACCAGCTCAGCGGCTCTGCTGGGGCACAAGCCGAGGCCATGTATGTGGGCTGCCGAGCGGTGACTGCCCACCGAACGTGAGCCAGTCACCGCAACCGCGGCCGCTACCGCAGGACGTGGGGGGCGGCCGTTTCCCCTGGCCGGTTCGCCCCGGGACCCCACCTGCCCTGCGCCATCGGCACGCTGTCACTGGCCACGGACGCAGCAAACTCAGCCGGGGCATACACGCCGGTGAGGACGGGCCGTAACGCACCCTCGCGGACGAGATGGCGGATCCGGCGTCTGGACAAGCCGGCCGCCAGCAACTGAGCGGTGGTGGCCACTCCGCCTGGTAACTCATTCCTGATCGACACACGTCCACGGTGGCCCGGGCCACCGACACTTCACGCGTGAGGTTCACTTTCTGCCCGATTTGCGTACTTTTCGCGGGCCATCTACGTGAAATCTCGGCCGCGGGCCGGCCACGCGCGCCAGCGCGCCGCGCGAACCCGCACTTTTCACGCGCCCGGTGCGGGCGATGACCGTTTTGTCATGGTTCTGTCGGGCCGTGCGCGTGAAGAGTCGCGGGCGGCGGGCGCGCGCGGGCGCGCGCGGGCGGCGGGCGCGGGCGGGTGGCGGGCGGGCGCGGGCGGGCGGCGTGCGGCGGCAGTGCGGGTGGACGGGCACCGGGGCACGCGGGGACAGGGCAGGATGGGGGCATGGAGCGTGAGAATCTGTTCGCCGGGCCGCCAGCCACTTACCTGCCCGAGGACCCGGCCACCGCTGAACTCGACGCGGGCGCGGATCCGGCTGCGGTGGCCGCAGCCCACCCGGCGTGCCTGGCGGCCTGGGCGGCCCTGGCCGAGCAGGCCCTGAACGACGGCGACGCGGTGGCCGCCTACGCGTACGCCCGGACCGGCTATCACCGGGGGCTCGACCTGTTGCGCCGGTCGGGGTGGAAGGGCCACGGCCCGGTTCCCTGGGAGCACGAGCCGAACCGTGGTTTCCTCCGCTCGCTGCACGCGCTGGGCCAGGCCGCAGGGGCCATCGGCGAGACGGATGAACAGGAGCGCTGCCAGATCTTCCTGGCGGACAGCAGCGCCGCCGCGGTGACCGCCCTGGACGGCCCCTGAGCACGTAGGCCCTGCGCACACCGGCCTGGCCCGGCAGGCCTGCCCCCCGCGCCCGGGGGCGTAACAAAGTGGCCCGTAGCGTGGAGTAACCTCAACACCGCAGGCGGGACATGGCCTGGAACGGGCTGGTCAGATGAGGCCTGGAAGGGGCTGGTCAGATGCCGGCCATTGTGCTCGTGGGCGCACAGTGGGGGGACGAGGGCAAGGGCAAGGCGACCGACCTGCTCGGCGACCGCGTCCAGTATGTGGTCCGCTACCAGGGCGGCAACAACGCTGGCCACACGGTGGTCATCGGCGAGGACAGCTACGCGCTGCACCTGCTGCCGTCCGGTGTGCTGTCACCCGGCGTCATCCCGGTCATCGGCAACGGCGTGGTGATCGACCCCGAGGTGCTGCTGCGCGAGATCGACGGGCTGCGGGAGCGCGGCGTGTCCTGTGACCGGCTGCTCATCTCGGCCAACGCGCACCTGATCATGCCCTACCACCGGGCCCTGGATAAGGTCACCGAGCGTTACCTGGGCAGTTCGCGGATCGGCACGACCGGGCGCGGCATCGGCCCCACCTATGCGGACAAGGTGGCCCGGACCGGCATCCGGGTCCAGGACCTGCTCGACCCGGGCATTCTCCGCCAGAAGCTGGAGCTTGTGCTGCGTGAGCGCAACCAGGTGCTGACCAAGGTGTACAACCGGCGTGGCATCGAGGCGGACGCGATCGCCACGGAGTACCTGGGCTATGCGGGCCAGATCCGGCCCTATGTGGCCGACACCGGGCTGGTGCTCAACCAGGCGCTGGACGAGAACAAGACGGTCCTGCTGGAAGGCGCCCAGGCCACCCTGCTCGACGTGGACCACGGCACGTACCCGTTCGTGACCTCGTCCTCGCCGACGGCGGGCGGCGCGTGCGCGGGCGCGGGCATCGGGCCGACCCGGATCACCAAGGTGATCGGCATCCTCAAGGCGTACACCACCCGGGTCGGGGCCGGGCCGTTCCCCACCGAGCTGCTGACCGAGCAGGGTGAGTGGCTGCGCAAGGCGGGCGGCGAGTACGGCGTGACCACCGGGCGGCCGCGGCGCACCGGCTGGGTGGACACCGTGATCGCCCGGTACTCGACCCGGGTCAACGGGATCACCGACTACTTCCTCACCAAGCTCGACGTGCTGTCCGGGCTGGAGAAGGTCCCGGTCTGCGTGGCCTACAACGTAGGCGGCACCCGGCACGACGAGATCCCGATGACGCAGACCGAGTTCCACCACGCCACGCCGATCTACGAATACCTGGACGGCTGGTGGGAGGACATCTCCACGGCCAAGGAGTTCGCGGACCTGCCGCCCAACGCGCAGCGCTACGTGCAGGCCCTGGAAGAGATGATCGGCGCGCCGGTGGCCGCGGTCGGCACCGGCCCGCGGCGGGACCAGACCCTGAAGCTGCGCCCCCTCGTCTGAGCTGGGCGGACGGGCCTGACCGGAACCGGGCTACCCGGTCCGCCCGGTAGCTGGCACCACCCCCAAACCGGGGATCAGCACTACTGATCAGGGCTCCGCGGCGGGGCAGGCTGGGATCAGACCCAGCACCCCGGCACTGGAGGACAGCCGATGCTGACCAGCCTGGTCACCGCCGAGCCGGAACACAGCCTGGAGCAGCTGCCCGGCCGCCCGTGGGCGGTCCGCCGGGCATCCGGCCCAGGCGGCCGCCCGGCCCTGGAAATCTACGCCGCGGGCGTGATGGTGGACGTGCTCGTGCTCCCGCGCGACTGGCCTCGGGCGCCCCGGATCGTCCGCGGCGCGTACTCGGCCACCTGGGCGGGCCAGCCCCAGGTGGCCGCCTGGGGGGTTCTCCCGGCGGCGGGACGGACCCTGCTGGTGCGGTTCCGCCGCGGCCGCCTCCGGGCTCAGGCCTGCCCGGCCGATCCGGTCGCGGTCGGCGGCGTGTTCTGGTTCGCCGAGGCGCCTGGGCGGTTCGGCCACGTGCTGGTGACCCACGGCGGCGGCCAGGAGCGGCACGGCGTCCGGCCGGCCCGGCCCTGCTGAGCCCGGCCCTGCTGAGCCCGGCCCTGCTGAGCCCGGCCCTGCTGAGCCCGGCCCTGCTGAGCCCGGCCCTGCTGAGCCCGGCCCTGCCGCGCCCGGCCAGGGAAGCGGGGAAGCGGCCAACCACCGGTAGGCTCACGCCGTGCGAGTCCTCCTCCTCGGCTCCGGCGGCCGCGAGCACGCGCTGGCCCGGGCCCTGGCCGCTGACCCGGACGTGACCGACCTGCACGCGGCGCCCGGCAACCCCGGCATCGCCGCGCTGGCCCGGCTGCACCCGGTGGACATCACCGATCCCGGGCAGGTGGCCGGCCTGGCGCGGGCGACCGGTGCCGAACTGGTCGTGGTGGGCCCGGAGGCGCCGCTGGTGGCCGGGGTGCCCGACGCGCTGCGCGCGTCGGGCATCGCCTGCTTCGGGCCGAGCCGCCGGGCCGCGGCCATCGAGGGCTCGAAATCGTTCGCCAAGCAGGTCATGCGGGCGGCCGGCATCCCCACCGCCCGCGCGCTGAGCTGCACCGGCCCGGCCGAGGTGGCCGCCGCGCTGGACGAGTTCGGGCCGCCCTACGTGGTCAAGGCGGACGGCCTGGCCGCGGGCAAGGGCGTGCTGGTCACCGGGGACCGGCCGGCGGCCGCAGCGCACGCCCGGGCCTGCGGCACAGTGGTCATCGAGGAGTTCCTGGACGGCCCCGAGGTGTCGCTGTTCGCGCTGGCCGACGGGGCCACCGCGGTGCCGCTGCTGGCCGCGCAGGACTTCAAGCGCGCCGGGGACGGCGATCAGGGCCCGAACACCGGCGGGATGGGCGCGTACACCCCGCTGCCCTGGGCCCCGCCCGGGCTCACCGGGGAGGTGCTCGGCACCGTCCTGCAGCCGGCCGTGGACGAGCTGCGCCGCCGCGGCACGCCCTACCGCGGCCTGCTGTACGCCGGGCTGAGCCTGACCCCGGCCGGACTGCGGGTGGTGGAGTTCAACGCCCGGTTCGGCGACCCGGAGACCCAGGTCATCCTGGACCGGCTGGCCACCCCGCTGGCCGGGCTGCTGGCCGCGGCCGCCTCCGGGTCGCTGGCCGGCGCCGCCCCGCCCAGCTGGGCCCCGGGCGCCGCCGTCACCGTCGTGATCGCCGCCGAGGGTTACCCCGGCCAGCCCGCGCGCGGCGACCGGATAACTGGCCTCTCCGATGCCGAACGCTCTCCCGGGGCCTATGTGCTGCAGGCCGGCACGCGGACCGACGGGGCCGGTCACCTCGTATCGGCGGGCGGCCGGGTGCTCAACGTGGTCGGCACCGGGCCGGACCTGGCGGCGGCCCGGACGGCCGCGTACCAGGCCGCGGGCAAGATCCAGATGCGCGGCGGCTGGTTCCGCACCGACATCGCGGAACAGGCCGCGGCCTCGGCGGCTCACGGCTGAGCCGATGGCCCCGGCCGAAGCCACCCCGGACGCGCCGCTGCGGGTCAGCACGCTCGAGCTGTTCTTCGACCTGGTCTTCGCGTTCACCCTGACCCAGCTGTCCGCGCTGCTGGACGGGGCCGGCCTGTCCGCCACCTCGATCGTCCAGGTGCTGCTGGTATTCGGGGTGCTGTGGTGGATGTACGGCGGATACGCCTGGCTGACCAACACCCGGTCCCCCGACCGGGCCCCCGAGCGGCTGCTGCTGCTGGTCGGCATGGCCGGGTTCCTGGTCGTCGGGCTGGCCATCCGGAACGGGTTCGGCAATGGCAGGTCGGCGGCCAGCGGCATCTTTCTCGGCGTCGGTTACCTGGTTGTGGTGTGCGTGCACGGGGGGCTGTACTACCGGGTGAACCGGAACATCGTCCGGGTGCTCCCGGTCAACCTCGTCTCGGCCGGGCTGGTCCTGGTGGCCGGGCTGACCTCCGGGCTGGCCGCCTACCTGCTGTGGACGGCGGCGCTGGCCATCCAGGTGCTGTCCCCGCTGGTGGTGCGGGTCGGCGGCCGGTTCGAGATCGCCCCCGCGCACTTCGCCGAACGGCACGGCGCGCTGGTCATCGTGGCGCTGGGCGAGTCGGTGGCCGCAGTGGGCATCGGCGCCGCCGCGCACCCACTGGACCTGCAGATCGTGCTGGCCGCGGTGCTCGGCCTCGGCGTGTCGGCGGCGCTGTGGTGGGTCTACTTCGGGGGCGCGGACGACGAGCGCGCCGCCGGGGCCATGGCCGGGGCGCCCCGCCCGCGGCGCCCCGCGCTCGCCTTGTCCGCGTACTTCTACCCGCATATCCCGATCCTGCTCGGAGTGGTGGGGCTGGCCGCCGGGGTGAAGCTGACCATCGGCCATGCCGCGCAGCCCCACCCGGCCGCCCAGGCGCTGGCCATCGGCGGTGGCACGGCCCTGTTCCTGGCCGGGCACGCTGCGTTCCGGCGGGTGCTGCACCTCGGCGCGTCCTGGCCGCGCCTGGTCACCGCGCTGTTCGCCCTGGCCACCGCGGCCCTCGGTGCCACCGTGGCCATCGAGGCCCAGCTGGTCGTGCTGCTGGCCGGGCTGGTGGTCATGCTCGCCGCCGAGCAGCGCCGGGCGGCCGGGGCCAGCCGGGGTGACCAGCCCAGTACCGGCGTTAGGTAAAGATAGACCGTGTGATCGAACGCTATACACGGCCCGGCATGGGCAAAGTCTGGAGCGAGGCGCACAAGTACGAGCTGTGGTGCCAGGTGGAGACGCTGGTGCTGGAGGCGCACGCCAAGGCCGGGACGGTGCCCGCCGAGTCGGTGGACGCGGTGCGGGCCGCGCAGCCGCCCACCCCGGACGCGGTGGCCGCGGTGGAGGCGGTCACCGACCACGACGTCATCGCCTTCCTCACCGCGTGGGCCGACAACACCACCCCGCGCGAGGCGGCGGCCTGGGTGCACTACGGGATGACCTCGTCCGACCTGCTGGATACCGCGCTCGCCCTCCAGCTCACCGAGGCCACCGACCTGCTGGTGGCCGGGGCCACCCGGCTGGTGGCCGCGCTGCGCGAGCACGGCCTGGCGCACCGCGGCACGCTCCGGGTCGGCCGGACGCACGGGATCCACGCCGAGCCCGACGTGTGGGGGCACCGGGTGGCCGACTTCGCGTTCGCCATGGCGCGCAGCCGGGACCGGCTGCGCCGGGCCCGGGACGCGGTCGCGGTCGGCAAGCTGTCCGGCCCGGTCGGCACGTACTCCAACATCGACCCGGCCATCGAGGCCACCGTGATGGCTGAACTCGGCTTGCGCCCGGCCGACGTGGCCACCCAGGTCGTGTTCCGCGACGGCATCGCGGAGTGGATCAGCGCGGTCGCGGTGGCGGCCGGCGTGTGCGAGGCCATCGCGCTGGAGGTCCGGCACGGCCAGCGCACCGAAGTCCGTGAGCTGGCCGAGCCGTTCCGGGCCGGCCAGAAGGGCTCGTCGGCCATGCCGCACAAGAAGAACCCGATCCGCTCCGAGCGGATCTGCGGGCTGGCCCGGGTTGTCCGCGGCTACGTGACGCCGGTCACCGAGGGCATGGCGCTGTGGCACGAGAGGGATATCTCACATTCCAGCGTGGAGCGGGTCACGCTGCCGGACGCGGCCATCACGCTCGACTACCTGCTGCACCTGACCACCGGGCTGATCGAGGGCCTGGTGGTGGATCCGGCCCGGATGCTGGCCAACCTGGAGTCCACCGGCGGCCTCATCTACACCTCCAGCATCCTGCTGGAACTGGTCAGCTCCGGCCTGTCCCGGGAAGACGCGTACGAGCTGGTCCAGGCGGCCGCGATGCGGACCTGGCAGGACGGCACCCCGCTGCTGCAGACGCTGCGCACCGAGGCGGCCGGCCGCGGCCTCACGCTGGACGACACGCGGCTGGCCAAGGTCTCCCGGCCGGAGCGGTACGTAGCCCGGCTGGGCGGCGTGTTCGGGCGGCTGGAGCGTCTCTCGTGACCGGTGTGCCCGCGCCCAACGGGGGCGGCGGGCCCAAGCCCCCCGGAGGCGCAAAATGAAGCTGCTGTACTCGGGGAAAGTGCGCGAGGTCTACGAGCTGGGCGGCGACGTGCTGCTGCTCGTCGCCTCGGACCGGATATCCGCCTATGACCATGTGCTGCCGACGCTGATACCAGACAAAGGCAAGATCCTGACCCAGCTGTCCCTGTGGTGGTTCGGGCAGCTCGCCGACGTGGTGCCGAACCACCTGGTGGACGCGGACATCCCGGCCGAGTTCGCCGGGCGGGCCATGGCCTGCCGGAAGCTGTCCATGGTCCCGGTGGAGTGCGTGGCCCGCGGCTACCTGGCCGGGTCGGGCTGGCGGGAGTACCGCGAAACGCAGTCGGTGTGCGGGGTCCCACTGCCCGCCGGGCTCACCGAGGGCGCGCGGCTCCCTGAGCCGATCTTCACCCCGGCGACCAAGGCGCCGCGCGGGCAGCATGACGAGAACATCCCGTTCTCCGAGGTGGCCGCGCAGGCCGGCGCGGACGTCGCGGCCGGCCTCAAGCGGATCACGCTGGACGTATACCAGCGTGGCGCGGCCGTGACCGGGCAGCACGGCATCCTGCTCGCCGACACCAAGATCGAGCTCGGCTTCGACCCGGCCGGCCGGCTGCTGCTGGCCGACGAGGTGCTCACCCCTGACTCATCCCGGCTGTGGCCAGCCAGCCAATGGCAGCCCGGTAAGTCACAAGTGTCATTCGACAAGCAGATCGTCCGGGACTGGCTAGACTCGCCCGAGTCCGGCTGGGCAGATCGTGGCCACCAGCCACCGCCAGCACTACCTGACCAAGTGGTCGAGCAGACCCGTGCGAGTTACATCGAGGCTTATGAGCGCATCACCGGACGGCAGTGGGTATGACTGCCGTGGAAGGCTGCTCGACCACCCCGGGGGGCTAGCTGGGCACAGCACTGCGGACCCGGCTGAGGCCGGAGAGCAAGGGGGCCGGTGGAATACTGGCCTGGGACATGCAGAAGGGTTGCCGCTGGCCCAGTGGCCTGCTGCCCGTTCAGCACTGGGCAGCGCACTGCCAGGACCGTCGGCAGGCCGTGACGTCGCGTTTCCGAGGGACAGGAGTTTCAGCCCCATGACCATTGGCCCCGAGACCTGCTACCGCGTGCGAGGCGGGATCCCGCTGCAGGGCACGGTCTTCGTCCAGGGCGCCAAGAACGCTGCGCTCAAGATGATCGCCGCGTCGCTGCTCACCGCGGAGGGCCGGACGGTCCTGCGAAATGTGCCGCCCATCGAGGACGTCCGGCGGGCGGTCGAGCTGGCCCAGGCGGTGGGCGCGGTGGTCAAGTTCCACGAATCCGAGCGGACGCTCGTGGTGGACGCCGCCAACCTGACCAGCCCGGTGCTGCCGGCCGAGATCGCCCGGCGGTTCCGCGCCTCGGTGCTGTTCGTGCCGGCCCTGCTGCACCGGCTCGGCGAAGCGGTCATCGAGGGCGTTGGCGGCTGCAACCTGGGCAGCCGCAACCTGGACTTCCACTACCGGGGTTTTGCCCGGCTCGGCGCCATCGTGGACGAGCAGGGCGACAAGATCTACATCAAGGCGGCCAAGCTGCAGGGCGCCCACCTGTACCTGGACACGCCCTCGCACACCGGTACCGAGAACCTGATCATGGCGGCCAGCCTCACGCCGGGCACCACGGTGATCGACAACTGCGCGCTCGAGCCCGAGGTGCTGGACGTCATCGCGTTCCTGACCAAGATGGGCGCGGACATCAGCGGCGGCGGCACCGGCTTCGTCACCGTGCGCGGGGTCAGCGAGCTCACCGCGACCGAGCACACCGTCATGCCGGACCGGATCGACGCCGCGGTGTTCGCCATGGCCGCCGCCATCACCGGCGGTGAGCTCAACCTGGTCGGCGCGCAGCTCGAGCACTTCGGCGTGGTGCGCTGGAAGCTGGAGCAGATGGGCGTGGAGTTCTCGGCCAAGGGCGCCGTGCTCCAGGTCCGCCGGGAGCGCACGCTGCGCCCGATCAACGTGATCACCAGCCCCTATCCCGGCTTCGCCACCGACCTGCAGTCGCCGATCATGACGCTGAGCTGCCTGGCCGACGGCACCAGCTACATCCGGGAGACCATCTTCGATGGCCGCTACACGCTGATCGGCGAGCTGAACAAGATGGGGGCCAAGGTCGAGGTGGACAGCGGCAACGTGGCCATCGTGCACGGCCCGTCCACCCTCAAGGGAACCAAGGTGGTCGCGCATGACCTGCGCAGCGGGATTGCCCTGATCCTGGCCGGCCTGGGCGCTGAGGGCGAGACCGTGGTCGCCCCCGGCTACCTGATCGACCGGGGTCACGCGTCGGTAGCGGAGCGGCTCACCACGCTGGGCGCGGACATCAGCGCCGAGACGAGCGGCTGAGCAGCGATAGCACTAACGGCCGGTTTCTGCCCGGCCAAATGTGACGAGGCGCGAAACTCGCAGCGGTTTCGGCTACCCGCAGCCCGCTGCCGGGTTACGACTATACGATCGTGCAATCGTCAGCGTAGGGGCTGGACTGTGACTTCCCACCACGAGCAGCATTCCGCGGCCCGCAGCACCTTAGTGCCTGCCGTCTCACGCCATGGCGGACGGCCGTGACTGGCCAGCGCCAGCCAGCGGGCGAGCTGACGATCGGCATTGTCGGTCCGCACGACCTAGTGGAACGCATCATGCTGTCGGGCACCGGCCAGCCCGGGCTGCCCGGCGGGCCTGGCCTGGCGGCCGCCCCGGCGCCGTCCGCGAACGGGTCGTCGGCATCGCCGCCCAGGCGGCTGGTGGCGGCCGCGTACCGCAGCGAGCAGGAAGCCGCGGACAAGGTGCTCCGGCTCGGCGCGGGCATCGACGCCTGCCTGTTCGCCAGCCAGGTGTCCTACGAGTACGCCCGGCGGGCGGGCACGCTGCGCGTCCCGGCCACGTACGTGCCGCTGGCCGGCAGCGCGCTGTATGCGGCGCTGCTGCGGGCCACCCGGGAACTGGGCCAGGACCTGACCCGGATCAGCGTGGACGTGCTCAGCCGGACGGACGTGGCGGAGGCCCTCGGCGAGCTGGGCGTGCCCGCGGACAACGTGCACGTCCGGGAGGACGCGGCCAACGCGGCCACGCTGGCCGCGTTCCATGAGCGGCTGTGGCGGCAGGAGGAGATCAGCGTCGCGTTCACCTGCCTGCCGTCGGTGGCCCAGCGGCTGTCCGCGGCCGGCGTGCCGGTCCGCATCCTGCGCCCGACCGGCAGCGCGATCCGGGCCGCGCTGCGCACCGCCACGCTGCTGGCCGGCCACCGGCGGCTCGAGGAGGCCCAGCTCGCGGTGGCCCTGGTCGAGGTGCCCACGCTGCGCGACACCACCCGCCGGTCCACGCCCCGGCACGCGCGCGAGGAACTGCGGCTCACCGTGCACCGGTTCATGGTCCAGGAGGCCCAGCGGATGCACGCCTCGGTCAGCCCGGTCAGTGACCACTGCTTCCTGGTCACCGCCACCCGCGGCTCGCTGGCCGCGGCCACCGACGGCTTCCGGGTGCCGCCGTTCAGCGAGCGGGCCCGCACCGAGCTGGGCATCGCCGTCGAGGTGGGCATCGGCATGGGCCGCACCGCCCAGGACGCGGAGGCGCACGCGCAGGCGGCACTGTCCCGCTCGCACGTGGCCGCGGGCACCCGCGGTTTCGCGCTGGACCGGGAGGGCGTCGCCCTGGTGCCCGCGCCGCGGCACCCGGCCGCGGCCGCGGCGGAGAACACCCGGCCGCGGGGCCTGGAGACGCTGGCCCGGCTGGCTGACAAGCTGGCCGGCAGCGACAGCGCGCTGGTGGTCGACGCGGAGACGGCCGGCCAGCTGCTCGGGGTGACCGCGCGGACGGCACGGCGGCTGCTGCACGGCCTGGTCGAGGAGGGCCTGGCCTGGCCGCTGCCGCCGAGCCGGGCCCCGCAGCCCGGCCGGCCGCGGCAGTTCTACCGCCTGGTCACCGAGAAGCTGGAACGCCGCCCAGCCGCCCGCTGACCGCCCCGGCCCACGGGTCCCACCGGTCCCATCAGTCCCAGCGGCCCCCTGGGGGCGCACCAGCACCGGCGCCGGGCCGCCGGGACCGGCCCGATCCCCACTGTTCACGGATCCGGTGCAGTAGATGGCCGTTTCGTCCCGGTTTTCGCGGGCCAACCGCGTGAACAGTGCCCCGCTGCCAGCCGGCGCTCGGCGCGGAGCACCGACCGGGGCCGTCCCCCGGACTAATCAGCACCGGCGGGGATAGGCCTGGGCTACGGCCAGGAACGCGTCGTTGGCGTCGTGGTCGCCGATCGAGATCCGGGCTCCCTCAGCGCCGAACGGCCGGATGGCCACCCCGGCCCGGGCGCAGGCCGCGGCGAAGTCCTGGGTGTCCTGGCCCAGCCGGAGCCAGACGAAGTTGGCCTCGGTCGGCGGTACGGTCCAGCCCTGGGCGGCCAGCTCACCGCTGACCCGGGACCGTTCCTTGACCACCAGATCGACCCGTTCCAGCAGTTCCGTCTCGGCCGCCAGCGAGGCCACGGCCGCGGCCTGGGCCACGGCGTTCACGGTGAACGGCAGCATGGTCTTGCGCACCGCCCCGGCCACCGGCGGGTGCGCGACCAGGAAGCCGACCCGCAGCCCGGCCAGACCGTAGGCCTTGGAGAACGTGCGCAGCACGGCGACGTTGGCCTGCTCCCGGTACAGCCGCATGCCGTCGGGCACGTCCGGGTCCCGGACGTACTCCGCGTACGCCTCGTCCAGCACCACCAGGCAGTCCGGCGGCACCCGGCGCAGGAACGCGGCCAGCTCGTCGGCGTGCACCACCGTGCCGGTCGGGTTGTTCGGGTTGCACACGAAGATGACCCGGGTCCGGCTGGTGATGGCGCCGGCCATCGCGGCCAGGTCGTGCGTCTCGGCCCGCAGCGGCACGGTGACCGGCTCCGCCGCGGCCAGCGCGACCAGGGTGGGGTAGGCCTCGAACGACCGCCACGCGTAGAGCACTTCGGCCCCGGGATCGCCGGCCGCCTCGAGCAGTTGCTGGGCCACCCCGACTGAGCCGCAGCCGACCGCGATGTGCTCCGGCGGCACGCCGAACCGGTCCGCGATGGCCCCGGTCAGCGCGACCGCGCCGTTGTCCGGGTAGCGGTGCACGGTACCGGCCGCATCGGCGATCACCTCGAGCACCGACGGCAGCGGGCCGAACGGCGATTCGTTCGACGACAGTTTGTGCGACTGTCCGTCGGGGCCGGTGACCTGGCGGCCCGGCTGGTAAGGGGCGAACTGGTCGAGCACCGCGCGGAACCGGGGCGATGGCTGGCCCGCCTGGGCCGCGTCCTCAGTGCTCACCGGTATCCTCCCTCGCTGCTCCCCGGGCACATCCTAGTCAGCCGGCAGTACGGCCAGCGCGGCCTCGAAGACCTGGTGCATGTCCCGGCCGTATAGGACGAACCGGGCCTCCCGCACGGCGGTGTCCGCGCCGTGCACGGTGCCCAGCGCGATCCGTGCCGCGTCGTCCGCAGGCCAGCCGTAGATGCCCGCGGAGACGGCCGGGAACGCGACCACCCGGGCGCCCAGCTCATCGGCCACCCGGAGCGCCTCGGTGTAGCAGGACGCGAGCAGCGCGCTGCGATCCTCGCCCCGGGAGTAGACCGGGCCCACGGTGTGGATGACCCAGCGGGCCGGCAGCTCACCAGCCGTGGTGGCCACCGCGTGGCCGGTGGGCAGCCCGTCCGGGAACCGGCCGGCCCGCAGCGAGCGGCATTCGGCCAGGATCGCGGGCCCGCCGCCGCGGTGGATGGCGCCGTCCACGCCACCGCCGCCGAGCAGCGACGAGTTCGCCGCGTTCACAATGGCGTCGGCGGGCTGCCGGGTGATGTCACCCTCGTGCAACGTGATCCGCATAGTGGTGTGACTTTCAGCTAGCCGGCACTTCTCCGGTGCGTCCGGCCCGGCCCGGTCAGCCGAGTGAGACCTCCACCGCGGCGTCCGGCTTCGGGTAGTACGCCGCCACGTCGTGGGCACCGTACCTGGCCCGGAACCGGTCCAGGATCCCGGCGATCCTGGCCGGCTCGGTGACCGGTACGGCCCGCGCGGTGAGCTGGGCTCCCCCGGCCGACAGCCGGATCCGCGGGGTCTGGAGTACGTTCTTGTACCAGGCGGAATCCGCGCCGTTGACCGGCACCAGATCCAGCCGGTCGCCGTCCCGGGCGAACCACACCGGGAACGAGAACTCCCGCCCGGACTTGCGGCCGGTCACCGTCAGCTCGACCTCGCGAGTGTCGTCCAGGGCCCAAGTGAACTGTTCGTTGGCCATTGCCTCTCCGCCCGTCTCGGCTGGCTTCCATCGTCTCAGCAGGTCCGCCCCGCCCCGTCGCGGCCCCGGCCGCTGTTGCTGCGGTGGCAGGCATTGACCGGCTGGCTGCTGTGAGTTCTGATCAGTATGGGTCAGCTGAGTGCAGCCGCAGTGGGCAGGCCCGCGAGGGGACGGCGGATGACCTCTCATCCAGTCACCAGGAGGGCGGCGCTGACCACCCTGGGCGGGGCCGCGGCCGGGGCGGCCCTGGCCGGCCTGGTCCCGGGCCGGCTGGGTGCCGCCTGCGGCGGCTGGACGAGCGGGTACGTGCCGGACGGCACGGCCGGGCTGGCCGCGGCGTTCCCGCTGTCCGCGGTCCGGCTGCTGGACAGCCCGATGCGGGCCAACCAGGCGCGGAACACGAACTACCTCATGTTCCTGGACCCGGACCGGATGCTGCACACGTTCCGGCACAACTACGGCCTGCCGCCGGCGGCCCGGCCGTGCGGGGGCTGGGAGCGGCCTGCCTCCGAGGTGCGCGGGCACTGCACCGGGCACCTGATGTCCGGGCTGGCCATCACGCACGCCAACACCGGCAGCCAGGCCGCCGCCGACCGCGGCCATTACCTGGTCGACCAGCTCACCCGGTGCCAGGCCCGGGCCCGGCGGGCCGGATTCCACGATGGTTACCTGTCGGCTTTCCCGGAGAGCTTCTTCGACCGGCTGGAGGCCGGGCGGCCGGTGTGGTCGCCGTACTACATGATCCACAAGATCATGGCCGGGCTGATCGACCAGCACGAACTGACCGGGAACGCCCAGGCGCTGGAGACGGCGGCCCGGCTGGGCGACTGGGTGGGCTGGCGGACCGGGCGGCTGTCGCCGGCGCACATGCAGCGGATCCTGGCCGTGGAGCACGGCGGCATCGCCGAGTCGCTGGCCAACCTGTACCGGCTCACCTGGGACGAGTCCTACCTGCGCACCGCGCAGCGGTTCTACGACGCACGGGTCTTCGACCCGCTGGCCCGCGGCCAGGATGACCTGCCGGGCCGGCACGCGAACACCAACATCCCCAAGATGATCGCGTGCATCCGGATCTGGGAGGAGACCGGCGATCCGCGGTACCACGGCATCGCGGACAACTTCTGGCGGATCGTCACCGGGCATCACAGTTATGTGATCGGCGGCACCAGCAACTGGGAACACTGGCATGCGCCCGACGTGATCGCCGGCCAGCTCAGCAACCGGACCTGTGAGAACTGCTGCAGCTACAACATGCTCAAGCTGACCAGGCTGCTGCACTTCCACCAGCCACACCGGACCGACCTGCTGGACTACTACGAGCGCACCCTGTTCAACCAGATGCTCGGTGAGCAGGACCCGCGCTCGGAGCACGGATTCAACATCTACTACACCGGGCTGTCCCCGGCCGCGTTCAAGCGGCAGCCGCCGTTCATGGGCCGCAACCCCGATGTCTACTCGACGGATTACCACAATTTCTCCTGCGACGACGGCACCGGGATGGAGACGCAGGCGAAATTCGCGGACACCATTTACGCGCGTGACCAGCGCGCGCTGTTCGTCAACCTGTTCGTCCCGTCCGAGGTGAGCTGGACCGGGAACCGGATGCGGATCCGGCAGGAGACCAGGTTCCCCGACGAGCCAGGCACCCGGCTCACCGTGCTGGCCGGCCGGTCCCGGCTGGCGGTCCGGGTGCGGATCCCGGGCTGGGCCGCCGCCCCGGCGCGGGCCTGGCTGAACGGCCGGGAGGTGCCCGGGCGGGCCGCGCCCGGCAGCTGGGTGACGCTGGACCGGGCCTGGGCCCCCGGCGACACGGTGCGGGTCAGCCTGCCGATGACCCTGGCCACCAGCCCGGCCCCGGACCGGCCCGCCGTGCAGGCGGTGACGTACGGCCCGGTAGTGCTCAGCGGCGGCTACGGCGTGGAGGGCGCCCTGCCGATGCCACGGCTGGACACCGGGTCGGTGACGATGACTTCCCAGCGGCCGCTGGGCTTCCAGGCGGTGGCGGACGGCCGGCCGGTCCGGCTCATCCCCATCGCCCGTATGCATCACCAGCACTACAACACCTACTGGATGACCTGACCTGCGGCGCGCCGCGCTGGGCCGGAGTGGGTCTGCCCGGCCGCGAAGCCAGTCGGTAGAGTGACGCCGTGAACCGACTGGGCGAACTTGAACGGGCCATCATGGACGTTCTATGGGAAAGCGAGACTCAGCTCACCGTGCGCCAGGTTGGCAGTAGGCTTACCGACCGGGACCTGGCTCACACCACCGTGATGACCGTCCTTGACCGACTGGCCAAGAAGGGTTTCGCCCGGCGCGAGCGAGATGGACGTGCCTGGCTGTACCGGGCCGCCGCGAGCAGGGAAGCATACGTCACCGAACTCATGCTTCACGCGCTCGACCAGACCGGCGACCGGTCGGCCGCGCTGGCCAGCTTCGCGCGGCGCGTATCGGACACCGAGGCACTGGTGCTGCGGCGAGCCCTGGAGACAGGCGGAGACCCCGCCGGGAGTTGAACGTCCGTGCTGCCACCTGTCCTGGTCCTGGCGTCCGTCGCCATCGGGCTGGTACCGGCCGCGGCCGTGCTGGCCGCGGCCCGGTGGCCGTACCGGTCGCCGGCCGCAGCCATCGTGCTGTGGCAGGCCATGGGCCTCGGCTGGGGACTGGCCGCGATCGGCACGCTGGCCGCGCTGGGCACGGACCGCCAGGGGTCAGGTGTGGCGGGGGACGCGCTCGCAGTGCTGGCCCGCGCGCTGCACGATCTCGTTGGTGAGGCCGCCCCGCCCGGCCTGCTGGCTGCGCTCCGGCTGCTCTGCCTGGCCGCGTCGGCGGCACTGCTGGCCCTGCTGTGCTGGGTCCAGCTGGCCGCGTCCGGCGCGGTGATCAGGGACCGGCGGCGGCACCGGGCGCTGCTCAGCCTGCTGGCGCACGGGGACCCCAAAGTGCCCGGGGCGCTGGTCGTGGATCACCCCGCGGCGGCAGCCTACTGCGTACCCGGGCTGCGCTCCCGGATCGTGATCAGCGCGGGTGCCCTCGACCTGCTGGACCAGGCGGAACTGGCCGCCGTGCTGGCCCATGAGCGGGCGCACGCCCGGGAGCGGCACGACCTGGTGCTGCTGCCGTTCACCGCGCTGTGCCGGGCTTTCCCCTGGTCAGGACTGGCGCAGCGGGCTTACGCGGCCGTCGCCCTGCTGATTGAGATGCTGGCCGACGATTACGCGCTGCGGCACCAGCCAGCCCGGGAGCTGGTCACCGCGCTGATCCGGGTCGGGGCGGCCGTCCCGGCGGGCGCCCCGGCCGGCGCACTGGCCGTGGCCGGCGGCCGGGTCCCGCAGAGCGGGGTGTGCGCCCGGGTGGACCGCCTGCTGGCCCCCGCGCCGGGACTGTCCCTGCCAGCCCTGGCCCTGGTCAGCGGCGTGGCCGCGGCCGTGGTCGTCGTCCCGGCCGCGCTCCTGCTGTTCCCGGTCTAGCGCGGCCGCGCCGCCCGGACCGGCGGGGCCGGCTGGTGCGCACCCGGCCCGATGGGAGGATAGGTCCTTGGCGGGCCCGGCGGGGCCTTGGATGGAGGCGCGTTGACTGTCGCAGACGGCCGGAAACAGGACCTGAGCTGGCTCATCACCGACTTCGCCGACCGGGTCCCGGACGTGGCGCACGCGCTCGTGGTGTCCTCCGACGGGGTGCCGGTGGCGGTATCCGGCCAGATCGGGCCGGCCCCGGCGGTGCAGCTGTCCGCGATCGCGTCGGGCCTGGTCAGCCTCGGTATCGCGGTCGCTAACGTCGTCCAGTACGGCCCGGTGACGCAGACCGTGGTGGCTATGGGCCAGGGCACGCTGGTCATCATGTCGATCGGCGGCGGGTCGAGCCTGGCCATCATGGCCACCGCCGAAGCCGACCTCGACCTGATCGCCTACGAGATGACCATGCTGGCCGAGGCGGCCGGCGCCGCGCTCACCCCGCGCACCCGCTGACCGAGCACAGCCCGCCGCGATCAGCCGGGCGGCTGCCCGGTGACCTGGATCCGCACCCGGCGGAAGCCCTTGCCCTTGTTCTCGACCTTGACCACCTCGATCCCGCCGACCTGGCGGGTCGAGGCGACGTGCGTGCCGCCGTCGGCCTGCTGGTCGAGGCCGACGATGTCGATGATCCGCACGTCCCTGACGTCGGGCGGGACCAGGTTGGTGGCGGTGCGGATGATGTCCGGGATGGCGAACGCCTCGTCGCGGGGCAGCACCCGGACGTCGATCCGGCGGTCCGCGGTCAGTTCGGCGTTGCACGCCGCCTGCACCGTGTCGCGGAAGCCGGGCGGGACCTCGGTCAGGTTGAAATCCATCCGCGCCGTCAGCGGTTCCATGTTCCCGCCGGTGACCAGCGCGCCGAAGTCACGGAACACCACGCCGCCCAGCACGTGCAGGGCCGAGTGGGTGCGCATCAGCGCGGCCCGCCGGCCGTCCTCCAGCGCACCGCGGACCGCCGTGCCCAGCGGTGGCACCGGATCGCCGTCGGCCGGGATCAGATACAGATCGTCACCCTTGCGGGCCCCCACGATGCGGGTCTGCACACCACCCCACAGGAGCACCCCATGGTCGGGCGGCTGGCCACCGCCCCCCGGGTAGAACGCCGAGCGGTCCAGCACGATCCCATCGGGCCCGGCGGCCAGCACGGCCGCGTCCCACTCCCGGAGAGTCTGATCGGACAACTCCAGCCGGTGCGTGCGCCAGTGCGGTTCGCTCATGGGACAGTCAGCCTACCGGGCCCAGTCGCGGGCATGGGCGTTGAGCAAATGGCGGGGCGCTGGGAGCGGCACCGCCGCTAAGGCCGGAACCGGCCATCACCAGGGGCCGTACGGTCCTGAGCTGCTGCTGTTGCCGCGGAACTCGCGGACCTTGGGCCGGACGTCGGTGAGGTAGATGGCCGCGGCCACGAACGCCGCGATGGGCAGGATGCCGATGGCACCGAACCCGCCGGACAGCACGCCGAGGTACAGCCCGATCACCACCGCGACACCCAGGATGATCAGCCAGAGCGGCTTGGTCTGCTTGCCCGCGGCCGGGAACGCACCGGACGGGCGGCGCAGTGCATCAGCGAACGCCCACACCTCAGTGACCAGGGCGGCGATCGCGAGTACCTCGAGGAACCAGTAGAGCGGGCTCATGGCTCCCATGTTCAGCAACACGATGCCAGGCTATCCGGTCCGGGCGGGAACCGGAACCAAACTCGGGTCCCGCCCGGGCCAGCTGCCGATGACCAGCGTCAACTCTGCGCGCCGGTGTCGCTCTTGCCGTCCAGCGCGGTCCGGTGGTGCAGTACCTGCTCGCCGTAGACGGCCAGCTTGTCATACTCCCGGACCGCCTTGGTCCGGGCCGTGGCCACGTAGCCGGAGGCCATGCCGGGCACCTCGGTACGCCAGCGGGCGATCTTGGCCGGCAGGTCGCGGAGCGCGGCCGAGGCCAGTGCGCCCGCGCCGGCCGCGGCGTGCACCGGCTTGCTGCTGGCCAGCTTGCGGACTTCGGTCTTCACGGTATCGGTACGGTTCATGATGGTTTGCTACCTCTCCTGGCCCGCCGTGGGCGGCAGGCCGGCTGACTCGGGCGCGGGCGCCCTGTCCCGGAACGCCTCGGCCGCGCGCAATGGCCCGGCGGCCGCGAGTGGGTCATCTTCCTCTTCTTCCGCGAGCCCGCGGGCCTGCCCCACGCCGCCGACGGCGGGCCGCCCGCCGCCTGGCGCAGCCAGCCCGTCCGGGGCCTCAGCCTGCGCCTGCGCGATGGTCTCCTTGCGGAAGGAGTCGTAGATCTCCAGCAGGACCTGCTTCTGCCGCTCGGTTAGCACCGGCTCAGCCAGCACGGCGGCCCGGACGCCACTATCCGGTTCCCGGTCCTCCAGGATGCCGGCCTGCACGTACAGCGCTTCGGCGGAAATCCGCAGCCCCTTGGCGATCTGCTGCAGGATCTCGGCGCTCGGCCGGCGCAGGCCACGCTCGATCTGGCTCAGGTACGGGTTGGAGACGCCAGCCTGCTCGGCCAGCTGGCGCAGCGAGATCCTGGCCTGCTCCCGCTGCTCCCTGATGTATTCACCGATGGAACTGACTCGCATAGGACTCACAGATCCAGTGAATCAAATCATGCTTGCATTTGCAAACGTGCAGCAAGCACCCCCGCGGCGGCCCGGTCCAGCCGGGCCCGCCCGCCGCCTAACGCCCCGCAGCCGTGCTGCCGCCCCCGCGGTGCGCGGCCGCCGGCGTTGGGAGCGTGGCGCGGACCACGCCGACCTCCTGCTCCCCGCCCAGCACCGGGACGTGCGCGGCCTGGTCCAGCGCCGCCGCCATGCCGGGGCCGCCGGCCACGCCGAGCCAGTGCAGCAGCGCCACGGTGACCGGGGGGCGCGCCCGGGACGCACCGTCGTCGAGCTTGAACGCGGCCGCCCGGCCATCGGCCAGCGCGAGCCCCTCGACGCCCTCCGCGCCCGACTTGACCAGCAGGCCGGGCACCGCGGCCATCAGCGCCCGCTCCGGCCGGCGGCTGCCCGACGTCCAGCCGGGGTGGGCCCGCATCGCGTCGGCCACCCGCCGTGCGGCGGTGCCGGCCGGCGCGGTGACCAGGACCTGCAGCGCCCGGGCCACGCCGGTGAGGGACAGTGCGAACAGCGGGGCGCCGCAGCCGTCCACGCCCACGGCCTGGATGGGCTCGCCGGACAGTTCCTCCAGCGTGCGCCGGATCGCGGCCTGCACCGGGTGGGCCGGGTCGAGGTAGCTGTCTACCGGCCAGCCGGCGGCCACACAGCAGGCCAGCATGGCCGCGTGCTTACCGGAGCAGTTCATGTGCACCCGGTCCGGGCCGCCGCCCCGGCGCAGCACCTCGCGCTGGACCTGCTCGTCCATGGGCAGCGCGGGCGGGCAGCGCAGCGCGCGCTCGGTCAGCCCGGCCCGGGCCAGGATCTCCCGCACCCCGGCCACGTGGAAGTCCTCCCCCGAGTGGCTGGCCGCGGCCAGGGCGAGCAGCTTGCCGTCCAGGTCCAGGCCGGCCCGCAGCAGCGCCGCCGCCTGCAGCGGCTTGTTGGCCGAGCGCGGGAATATCGGCTGGGTCACCTGCCCGGCCCTCAGCAGCGGCACCCCGTCGGCGCCGAGGACCAGCAGCGAGCCCCGGTGCCGCGACTCGGCGAAACCGGACCGGATCACTTCGGCCAGCACCGGCGGCGCGGGGTCCCCGAGCCCGGGCCCGCCGGGCCCGGGCGCGATCAGTTCAGCGACGGCTGCTCACCCCCAGGAACTCGCGCGCCTCATCCGGCGGCATCGGCGGCCGCTGGGCCAGCCCGGCTACCGCCGCGGCCCGCTCGACCAGCTCGGCGTTGCTGGCCACCGGGCGGCCGCGGGCGAACGACGTGGTGTCCTCCATGCCGACCCGCAGGTGCCCGCCCGCGCCCAGCGCGCCAAGCAGCACGGGCAGCGTGGCCCGGCCGATCCCGGTCGCGGACCAGGTGGCCCCGGCGGGCAGCGCGGCCACCGCAGCGGCCAGCGCGGCCACCGTTCCCGGCATCCCGCCCGGCACGCCCATGACCAGATCGCAGTGCACATGGCCGCCGTGCGGCGGCCCCTGCTCGTCGAGCAGCCGGTGCAGGGTGGCCACCTGCCCCAGGTCGAACAGCTCGAACTCGGGGACCACCCCGCGGTCCTTGGTGCGCGCGTAGAGCTCGCGGATGAACGGCCACGGGTTCGCGAACACCTCGTCGCCGAAGTTGACCGTGCCGCAGGTCAGTGAGCACGCGTCCGGTTCCGCGTCGAGCACGGCCAGCCGGTCCGCGAAGCTGTCGGTGACCGCTCCGCCGGTGGACAGCTGCACGATCAGGTCGGTGCTGTCCCGCAGCGCGCGCACCGTGTCCCTGAGCCGGCCCAGGTCGAGGGTGGGCCTGGCCTGGCCGTCCCGGATGTGCACGTGGATCACGGCCGCCCCGGCGGCCCGGCATTCAGCGCCGGTGGCGACCAGCTCGTCCAGGGTGACCGGCAGCGCGGGGACCTTGGCCTTCTCCGCCTCCGCGCCGGTCGGGGCCACAGTGATCAGCGTGTTGGGTGTCATGACGGGCAGCATGCATCCTGGCTCAGGGTTACGTCCAGTCCAGCATCGGGGAGGGCGGACGCCCCGCAGGGGCGCGCCCCCCGAGCCGGTGCTCCCGGGGGTTGCCCCCCGGGCTGACAGCGTTAGCGAGACAGCGGCGATACCTGTTCCGGGCCACCCGGCCCGGCGCCCGGCGCCGGGCGGGCCAGATGGCCCCGGGTGAACTCCAGCGCCTCGGCCAGGTCGGCTTCCCGGGCGTCCTGGGTTGGCGCGCGGAACGTCTTGACCTCCAGCACGACCACGCCCGGGTAACCAGTGGCGGCCAGCCGGCGCAGCAGCGGCGCGCACGGCTGGGTACCCCGTCCCGGCACCAGGTGCTCGTCACGGTAGGCCAGCCCGGTGCCGTCGGCCATGTGCACGTGGGCCAGCCGGCCGCCCAGCTCGTCCGCCATGGCCAGCGCGTCGGAGCCGGACACGGCGGTGTGCGAGAGGTCCAGCGTGACGTGCGGGTAGTCCATGTGCACCGGGTTCCAGGTCGGCGCGTACGGCGCCACCTCGGCTCCCCGGGCCCGGAGCGGGAACATGTTTTCCACCGCGAACACCACGTCGGTCTCGTTCTGCATCCGGGCCAGGCCGGTGCCGAAATCCCGGGCGTAGTCGCGCTGCCAGCGGAACGGCGGGTGCACCACGACGACCTGCGCGCCGAGCTGCTCGGCTACCTCCTTGGCCCGGACCAGCTTGCCCCACGGGTCACGGCCCCAGACCCGCTGGGTGATCAGCAGGCAGGGCGCGTGCACGGCCAGCACCGGCATGTGGTGATAGTCAGACAGCCGCCGCAGCACGTCCACGTCCTGGCTTACGGCGTCCGGCGTGACCATCACCTCGACCCCGTCGTAACCCAGGCGGCCCGCTACCTGGAACGCGTCCGGTGTCCGGTCTGGGTAGACCGACGCGGTAGATAGTGCCACCAGAGGTCGCGGAGCGCTGTCCGCTTCGCTCACCGTGACTCCTTCCGCACGCTGTCCTGCACCCCGCTGGCTCGCTACCACTGAGCTGCCGTGGCCAGCTTATGCGCCGCGCCGCGCGCTGGCGTTCACCCACGCGGCGGGCCGGGTATTGGCCCGCTGGATGTCGTACCGGGCCGGTACGGTCCTGCCCATGGCGAAGTCTTCGGCGGCCCAGGCGTTCCAGTGCACCGAGTGCGGATGGCGGGCCGCCAAGTGGGCCGGGCGCTGCGGTGAGTGCCAGGCATGGGGCACGGTCCAGGCGGTGACCGCGCCCCGGCTGCTCCGGCCCGGGACCGGGGCGGCCGGCCCGTTCGGCCCGGCAGCACAGCTTAGCGCGGCGGTGGCACCGGCCAGTCCCGCCGTTTCCATCGCGGCCGTGGACGCCAGCGCGGCCAGTGCGCGGTCCACCGGTCTCGGCGAGCTGGACCGGGTGCTGGGCGGCGGGCTGGTGCCGGGGGCGGTCGTCCTGCTGGCCGGTGAGCCGGGGGTGGGCAAGTCAACCCTGCTGCTGGAGGCGGGCACGTTCGCCGCCCGGTCCGGCCCGGTGCTGTACGTCACCGGGGAGGAATCCGCGGCCCAGGTCCGGCTGCGCGCCGACCGGATCGGCGCCGTAGCCGCGAACCTGTTCCTGGCCGCGGAGACCGATCTGGCCGCGCTGCTCGGGCACGTGGCCGCGGTGCGGCCGCAGTTGCTGATCGTCGACTCAGTGCAGACCATCGTGGCGGACGGCGTCGAGGGCGCGCCCGGCGGGGTGTCGCAGATCCGCGCGGTCACCGCGGCCCTGATGGCCGTGGCCAAGCAGCACGCGCTGACCACCGTGCTGGTCGGCCACGTGACCAAGGACGGCTCGATCGCCGGGCCGCGGGCCCTGGAGCACCTGGTCGACGTCGTGCTGCACTTCGAGGGCGACCGGCATGCCCAGTTCCGGATGGTCCGCGCGGTGAAGAACAGGTACGGGCCGACGGACGAGATCGGCTGTTTCGACCTCGGCGAGCGCGGCATCACCGGGCTGTCCGACCCGAGTGGCCTGTTCCTGTCCCAACGGCACGACGCGGTGCCCGGTACCTGCGTGACGGTCACCCTGGAGGGGCGCCGCCCGCTGATCGCCGAGGTGCAGACCCTGGTGGCACCGTCCCCGGCCGAGCTGCCCCGCCGGGTCACGTCCGGGCTGGACCCGTCGCGGGTGGGCATGATCCTGGCCGTGCTCACCCAGCGGGCCGAGCTGAAGCTGGGCAAGCAGGATGTGTACGCCGCCACGGTCGGCGGGGTCCGGCTCACCGAGCCGTCGGTAGACCTGGCCGTGGCCCTGGCCTTCGCCAGCGGGCTGATCAACCTCAGCGTGCCCGGGTCGGTCATCGCAGTCGGCGAGGTGGGGCTGGCCGGCGAGGTTCGCCAGGTCAGCGGGGTGGCCCGGCGGCTGGCCGAAGCGGAGCGGCTGGGGTTCCGGCTGGCCCTGGTGCCAGCCGGCCAGGCGGATCTGCCCGGTGCCGGCCCGGCAGGCGGGCGGCCCGGCGAGCCGGAGCAGATCGAGGTCCGCGAGGTGACCGACATCCGGGACGCGATGACCGCCGCGTTCAGCGGCTGAGCCGGGCTCCCGGCCAGCCGCGGCCGGGGTAAAGCACCAGTCAAGGCCGGAGGCCGCCGATAGACTGACGCGCAGCTTGCCACCTTCCCCCGGGGGGCCCGTGCCGCCAGACCCAGCCCACCACGTGCACCGGGGCCGGGACGAGCGCCGCCGGGCGGCGCTGGCCGCCCTGGCCCCGGGGACCGCGCTGCGCGACGGCCTGGAGCGGATCCTGCGCGGTAATACCGGCGCGCTGATCGTGCTGGGCGACGGGCCCGCCGTCGGCGAGCTGTGCACCGGGGGATTCGAGCTGCGGGTGGCGTTCTCCGCGACCCGGCTGCGTGAGCTGGCCAAGATGGACGGCGCGATCGTCCTGGACGGCGGCGCGGACTACATCGTCCGCGCGGCGGTCCACCTGGTCCCCGACCCCGCGCTGCCCACCGGCGAGTCCGGCACCCGGCACCGCACCGCGGAACGCGTCGCCCGGCAGACCGGCTGCCCGGTCGTCTCGGTCAGCAAGTCGATGCGGATCATCGGGCTGTACCTGGACGGGGCCCGGTACGTGCTGGAGGGATCGGCCGCGATCCTGTCCAAGGCCAACCAGGCGCTGGCCACGCTGGAACGCTACAAGCTGCGGCTGGACGAGGTCTCCCGGGTGCTGACCGCACACGAGATCGAGGACGTGGCCACGGTCCGCGATGTGACCGCGGTAGCCCAGCGGCTGGAGATGGTCCGCCGGATCGCCGGTGAGATCGAGGGCTACCAGGTCGAGCTGGGCACCGACGGGCGGCTGCTGGCCCTCCAGTTCGACGAGCTGATCGCGGGCAGTGACTTCGAGCGGCGGCTGGTCGTGCAGGACTACCTGCCCGACGGGCGGCCGCCCCCGCGGACTGGCACCGGCCCGGGTGACCGGGTGGGCGCGGTGCTGGGCCAGCTCGAGGAACTGTCGCCGGAACAGCTGCTGGACACGGGGCAGGTGGCCACGGTGCTCGGGCTGGGCGGCGCGGGCAGGCTGGACGAGCCGCTGCAGCCGCGCGGCTACCGCCTGCTGGCCCGGATCCCGCGGCTGCCGGAACCGGTCGCCGAGCGGCTGGTCGGGCACTTCGGCAGGCTGCACAAGCTGCTGGCGGCCAGCGTCACCGAACTGCAAGACGTGGCTGGGGTGACCGAGCCGCAGGCGCGCCAGGCCCGGGAGGGCTTGTCCCGGCTGGCCGAGGTGACGCTGCTGGAGCGGTACTCCTGACCGCCGGTCAGGGCACCGCGATGCCCGGCCCGGCCAGCACGAAGATCAGCGACTGGCTGGTCAGCCCGCCGCTGCGCGCGGTCGCGGTGTAGGTGCCCGGGCTGGCTGGCTTGGCCGGCTGCTGGCAGCCCGGCGCGGAGGTCTTCCGGTCCCAGCTGATCCGCAGCACCTGCGGCACGCCGCGGGCCAGCTTGGTCATCCGCTGGCCCGATGACTGCACACAGTCGGCGGAGTCCCAGACCCGGCGCTCGCCGCCCGCCTTGATGACCAGCTGGACGTGCTTGTCGCCCAGGTCGAACGAGCAGGGGTGGGGCGCGGTGGAGACCACGTCGACCTGGAACCGGGGGGCCTGCCCGGCCTCGTAGCGGTACCTGGGAGTGAACAGGCTGAGCACGACCACGCCCGGCGGGCAGGTGCCGGAGCTGCCTGCCACCGGGGCGGTTCGGCCGGCCCCGGCCTGCCCGTGCTGCTTGCCGCCGTGCCCGGAGCCGTGCTTGGCCCCGGCGTGCGCGCTGTGGGTAGGGGTGGGGGTGGGGGTGGCCGTAGCGGTCGGCGTGGGTGTCCCGGCCGGTGTGGTGGGTGCGGCGGCCGGCGTGGTCGGCGTGCCGTGCTGGCTGTGCTGCCCGGTGTGCGTGGTATCCGCCGCCTGCTTCGCGGCCCCGCCCCCGTCCAGGGCCCCGTTGAGCGTCCAGGCTACGAGCGCGAGCACCCCGATCGCCGCGGCCAGGGCGATGACCCGGCGGCGCCAGTAGATGTCGGTCCGACGTGGACTCGGTGAACTGCCGGGCATGCGAGCAGTATGCGCTGGACGGCCGGGTCAGGCTCGCCGACCCGCCGGCAAGATCGCACATTATTCCAGAAGATCGCGATTCCGGATGCGCTTTGCCGGTACCGGGAGCCGCGCCGGGCGGGTGGCGCTCCCGTGCGAGGATCGGGGGAACATGCCAACTCCGGACACCGCCGCCATCCTGGACTGGTACGCCGGCCATCAGCGGGACCTGCCCTGGCGCCGCGCGGGCGCGACTCCCTGGGCCATCCTGGTCAGCGAGGTCATGCTGCAGCAGACGCCGGTCACCCGGGTGCGGCCGGCGTATGCGGCCTGGCTGGCCCGCTGGCCGACCCCGGCCGCGCTGGCCGCGGCGGCCCCGGGTGACGCGGTCCGGCAGTGGGGACGGCTGGGCTACCCACGCCGGGCGCTCCGGCTGCATGAGACCGCACAGGCGCTGGTTGAGCGGCATGCCGGCCAGGTGCCCGCGTCGCTGGACGCGCTGCGGGCGCTGCCCGGTATCGGCGCCTACACCGCGGCGGCCGTGGCCAGTTTCGCGTTCGGCCAGCGGCACGCGGTCCTCGACACCAACGTCCGCCGGGTGCTGGGCCGGGTGGTCAGCGGCCGGCCGCTGCCACCGCCCGGCGCGTCGGCCGCGGAACGCCGGCTGGCCGAGGCCCTGCTGCCGGAGCAGCCTGCGGTGGCCGCACGGTGGTCGGTGGCGGTGATGGAGCTCGGCGCGCTGGTCTGCACGGCCGCCCGGCCTGGCTGTGCCCGGTGCCCGGTGGCGGGTGACTGCGCCTGGCGGCTGGCCGGCCATCCGGTGGGCGGCGCCGCACGGCGCAGCCAGGGGTACGAGGGCACCGACCGGCAGTGCCGGGGCCGGCTGCTGGCCGTGCTCAGGTCGGCCAGCGAGCCGGTGCCCGCCGCCCAGCTGGACGCCGCCTGGCCGGAGCCCCGGCAGCGCCGCCGGGCCCTGGACAGCCTGGTGGCCGACGGGCTGGCCGACCCGCTTCCGGGCGGGCGCTTCGCCCTGCCCGGAACCCACCGGGCAGCCGGCCCCCAGCCCGCGCGCGGGAAACAGTGAGCGGCGGGCCCCGCTGGGGGCCCGCCGCCCGTGTGCTGTGTGCCTGGTCCTCAGTCCTGCTGCTGCGCGGATGCGCCGCGCTCAGCCGCAGCACCCGCAGCCCCGCTCCCGATCTCCGCCGGGGGCGCATCCGGGACCGCATCCGGCTTGGGCACGCCCTTGAACGTGAACTGGGCTTCCTCGCCGGTGCCCTTCACGTCCACGATCACGATCTGGCCCGCCTTCAGCTCCCCGAACAGGATCTTCTCGGACAGGGCGTCCTCGATCGATCGCTGGATGGTGCGCCGCAGCGGCCGCGCGCCGAGCACCGGATCGTAGCCGCGCTCCGCCAGCAGCGCCTTGGCCGCCGGCCGCAGTTCCAGGCCCATGTCCCGGTCCCGGAGCCGCTCGTCCACCTTGGCGATCATCAGATCCACGATCTCGACGATCTCGGCTTCGGTCAGCTGGTGGAAGACGATGGTGTCGTCCACCCGGTTGAGGAACTCCGGCCGGAAGTGGTGCTTCAGCTCCTCGTTGACCTTGGCCTTCATCCGGTCGTAGGAACCCTTGGACTCGCCCGACCGGGCGAAACCCACGGACACTCCCTTGGAGATATCCCGGGTGCCCAGGTTGGTGGTCATGATGATGACGGTGTTCTTGAAGTCCACCACCCGGCCCTGGGCGTCGGTCAGCCGGCCGTCCTCCAGGATCTGCAGCAGCGAGTTGAAGATGTCCTGGTGGGCCTTCTCGATCTCGTCGAACAGGACCACGGAGAACGGCTTGCGCCGCACCTTCTCGGTGAGCTGGCCACCTTCCTCGTAGCCAACGTAACCCGGCGGCGAGCCGAACAGCCGGGACACGGTGTGCTTCTCCATGTACTCGCTCATGTCGAGCTGGATCAGCGAATCCTCGTCCCCGAACAGGAATTCAGCCAGCGTCTTGGACAGCTCGGTCTTGCCGACCCCGGACGGCCCGGCGAAGATGAACGACCCGCCGGGGCGCTTGGGGTCCTTCAGCCCGGCCCTGGTCCGCCTGATGGCCTGCGAGAGCGCCTTGATCGCGTCGTTCTGCCCGATGACGCGCCGGTGCAGCTCGTCTTCCATCCGGAGCAGCCGCTGCGACTCCTCTTCGGTCAGCTTGAAGACCGGGATACCGGTGGCCGTGGCCAGCACCTCGGCGATGAGTTCCTCATTCACCTCGGCGACGACATCCATGTCGCCGGCCTTCCACTCCTTCTCCCGGGCTTCCTTCTTGCCGATCAGCTGCTTCTCGTTATCGCGCAGCGCGGCGGCCTTCTCGAAGTCCTGGGAGTCGATGGCCGACTCCTTTTCCCGGCGCACCTGCGCGATCTTCTCGTCGTACTCACGCAGGTCCGGCGGTGCGGTCATCCGGCGGATGCGCATCCGCGAGCCCGCCTCGTCGATCAGGTCGATCGCCTTGTCCGGCAGGAACCGGTCGCTGATGTACCGGTCGGCGAGCTGCGCCGACGCCACCAGTGCCCCGTCCGTGATGGACACCCGGTGGTGCGCCTCGTACCGGTCACGCAGGCCCTTGAGGATCTCGATGGTGTGCGAGATCGTCGGCTCGGCCACCTGGATGGGCTGGAACCGGCGCTCCAGCGCGGCGTCCTTCTCCAGGTGCTTGCGATACTCGTCCAGCGTGGTGGCACCGATCGTCTGCAGCTCACCGCGGGCCAGCATGGGCTTCAGGATCGACGCGGCATCGATAGCACCCTCGGCGGCACCGGCGCCGACCAGAGTGTGCAGCTCGTCGATGAACAGGATGATGTCACCCCGGGTCCTGATCTCCTTCAGGACCTTCTTCAGCCGCTCCTCGAAGTCACCGCGGTACCTGGACCCAGCCACCAGCGCGCCCAGGTCGAGCGTGTACAGCTGCTTGTCCTTCAGCGTCTCGGGCACCTCGCCCTTGACGATCTTCTGGGCCAGTCCCTCAACCACCGCCGTCTTGCCCACCCCGGGCTCGCCGACCAGTACCGGGTTGTTCTTGGTCCGCCGGGACAGCACCTGCATGACCCGCTCGATTTCCTTCTCCCGGCCGATGACCGGATCGAGCTTGCCCTCCCGGGCACCCTGGGTCAGGTTCCGGCCAAACTGGTCGAGCACCAGGGACGTGGACGGGGCCGACTCGGACGGCGCACCCGCGGCGGCCGGCTCCTTGCCCTGGTAGCCGTGCAGCAGCTGGATCACCTGCTGGCGGACCCGGTTGAGGTCCGCACCCAGCTTGACCAGGACCTGGGCGGCCACCCCCTCACCCTCACGGATGAGGCCAAGCAGGATGTGCTCGGTGCCGATGTAGTTGTGCCCGAGCTGCAGTGCCTCGCGCAGCGAAAGCTCGAGCACCTTCTTGGCCCGCGGCGTGAACGGGATATGCCCGGAAGGTGCCTGCTGGCCCTGGCCGATGATCTCCTCAACCTGCTGCCGTACGGCCTCCAGGCTGATTCCCAGGGATTCCAGCGCCTTGGCCGCCACACCCTCGCCTTCGTGGATCAGGCCAAGCAGGATGTGCTCGGTGCCGATGTAGTTGTGGTTGAGCATCCTGGCTTCTTCCTGAGCCAGCACCACAACTCTCCGCGCCCGGTCAGTAAACCTTTCGAACATTCGCCTCGCTCCTCACAGAGCGGTTGGGGGACCCTGGTGTCCGGTGCTCCGGGGCCCGTCCCTTCCGCATGGTAGCCCGCATGCCGGACGATGTACCGCGCGATATGCCGCACATGTGTGGAGAGTTCCCCGGCAAGAGGGCCTTCACCCCATCCAACCCCCGGCAAGGGGGCAGGTGTTCCCTGTACGCCGCAAGCGAACGCCCTGACCAGCACCGGCGTACCTCCCGTAACACGGGACGCGGGGCCGTGGAGTTCACCGCCGGGGGTGGCGTGGCAGACGGCGCGGCCGCGTCTGGAGAGCACCGCACAGCCGGATGAGGCGGCAGGGCCGCGGGGCACCGGGTGTGCTTCCCGGGATCGCCCGGCCCAGGCCGGGCCGGGCGCACTGGCCGCGCCGGGGCGCCGTGGTGCCGGAAACGGCCCAGCGCGGCCCACGGCGGGCCGGCGGGCCGGCGGGCCGGGAAGTCGCAGCGCCTGGGGATAAGAGCGGTCCCCGGGATAACAACTCCCCCAGAACAGCGCGTGGGGCCCGCACGAGTCCCGCGGCGCGGTCCGGTGCAGTACCGGTGCGCCGCGAGGCACCTGCAGGCCCCCCGGCAGTAGCCCTAGTGGGCTGCGTCGTACTCCTGGATGATGGTGGCGGGAATGCGGCCACGCTCGCTCACCTTGTAGCCGCGCTGTTTGGCCCAAGCCCTGATTTCCGAGCTGCGCTCCCGGCCGGGCCCGGTCCGCGCCCGGCGGCGCCGGCCGCCACCGCCGCCACCGCTTGCCTTGCGCGCGTGGTCGACGTAGGGCGCAAACTCTTTGCGGAGCTTGCTTGCGTTTTCGGTACTGAGGTCGATCTCGTACATAGAGCCATCGAGACTGAAGGCCACGGTCTCGGTCGCCTCGCCCCCATCGAGGTCGTCAACCAGGAGTACCTGAACCTTTTGCGCCATGGGTGCCAGCCCTTCCGCTGGAGCAAGTCTTTATAGGTTGCCAAAGATATACCATGAGTCGCTTGTGTTTGCCAATTCACACTAGCGCAATCGCAGTGCAGTTCTCTGCGCGGCATGCGGCGGGCGGACTAGCCGGAAGATTGCTGTAACTCTCCGTAATCACGCATGGATAGGGCAGCCACAAACAGCAGCGCCGAACTAAGCCGTCACTACTGGTGGAACCGGTGGAGTTCCAGAACGCTGGCTAGCCTTCACCGCGATCGTGCGATGTGGCCGAGCCGGAACGCTCAGTGTGCGGAATCCCGCTGTCACCGGAAATATCATCTGTGTACTCGTCTTCAGCGGACTCCTGCTTGGGACCCAGCTGGTGCCGAAGGAAGATCCCGACCCCGATCAGGAACGCCACGCAGACAACCGCGGGCGGGGTCAGGGCGGCCAGGTCGCTGAGCATGGCAGCTCCTTTCCGCCCACCCACTTGATCGTCCAGCCAGTGCGGCATCAGCCCGGCCGCCATCGGGCCGGGGCTATCGCCCTGATCCCGCTTTGGCGATCAGGGCGAACCGCACTTATGCATTGTCGCGCATGGCCAAAGCCGCCCGGGCACCCCCCTCCCGGCCGGCCGCCACATCAGCGCGGAGAGCGGCGCGTTGCCCGAACGCGGCGCCCGGTGCCCGGCAGAGTGGCAGTATCCCAGGATGGGCGGCCAGCAGCGCCGCCAGAAAGCAGCCAGCGACACCGGATGTTCCACGCCGACCTGCACGTTCACTCGCGGTTCTCGCGCGCATGTAGCAAGAACTGCGATATTCCGAGTCTGGCCTGGTGGGCGCGGCGCAAGGGACTCACGGTCGTGGGCACCGGCGACTTCACCCATCCGGCCTGGGCAGAAGAACTCCGGGACGCGCTGGAGCCCGCGGAACCGGGCTTGTTCCAGCTTCGCCCGGATCTGGCCCGGCGGCTGGGGCGGGACTCGCCGCCGAGTTGCCCGCGGCCGGTGCGTTTCCTGCTGTCCACCGAGATATCGACCATCTACCGGGCCGGCGATCGCACCCGTAAGGTGCATCACCTGCTCTATGCGCCGACACTGGACGCAGCCGCCAGCATCACCGCCGCGCTGGCCAAGATCGGCAACCTGGCGTCAGACGGGCGCCCCATTCTTGGCCTGGACTCGCGGCACCTGCTGGACATCACGCTGAACGCGGGCCCGGGATGCTATCTGGTTCCTGCCCATATCTGGACACCGTGGTTCGCGGTGCTGGGTTCCAAATCCGGTTTCGACTCCGTTGCTGACTGTTACGGTGACCTGGCGGACCACGTGTTTGCGGTGGAGACGGGACTGTCCTCCGATCCGCCGATGAACTGGATGTGCTCTTCGCTGGACGGTTATCAGCTGGTCAGCAATTCGGATGCGCACTCGCCACCGATGCTGGGCCGTGAGGCGACCACGCTGGATACGGAACTCGACTACTTCGCGATCGAAGCCGCGCTGCGAACGGGGACGGGACTGCACGGCACGGTCAATTTCTTTCCCGAGGGCGGCCGCTACCACCTGGACGGTCACCGGAAGTGCGGAGTCCGGCTGGAACCGGATGAGTCGGCGGCCTGCGGCGGCCTGTGCCCGGGGTGCGGCAAGCCATTAACCATAGGCGTGCTGAACCGGGTGACCGAGCTGGCTGACCGGGCCGCGGGATACCGGCCCCCGGGCGCACCACATTCCACCAGCCTGGTGGCACTGCCGGAGGTCATCGGCGAGACCCTGGGCACCGGCGCCAAGAGCAAGAGGGTCACCGCCGAGGTGGACCGGCTGGTCGGCGTGCTGGGGCCAGAACTCGCGATTCTGCTCGAGGTGCCGCTGGACGAGCTGCGTCGGGCCGGGGGCAGCCTGCTGGCCGAAGCCGTGTCCCGGCTGCGGGCCGGCGCGGCCCGCAGGGAAGCTGGCTACGACGGCGAGTACGGCGCCATCCGCCTGCTCCAGCCGGGCGACCTGGCCCAGGACGCGGCACTGTTCGAGGCCGGCGACGCGGGGCGCGCCGCAGGCGCGTTCCCGCCGAGCCGCCGTTCGGCGCGAAGCGGCGATCGGGGGGATCCGGGGGGTCGCCCCCCCGGGCTAACACAGCCTTCGGCGCGAAGCGGCGATCGGGGGGATCCGGGCGGTCGCCCCCCCGGGCTAGCACAGCTAACCGGCGAGCAGCGCGCGGCCGTTGCGGCGGCCGCGCCACTCATGATCATCGCCGGCCCCGGGACCGGGAAGACCCGGACCCTGACACACCGGATCGCCGCTGCCGTGGCCAGCCGGCGGATACGGCCGGAGCAATGCCTGGCGCTCACGTTCACCCGGCGGGCGGCTGAGGAGATGCGGCAGCGGCTGAGCACGCTGCTCGGCCGCCGGGCCGAACGGCTGACCGTGACAACGTTCCACGGGCTGGGGCTGATGCTGCTGCGCGAGCGGCCCGAGCTGGCCGGGCTGCCCGCGGACTTCACCGTGGCCGACGAGCAGGCCGTGCTCGGCCTGGCGGCCGAGCTAGCCGGCTCACCGCGGTCCGGCCGGGCCTGGCTGGCCGCCGCGGCCGCGGACGCGGCGCACCGGGACCAGCTGCGCCAGGCGCTGGCCGCGCGCGGCCTGGTCGATTTCGACGGCCTGGTGGAACTGGGCACCGAGGTGCTGCGCCGGGCACCGTCGGTGGCGGCCGGGCTGCGCGAGCGGTGGCCGCAGCTCAGCGTGGATGAGTACCAGGACATCGACATGGCCCAGTACGAGCTGCTCCGGCTGCTCACCGGGGATGGCTCGGGCCTGACCGTGATCGGCGACCCGGACCAGGCCATCTACGGCTTCCGCGGCGCGGACGTGGGGTTCTTCCTGCGCTTCGCGGCGGACTACCCGGGCGCCCAGACCGTGACGCTGACCACCAACTACCGGTCCAGCCCGGGCATCGTGGTTGCCGCAGGGCAGGCCATCGCGCCGGCCACGCTGGTGCCTGGCCGGGTGCTCCGGGCCGCGGAGCCAGACGGCCCCAGGGCCGGCCAGCTGGACACGATCACGTTCCACGAGGCAGCCGACCCGGCCAGTGAGGCGGCCTGGATCGCTGAGGCCATCGACCGGCTGCTCGGCGGGTCGTCGTTCCACTCACTGGACACCGGGCGGGCCGACGGGCACGGCCAGGACGGGATCGGGCTGGCCGACATCGCGGTGCTGTACCGGACCGGCGCGCAGGCCGCGGCGCTCGGCCAGGGTCTGAGCCGGGCCGGCCTGCCGTTCCAGAGGCGCTCCCACGACCTGCTGGGGCAGCGGCCGGGAGTGGCCGGGATCGTCCGGGAAGTCCAGCTCGGTGACGCCGCCGGGCGGAGCGCGCCGGAACTGCTGCGCGCCGCGGTCGCCCGGCTGGCCGCGATCGCGGACGGTGCCCGGCTCAGCGGCAACGGGCCGGGCCCCCAGCCGGACCGGGGCGGCCTGACCGCCACCGACCTGCGCGCCGCGGGTGAGGTGCTGGCCCCGCTGGCCCGGCGCTGCGGCGCCGACCTGCCCCGGTTCTACACCGAGATCGCGCTGGGCGCCGAGGTGGACGCGCTGGACACCAGGGCCGACGCGATCAGCCTGCTTACCCTGCACGCGGCCAAGGGGCTGGAGTTCGAGGTGGTGTTCCTGGCCGGCTGCGAGCGGGGCCTGCTGCCGCTGTGGCGGCCCGGTGCCAGCCATGGCCCAGGCCCGGGGACGGGGCCCGGCCTGGCCGAGGAACGGCGGCTGCTGTTCGTCGGGATGACCCGGGCCCGGGCCCGCCTGCTGCTGAGCTGCGCGGCCCGGCGGAGCCGGCTGGGCGGCCCGGCCGAGACCGGCCCGTCGCCGTTCCTGGCCGCCATCGACCCCGCCCGGCTGGACCGGTCCGTCCCACCGCGGGCCAGCCGCCCGGCCGCCCGCCAGCTCCGCCTGCTCTGAGCCGCCATCGCGCTAACGCGGTGCACGTGCGGTCACGGGGCCGCGCAGGTGATCAGCACGCTGTTTCGCCTGCGATTCCCCGGGCTGAAGTGACTCAGGTGACGGCCAGGAACCCGCGGCCACCGCAATGTGGTGCGAATATCCACGCATATGGGAAAAATGCACCGCACAGGCCCAGTCCCGGGGGTGGGGCGGCGCCACCAGGGGGCGGTCCTGGCCTGGACACCGGCGTCATCGCAGGCAAACGGCGGGTTAGTGCGCGCGGCGATCCCCGGTGCCCACAAATGCACCGCGCTGACGGCGGTTGCGTTAGGGGCCCAAATTACAGGTACAGGAGCATGCGGGTGTTGCCCAGGGTGTTCGGCTTGACCCGGTCCAGGTCGAGGAACTCGGCGACGCCCTCGTCGTAGGAGCGGAGCAGTTCCGCGTACACCTCATGGGACACCGGAGTGCCCTCGATCTCGGTGAAGCCGTGCCGGGCGAAGAAGCCCACCGCGAACGTGAGCACGAAGACCCGCCGCACGCCGACCTGGCGGGCGCTGTCCAGCAGCGCTTCCACCAGGCGGTGGCCGACGCCCTGCCCCTGGCAGCTCCGATGCACCGCCACGGTGCGGATCTCGGCCAGGTCTTCCCACATCACGTGCAGCGCGCCACAGCCGACGACCTCGTGACCGGTGCCGCGTTCGGCCACCCAGAACTCGGGCACGTCCTCGTACAGCGTGACGGTGGCCTTGCGCAGCACCCGGCCGGATTCGACGTTCCCGGCGACCAGGGCGGCTATGGCCCGGACGTCGCCGGTGCGGGCCGGTCTGATCGTGTGCTCCATCGCCCGCACACCTTAGCCCGTACCCGCCACCCGGCCAGCCCGGCTACGGCGGCCCCGCGGGCCGGGGCGGTGGCCACCGTGGGCCGGGGCGGCACATTAATCTCAGCCTCCCGTTGAGGTACGTAGCGTTATGAAAACTCACGCATTGCTTATCGAATGCTCAGCGTTCATCACGCCCCGATCACGATCCCGGACTGATCCCGTTGATAGTGCTCTTGAGCTGGGCAAATGCAGCGCCAGCCGGAGCCGGGCCCGGACCGGCCGGGCGTGCCCGGCCGGCGGCCCGCCAATCGGCCGTCCCGGCTCTGGACGCCAGGGAAAGATTCTGTCGTTCGGGTCACCGAGCGGGCCGTGATCCATTAATGTCCATCGCTGTCACCGTGCTACGCCCCCGCCCTGGACGCGGCACGGACCGCCGAGTTCCTGTGCCGCGGCGACGGCCCGGGAAGCCGGGGACCCACGTTCCCGGGGTGAATCCGCTGCGGACACCAGTGGGCTGCACGCAGCGGAAGGGCTCCCCTGGCCCGAACCCGTCAGCTAACCCGGCAGGCGGTTGAGGAGAGGAGAGCACGTGAAGCGCTTGCCCGGAGCCGGGCTCGCGGCCAGCCGCGCGCGATCGGCCAAGTTCCGGCGGGTCCTGTGGCGGCGCGCCGCGGTGGCAGGTACGGCGGCCGTGCTGGCCACCGTCATCGCACCCGGCGCGGCGAGCTTCGCGGCCAGCACCCGCCCGCAGCCCAGCCTGGCCAGCCTGGTCGCCCAGGCTAAGCAGCTCGGGCATCAGATCGACGTGCTGAGCGAGCAGTACGACGGGCTGCGCATCCAGCTCACCGAGGCCCGCGCCGAAGCCAAGACCGCGCTGACCACGTACCAGCAGGATGCCACCCGGCTCGTTTCGGGCCAGACCGCCATCGGCCAGCTGGCGGCCGAAAGCTACATGAATGGCGGGATGGCCTCCCCGCTCCAGGTGCTCACGACCAATAACACCGGGTCGCTGCTCAGCCGGGTGTCGATCATGCAGCAGCTGCAGCTGGAGAACGGGGACCGGGTCGCCGAGCTGTCCAGCGCCGAGGCGACCGCCGAGCGGGCCCACGACACCGCCGTCCAGCAGGCCAGGCGGGTGGCTGCGCTGTCGGCCCAGATGGGCAAGGAGAAGCAGGTCATCCAGGCCAAGGTCAACCGGCTGAACAGCGCCGCGTTCAGCCAGGCGCTGGCCGTCTTCCAGAAGACCGGGAGCTACCCGAACCTGCACCTGCCCACGGCCAACACGGTCGGCGAGGAGGCGCTGCAGTACGCGCTGACCCGGCGGGGTGATCCGTATGTGTGGGGCGCGGCGGGCCCGGGCCAGTTCGACTGCTCCGGCCTGGTCATGTGGGCCTACGAGCAGGTCGGCATCAGCCTGCCGCACTACACCGGCTCACAGTGGAACATGGGCCAGCACATCTCACGGAGCCAGCTGGAGCCAGGCGACCTGGTGTTCTTCTTCCCCGACATCAGCCACGTCGGGATGTATGTCGGGGACGGCCTGATGCTGGACGCGCCGCAGACCGGGCAGGACGTGCAGATCCAGCCGATCTTCTGGGACGAGTACGTGGGCGCGGTCCGCATCGTGGCCTGACCGGCCGCCGCGGTCCGGCCCGCTACTGGGGCCGGACCAGGGGGAACAGCGTGGTCTCCCGGATGCTCTCGCCGGTGAGCATGATCAGCACCCGGTCGATGCCCACACCCACCCCGCCGGACGGCGGCATGCCGTACTCCAGCGCCTGCAGGAAGTCCTCGTCCAGCTGCATGGCCTCCGGGTCACCCCCGGCCGCCAGCAGTGACTGGGCGGTGAGCCGCTGCCGCTCCTCGACCGGGTCGACCAGCTCGGAGTACCCGGTGCCGATCTCGGTGCCGAACGCGACCAGGTCCCACCGCTCGGCCAGCCGCGGGTCGTCCCGGTGGGCCCGGGTCAGCGGGGACACCTCGACCGGGAAGTCACGGTAGAACGTGGGCTCGACGGTGCGCTCCTCGACCAGCCGCTCGTACATCTCCAGCACGATGTGGCCGTGCCCCCAGCCCGGCTCGGTGGGCACGCCGGCCTGGGCGCACAGCGCGCGCAGCCGCTGCTCGCTGGTGCCCGGGCCGACGGGCTCGCCGAGCGCGGCCGAGATCGCGCCGTACACGGTCACCGAGCGCCACTCGCCGCTGAGGTCGTACTCCTGGCCGCCGCGCCTTGCCACCGGGGCGCCGAACGCCGCCTGGGCCGCGTCCTGGATCAGCTCCCTGGTCAGCCTGCCGATCGAGGTGTAGTCGCCGTACGCCTCGTACGCCTCGAGCATGGTGAACTCGGGGTTGTGCGTGGCGTCCACGCCCTCGTTGCGGAAGATCCGGCCGATCTCGTAGACCTTCTCGATGCCGCCCACGATCAGCCGCTTGAGGTGCAGTTCCAGCGCGATCCGCAGGTACAGATCCAGGTTGTAGGCATTGATCCGGGTGCGGAACGGGCGGGCGTTGGCCCCGCCGTGCACCGTCTGCAGCACCGGCGTCTCCACCTCGAGGAAGCCCCTCGCGTTCAGGCCCTGCCGGAACGCCCCCAGCACCGCGCCGCGCAGTTCCGCGTTCCGCCGGGCGCCGGGATTGACGATCAGATCCACATAACGCCGCCGCACGCGTTCCTCGGGATCAGTCAGCCCGCGGTGCTTTTCGGGCAGCGGCCGCAGGCCCTTGGCCGTGATGGCGTAGCTGCCGGCGAGAATGGACAGCTCGCCGCGGCGGGACGCGATCACCTCGCCGGTGACCCCGACGTGGTCGCCCAGGTCGATATCCCGCTTCCACGCTTCCAGCGCCTCGGGGCCGACCCGGTCCAGCGACACCATGACCTGGATGTCGCCGGTGCCGTCCCGGATAGTGGCGAAGCTCAGCTTGCCGCCGGGCCGGGACAGCATGACCCGGCCGGTGACCCCCACCACGTCCCCGGTGTACGTGTCCGGGGCCAGCCCCGGGTGGCGGGCGCGCACCTCGGCGATGGTGGCCGTGCGCGGGTAACCGACCGGATAGGGATCCACGCCGGAATCCAGCAGCCGCTGGCGCTTGTCCAGCCGGACCTTCATCTGCTCCGGAACGTGGTCGTCTTCCACCCGGTCGAGGCTACAGTCCAAGAGGTGCGGATCAGCATGGGGCAGTACGAGCTGGACGACGACCCGGGCCGGGTGGACCGGGACGCGCTGTGGGCGTTCCTGTCCACCGAGGCGTACTGGGGCCGGTGGCGCACCCGGAGCGTGGTCGAGCAGCAGCTGGACAGCGCCTGGCGGGTGGTCGGCGTGTACCAGGCCGGCACCGGCGCGATGATCGGCTTCGCCCGGGCCATCTCGGACGGCGCCGGCTTCGCCTACCTGGCCGACGTGTATGTCGACCGGGCGCACCGCGGGCGGGGCCTGGGGGTCGAACTGGTGGCCACGATGATCGACCGCGGCCCGGGCGCCGGGTTCCGCTGGACGCTGCACACCTCGGACGCGCACGGGCTGTACGAGCGGTTCGGGTTCACCCGGCCGGACCGGAGCTACCTGGAGCGCCGCGGGGCGAACCCGGCCACGAGCTGAAGTTGCGCTCGAACACCAGCCGCAGGCCGATCAGGGTGAGCCACGGCTCGTGCGCGTCGATGATGCTCACCTCGTCGATGACCAGCGGGGCCAGCCCCCCAGTGGCGATGATCGTCACCGACTCGGGATCGTCCGGGGCCAGCTCGGCGGCCATCCGCCCGGCGATGCCCTGCACCTGCCCGGCGAATCCGTAGATGATCCCGGACTGCAGCGCCTCGACGGTGTTCTTCCCGATCACGTGCTGCGGCCGGGCCAGCTCGACCTTGAGCAGCTGGGCGGCCCGCCGGGTCAGCGCGTCGACCGAGATCTCGATGCCGGGCGCCAGCGCCCCGCCGACGAACTCGCCCCGCGCGCTGACCGCGTCGAAGTTGGTCGAGGTGCCGAAGTCCACCACCAGGGCGGGCCCGCCGAATAGGTGCGCCGCGGCCACCGTGTTCATGATCCGGTCGCTGCCGACTTCCTTGGGGTTGTCCATCCGGACCGACACCCCGGTGCGCACCCCGGGTTCCACGATCAGCGCGGGCACGTCGCCGTAGTAGCGGCGGCACATCTCGCGCATCTCGTGCAGCACCGACGGGACCGTGGAACACAGCGCAATCCCGGTCACGTCCGGGTCCTTGACCACGGAACTCTGGCTGAGCAGGCCCTGCAGCACCACGGCGATCTCATCGGCGGTGCGGTCCGGGTCGGTGGCGATACGCCAGTGCTCCACGATCTGGTCACCGTCGAAGATGCCCAGCACCGTATTGGTGTTCCCGACGTCGATGGTCAGCAGCACGGCCACTCCTGGCGGTGTTCAGTCCGCGGCGCCGAGGCGCAGCAGGGTGTTGTCGATCAGCCGGGTCGCCCCGACCCGCGCAGCGGCCAGCAGCCTGGTGTCACCGGTGAAGTCCTCCGGCACCGGCTGGAAGTCCTGCGCGCCGGCCAGGGCCAGGTAGTCCAGCTGCAGCGGCGGGTCCACCGGCTGGCTGAGCACGTCGCCGGCCGCCTTGAGCACGGCGGCCTGGCCGCCGGGCGCCGCGTCCCGCCCGGCGTGCAGCGCGGCCGGCAGCAGCAGCGCGGTGTGCCGCTCCGGGGCGGACAGGAACCGGTTCCGGCTGGAGGTGGCCAGCCCGTCGTCGTCCCGTACGGTGGGCACACCGGTGATCTCGATGCCGAGGTCGAGGTCGGCGGCCATCCGGCGGACCAGGGCCAGCTGCTGCGCATCCTTCTCACCGAACACGGCCATATCCGGCGCGGTCAGCTGGAACAGCTTGAGCACCACGGTGAGCACGCCGGCGAAGTGCCCGGGCCGCGACTCGCCCTCCAGCACCTGCCCCAGCGGCCCAGGGTCGACCGTGATGCGCTGCGGCCGGGGGTACATGACCGCAGCGTCCGGGGCGAAGATCAGGTCGGCATCCTCGTCCGCGCAGACCCGCACGTCGTCGTCCATGGTGCGCGGGTAGCGGTCGAGGTCGGCGGGCTCGCCGAACTGGAGCGGGTTGACGAAGATGGACACCAGCACGCTGCCCTCCGGCCCGGCCAGGTCGCGGGCCCGGCGGAGCAGCACCCGGTGCCCGTGGTGCAGCGCACCCATGGTGGGCACCAGGACGACCGGGCCGGTCAGCGGCCGCCGGGCCGCATCCAGGCCCAGCCTGGTCCGGGCCACCACCGGCATCATCGCGGGGCCCCGGACAGTACGCCCAGCAGGCGTTGGGCATCGGGGGCGCTGAGGATGCCGGCGGCCAGCGCCCGGTCGGCGGTGAGCCGGGCCAGCACGACGTAAGCGCGCAGCGCCTCCGGGGAGGTGTGCTGGAGCGCGGCGATGTGCCGGGCCACGGTGTCCGCGTCACCGCGCGCCACCGGGCCGGTGAGCCCGGCATCGCCGAGCCGCAGCGCGTTGTCCAGGGCGGCGAACAGCAGCGGGGCCAGCATCCGGGACGGCTCGGCCACCCCGGCCGCGCTGAGCAGGTCGGCGGACTGCGCCACCAGGGCGACCAGGTGGTTGGCCGCGCTGGCCAGCCCCGCGTGGTACAGCGCCCGGCTCGCCTCATCGATGACGACCGGCTCGCCACCCATCTCGATGACCAGTGCCTCGGCGGCGGGCAGTACCGGCTCCGGCGCGGTCACCCCGAACGAGATGCCAGCCAGCCGGTCCAGATCGTCCGGCCGCCCGGTGAACGTCATCACCGGGTGCAGCGCCATCGGCAGCGCACCCTGCCGGGTGGCGGGCTCCAGCACGGCCGCGCCGTAGCGGCCGCTGGTGTGCGCGAGCAGCCGGCCGGCCAGCGGGGCGCCGGTGCTGGCCAGCCCGGTCACCAGGCCGGGCAGCACGTCATCGGGCACGGTGAGCAGGACCAGATCGGCCGCTTCGACGACGCCGGGCGGCTCGGTGACCGGCACGCCGGGCAGCATCCGCGCGGCCGCGGCCCGGGACCACTCCGACACCGCGGAGACCGCGACCATCTGGTGGCCGGCCCGGGCCAGGGCGGCTCCCAGCACGGCGCCCACCCGGCCGGTCCCGATGACGCCGGCTCTGAGCCGGGCCGGGCGCAGGCTGGCTTGATCCGCCATTGCCTCCGTCCTCTCGCGTCCGGGGTGGGTACCGAACGGCAGTGATCAGCATAACCGTGCCCACCGGGCCGGCTGCCCCGGGCGGCGCCGACGGCGCACTAGAGTCTGCTGGGTGTGGAAGACCTGGCAGGCGGCCATGCAGGAGGCGCTGTACGGACCGGGCGGTTTCTACGTCCGCGGCGAGGGGCCGGCCGCGCACTTCCGCACCTCGGTGCAGGTATCGGCGCGTTACGCGGCCGCGCTGGCGGCCCTGCTCCGCCACGTCGACGCCGCGCTGGGCCACCCGGGCCGGCTCGACCTGGTGGACATCGGCGCCGGCCAGGGTGAGCTGCTCAGCCAGCTGCTGGCCGTGGCCGGGCCCGCGCTGGCCGGGCGCATCCGCGCCCACGCGGTCGAGGTGGCCCCGCGGCCGGCCGGGCTGGACGAGCGGCTGTGCTGGGCGCCCGTCCCGCCGGAACCGATCACCGGGCTGGTCATCGCGAATGAATGGCTGGACAACGTTCCGCTCGACGTGGCCGAGCTGGCCGCGGGCGGGCCACGGCTGGTGCTGGTCGACACGTCGACCGGGGCGGAGCGCACCGGGCCCGCCGTAACCGGCGCCGACCTGGCCTGGCTGCACCGGTGGTGGCCGCTGCACCGGGCCGGCGACCGGGCCGAGCTGGGCACGCCACGCTGCGCGGCGTGGGCCGCGACGATCGGCCGGCTGGACCGCGGCGTGGCCGTGGCCGCCGACTACGGGCACCGGCGGGACGGCCGCCCACTGGCCGGGACGCTGGCCGGCTTCCGGCACGGCCGGCCGGTGCGCCCGATCCCGGACGGCTCCCGGGACATCACCGCGCACGTGGCCGTGGACGCATGCGCCGCAGCCGGGGTGGCGGCCGGCGCGGCCGCGACCCTGCTCACCACGCAGCGGGCGGCGCTGCGGGCGCTGGGGCTGACCGGCCAGCGTCCCGGGCTGCAGCATGCCGACCGCGATCCGGCGGGCTACCTGGCCGCGCTGCGCCAGGCGGCCGAGGAGGCCGAGCTCACCGATCCCGCCGGGCTGGGCGGGTTCAGCTGGCTGGTCCAGGCCGTCCGGCTGCCCATTCCCGAGCCGCTGGCCAGGCTCGCTTCGGTGCCGGGGGGCGTTCGGCAGGATAGTTCCGGGCCCGGGGTGGCCGCGGGGCGGGCGCGGTGAACGGAGCGGCACCCCGGCAGGTGGACGCGGTCACCAGCGGCTGGGCCGCGCCGGGTGCGGACCTGGTGCTCGACCTGGGGGCCGGGCACCCCTCCGGGCACGGGCTGCTCCGGCTCAAGCTGGGACTGGACGGGGACCGGGTGGTCACGGCCGAGCCGGTCATTGGGTACGTGCACCGCGGCGCGGAGAAGCTGTTCGAGGCGCGGGACTACCGGCAGATCATCGTGCTGGCCAACCGGCACGACTGGCTGGGCGCGTTCGCCAGCGAGCTCGGCGTGGTGCTGGCCGCGGAGCAGCTGGCCGGGATCGAGGTGCCGCCGCGCGGGGTGTGGGCCCGGACCCTGCTGGCCGAGCTCAACCGGGTGCTGAGCCATCTGGCGTTTCTCGGTTCCTACCCGCCGGAGGTCGCCGCGGGCAGCCGCCCGGGGGCCGGGGCGGCCGCGGCGCCGGCCGCAGCGTCCGGGTCGGCGGCGCAGGCGGCCAGGGAACGGCTCCTCGCGGTCATGGAGGAGATCGCTGGCGGCCGGATGCATTACATGTTCAACCGGGTCGGGGGCCTCAAGGAAGAACTGCCCGCCGGGTGGCTCGGCCGGGCCGGCGCGGCGGCCGCCGCGGTGCGCGCGGACCTGCCGCGGATCGGGGCTGTGGTGCTGGGCAGCGAACGGTTCCGCAGCCGGGCGGGGGGAACCGGCGTGCTGGCCGCCGGCCAGGTGCTGCAGTACGGGGTCAGCGGGCCGGCTGCCCGGGCCAGCGGGGTGGATTTCGACCTGCGCCGGGACGAGCCGTACCTGGCCTACGCCGAGCTGGCCGGGCCGCTGCGGGTGGTCACCCGGACGGCAGGTGACTGCCTGGCCCGGTTCGAGTGCCTGCTGGACCAGATCGCGGTGTCCCTGGACCTGGTCGATGCGTGCGCCAGCAGGCTGGCCAGCCTGCCCCGGGGCCCGCTCAGCGCGCGGATCCCCAAGGTGCTCAGGATTCCTGAGGGAGACGTGTACACGTGGACCGAGGGGCCGCTCGGGCTGAACGGGTATTACCTGGTCTCCCGGGGCGGCAAGACGCCGTGGCGGCTCAAGGTGCGGTCCGCGTCGTTCAGTAACGTGCAGGTGCTGGGCGAACTGCTGCCCGGCCACCGGCTGGCCGAGCTGACCACGATCCTGGGCTCGCTGTTCTTCGTCGTGGGCGACATGGACCGGTAGTCGATGGGCCGGCCGCTGGGCGGCCGGGCCGGGCTGGGCTGCCAGGCCGGGCCGGGCTGCCGGGCCGTCAGTCCGTCAGTCCGTCAGTCCGCCGGGCCGCCGGCCGCGGGCGCTGGCCACGAACGTGCCGCGGCCCTGCCGGGTGATGATCAGGCCGCGCTCGCGGAGCAGCTTCATCGCGTGCCGGACGGTCTGGTAGGCGACGCCGTACTCCTCGGCCAGGTCCCGCTCGGACGGCAGCCGGTGGGTGATCTCACCGGCTTCGATGCGCACCTGGATATTGTCCGCGACTTGCACGTATGCGAAGTCGGCGGCCAGCGGATCGACCGGGGACGCACCCACATGATCAAGGTATGCACCACCGCAAGCTGTCTAAACTTCTGCTAGCACTGAGTGCTCTACATCCTCTATAGTGCTCTCATGGCTGAAAGCGGACCGAGTGATTTAGCAGGCGACGCTCCGGCGAGCGGAGTTCCGTCCTGGTGGCCATACGCCGCGGAATGGCCGGGCTGGCACGTCTGGCGGGGGATCAGCGGGCTGGTCTACGCGCGGCGGCTGAACACGTCCCCGCCGATCGTGGTCCGCGGCGAGGACGCGGTCGACCTGCGCGACGCGATCCGGCGCGAGGAGTTCCTGCGCTCGTGCTGAGCGCCCGGGCGGCTGAGCGCCCCGCCGGATGGGCATCCAGAGCGGACGGGCGTCCAGAGCGGACGGGCACCATGGTCAGCGGTGGGTCTCGGTGGGCTCGCTGTCCTTCTCGTCATCGGTAGGCACCCGGCAACTGTTCTCCAGGTAGAGCGCGCCGAGCAGAAGCACGACTGCAGCCAGCACAGTGCCACCGGCCGCAAAAGCATCACTGCGCGGCACGGATTTGCTCAGTGAGCTGGTGAGGTAGATCAGGAAACCAAGGGCCAGGCCACCGATGACGGCGGCCGTGTGCGAGCTGGCCTTGCCCAGGGCGGCCATCCGGACCGCGGCCAGCGGGGCGACCGGCTTGAGCCCCGGGCCGCCCCGGATCCTGGCCCGCAGGTTCCGGCCGCTGAGCGCCTCGGCCACCCCGAGCAGCACCATAGCCGCGGCGGCCGTCCAGGGCAGTGGCGGCAGCGAGGCATACACCGCCCGGAGCACCAGCCAAGCCGCCGTCGCGCAGACGGCCGCGATGACCGCCAGCACCCAGAGCCGGGTCGGAGTCATGATGGTGGCCGCAGCGTGACGTCGTCGAGCCGCCGGACCCCCGGCCGGCCCAGCGCGGCCAGCAGGTCCGAGACATGGCCCTGGCCGGGGATCTCGGCGTCCGGTTCGGCGTCCAGCCATGGAGCCAGCACGAACGCGCGCTCCTGGGCCCGTGGGTGCGGCAGGGTCAGGGCCGGATCATCACTCACCACGTCACCGTAAACGATGATGTCGACATCCAGCGTCCGCGGTCCCCAGACCTCCGGCCGGGTCCGGTGGAACGCCTGCTCAGCCTGCTGGCACCGGCGCAGCAGTGCGGCCGGGGAGAGCGTGGTCCGCGCTACGAGCACCGCGTTGAGGTACTCCGGCTGCGGCGGCCCGCCCACCGGGACCGTCTCGTACACCGGGGACAGCGCGAGCAGGGTCAGCGCACGCTCGGCCAGCAGGGTAGTCACCGCGCCCTGCAACGTGGCCAGCCGGTTACCCAGGTTGCTGCCCAGGGCGAGAACGGTGTGCTGGCCCGGCTCATCCCGGTCCGGGGTTGGGGTGGGGGATGTACCGGTCATAACATCACCCGGGCGGCCTGGTGGGCTGGTGGGACGGGCGGGGCTGCCCGGCCAGGTCGTCGCGGCGGCGGCGGATGGTCACCGACACATCGGTGAAGCGGTGACCGACCGGAGCGTGCGGCTTGTGCACGGTGATCTCCACCTCGCGGGCCAGCGGCTCGGCCGCGGCCGCGTCAGCCAGCCGGGCGGCCAGCGTTTCGATGAGCCGCACCGGCGGGCCGCCGACGATGGCGGCCAGCCGGTCAGCCAGCGCCGCGTAGTTCGCGGTCAGCGACAGGTCGTCGGTGGCCGCGGCAGCGGCGGTGTCCAGCCAGAGCACCGCGTCGACCACGAACTCCTGGCCGTCACGGCGTTCGGCATCCAGGACACCGTGGTAGCCGAAGACGCGCAGCCCGCGGAGCGTGATCTGGTCGCCCGGGCGCGCGCTCACCCGGGCGCTCCGGCTGGCCGGCCGGGCCCGGCCAGGCCGGCGCCCGCCCCGCCAGGATCCGCCGCGCGCAGCCAGGCTTCCGCGATCCGTACCGCGTCAGCGTTGGCCGGGACCTGGTGCACCCGGGTGCACCAGGCCCCGGCCGCAGCGGCCAGGGCGGTCACCGACACCGTGGCGTCATCGCTGCCCGCGAACGGCCGGGGCGTGCCGTCCGGCGCGGCCAGCAGCCTGCCCAGGAACCGCTTGCGGGACGCGCCGATCAGCACCGGGAACCCCCTGACCCGGCCGCCGAGCGTGCTGACCTGGCCCAGGTTGGTGAGCAGGGCCCAGTTGTGTTCCGGCCGCTTGGCGAAGCCCAGCCCCGGGTCCAGCACGATCATGGCCGGGTCCACGCCCTGCGCGGTAACCACGTCCACCCGGCGGGCCAGTTCCTCAGCCACCTCCCGGACCACGTCCTGGTACACGGCCCTGGAATCCATGCTGTGGCTGTGCCCCCGCCAGTGCATCACCACATAAGGCACACCCGCCGCGGCTACCAGCCGGGGCATTTCGGGGTCGGCCAAGCCACCGCTGACGTCGTTGACCAGCCGGGCACCGGCCTGCAGCGCCTGCCGCGCCACCTCGGCCCGCATGGTATCCACGCTGACCGGCTGGCCGGCCGCGACGAGCCCATCGATCACCGGACGCACCCGGCGGAGCTCCTCTTCGGCGGTGATCCGCTGCGCGCCGGGCCGGGTCGACTCACCACCGACGTCCACGATATCCGCACCCTGGGCGGCGAGCTCCAGGCCATGCGCGACGGCCGCATCGGCGCCGAACCACTGGCCGCCGTCGGAGAACGAGTCCGGGGTTACGTTCACCACGCCCATGACCAGGCAGCGGCCCGGGTCGGGCAGCCCAGGCGGGCCAGCCGGGCGGGCGACGTTGCTGATCACGGGGTAACCCTACGCGGCTTGCCAGTCACCGGGCACGCCTGCAACCGCGGCCAGCCTGGCGCCGCCACCGCCCGGCCCCCGCTCCGGTCCGGTGAGCCGCTCCCCGATACGCACCCCACACGCTTAGACCCCGGCTACTGCACCGCAGCGGGCTCGCTTATCCGCTGATGCGCTTGTCGGCGGAGCTGACCTCGACCGGCGTGGTATCCTCCCGCAGCTCGTCCTGCCCGGGCTCATCGGCCGGTTCGCCATCCCCCGGACACGTGCCTGCCGGGCTCGTGCCTGCCGGACACGTGCCTGCCGGGCGGCCGCCCACCAGGCCGGCCCCGGCCGGGTGCGTTCCAGCCGCGCTGGGACGGCCCGTACCCGGGGCCGCATTGTCCGCTGGCGGCCGGATGACCGGGCTGACCCGGGTCGGGGCGGGACGGCTCCGGCCAGTCAGCCGCCGCCGGGCCCGGCCCAGCCCCAGCCGCCGGGCCATCCTGCGCAGCTCGAGCTTCGGCCAGACCAGGAACGCCTCGGCTTCCAGCGCGGCCAGCGCCACCCGCGGCGTGTCCCGGGTTCCTGGCCAGACGAAGAACCTGGGCACCCATGTGGGCCCGAACTTGGCGTTGAACTTGTACAGCGACTCGATCTGGAACCAGCGCGAGGCGAACAGCAGGATGCCGCGCCAGGCCCGGAGCACCGGCCCAGCGCCGATCCGCTCTCCGCGCTCCAGCGCGGACCGGAACACCGCGAAGTTCAGCGAGATGCGCTTGACCTCGAGTTCGCCGGCGGCCTTGAGGGTCTCCACGATGAGGAAGTCGATCACCCCGGGCTGTGCGGTCCGGTCCCGGCGCATCAGGTCGAGGGACAGCCCGTCCGGCCCCCACGGCACGAAGTGCAGGATGGCCCGCAGCACGCCGTTCTCGTGCGCGGTGGCGATCACGCAGTCCTCATCGCCCGGCACGCCCATCCGGCCCAGGGCCATCGAGAAGCCCCGCTCGGTCGGGTTGCCCCGCCAGGATCCGGCCACCCGCCGGAAGGCGGCTATCTCCTCGCGCGGGATGTCCCGGACCCGGCGCACCTGGGCCGTGTACCCACTGCGCTCCACCCGGTTCACCATCTGCCGGACGTTGCGCATGGACCGGCCCTTGAGGCTGAACCCGGCCACCTCCACGATGGCCTCGTCGCCGAGTTCCAGGGCGGTCAGCCCGCCTTCCCGGCACCACACCTCGGCGGCCAGCTCGCCGCAGCCCATCACGGCCGGCACCCAGGCGTGCCGGGCGGCCTCGTCCAGGAACGCGTGGATGGCGCCCGGCCAGGCCTCCGGGTCGCCGAGTGGGTCGCCGCCGGCCAGCATCACCCCGGACACCACCCGGTAGCCGATGCAGGACTTGCCGGTCGGCGACCAGATGACGCTCTTGTCGCTGCGCAGCGTGAAGTACCCGAGTGAGTCCCGGTCCCCCTGCTTGCGCAGCAGGTCCCGCACCCGCTCGTTGTCCTGCTGGCCGAGCCGGCCGGCCGGCCGGGCCGGCCGGAAGAACAGGTAGGCCGTGACGATCAGGGTGAACAGCCCGAGGCAGCTGGTCAGCAGCGTGAACAGGTCGCCGCGCGACTCGGGCACGAACTGGACCGGCCCGGTCACGCCGACCAGGCCGTAGACCACGTGCACGGTCCGCTGCCACAGCGAGTAGTTCTGCTGCAGGCCCTTGGCCAGCAGGATGTAGGTGAGGCCGATGGCCACGTCGGCCACGACCAGGCCGCAGAACACCCACAGGGCGCGCCACCGGGTCCGCGGGTCGCCGACCGCGTAGAACTCCCGGCGGAAGTACAGCAGGGCCGCGAGCAGGACGGCCGACACGATCGCGGTGATGATCCGGTCGTGCCGCGGGTGGATGAGGTGTACCACCGCGCTGGCCGCCAGCAGCAGCGTCACCGCCTCCCAGGCGCGCCGTTTCCGCCGCCGCAGGCCGTGCGACAGCATGAGCAGCAGCAGGCCGATGATGACCGACAGGGTGTGCTCGACGTCGGTCAGCGTGCCGGGCACAAAGGCGTGGATCTTGTGCAGCCGGGTGACGGTGTACAGGCTGGGGCGGACCACCTGGATGATGTCGGCCAAGCCGATCAGCAGGCACAGCCAGCCGGCCGCCACCGGTACCCAGGTGCGCTGAGTACGGCGGTCCGGGGGCCGGACCACCCGCTGTGCCTCCGGAGAGGGACCGGCTGTATTAACCGATTTGCCCCCGCTCTCTGGCTTTTGTTCTGTTTCAGACATCCGGGTCACGCCCTGAATCACGGACCACAAGCGTAGTCATGGATACCGCGTAGTGCGGTCATTCCGCCCAAGGGGACGTTACCCGCTCGCGCGCCGCCCAAATAGCAAACTCATGGCTTCCATCCTGGTCCGGTTGCTGTCGCGGATGATCCCGCGGACCGCCGAGGTGACGGTCTTGGCTCCAGGCTTGCGCACCCCGCGCATGGACATGCACAGATGCTCGGCCTCGATCACTACCAGGACGCCACGCGGCTCCAGGACGTTCATCATGCCGTCCGCGATCTGGCTGGTCATCCGTTCCTGTACCTGCGGCCGGCGGGCATAAACATCAACCAGCCGGGCCAACTTGGACAGCCCGGTGATCTGTCCCTTCTCGTTCGGGATATAGCCAATGTGTGCGGAACCAAAAAAGGGGGTCAAATGATGTTCACAGGTGCTGTACACCTCTATGTCGCGGACCAGCACCAGTTCATCGTGATCCACGTCGAAGACCGTGGTCAGCACGTCCTCGGCGCGCAGGCCCAGCCCGGAGAACTGCTCGGCGAACGCCCGGGCCACCCGGGCCGGGGTGTCCCGGAGCCCATCGCGCTCCGGGTCCTCCCCGATGGCGAGCAGGATCTCCTGCACCGCCCGTTCGATGCGCGGCGCGTCGAAGCGGGGCCGCGGCGCGCCGTCAGAGCCGGCGCTCACCGGCTTTCGCCGGGCGGGCCCGGCTGCCCCTGACCGCCCTGCGGCTGGCCGGTGGACGGGCCCGGGCTGCCGATCGCCCCCGCCGACCCGTTGCCCGCCACTGGGTGGTCATTCACCTCGGCCGCGGTCAGCGCCAGTTCCTTGGGGGTCAGCACCGGCGGCCGGTCGGACGGCAGCCGCTTGCCGTACCCGGTGTACGAGCCGCGGGTCGGGCGCTTCTGGATCGGCGCGAAGATGCGCAGCACCTCTTCCCGGCTCAGCGTCTCCTTGTCCATCAGGTTCAGCACCAGGTCGTCGAGGACCTCCCGGTAGGTGACCAGGATCTCCCACGCCTCGTCGTGCGCGGACTCGATGAGGCGGCGGACCTCCTCGTCGATGGTGGAGGCGATCTCCTCGGAGTAGTCCCGGGTGTGCGACATCTCACGGCCCAGGAACGGCTCGCCGTCGCCGGTGCCGAACTTCCGGGCGCCCAGCCGCTCGCTCATGCCGTACTCGGTGACCATGCCCCGGGCGACCGAGCTGGCCTTCTCGATGTCGTTGGCCGCCCCGGTGGTCGGCTCGTGGAAGACCAGCTCCTCAGCGGTCCGCCCGCCGAGCAGCATGGCCAGCTGGTCCATCATCTCCGACCGGGTGACCAGGAACTTGTCCTCCTGCGGCGCGGACGCGGTGTAGCCGAGGGCCCGGCCGCGCGGGATGATGGTGATCTTGTGGACCGGGTCGGCATGGGGCAGCGCGTGGCCGACCAGGGCGTGACCGCCCTCGTGGTAGGCGATGATCTTGCGCTCCTTCTCGGAGAGCAGCACGCTCTTCCGCTCCGGGCCCGCCATCACCCGGTCGATGGACTCCTCCAGCGAGGCCATGGTGATCAGCGTGCCGTTGTGCCGGGCGGTCAGCAGCGCACCCTCGTTGATCACGTTGGCCAGGTCGGCGCCAGTGAAGCCGGCCGTCCGCCGGGCGATTATGTCCAGGTCCACGTCCGGCGCGAACGGCTTGCCGCGCGCGTGCACCTTGAGGATGCCGCGCCGCCCGGCCAGGTCTGGCTGGGCCACCACGATCTGCCGGTCGAACCGGCCCGGGCGCAGCAGCGCCGGGTCCAGGATGTCCGGCCGGTTGGTCGCCGCGATGACGATCACGCCGCCCTTGATGTCGAACCCGTCCAGCTCGACCAGCAGCTGGTTCAGCGTCTGCTCGCGCTCGTCGTGGCCGCCGCCGAAGCCCGCGCCGCGGTGCCGGCCGACGGCGTCGATCTCGTCCACGAACACGATGGCCGGGGCGTTCGCCTTGGCCTGCTCGAACAGGTCGCGGACCCGGGAGGCGCCGACACCGACGAACATCTCCACGAAGTCCGAGCCGGAGATGGAGTAGAACGGCACGCCCGCCTCACCGGCCACGGCCCGGGCCAGCAGCGTCTTGCCGGTGCCGGGCGGGCCGTACAGCAGCACGCCCTTGGGGATCTTGGCCCCGATGGCCTGGAACTTGGCCGGGTTCTGCAGGAACTCCTTGATCTCCTGGAGCTCCTCGATCGCCTCGTCGGCGCCCGCCACGTCGGCGAACGTGGTCTTGGGGGTGTCCTTGGTGATCAGCTTGGCCTTGGACTTCCCGAAGTTCATCACCCGGGACCCGCCGCCCTGCATCTGGTTCAGCATGAAGAAGAAGATCAGGATCACCACGAGGAACGGCAGCCAGCCGAACAGCACGCTCCAGATCGAGCTGCTCTTGGGCACCTGGACGTTCCAGCCCTGGGACGGGTTCTTCTGCTGCAGCAGGGTGGCGAGCTGCTGGCCCTGGTTACCCACCCACGAGGCCTGGTACTTCTGCCCGGACGTGGTGGTGACCTGGATCGTCTGCTCTTTGTCGATCAGCAGCGCCGACTTCACGTCGCCGTGCTCAATCAGGGAGACGACCTTGGAGGTGTCCGCCTGCGAGTACGAGCTGCCCGAGCTGGCGTACTCGTACACGACGAAGAAAACCAGCAGCATTACCAGGACGGCCACGAACGGCCCGCGGAAATAACGCTTCAGATCCATCGGTGAACGGCCCCGCCAGCCCTGCGCGGGTTCCTCCTGACCAGCTTCATGTCCTGCCTAGCCCGGCAAGACTGCCTTGCGCTTGAGTAAGCATGCCCGGTTTCCCTGTTGTCACCGGCAACGCCGCCGTCCCAGGCAGCGCTGTCATTCCCGGCCGCACCACCATGAATACCCGACGGTACACCCGGCCGGCGATGCCGGCGCGGTGAAGCACCACCGGGACCCAGCGGGCCTTCGCAGACGTCAACGCTCCTGATCGCTGATCCTGTTCCCCTCCCCGGCGCCCCCCGCGGCCGCCGTCCCGGTGGCCGCGTCATGACCAGCATCCGGTGACTCGCCGTTCTTGTACACATGCGGGGCCAGTGTCCCGATGAACGGCAGATTACGGTACCGCTCGGAGTAGTCGAGGCCATAGCCGACGACGAACTCGTTCTCGATGTCGAAACCGGTGTAGGCCACGTCCACGTCCATCCGCACCGCAGCCGGCTTGCGCAGCATGACGCACACCTTGACCGACGCTGGCCCGCGTGACCGCAGGTTGCCGACCAGCCAGGACAGGGTGAGGCCGGAGTCCACGATGTCCTCCACCACCAGGACGTCCTTACCGGTGATGTCGGTATCCAGGTCCTTGAGGATACGGACCACGCCGGAGGACCGGGTGCCTGAGCCGTAGGAGGAAACGGCCATCCAGTCCATCTCGACCGGCAGGTGCATGGCCCGGGCCAGGTCAGCCATGATCATGACGGCGCCCTTGAGCACCCCGACGAGCAGCAGTTCGCGGCCAGCGTAATCCCGGTCGATCCGCGCGGCCAGCTCGACCACCCGGGCCTGCAGCCGCCCGGCCGGGATCAGCACCTCTTTGAGGTCGGCGCCCACGTCATTCGCGTCCACCTGCTGCCTCCGCCTCAGTCCGCCCCGGTGGCCCCGCCCCGGCTGGCCTGCCCTTACTGAAGAGCAGCTTCCCATACCGGCGCTGAGCGCGGATCATCCCGGGCAGGTCTGCCCAGCGCTGCCCGTGCCAGCCGGTGACCAGAGCGTCCAGCGCGGCGATATGCCGGGCGGCCAGCGATCCGGCCGGGCAGCCCGCCGCCAGCGCCGCCTGGCGCAGCACCCGGGACCGCACCGCCGTAGCCAGCCCGGCCAGACCCTCAATGTCCATAACGCTCAGCACGTGGCCACTGCCGTCCGCCCCGTTCCGGCCCGCTGGGGCCGGCTCCATCCGCCATGCCTCGGCGGCTGCGATCGCGTCCAGTGCATCGCAGTCCGCGCTCAGCTGGGCAGCGCTGCGGGCCAGCGCCACGGCCACCCCTGGGCCGAGCGCGGCCTCGAGGGCGGGCAGCGCCTGGTGCCGGACCCGGGCCCGGGTGTAGGCCGGGTCGGCGTTGTGCGGGTCATCCCACGTCTCGAGGTGCTGGGCCGCGCATGCCTCGCGCAGCGTGGCCCGGGCCGTGCCGAGCAGGGGCCGCCGGAACCGGCCGCGCCGGGCTGGCATCCCGGCCAGGGCCCGGCCGCCGGCCCCCCGGGCCAGCCCGAGGAGCACGGTTTCCGCCTGGTCGTCCAGGGTGTGGCCGAGCAGGACCGCAGCCGCGCCAGCCTGTTCCGCCACCTGCTCCAGCGCCGCGTACCGGGCGGCCCGGGCGGCAGCTTCCGGGCCGCCGCGGCCCGGCCCGGCGGGCACCGTCACGCTGACCTGGTGCACCGGGTCGAGGCCGAGCTGGCGCAGCATCGCGGCTACCCGGCTGGCCCGCGCGGCGGACCCGTCCTGGAGCCCGTGGTCGACGGTCACCCCGCCGCCACGCAGGCCCAGCCGGGGCGCTTCATGAGCCAGCGCCGCGGCCAGGGCCAGTGAGTCGCCACCGCCTGAGCAGGCGGCCAGCACCAGGTCTCCCGGTTCCAGGCCGGCCAGGCCCTGCCGGACGCAGCTGCGGGCCCGGGCTACCGCTGGATGCGGGCCCATGGCCGGTCAGCCACCGGCGGCCAGTGCACCCCCGCGGCCGACCCGGTCAAGCCACAGCTGCGGGGTGATGAACTCGTCCTTGGTCGGCAGCGTTTCCGGCGAGGTCCACACCTTGTTGAACGTGGCCATGCCCGCCTCGTCGACCACCATTTTCACGAACCGCGAGCCCTGCGCGTACTGCTTCATCTTGAGATCGATACCGAGGATGCGGCGAAGCGTGCGCTCCAGCCGTCCCGCCGAGCCGCGGCGCTCGTTGAAGCGGGCCCGGATCTGGGCCACCGACGGCACCACCTGCGGGCCGACCGCGTCCATCACGTAGTCGCCGTGCCCCTCGACCAGGGTCATCACGCTGGTCAGCCGGTCCAGGATCTCCCGCTGCCGCGGGCTCTGGATGGCCTCGATGACGCTGTCCCCGCCACTGTCCCGTACCGCGCCCGCGACCGCGTCCGCAGCCGAGCGCAGCCGGTCCAGGATGGTGGCCGGATCCAGGTCGGAGGCGAGCAGGAACTCGGTCATCTGCTCCTGCACGTAGCCGCGCAGCCAGGGCACCGAGGTGAATTGGGTCCGGTGCGTCTCCTCGTGCAGGCACACCCAGCGCCGGAAGTCGTGCGGGTTGACCCCGAGCTCACGCTCCACCATGAGGATGTTCGGCGCCACCAGGGTGAGCCGGCCGGCTGGTTCGGCGCCCCCGCGGCGGCCCTGGTCAGGGGGCAGGAACAGCTCGTACTGGCCAAGTACCCGGCCCGCCAGGTAGGCGAGGATCAGGCCGGCCTGCACGCCGGTGACCCGGGACCCGACCGCGCCGATCACTGAGTTCGCGCCGGGAGCGGCACCGCGCTCCCGCAGGTGCTCGGCCAGCGGGTCGAGAACGACCCGGAAACCGTCCACGTTGGCCCGGATCCAGCCCGGCCGGTCCACCACGGCCACCCAGCCGCCGTCATCCGGACTGGACATCCCGGTCAGCGCCTGTACCGGCTCGGACACGGTGGCGGCCAGCGCGCGCAATTCCGCGACCACCGCCCTGGCCTCCCCGAGGCTGACCTGCGGTCCTGGCCTGGCCCACCGGACCCCGGTCGAGATGGCCACGTTCCAATCGATCATCTGCCCGCTGCTCACCCCTCCACCGTACGTGCTCAGGGGTGCCGGGCGGGCCCGCTGGGCCGGTTAGCGGCAGCCACACCGGGCCAGGGCCGTGGCCATCGCGTCGATGCCGTCCGCGGCCTGCTGCAATCGCGCGGCCGGCACCCCGTTGGTCATGAACGCGAAGCCCAGCAGCCGCCCGCTGCTGTCGTACACCAGCCCGGCCAGCGTGGCTACCGTGCTGAGGTTGCCGGTTTTGGCCCGGACCACGCCGAGCGCGGGGCCGCCCAGGCGGCCGAACACGCTCCCGCCGGGAGCCAGCGTGCCCAGGAAGCCGGCCACCGGCAGCCCGGTGATGACCGCCCGGAGCCGCGGGTGCGTGCTGCTGGCCGCCAGGCCGACCAGGCGGGCCAGCACGCCGGGGGCGATCCGGTCGTCCGGGGAGAGCCCGGACCCGTCCACCAGGTGGATGCCACGGCGCAGGCCCAGCGTCCCGAGCACCTGGGTGACGGCCGCGGCCGCGCCGCTGAACGAGGCCGGCTTGCCTTCGCGCAGCGCGACCTGCCGGGCCAGGTCCTCAGCGATCACGTTGTTGCTTTCCCGCAGCATCCAGCCCACCATCGCGGACAGCGGCGGTGAGGAGACCGCGGCCAGGGTGCCCGCGTGGGCTGGTGCGGTCTGCGGCTGCGGCTGGCCCAGTACGTGGATGCCGTCCGCGGCCAGGAACGCGCGGAACGACCCGGCGGCCTGGCCCGCCGGGTCGGTGGACCGGGGCCGGAAGTTGCCCGGGTCATCGGCGTCCTGCGGCGCCCCGGACGGGGTCAGCCGGCCCTGGTCCACCTCCAGCGCGGTGATCCCGGTGACGTTGCCGGTGGTGACATAGGACTCCGGCCAGCCCGGGGCCAGCTGCGGGCCGGTGAACAGGGACGTGTCATAGCCCAGCCGGACCGAGTCCCGGCCGCTGCTGCGCAGCGCCCGGGTGGTCGCCGCCGCCAGTGCCCTCAGGGTGGCCGGCTGCGGGTAGTCGCTGGCCGGCGGCGATCCCGCGGTCAGCGTGGGGTCACCCCCGCCGACCAGCACGACCGAGCCCGGCGCGGCCCCCGCGGCGACCCGGGTGCTGAACCGGGCATCCGCGCCGAGCACGCTCAGTGCGGCCACCGCGGTGGCCAGCTTGGCTGTGGAGGCCGGCCGCAGCGCGGTGGTGGCGGCACTGGCGTACAGCACCCGGCCTGACGCCGGGTCGGTGACCACCAGGCCGACCTTCCGGCCGAGGGTGGCCGAGGATATCGCGTGGGACAGCGCCGCGGCCAGGCCGCCGCCGGTCGGCAGCGGGGTGGTGGCCGTAACGCCGGGCAGCACCGGGCTGACCCGGGACAGCGGGCGGACCGCCACCCGGGCCACGTCCCACCGGGCCAGCTGGCGCGGCATCAGCACGGCCACTGCGGCGCCGGCGCCCAGGGTGAACACGCTGATCAAGGCCAGCGTGATCACCATGGTGGCCAGGGGCCGCTTGGGCCACGCCCGGTTCGCCACTGCCAATCCCCTCACGAGATGCTTAGATTCCCGGTGCGGGCGCCGACCGCCAGGGACCGGGGACAGCCATCTTCGCCCCAAGGGAGCGACATCGTGCAATTCGACGTGACTATCGAGATCCCCAAGGGACAACGGAACAAGTATGAGGTGGACCACGACACCGGCCGGATCCGGCTGGACCGGATGCTGTTCACCTCGACCCGGTACCCCTCGGACTACGGGTTCATCGAGAACACGCTGGCCGACGACGGCGACCCGCTCGATGCGCTCGTGCTGCTGGAGGAACCTACCTTCCCGGGCTGCCTGATCAGCTGCCGGGCCATCGGCATGTTCCGGATGCGCGACGAGAAAGGGCTGGACGACAAGGTGCTCTGCGTGGCGGCCACCGACCCCAGGATGGCGAGCCTTACCGATATCGCGGACGTCCAGGAGTTCGACCTGCTGGAAATTCAGCACTTCTTCGAGGTCTACAAGGCCCTGGAGCCGGGCAAGCAAGTGGAGATCCACGGCTGGGTGGGCCGGGCCCAGGCCGAGAAAGAGATCGAGACCTGCCGGCAGCGGCTAGCCCAGGAGGAAGGCTGACCTGAACCGGCCAGCCAGGGAGCTGCACCTGCGCCTACTCCGGCGGGCCGGTCGCGAGCAGCCTATGATATGCGTCACACTGTGCGTATAACATGCACAAGGAGGCACCCGTGGAACACGCGGACGACGTGCTCAGCCGGGCGCCGCTGTTCGAAGCGCTCGACGAGGAGAGCGCTAAAGCACTGCGGGCGCTGGTTACGGACGTGGACCTGCTCCGGGCCGAGCGGCTGTTCGATGAAGGCGACGCCGGCGACCGGCTGTACGTCGTGCTGGACGGCAAGATCAAGCTGACCCGGGCCGCCCCGGATGGCCGGGAGAACCTGCTCAGCGTGCTCGGCCCCGGCGAGATGTTCGGTGAGCTGTCGCTGTTTGACCCGCGGCCGCGGACGTCGAGCGCGGTGGCGGTGACCGACACGCGGCTGGCCGCGCTGGCTCACGACGAGCTCCGCGACTGGCTGACCGGCCGCCCGGACGTCTCACTGCACCTGCTGCGCGCGCTGGCGCAGCGGCTCCGGAGGGCCAACGACGTGATGGCCGACCTGGTGTTCACCGATGTGCCGGGCCGGGTGGCCAAGGCCCTGCTCGACCTGGCTGACCGGTTCGGTGAGACGACCCCGGAGGGGCTGCAGGTCCACCACGACCTGACCCAGGAAGAACTGGCCCAGCTGGTCGGGGCGTCCCGGGAGACGGTGAACAAGGCGCTGGCCGATTTCGCGGCCCGCGGCTGGCTGACCCTGTCGGCCAAGTCGGTGCTGATCATCGACGCGGACCGGCTGGCTAAGCGGGCGCGCTGAAGCGCGGCCGCCCGGGCTCAGCGGGCGGGCGGAACGGTCAGAAGCTGACCCCGGACGGCAGCTCACCCTGGCCGTCCAGGTAGCCGAGCTGCGCCCGGACCGACCACTGGGCGGCCGGCCACAGCGACTGGTCCACGTCGGTGTACACCCGTTCGACGATCTGCTCCGGGGACCGGTCCCCGGCCTCGAGTGCGGCCCGCACCTCGGCCAGCCGTTCCCGCCGGTGCGCGATGTAGAAGTCGAGCACCCCGGCCGGGTCGGCCAGCAGCGGCCCGTGCCCCGGCAGCAGCATGCTCAGCTGCTCCGCGTCGGCCAGCGCGCGGAGCTGGTCCAGGGTGGCCAGGTAGTCGCCCAGGTTGCCGTCCTGGGCGATCACCGTGGTGCCGCGGCCGAGCACGGTGTCCCCGGTGAGCAGTGCCCCGTCGGCGGGCAGCAGCAGGCAGACCGAGTCCGCGGTGTGCCCGGGAGTGGCCACCACGCGGATCTCGCAGCCGGCCACGGTGAGCACGTCGCCCGGGGCCAGGCCCTGGTCGCCCAGCCGGAGTGCCGGGTCGGCGGCTAGCACCGGCGCCCCGGTCAGCGCGGCGAACCGGGCCGCTCCCTCGGCGTGATCAAGGTGGCCGTGGGTGAGCAGGATGCGGGTCACCCGCCGTCCCGCCGCTTCGGCCAGCGCCGCGACCCGGCGCAGATGCCCCTCGTCGCCAGGCCCGGGGTCGACCACCACCGCCGACGCCGCTCCCGGCTCCGCGATCAGCCAGGTGTTGGTTCCGTTCAGCGTCATCAGTCCGGGGTTGGGCGCCAGCACGCAGGTAGCCCGGGCCGTGCCGGCCCCGTCCAGGGATGGTTCGCGGCCCGCGCTCACAGCGTCTCCCGGGAAGTTCGCGCCATCCGGCGCCAGCCCGTGGACCGGCCCCTCGCCCGGGCCTCGCGGCCCGGGGCCGGGAGCCGGTACCGGATGGCGCTCACAGGGGGTACCCGACGTCTTCCGGGACGGTCAGCCAGAACGCCCCGTCCACCTGGACGACGGCCGGGGTCACCGGCCGCATCGAGTGCCCGGCCCGCAGCGCGGTGGGCACGTCGGGGTAGCCGGCCAGCCCGGCCAGGCAGGTCGCCGTAGGTGGCAGCAGAAACAGCTCGCGGGCCCGGGCGGCCCGGATCGCCGCGGCCGGCCGGGTCCAGGCCACCTGTTCCGCTTCCCCGCCCACTTCCCGGGTGCGCTGGCCTGGTGGCAGCGCCGCGGCGAAGAACCGGGTGTCGTACCGGCGTGCCTCGGTCACCGGGGTGATCCACCGCGCCCAGGGGCGCAGCAGGTCCGAGCGCAGCACCAGGCCACGGCGGCCAAGCAGCTGGGCGAGCGACAGCGACCGGTCGAGCAGGGCGGTCCGGTCGGCTTCCCAGTCCGCCCCGCTAGTGTCCGCCACCAGGGTGTCCGCCGCGGGCCCGGCCAGCAGCACCCCCGACTCCTCGAACGTCTCGCGGACGGCCGCGCAGACCAGGGCCCGGGCCAGCCCAGGCGGGGCATCGAGCAGCTGGCCCCAGGCACCGGCGTCCGGGCCGGCCCAGGCCACCTCGTCATCCGCGTCACGGGGGTCCACCGAGCCGCCCGGGAACGCCGACGCCCCGGGCGCGAAGGCCATCGAGCGGGCCCGGCGGAGCATGTACACCTCGATACCGGGTCCGCCCGGCGCCGCGCGCAGTAGCAGCACCGAGGCCGCGTCGCGCGGCTCGGCGGCGGCCCGGCGGCCGGACAGGTAGTCGCCGGCCTGCTCGGCATAGCCGCCGCCGAGCTTGATGATCGGCCGGTGCACGAGTGCGGCCGGCTCGTCGGTCACTGCACTTCGGCGATCAGCTCGACCTCGACCGGCGCGTCCAGTGGCAGCACCGCCATGCCGACCGCGCTGCGGGCATGCTTGCCGGCCTCGCCGAACACGTCCTGGAGCAGCTCGCTGGCCCCGTTGATGACCTGGGCCTGCCCGGTGAAGTCCGGGGCGCTGGCCACGAAGCCGGTGACCTTGACCACCCGCCGCACGGCGGACAGGCTGCCGGTCACCGAGACGACCGCGGCCAGCGCGTTCAGTGCGCACACCCGGGCCAGCCCGGCAGCTTCCTCCAGGGTGACCGCCTCGCCGACCTTGCCGGTCATCATCAGCGCGCCGCCCGCCATCGGCAGCTGGCCAGCGGTGTAGACATAGTTCCCGGTCCGCAGGGCGGGCACGTACGCCGCCTGCGGTGGGGTCACCGCCGGAAGCTCCAGGCCCAGCGCGGCCAGCCGCTCCTCCGGGGTACCGGGCGCTGCGGCCGTCATGACCCGTCCTTGGGCCGCTTCAGATAAGCGACTAGCTGCTCGGCATTCGGCCCGGGCACCAGCGCCACCAGTTCCCAGCCCTCATCGCCCCAGTTGTCCAGAATCTGCTTCGTCGCATGCACGAGCAACGGCACCGTTGCGTACTCCCACTTCTGCATGAGGGAACTGTACTGACCCGGGGGGCGAGCCCCGGAACCCCCCGCTGTGCTAGCCCGGGGGGCGACCCCCCGGAACCCCCCGATCGCCGCTTCGCGCCGAACGCCGGATCGGCGAGCACCCGCCTTCGGCGGGCCTCGCCGCACCGGCGCAGGCTGGGCCAACACCAGCCGCACCCCGCCGCACCGGCCCAGGCTGGGCCAGCACCAACCCCGCGCCGGCGGGTGCTGGTTACGACTTGCGGCGGGTGCGGGAGGCGGCCCGGGCGCGGTCGGGGGTGCTATCGGGGGCCGGGGTGCTGTCGGGGGCCGGGGTGCTGTCCGGGGCCGGGCTAGCTTCCGGCTCCGCCTGATCTGTGCCGTTCGGGGCCGTCTCGGCCGGGGCGGCCGGGATGGCCGCCTCGTCCAGTTCGGGCACTGGCGCGTCGGCGATCTCGGGCAGCGGCGCTTCAGCGATCTCGGGCAGCGGCGCCTCGGCGATCTCCGGCACCTGCGGTGTCCCGCCCACTTCGGCGGCCGCCTCAGCCGCAGCCAGCTCGGCCTCACCGGTGTCCTCGAGCGGGGGCGGCGGCTCGGCCGGGGGTGGCGGCGCAGGCGCGTACTTTTCGAAGAACCGGAGCAGCTCGACCGGAACCGGCATGACCAGCGTGCTGTTGCGTTCCGCGGCCACCTCCACCACGGTCTGCAGCAACCGCAGCTGCAGCGCGGCCGGGTCGCGGGCCATCACATTGGCCGCCGCGGCCAGCCGCTTGGACGCCTGGTACTCACCGTCCGCCGAGATGATCCTGGCCCGGCGTTCCCGTTCGGCCTCGGCCTGGCGGGACATCGAGCGCTTCATGCCTTCCGGCAGGTTCACGTCCTTGATCTCCACCCGCTCGACCCGGATGCCCCACGGGCCCTCGGTGGGCTCGTCGATGATCCGGCGCAGTTCCCGGTTCACCGTGTCCCGCTCGGCTAGCAGCTGGTCCATCTCGGACTGGCCGATGATCGAGCGCAATGACGTCTGGGCCTGCTGCGACACGGCAAACATGTAGTTCTGCACGTTCACTACGGCCTTGATCGGGTCGACCACCCGGAAGTACACCACCGCGTCCACCCGGACGCTGACGTTGTCCCTGGTGATACCCTCCTGGGCGGGCACCGCCATGGCGATGATCTGCATGTTGACTTTCTGCATCCGGTCGCCGATGGGCCGCAGGATGGTCAGCCCAGGGCCGCGGACTCCCGGCAGGACCTTCCCGAACCGGAACACAATGCCCTGCTCGTACTGCTGCACCACCCGTAGCGAGCGGCCTACCGTGACCAGCCCCCCCACGATGATCAGCACGAGGATGACCACCAAGGCTGCCACCATCGGACACACCTCTTTCTGTTAAGGGGCCCGTTCCGGTTACCCAGCCTAGTGACAAAGCCGGTACGCGCCAGTAGCCCGCGCGGGACCTTGCAGGATGTAGTCTCCCGGCGGGGATAGCCTCCATGGAGTGAGCTCGCGGGACACGGACTGGGAAGGTGTCCGGCTGCACGTCGTCACCGGCAAGGGCGGGACGGGGAAGACGACGGTAGCCGGGGCACTCGCCATCGCCCTCGCCTACGGAGGGCGCCGGGTTCTGCTCATCGAGGTGGAGGGCCGGCAGGGCATTGCCCGGCTGTTCGACAGCCCGCCGCTGCCCTACAAGGAGCGCCGGGTGGCGGTCGCGCCGTCCACCCCGACGCTGCCGGGCGGCGACGTGTACGCGCTGGCCGCCGACCCGGAGGCAGCGCTCATCGAGTACCTGGAGATGTTCTACAACTTGCGGCACGCGGGGACCGCGCTGACCAAGCTGGGGGTGGTGGACTTCGCTACTACCATCGCACCCGGCCTCCGCGACGTGCTGCTCACTGGCAAGGCGGTCGAACTCGCCCGGCGCCGCACCGGCGGCCGCCAGCATTATGACGCGGTGATCATGGATGCCCCGCCCACCGGCCGGATCGGCAAGTTCCTTAACGTAGCCACCGAGATATCAGGCCTGGCCAAGGTCGGGCCGATCCGCGGGCACGCGGACACGGTGCAGAGCTTCATCAAGTCACCCCAGACCGCTGTGCACTTCGTCACAGTGCTGGAGGAGATGCCGGTCCAGGAAACCCTGGACGGCATGGCGGAACTGCGCGGGCTGGCCCAGGGCGGCCTGCAGCTGGGCGGCATCATGATCAACATGGTGCGGCCGGAGGAACTGACGGAGGACCAGCTCCAGGCGGCCGCCGCGGGCACGCTGGATGAGCACGAACTGGATCTGGGCCTGAAGGACGCGGGCATCGAGGACCGCCGGGGCCTGGCCAGCAGCCTGGCTGCAGAGCTGACCGAGCACGCCCGGGAGGCACTGGCCCAGCGCGCCGAGCGGGACCGGCTGACCAAGGAGCGCCAGCCCCAGTACGAGCTGCCGCTGATCACCAGCCAGATGGACCTGGCCGGGCTCTACCAGCTGGCCGCGGCGCTGCGCGAGCAGGGAGCGGCCTGATGCGCGAGGACCGGCGCCCGCCAGCGCTCGAGGTGGACCGGCTGCTGGATGACCCGCGCACCCGGATCATCGTGTGCTGTGGCTCTGGCGGGGTGGGCAAGACCACCACCGCGGCGGCACTCGGGCTGCGTGCCGCGGAGCGCGGCCGGCACGCGGTGGTGCTCACCGTTGACCCGGCCCGGCGGCTGGCCCAGTCGATGGGCCTGTCCTCGCTGGACAACACGCCGCGGCCGGTGCCCGGCTCGGCGGCCAAGGCCGCAGGTGGCAGCCTGCACGCGATGATGCTCGACATGAAGCGTACGTTCGACGAGATCGTCGAGGCGCACGCCGAGCCCGACCGGGCCGCGCAGCTCCTGGCCAATCCGTTCTACCAGTCGCTGTCGTCGAGCTTCGCCGGCACACAGGAGTACATGGCCATGGAGAAGCTCGGCCAGCTGCGCCGGGCCGACGAGTGGGACCTGATCGTGGTGGACACCCCGCCGAGCCGGTCGGCGCTGGATTTCCTGGACGCGCCGCAACGGCTGGGCCGATTCCTGGATGGGCGGCTGATCCGGCTGCTGACCGCGCCCACCAAGGCCGGCGGCCGGGCCTACCTGCGGGTGTTCACCGCCGGGTTCACCATGGTCACCGGCGTCATCACCAAGGTGATCGGCGTCCAGTTGCTCCGCGACGTGCAGGCGTTCGTGATCGCGCTGGACACCATGTTCGGCGGCTTCCGGGAGCGGGCCGAGGATACCTACCGGCTGCTCCAGGCCCCAGGCACGGCGTTCCTCGTCATCGCCACCCCGGAGCCGGACGCGCTGCGTGAGGCGTCGTACTTCGTGGAGCGGCTGTCCGCCGACCAGATGCCGCTGGCCGGGCTGGTCGTGAACCGGGTCCACCGCTCCGCCGCCCCGCAGCTGTCCGCCGCGCGCAGCATGGCCGCCGCTGAGGCGCTGCAGACGGCCCGGCCGCGGGCGGCGGCGGTACCCCGGCACCCGCTGACCGCGACCGCGCTACGGCTGCACGCGGAACGGATGCAGCTGGCCGAGCGGGAACACCGGCTCGAAGAGAGCTTCACGGCCGCAAACCCGGTCATCCCGCTGGTGGAGGTACCGGCGCAGCCAGAGGACGTGCATGACCTCGAAGGACTCCGCGCGGTGGGGGGCGAACTCGCCCGGGGAGTAAGGCTCAGCTAGGCGACGCTGCCAGCCAGGAGCCAGACCCTGGAAGCTGTGGCACGGCCAGCGTCAGCTGGCCACCAGCTCGTCGTCTGAGGTCTGCTCGTACTGGTTACGGGCGTTCTCCAGCAGCTCGCGCCACGACGTCACGTCGGGGCGGCGGCGGAGCAGCGCCCGGCGCTCGCGCTCGGTCATGCCGCCCCAGACGCCGAACTCGATGCGGTTGTCCAGCGCATCGGCCAGGCACTCGGTGCGGACAGTGCAGCCGCGGCAGATCAGCTTGGCCCGGTTCTGCGCCGCACCCTGGACGAAGAGCTCATCCGGGTCAGTTCCCTTGCACGCGGCGCGGGCGGTCCAGTCTGTGATCCACATGTGGGCCCCACTCCTCCTGATCGTCACGGCCCGGAAGGTCGTCACGCCGGATGGCGTTCACCTGCGGTCCCGGGCAGGCGGTTACCCGTCTGCTTTCGTTGTCGTCGTTGCGAAAAAGTAACTTACGGAAGACCGGGGGGTCGGCGCCAGAGCCCGTTGGGCCCATTTCCCGCATAGTCCGCCTGGGCCATGCCATGGCTACCGAGCGGTCGCCAGGCTTGGCCGGATAGAGACCATTGCGCACGGGCGCCAGTGACCCGATCCGCGACATCTTACGCAAACTAGCAGCCGACATCGTGCAGTGGCGGCCTGGCGTACCCTGGCACCGTGCTGACAACAGGGGTGTTTGGGAAGATCGGCGTGGCCGGCCGGGTGGGGGTGCTGGCCGGGGTGGCCGGCTTGCTGGTCGGCGGCCTGGCCGTGCCTGCGGTGGGCGCAGTCGGCCTCATTGTGCGCAACGGGGCCAACAGGTTCAACAACCTCAAGGCCGGCACGATCGGCGAGCTCCCGGTCCGCTCCGAGATCCTGGACAGCCAGGGCCACCTGATCGCCTACTACTACCCCAAGGGCATTGACCGGCAGCCAGTCAGCTACAGCCAGATCTCGCCCGCCATGCGCAGCGCCATCGTGGCTATCGAGGACTCCCGGTTCTACCAGCACGGGGCCATCGACATCCGCGGCACGATCCGCGCCCTGGTCAACGACCTGGAGCACAGGCCGGTGCAGGGCGGTTCCACGCTGACCCAGCAGTACGTGAAGAACGCGCTGATCCTGACCGCGCCGAACCCGCAGATGGCCGAGGCCGCCTCGGTGGACACGATCAGCCGCAAGATCAAGCAACTCCGGCTGGCCATCGCCGTCGAGGACAAGATGTCCAAGGACCAGATCCTGGCCGGCTACCTGAACACCGCGTTCTACGGCGCCTATTTCGGCAACCAGGTGTGGGGCATCAAGACCGCCGCGGAACGCTACTTCAGCGAGCCCCCGGCCCGGCTCGACCTGGCTCAGTCCGCCCTGCTGGCCGGCATGGTGCAGAACCCGGTCGCCGATGACCCGGTGGCCCATCCGGAGGCGGCCATCAAGCGGCGCAACGTGGTGCTGGCCCGGATGGCGCAGCTGCACTCCATCACCGAGGCGCATGCGGTAGCCGTAGGCCAGCAAGGGCTGGGCCTGAGGCTGACCCCGATCCAGACCGGCTGCACCAGCGCGTCGGCCAAGAGCGCGGCGTTCTTCTGCGACTACGTCATCTCGCTGATGAAGCAGAGCAACGCGTTCTCCGCCGCCTGGAAGCGGCTAAACGGGGCCGGGGGCCTGAAGGTGTACACCACGCTGAACCCGCAGGATGAGGGTGCGGCCAAGTCGGCGGTGAACTACATGATGCCGCAGCCGCCGAACGGCTCCAACCCGGGTGGCAACGCCGCGGCTGAGGTACTCATCCAGCCGGGCAGCGGCCGGATCCTGGCCATCGCTAACGACCGTTCCTACGGCGCCGGGAAGAACCAGACCACCGAGGACTACTCGGTGGACTCGCAGTATGACGGCGGGATCGGCGTGCAGACCGGCTCCTCGTCCAAGCTGTTCACGCTGGTCACCGCGCTGGAGCAGGGCGTGCCGTTCGGCTACCCGCAGACCGTGCCCGCGGCCGCCACGCTGACCGGCTACACCAACTGCGCGGGCGGGCCGACCGGCCCTTACACGCTGGTCAACGACTCGCCGTCGGAGAAGGGCGCGTTCACCCTCTACAACGCGACCGCGCAGTCGGTGAACATCTACTTCGCCGAGCTGGAACGCAAGGTCGGCCTGTGCAACGTGGTCAAGACGGCGATGGCCATGGGGATGACGCGGGCCGACGGCCGGTCACTGATGAAGTGGGACGGCCCCGCCCAGCCACCCGCGGATGACCTGCCCGCGTTCACCCTGGGCGCGGTGAACGTGTCCCCGATGAGCATGGCCGCGGCCTACGCCACTGTGGCCGCCCGCGGCGTCTACTGCGCCCCGGTCGCCGTGGAAAAGATCATCAGCCCGGCTGGGGCCAAGCTGCCGGTCCAGTCGGCAGGCTGCCACCAGGCCATCCCGGCCGGGGTGGCCGACGCGGCCAGCTACATCCTGCAGAGCGTGCTCACCACCGGCACCGCGGCCGGGCTGGGCATCGGCCGCGAGGCGGCGGGCAAGACCGGCACCTCGGACAACTTCGACTTCGCGGCTTTCGGCGGCTACACCCCTGACCTGGCCGGGTACGTGTCCGTGTTCAACCCGCTCGACCCGGTCAAGTTCCCAATGGAAGGCACCGGGTCCTGCTACGCGCTGGGCTGCCCGGGCCAGATGTTCGGCGCCGACGCACCCGCGCACATCTGGCAGATGACGTTCAACCACGCGGCGCTGGCCAACCCGCCGCTGAACTTCATGATGGCCGACATCCCGGGCGAACTCTGGTCGATGGGCACCGGGCAGAGCAACCCGAACCAGAAGAAGGGCCCCGGCGGCGGGGGGAACGGCGGCGGCGGGAACGGCGGCGGCGGCGGGAACGGCGGCGGCGGCGGCGGGCACGGCGGCGGGCACGGGCACGGTCCAGGGAACGGCAACGGCCCCGGCGGCGGCGGAGCGGGCGGCAACCCACCGCCCGGCTAGGCCAGCCGGCTAGCCAGGCCTACTGGGCGCCAAGCTGGCGGCGCACTTCGGCGGCCACCCGGGCGCCCTCGGCCCGGCCCGCGATCCTCGGCGTGACCAGCTTCATGACCTGGCCCATGGCCCGCGGGCCGGAGGCGCCGGACTCGCTGATTCCGGCGGCCACGATGTCAGCCACCTCGCCGTCGCTGAGCTGGTCGGGCAGGTAGCCGTCCAGGACCTCGCCCTCGGCGCGCTCGGCGGACGCCTGGTCGGCGCGCCCCGCGGCGGCGAACGCGTCCGCGGCCTCCCGGCGCCGCTTGGCCTCCCGGGCCAGCACGTTTATCACCTCATCGTCGCTGAGCTGGCGGGACGTGGTGCCAGCCACCTCCGCCGTGGACACGGCGGTGAGTGCCGAGCGCAACGTCCGGGTGCGGACCTCGTCCCGGGCCTTCATCGCAGCGGTCAGGTCAGCGCGCAACTGGTCCTTGAGTGCAGCCATGGGCCTATCCTGCCTTGCGTGCGGTGGCCAGGATGCCCGGCGGGACATGGCACCATAGTGAGATGTCATCACGAGCCTTCAAGGCCCTGGGCACCGCGGCCGCCGTGGGCGGGGCAGCCTTCGCCTACGGGTCGGTGCTGGAGCGGAACTGGTTCGCCCTGCGCCGCCTGGACGTGCCCGTGCTCGCGGCCGGGGTGGCACCGCTGCGCGTGCTGCACATCTCCGATGCCCACCTGACGCCCGGGCGGCACCGGCTGATGTCCTGGATCCGGTCCCTGGACGCGCTGGCCCCCGATCTCGTGGTGAACACCGGGGACTCCATCGCCAGCGCACACGCGGTACAGCCGTTCCTGGACTCGCTCGGGCCCCTGCTCGACCGGCCCGGGGTCTTCGTCTACGGGTCGAATGACCTGTACTCACCGAAGCCCAAGAACCCGCTCCGCTACCTGTGGCGGGACAGCAGCGTCGAGCACCTCCGGCACATCCCTGACCTGCCGTGGGCTGAGCTGGGCGCCGGGATGGCGGCCGCCGGCTGGCTGGACGCCAACAACAAGCGCGGCCGGGTCAAGGCTGGGGACCTGGACATCGAGGTCGCCGGGGTGCATGACTCGCATACCCGGCGCGCCCGCTACGAGACCATCGCCGGGCCTACCGACCCCACGGCGGACCTGCGCCTGGGTGTGATGCACACCCCCGAGCCGGGGATCCTCGACCAGTTCACCGCGGACGGCTACGACCTGCTGCTGGCCGGGCACACCCACGGCGGCCAGGTGCGCGTTCCGCGCTACGGGGCGCTGGTGACCAACTGCGGCATCGACCCGGAGCGGGTCAGCGGCCTGCACCGGCACCCGGCCGGCCTGCTGGAACCGGGGCAGCCACAGTCGTGGCTGCACGTGTCCGCCGGGCTCGGCACCTCCCCGTGGGCGCCGGTGCGGGTCGCCTGCCGGCCGGAGGCCACCTTGCTCACGCTGGTCCCCCGGATCGGCTAGACTGCCGGAGGTTCGACGGAGTCGGCCCTCCCGGGGGAGCAGCCCCGAAGTGGCCGGCGGGGTGTGGCGCAGCTTGGCAGCGCGCTTCGTTCGGGACGAAGAGGCCGCCGGTTCAAATCCGGCCACCCCGACCAGTAGTCCCAGGTAGGGCGGGTTTCTGCACAGCGCAGAGACTCGCCCTTGATCATTTGACCGTCGTTCGACCGTGGGATCCGACGGCAAATTCCGGCAGATTTGCTCTCGACCGTCAGACGGCGGCATCGTGGTTCGGTCTATGGGGCCGGATCGTCGCAACTGCCGGCCAGGCTGGGGCGGCCGTGCAGGGCGGATTCTGGGACGTCGTGATCGCGACTTGCTGGATGCCAGCCCACAGTTGGGGTTGGCCGCCGGTAATCGCGGCCAACCTGTGCTCAAGCCAGGACCACACCTGAACGCACCGGCGCAGCCCTGGACCGGTGTTGGGGTTCAGGCCCGTCATCCGGTGAGCTCGTAGCCGGCTTCGTCCACGGCGGTGCTGAGCGCAGCCCGGTCGGGCATTGGGTCGGCGGTGATCCGGACGGCGCCAGTGCTCAGGTCGACCTGCACGCTGGTCACGCCGACCAGTTTGCCGATCTCTCCCTGCACAGCGCTGACGCAGTGCCCGCAGGTCATACCTGCGACGGTGATGACAGTCTCACTCACGCAGCATCCTCAGCTTCCCGGTCCGGCACTGCACTGCTGGCTGCAAGCCAGGCCAAGCGTCCTCAATGTACTGTCCTGGCCATGCCCTCGCGACATCTGCGGTTCATGCATGGCTGACTCATGATTATCAGCATACGGGTGCCGATCATGTCGGCTAATTCGCTTGGAAAGGAATCGGCCCAGCCGAAAATTGGCTGGCCGGATACCCTCTATCCGTATCATGCATACCCCATCCAGGTATTCACGGATACCCGCAGGGGGTTTATCGCCGGGGTTGCTAGAACCAATTTCGTGCTCCTTCGGGTAGCCCTCTACCAGCGGATACACGCGGTACGCTAGAAGCGTCCGACGCTTTCTGAGCAGCCCGCTTGTCTGGCCTTCCAACTGCATCTACTCTTCTGCCTGGAACGTCTCAGCGGCCGGGAAAGAAACATCCGGCCACCCAGGCGGGATTACCTTTGGTCGTGCTTGCCGGGACTTTGCGCCCGGCAGGCATTTTGGGTCCGGAACCAGGGCGCGGGTGGCCATCCAGGCCCGCCCGCGCCAGGAAGCTAGGAGGGCTGGGATGAGTGACGTCGCCGTCGCGGGCGGACAGGCCGCGAGGCGGGGCAGCCTGGGCAGCGTGGTCGAGGGCGCCTGGCAGCCGCCTGGCACCAGGCGGGTACTGCAGCTCGCCCTGGCGGCCGTCTGGCTGCTCGATGGGGTGCTGCAGTACCAGGCCTTCATGTTCACCAAAGGGTTCAGCCAGATGCTGGCCGGGACCGCGCCAGGCAACCCCAGCGTGATCGCCAGCCCGATCACCTGGGATGCCCGCCTGGTCGAGCACCACGCCATCCTGCTGAACACGATCTTCGCCACGATCCAGTTGCTGCTGGGCCTGGGCATCGCCTACCGCCCCACTATGCGCGCCGCGCTGGCTGCCTCGGTCGCCTGGTCGCTGGGCGTGTGGTGGTTCGGTGAAGGGCTGGGCGGCGTGCTGAACGGCGGCGCGAGCCCGGTCAACGGGGCACCCGGAGCCGTGATCATCTACGCGCTGCTCGCCGTGCTGCTGTGGCCCTCCGACCGATATACGGCCACCGCGCCGTTCACCGCGGCCCGGGCTGTAGGTGCACCGGCCGCCCGGGCGCTCTGGCTCATCCTGTGGGGAAGCCTGGCCTACTTCGCGCTGCTGCCCGCCAACCGGGCGCCGGAGGCGCTGCACGACATGATCGCGGGGATGGCCGACGGCGAGCCCATCTGGCTGGCGGCCCTCATAAACCACGCGGCCTCGCTGCTGGCCCACCAGGGCCTGGCCGCCTCCATCGCGCTGGCGGTCGCGCTCGTGGTCATCGCGGTCGGCGTCTACCTGCCGCCACCCGGGGTGCGGGCCACGCTGGTGCTGGCCATCGTGGTGGCCGCGGTCATCTGGGTCTTCGGGCAGGCGTTCGGTGGCATCCTGGCCGGGGGAGCGACCGACCCCAACTCCGGCCTGCTGCTGATCCTGCTCGTGCTGGCCTACTGGCCGGCCCGCGCGGGGGGCCGGGTACCAGCCGTTACGGTCCCAGCGGCGGCTCAGCCGGCCGCTGGCCAGGAAGGAGGCGTGGCATGACGCCCAGCTGGATCCTGGACATCCTGGCCGCAGTCATGCTGCTGGTCGCAGCGGTTAGTGCCGGCCGCCTGGTGGTGGCCCGCCCGTGGGCCGGGTCCCCAGGCGACGCGGACATCGACGTCGCGCATCTGCTGATGGGCATCGCGATGGCGGGCATGCTGGTCGCCCGCCTGAGCACGCTGCCCAACGACGTGTGGGATGTGATCTTCACCGTGCTGACGGGCTGGTTCGGCTGGCGGGTCTACCGCGAATCCCGGGGCGAGGGCGCCCGGGTGCTGGCTGACGGCTGCCACATGCCGCACCTAGTGCACAGCGCCGCCATGCTCTACATGTTCGTGGCTATCAGCGCCCCCGCCGCGACCGGCGGCAGTATGGGTGGCATGGGTGGTGGCTCGGGCAGCACGATGCAAACGCTGAATGCTCCCGTGGTGGCGTTCGCCTTCGCAGCCTGGCTGATCGTCTACGTGGTCCTGGACCTAGACCGGCTGGCCGGGCCGGGGCACGGTCGCGGGAGCTATTTCGCCCCCCTGGCCGCCGCGCCCGCCCGCGCCGCACTGGTGGGGGCCACGGCCGGCAGTGGATCCGTGAGTCTGGCGGTCGCCTCGGCCGCTCCCGCCGGTCCCGGCGGGAGCGTGGCCCCGGTGCCCCCCGAGGCCACCGGCCCGGGCCAGCCGCCGGGTGCGGGGAACAGTGCCGGCGCTGGCACCGGGGATCTGGCCGGCTCCGCCCGTGCGATCCTGCTCGGCCCCAAGGTGGCCGCGGGCTGTCGCATCGCGATGGGCCTGACCATGGCCTTTATGCTGGTGATCATGATCTAGCCGAGCCGAGCCGCACGGTCCCGATGCCCCGCCCGGCCCCGCCCGGGGCATCGGCGTCCCCATCCCGGCGGTGGCTCAGGCCACCTGTGTGGGTGACCCGGGCGGCGTGCTCTCCGTGCCGGGAACCGTGGCCGCCCCGGCGGGCGCGGTGGCCCGCGTGGCCGTGCTCCTGCCGGCCGGAGCCGCCCCGGGGAGGCCGAAATGGCGCAGCCGGACGCTGTTGCCAACCACGAAGGCTGAGGAGAGGGCCATGGCCGCCCCGGCAATGAGTGGGTTCAGGAACCCGAGCGCAGCCAGCGGTATGGCGGCGATGTTGTAGCCGAAGGCCCAGGCCAGGTTGCCCCGGATGATTCCCAGGGTGGCGCGGGAGAGCTGGATGGCGTCCGGTACGGTGCCCAGATCGTCGCGCAGCACGATCAGGTCGGCGGCGCTGATGGCGACGTCGGTGCCGGTGCCCAGGGCGATGCCGAGGTCGCTCGCGGCCAGCGCGGGCCCGTCGTTGATCCCGTCGCCGACCATGGCCACCCGGTGGCCGCGGGCCTGCAGGTCACGGAGCAAGGCGACCTTCTGGTCCGGCAGCGCTCCGGCGACGACCTCGTCAGTGCCGGCCTGGGCGCCGACCGCGTCTGCGGTGGCCTGGCTGTCGCCGGTGAGCAGCACGGTGCGCAGACCCAGGCGGCGAAGGCCTGCGACAGCACTGGCGGCGGACGGCTTGACTGTGTCCGCGACCGCGACCGCGCCGCGCACCGCGCCGTCCCACCCGGCCATCACCACGGTGCGACCGGCCGACTCCTGCCCGGCGCACCAGGCCGCCAGCCCGGCGGGAACCGTCATGCCCAGGTGCGAGAGCAAGCCGTCCCGGCCGATGACCACGTCCTGGCCATCCACCGAGCCGCGGGCACCCAGGCCGGGCAGGGCCACGAACCGGGCCGCCGCCGGCAGCGCGCCCAGCTCGGCCTGCGCCGCCGCGCTGATCGCCGCGGCGACCGGATGCTCCGACGCCTGCTCCACCGCCCCGGCCAGCCGGAGCAGCATCTCGCGGCTCGTCCCGTCGGCGGCCGTCACCCCGGCCACGGCCATCACCCCGGTGGTCACCGTGCCGGTCTTGTCCAGTACCACGGTGTCCACGGCCCGGGAGGCTTCCAGCGCCTCGTACCGGGTGATGAAGATGCCGAGCTGGGCGCCCCGGCCGCAGGCCACCATCAATGCGGCCGGGGTGGCCAGGCCGAGCGCGCAGGGACACGCGATGATCAGCACGGCCAGCGCGGCGCTGAACGCGTGCGGCACCGAACTGCCCGCGAGCAGCCAGCCAGCCAGGGTCAGCCCGGACGCCGCCAGGACCGAGGGTACGAACACGCCGCTGATCCGGTCGGCCAGCCGCTGGATGGCCGCCTTCTGCGACTGGGCCTGCTCGACCAGGGCGATCAGGTGCGCGAGCTGGGTATCGCGGCCCACCTTGACCGCCTGGATCACCAGCCGCCCGGTCACCACCACCGTGCCCGCCGCCACGATGTCACCCGCGGCCGCATCCGCCGGGACGGACTCCCCGGTCATCATGCTGCGGTCCACTGCAGACTCGCCGAACTCCACTTCCCCGTCGGCGGCGATCCGCTCGCCAGGCCGGACCACGAACCGGTCGCCGGGGCGCAGGTCGCCGGCCGGGACGCGGCGCTCCGTGCCATCGGGGGCCAGCAGGAACGCGTCGCGCGCGCCGGCCGCCGCCAGTTCCCGCATCGCGTCCCCGGCGTCCCGCCTGGCCCGGGCCTCATACCACCGCCCGGCCAGCAGGAACGTGGTGACCGACGCCGCGACCTCCAGGTAGATGCCACCGCCCGAGGCATGCAACAGCATCTGCCTGAAGCTCAGCCCGGCCTGGCCCCGGTCCAGCACAAACATCGCATAGACCGACCAGGCGGTCGCCGCGGTAATGCCCAGCGACACCAGCGTGTCCATCGTGGCTGAGCCGTGCCGGGCGTTGCGCAGCGCGGCGGCGTGGAACGGCCACGCCGACCAGATGACCACTGGGGCCGCAGTCACCAGCAGAACCCACTGCCAGCCCGGGAACCGGGACCATGGGAACAGCGACCATAGCACCGACAGGTCGCTTAGCGGTATGAAGAAGATTAGCGCCACGGTGAGCCGGTTCTGCAGATCCTGCACCCGTGCAACCTCCGGCGTGAGCTCGGCCGGGCCGGCCGGCCCGCCATCGGCCGGCTCCTGGCCGGGCACACTGGCCTGGTAGCCCGCCGCCGTCACCGCGTCGATGAGCCGCTGCACCGGAACCGATTCAGGCATGGCGACGATGGCCCGCCCAGTGGCGAAGTTCACCGTAGCCGAGACGTCGTCGAGGGCGTTGAGCTTCTTCTCCACCCGGGCCGCGCAGGCCGCACACGTCATGCCGCCGATCGACAGGCCAACCTCACGCAGCGCCGGCGATGCGTCCTCAGTAGCCGCTGCAGCTGACACTACGTCCTGCCCTCCAGCCCGAGACTGGGCGCGTGACCCGAATCTACTCTGCCCGCCGAATGTACCGAAGGATGAGTGTGCCGGTTGGCCCAGCCAAGGCCGGCCGGGAGGGGGAAGATGAGGTAGGGCATCGCGCTGAGCCCGGCCGGGCTCAGCGCCGCTTGGGGCAGTTACCCTACTTGCCAGGACGCCGGGGCTACCTGGAGGAATTGAGAGGCCAGTGAGCACCGCAGCCAAGCTCGTCGGGTTCGTGCTCCTGCTGATCACGGTCTTCCTCGCGGCCCGCGCGGTGGGCGCACGGCTCGGCCCGGTCACCACCAGCCCGGGAACGGTCAGTCAGGTCCAGCCCGGCGGTGGCTCAGGGTCGATGCACATGGGCGGGCAGCCGTGAGCGGCACCGGCGAGCTCACCAGCGAGCGGCTCGAGTTCGTGATCGGCGGGATGAGCTGCGGCTCGTGCGCGGCCCGGATCGAGCGGCGGCTGAACCGGCTAGACGGTGTCGTAGCGACGGTTAACTTCGCCACCGAGCGGGCTTACATAGCCAGCACCGGCGGCCGGGACCCGGACGAGCTGATCAGCGTGATCGAGTCCGTCGGCTATCGTGCCGCCCGGGAGGCCCCCGCCGCGGCGGAGCAGCCCGGGCTGGACGAGGCAGCGCGCATACTGCGCTGGCGGCTGGCCGTCTGCTGGCCGCTAGCCGTCGCAGTCATCGTGCTGGCGATGGTCCCGGCGTCGCAGTTCCCGGGCTGGCAGTGGCTGAGCCTGGTGCTGGCGGGCGTCGTGGCGATCTGGGGCGGCTGGCCACTGCACCGGGCCGCCTGGACAGGGTTGGGGCATGGCGCGGCGACCATGGACACGCTGGTCAGCGTCGGGGTGACGGCATCATTCGGCTGGTCGCTGTACGCGCTGCTGTTCGGAGGGGCGGACATGCCGGGCATGCGGATGTCCTACTCGCTCACCTTCGCCCCGGCCAGCGGACATACGCTGTACCTCGACGTGGCAGCCGGCGTCACCGCCGCCGTGCTCACCGGGCGGTACCTGGAAACACGGGCCAAGCGGCAGTCCGGTTCCGCGCTCACCGCCCTGGCCGGGCTGGCGGCGAAGACCGTCGCCCTGCTGCGCAGCGGAACCGAGCAACGCGTCCCGGTCAGTGTGCTGGCCGCCGGGGACGAGTTCGTGGTCCGGCCCGGGGAGAAGATCGCAGTCGACGGGGTGGTCGTCGAGGGCCGGTCCGCGGTCGACGCCTCGCTGGTCACCGGGGAGGCGATGCCCGCCGAGGTCGGGCCGGGCGACGAAGTGGTCGGTTCGTGCGTCAGCATGAGCGGGCGGCTGGTGGTCCGGGCCACCCGGGTCGGCGCGAACACGCTGCTGGCCCAGATCACCCGGCTGGTCAGCCAGGCGCAGATAAGCAAGGCCGCGGCACAGCGCCTGGCCGACCGGATCGCCGCGGTCTTCGTCCCGTCCGTGATCAGCGTGGCCGCCGCCACTCTCGGCTTCTGGCTGGGCGCCGGGCTGCCCGGGGACGCCGCCTGGAGTGCCGCCATCGCGGTGCTCGTGGTGGCCTGCCCGTGCGCGCTGGGGCTAGCTACCCCCACCGCGCTGCTGGCCGGGGTAGGCCGGGGCGCGCAGCTGGGCATCCTGGTCAAGAGCGTGCACGCGCTGGAGTCGGCCCAGCGGGTCCGCGTCGTCGTGCTGGACAAGACCGGCACGCTGACCCACGGCACGATGACCGTCCAGGAGATCGTCACCACTGCACCGGGCGGGGGAGAAGCGCCCGGTGCCGGAGCCGTACCAGGCACCGGGGAGCCGCCTGCCAGAGAGGACGACATCCTGTTGCTGGCGGGCGCCGTCGAGGACGCGTCCGAGCATCCGATCGGGCAGGCCATCGCCCGCGAGGCCGCGGCCCGGCTTGGCGGGCTGCCGCCGGTCACCGATTTCGCCAGCCAGCCGGGCGCTGGCGTGCGCGGGACCGTGGCCGGCCGCACCGTCACCGTGGGCAGCCCGCAGTTCCTGGCCGAACAGAGCCTGGCTATCGCCGGCCACCTAGGGGCAGCCGTGACGGCCGCGGCGGGCGCCGGGCACACGGCCGTGCTGGTGGGCTGGGACGGCCAGGCGCGCGGCGTGCTGGTCGTGGCCGACACGCTCCGCCCAGGGGCGCGGGCCGCGGTGGCCCGGCTCCAGCACCTGGGCCTGCGTCCGGTCCTGCTCACCGGAGACAACGAGCGGGCCGCTCAGGTGGCCGCGACTCAGCTGGGCATCCCGGCGGACAGTGTGGTCGCGGGGGTCCGGCCGGACGGGAAGGCGACCGTGGTCCGCCAGTTCCAGCAGGCTGGCGGCCGGGTGGCCATGGTCGGCGACGGCGTCAACGACGCGGCCGCCCTGGCGCAGGCCGACCTGGGCATGGCCGTCGGCACCGGGACGGACGCGGCGATCGGGGCCGCGGACCTGACTCTGGTCAGCGGCGACCCGGCCAGCATCGCCGACGCCATCCTGCTGGCCCGGGCCACGCTGCGGGTCATCCGGGGCAACCTGGCCTGGGCCTTTGGTTACAACGTGGTCGTCATCCCGCTGGCCGCGCTGGGCTACATCAACCCGCTGTTCGCCGGCGTCGCTATGTCCGCCAGCTCGCTGATCGTGGTAACCAACAGCCTGCGGCTGCGCCGGTTCCGGTCGCAGCGGCCGGCCGACCCGCGGCCAGCACCGGAGCGCGCGGCCGCCCAGCCGGTGGCGGCCGGATGACCACCACCGCGCCTGCCCCCGCACCGCCGTCGGCACCAGGCGGCCCGCGTGGCCGCCTGGCTGAGGTGGGCCGGGCCGCGGCCGCGCCACTGATCTCCGCCGTCCTGATCATCGGCCTGCTGGCCGCCTGGGTGGCGAGCGGCGGGGCCGGATCGGTCACCCGAATCCGGGTCCAGATCACCCTGGCCGCGGTCCCGATGCGCGCCTACCTGCCCCGCCAGGCCAGCGCCATCCACAGGGCGCCAACCTATCTGACCATCCGCAACCTCAGTGGCCGTCCCGACGAGCTGCTGTCCGCCAGCACCCCAATCGCCCGGCAGGTGATCCTGACCGGCCCGCCCGGCCCGCGCGGGGAGCGGCCTACGGTGGCCCGGCTGCCTGTTCCCGCGCACAGCAGCATCACGCTGAGCCCGCTCAGCGACGATGTCGTGCTGGTCGATCCCGCGCCGTACGAGTCGGACATGACGGTGCCGCTCACCCTCGTCTTCCGGCACGCCGGGCGGGTCCAGGTGGACGCGGCGGTCAGCGCTCCCGGCTCACCCTGACCAGCGGGCGGATCTGCCCGCGGGCCTCAGCTCCCGGCCTGGCCGGTGACCTGGCTCCGGTCCACCGCGCCGCTGACCGACATCAGGTACCACAGGCCCATGTCGTCGGCCTGCCCGGTGGCCTGCCCCGGCTCCTGATCGCCCTGCCACAGGTACAGCGGCCACCCGTTATAGGTGACCTGCCGCCCGCCTCCGGCCCGGCGGACGGTGCTGAGCATGGATGCCTTCACCCCCCGGCCCGCCAGCGGGTGCGCGGCCCCGGCGGGCAGCATCAGCGGCGGCCACTGCCGGGCGCATACCCCGTAGCACTGCGACCGCCCGCGGTGGTCCGGCACGTACATGTACAGGCTGAAGCCATGCCCGTCGGTGAGCACCCGCCCGGCCCCGGGCAGCGTCCTGGCCAGAACCTCGTAGCTGGGCGGCCCGCTGGCCGCCTGGCCCGCCCCGCAAGCCGTGACGCCGGTGGTCAGGGCGCCTGCCAGGGCGGCCACCTGCAGCGTGGCAAGGACGCGCATGTTAGGTCACGGTGCCCAGCTGGGTACCGGCGATGACCATTCCAGAGCACCAGAACATGCCATCCATCCAACACCCACTATGAGTGCGCCAACGCCATCAGCTGGGCGGGGTGAACTGGTTGAGGTCATAAATCCCCAGTGCCTGCTCGATGGCGGCGACCTGTTCACCATGAAGCTGAACCCGTGCGAGCCGAACTGCTGATTCTCCAGGTCAGCGAAGTGCTGGGCGAGTTCGACCAGTTCCTGGGCCGGGACGATCTTCCGGAAGGCCGGGAAGATCACGGTGTCCTCGCGGGCCTCGTGCGGTTCGTACATCCGGTCGAACTCGGACATGGCGCGGGTCAGCCGGGCCCGGCCCGCCGGGCTGGCCACACCCCTGGGAGTCGCGCTGGACAGGATGAACTGGTCCAGCACGCACGGCCGCGACCCAGTCGTCGTTCGCGGCAGAACTCGCCGGGGCAGCCAGCAAGGTGCCGGGGCAGTCGTGAGGACGGGACGTAAGGCAGCGCTGATCGTGCTGCTCGCCGTGCTGAGCGCGGGCTGTAGCAGCAGAGCGGCCACCCCCGTGCAGCCACTGGCCGCACCCCGGCCAGTGCTGTCCTTCAGCACCTCTGGCCACGAATACGGCGGCGTGGGCGACGATCCCGATGGGTGCCCCGGCCGGCGCCAACCAGTTCTGGGAGCTGTTCCGGATCCCGGTGGGGGGCAGCCGCTGGGCCCTGCTCACCCCGCCAGATGTCGCCACCAACGGCGCTCTCGTGCTGGCCACCCACGGTGGGCAGACGCTGGTGACCGGAGTCCGCCCCAGCCTGCACCTGGACTTCTCGCCGGTCACCGGCACCAGCGACGGCGGCACCACCTGGGCGTCCAGGGCGCCGCACCCGGGCCTGGCCGACTCGCCCGACGCCGTGGCGGCCGGCCCGGCAGGCCAGCTGCTGGCGGTGGGCAGCAACGGCCAGGCCACCGTCAACCGGCCGGGCGGCGGCGGGTGGACTGGGCTGACCAGCGCGCGTGCGCTGGCCGCCACCACGGCCGGCCAGGCCTGTCGGCTGACGTCGCTCAGCGCGGCCAGCTACACCCCGGCTGGTGACCCGTTTCTGGGTGGGCGCTGTGCGCGCCCGGGCGTGGCCGGGATATTCGCCTACCGTGGCGGGAGGTGGCAGGCGGCCGGCCCGACCCTGCCCGCGTCGCTGGCCAGCCGGGCCCAGCAGGTGCTCCGGCTCACCACGGCCGGGCCCAGCAACCTTGCGCTGCTGCAGGCTGGCCAGGGATCCGCAGCCAGCCTGGTGGCTGCGTGGACCAGCGACGGCGGGAAGCACTGGGCCCTGTCACCGCCGCTCGCCCTGAACGGAGCGCATCCGGTGTCGACCGCGTTCGGCCACAATGGGGCCGTCGCCGTGACGCTCAGCAGCGGTCACGCGGAAACCATCACCAGGGCCACCGCTCAGTGGCACGCGCTGCCAGCCTTGCCGCCCGGCCGGGCGGTGACCCTCGCCTTCCCGCCCACGGGCGGCCTCGACGCGCTGGCCGCCGATGGCAGCGAGCTCACGGTGTGGCGGCTGGGCTCCGGCGAGGCCAGCTGGGTCAAAGCTCAGGCCATGAAGGTACCGATCCAGTACGGGTCATCCAGCTGACCAGGATTGTGCCGGTCCAGTCAGCCGTTGCCTGTTCCGATCAGGCGTGCAGATCGCCTCATCCGCGCGCTAGCCACTTTGGGCAACACGCTGCACAGGCCAGCCAGTAGAGAACATTGACGCTACCCGGGCCGGGCCGGGGTTATAGCTGGCAGCTGGCGCAGTGGCCGGTGATGGTGAGCTGGTGCGGGTTGATGGTGAATCCGTAGCCAGCCTGGACCAAGTCAGTCAGGTGGGTGAAGAGGCTGGCTGGGACTTCGGTGATAGTGCCGCAGTTATCGCAGGCGAGGTGGCCGTGGTCGGTGGCGGCGAGGTGGTAGGTGGCGGGGCCGTGGCTGGCCCGGGTGCGGTCGATGATGTCGAGCTGTTCCAGCTCGTCCAGATGCCGGTAGATAGTGGACAGGTGCACGTCGGGGGCACGGGCGTGGACGGCGGCAGCGAGTTCTTCCGCGCTGTGGTGGCCGGGGCGCTCTAGCAGGATGGTGACCAGCAGCCGCCGGACTGGGGTCCGGCGGCCGCCGTGCTCGCGAATCCGGGTGAGGATCTGCTCGATACGGCCGGGGTCGGCCAGCTGCGCCGCTGGCTGCCCATCGGTGCTCACCGTCCCAGGATACAGCCGCGGTAGTGGCGCAGTTGCTGGCCCTACGTTATTGCAAGTCATTTGCAGCCTGTTCTACGCTGGCCGCACGACGTCCCCACGGGAAGGTGCCTCCGATGGCCGCAGTAGCCGCGCGCTTGACCCGGATCCGCGACGGGCTGACTCCTGGTGAGTGGGCCCGGGCCGGGGCGATGGTGGCGGTCATTGTGGGGCTGAACGTGCTGGGCTGGCTGATGCTGGCCGCCGCAGTCGGCGGGCACTACCACATCACCAGCAAGGAGATCTTCGGGTTCGGCACCGGCATCCTGGCCTACACCCTGGGCATGCGGCACGCGTTCGACGCCGACCACATCGCGGCGATCGACAACACCACCCGCAAGCTGGTGCAGGATGGCAAGCGGCCGCTGTCGGTGGGGTTCTTCTTCTCGCTGGGTCACTCCACGATCGTGTTCGTCATGGCGCTGCTGCTGAACTTCGGCATCCGCGCCCTTGATGACCAGGTCCGCAACGACAGTTCCGGGCTGCACAACATCACCGGCATCATCGGCACCACGGTCTCAGGCACGTTCCTGTACCTGATCGCGCTGCTGAACCTGGTTGTGCTGATCGGCATCATCCGGGTGTTCCGGGAGATGCGCACCGGCCGCTACAGCGACGCGGAACTCGAACGCCAGCTGGACAGCCGGGGGATGATGAACCGGGTGTTCGGCGGCTACGCCAAGCGGATCGACACCCCGTGGAAGATGTACCCGGTCGGGGTGCTGTTCGGCCTGGGCTTCGACACCGCCACCGAGGTGGCCCTGCTGGTGCTGGCCGGGTCCGCGGTCGTGTCGGGGCTGCCGTTTTATGCGATCTTGTCGCTGCCGATCCTGTTCGCCGCCGGGATGTGCCTGTTCGACACGGCCGACGGGTGCTTCATGAACTTCGCCTACGACTGGGCGTTCGCCCGCCCGGTCCGCAAGGTGTACTACAACCTGACCATCACTGGGCTGTCCATCTTCGTGGCGTTCTTCATCGGCACCATCGAGATCCTCGGCCTCCTCGGCCAGGAGTACAACCTGACCGGCGGGTTCTGGACCTTCATGGCCAACTTCGACATCAACAAGGCCGGGTTTGTCATCGTCGGCGTCTTCGTCCTCACCTGGGTCGTCGCGCTGTCCATCTGGCGCTTCGGCAAGATCGAGCAGAGATGGGACCTGGCCGCAGCCCGAGCCACCTCCCGGGACTGACCCGCCATGACTGCACCAGAGGAGATCCAGCGGTTCTGGGACGAGGACGCGGCCGTCTACGACAATTCCCCGTCTCATCACCCGCAGCGACCGCAGGAGCAGGCGGCCTGGGCCGCCGCGCTGCGCCGCATGCTGCCTGATCCGCCCGCCAGCGTGCTGGACGCCGGGGCCGGGACGGGATTCCTGTCCCTGCTGCTGGCCGCTCAGGGCTACCAGGTCACCGCCCTGGACGTCTCGGCCGGGATGCTGGGCCGGCTGCGGGCCAAGGCCCACGACCGCGGGCTTGAGGTAGCCACCGTCAAGGCCGAGGCGACCAGCCCACCGGCCGGACCGTTCGACGCGGTCATCGAGCGCCACCTGATCTGGACCCTGCCCGACCCGCTGGCCGCGCTGACCGCTTGGCGAACCGCCGCCCCGGATGGCCGGCTGGTCCTGGCCGAGGGCAGCTGGGGCCAGGCCAGCGGCATCGCCGGCCTGCAGGCCACCGCCCGGGCCCTGGCCGAGCGGATCCGCCCAGCCGAACCCGGGCACCACGGCCACTACAGCGGCCAGGTCACCGCCAGCCTGCCCTACGGCCACGGCCTCACCCCGGCCCAGGCCGTCGCCCTCGTCCAGGCCAGCCCGTGGGGACCAGCCCGGCTGACCCGGCTGCGCGACGTGGAATGGGCCATCCTCGACGGCCGCGGCCTGCTCGCCGAACTACTCGGCACCCACCACCGGTGGGCCGTCACCGCCGGATCCTGACCAGCCCAGCCATCCTGCCCCGGCCCGTCCCGGGCTGATCGCGTATTCGCTAGTTCCACTGGCGCGCGTCCATCTCTGAGCTGGCTGCGGCGGCGCGTTCGTGCTCGCACTCGCTTTCGCTGGTGCCGGCCCGAATCTGGCCGGATTCGCCTACGGTCTGCCCCACTGGCACCTGCATACTCTCGCTGACCAGTTGCCAGCCGACCCCGGCGATCCGCCGTTCGGATCTGGGGAATGGCCGTCCGCCCCGCCGCCCGGCCCACACTGGCCCGCTTCCGGACCCGCGACTGGCGCACCGCCCGCCTGGTTCAGGCAGTCGCGCGGCTGAATTCGACCGGGCAGCGCGGTGAGGATCTCATGTCCGCGGCGGAATTCTGTGTCCGGGTGATCCGGCGGCTGGATGAGGCGGCGGAGCACGTGCGCCGGAACATTCCGTGACCCGGAGCAGGTGATCCAGTGATTGGGAAAGTGATCCGGGGCGCCAATGTGCGGCGCTTGCTCTATTACTTGTCGGACCGGGAAAGGCGAACGAGCACACCGACCCGCGACTGGTCGCCGGGTTCCGTGATCCGGCCACGCTGGAGCCGGAACGCCGACGCGGAGCGTCCCGGGACTTCCAGCGACTGACTGGGTTGCTCACCCAGCCCTTAGCTGCCCTGAACGGGGACAACTACGACCAGCCGGTCTGGCACTGCGCGCTGCGGGCCGCACCGGAAGACCGGGTGCTGTCAGATGCCGAGTGGGCGCGAATCGCCTCGCACGTCATGCACCAGATCGGCCTGGCCCCCGACGGGGACGACTTGGGGGTGCGGTGGGTGGCGGTCCGGCACGCCGCCGATCACATCCACCTGGTGGCCACGCTGGCCCGGCAGGACCGGCACCGGCCGGATCTGTGGAACAGCTACCGCAAGCTGCGCCGGGCCTGCCGGGAGACCGAGGAATGGTTCGGGCTACGGCGCACCGCCGCGGCGGATTGCACCGCCGCGAAGCGGGCCAGCCGGGCTGAGTCGGAGCAGGCGATCCGGCGCGGGTGGGATGAGCCGCCCCGGACCTGGCTGCGCCGGGAGGTGTGCACCGCGGCGGCCCGGGCGCGCACCGAGGACGAGTTCTTCGCGAATCTGGAGCGGGCCGGGGTGCTGGTGCGGCGCCGCTACAGCACCCTCAACCCCGGTGAGGTGACCGGCTACGCGGTCAGCATGCCCTGGCACACGGGCAGGGACGGCCAGGCCATCTGGTACGGCGGCGGGAAGCTCGCGGCGGACCTGACGTTGCCGAAATTGCGGGCACGGTGGGGTGACCCGGCGGTGCGCGACCCGCTGGCTGGAGCAGCCAGCCTGCCTGCCCCGGTGATCCGCGGAGTGCTGCAGGCCACCGTCGACCAGGCGGCGGCCGAGTCGTTCGGTGAGGGCGAGTTCTTCGCCCGGCTGCGCGCCTCGGGTCTGCTGGTGCGGGAACGGTTCAGCGAGATCAACCCCGGTGTGGTTTTGTTCGCCAGATCCGACCGCACTTGTTCATGAGTAACGACCGCAGCCGGGATCTGGCGGAGTCCGTGTTCGCGAGTTCTGACCGCACCCAGTGACAGCCGTGCGGGAGCTGGCAGCGGAGGGATTTGACAAGGGGCGGGGACCCGTAGGCTCGCCGCCGCCGGGCAGGCTCCTGGCCTGCCCCTATTGCCCGGTGAGGGTCCCCGCGAGGGTTCCCTTGTCAAATCCCGGCACCCCCGCCCGGCCGGCCCGCCAGCCCCGATGGGCGCGGTCACTTCTCGCGAGCACCGCTCCCGCGCTGGCCTTCGGAGTGCGGTCAAAACTGACAAACATCTGCGGTCAAAACTCGCGAACAGAATCACCGGTGAGGTGACCGGGTACGCGGTGAGCCTGCGCGGCCACGCCGGAACGGACAGAGCACCGCGCTGGTATGGCGGTGGGCGGTTGCACGATTCGCTGACGCTGCCCCGGCTGCGCGCCAGGTGGACCAGCGGAGAGGGCGGAACGGCGGAGCGTTCCGGGGCGTTCCGGATCACTGCCCCGGAACGCGCCGACTTCTACCGGCACGCGGCGCGGCAGGCCGCCGTCGCGGCCGAGCACCTTCGCCGGTGTACCGCTGGTGATCCGGGTTCCGGGGCGGATGCGGCGTGGGCCGCGGCGGATGCGCTGCATGCCGCGGCGCTGGCGACCGGCAGCCGCGCGCTGCGGTGCGCGGCGGACAGGTATGACCGGGCGGCCCGGGCGCCGTACCGGCGGATTCCGCGCCGGACCCGTGAGGGGGATGGGTTGCGGACCGCAGCGCGGCTGCTCGGGCTAACCGGCGATAGCGGCGGGGATGGCCTGGGCCAGGCGGGTTCCCTGGCCAGGAACCTGGTCTCACTGGTGGACGCGGTGGCCGAGTTGCGGCTGGCGCAGGCGCATGCTGCCCAGGCGGCGGCGGCCCGGCAGACCGCAGAGCAGATGTATGCGGCGTTCGGCCGGGCTCGGGACCGGGTTCCGCGCGCCCACGGTGCGCGACCTCCGGCGGCCCGGCCGGGTAGCCGGGCTGACGCTGAGTTCCCCGTGCCGGTGACTGAGGTTCTCGCCGCCGACCCGACACACCAGCCGGCCGGTGTGGCTTCTTCGCCGCGAGTGGCGCAGGCACCGGCCCGGGCCAGGCCTGCCCGGTGAGATCGCCGGGCACGGCGACGGGCTGCGCGCGGTTGCCTTTCCTCGCCGCCCGAGTGTGGCCGGGGCGGAGCCCACATGTGCAACGGTCGTTCGTCCTCGCTTCGCTGCGGGCGCTCCACCATTGACATGTGTCTCCGCCCCGGCGGCAGACGGCGCCTGTCGAGGGAGGCCCCCGAAGGGCAGCGGCTTAACGCTCCAGGTCCTTGGCGGCTGCCAGCAGCATGTCTTGGGTCGCAGCCTCGTCCAGCGCGCAGCGGAGGATGGCAGCGTGGGACTCGCGGTATCGCTGCACTTCATGGGGCTTGTCTAGGTACAGCTCGCCGGTCAGCCCCTCGGCGTAGACGATGGTCATATCGTCGCCGTTACCTCGGTTGCTGGCTGGGAATTGCAGCAGGGTGAATGCGCCGGTGGCCAACCCGGGATGCTGTCCTGCGGCGTAGGGCACTGCCCGTAGGCACATGTCTGGTGGTGCGGCCATGTCGGCCAGGAACCGCAGCTGCCTAGCCATCACGATGGGACCGCCTACGGGACGGTGTACCAGCGCCTCGTCCAGGACCATGGTCACCATCAACGGGCAGCGGCCCCGTTCCGGCAGGATCCGCCCGGCAGGCCGTCATAGACCAGCCGGTCAGCCTCTTCGCCGCCCAGACCGGTGCTGGAGATGAGGTTGCGGGCGTACACGCCCCGGTGCGCACTAGGCCCGGTACCTGGCCGGGCGCGAACGCCGTGAGTGCGCACGCGGCGTCCTCCAGGGCGGTGTAGATGCCGAAGTCATCAGGGACAGTCCCGCCGTAGGCGCGCCACCAGCCATCCGCCCGGGATTGTGCGGCCACCCGGCCAGTGCCCGGACCAGGCCCGGCTCAGCGCCGTAGGCGGTACACATGGCCTGGACATCCAGGGCGCGGAGCGTGGTCTGGCCGGTCTCGATCCGCCAGAGCTTCGGTTCGGACCACTAAATGGGCAGAATTGGTCGGGTGGCCGGGGGCATCTCAGCCCCGGCTCCCACAGAATCCGTACGTGAACCTCTCGATTCATACGGCTCTTATCATCCTGATCATCGCGGATTGGCGTTCCATGCCCAGTGGGCGTAGAGCCGAGGGTATTGGCTGGTTATTCGCTG
>Ga0335078_10000141_pt1 | contig 120777 bp, 74 predicted proteins | sample Lox_Sample_32_FD_206711 | JGI IMG/M metagenome (GOLD analysis project Ga0335078, IMG submission 206711) | Soil microbial communities from Loxahatchee National Wildlife Refuge, Florida, United States - Lox_Sample_3.2 | ecosystem: Environmental > Terrestrial > Soil > Wetlands | place: USA... | reverse complement strand
GTGGCTAGAAGCTGCCTCACTCGACATTTTGTATCTGCTCCCGTGCCTTCTCGATCTCCGCCTTCATGGCGAGGCCCAATTCAGTAACGCGCATCCCTTTCCCGCTTACGCCTCCGGTCTTTGAAAGCAGCGTATTGGCCTCGCGGTTCATCTCCTGCAGCAGGAAGTCGAGTTTCTTGCCGGTCTCGCCGCCCGCGCTCAAAAGCTCGCGGAAATGCTCGATGTGCGTTGTCATGCGCGCCAGTTCCTCGCTAATGTCGCTGCGATCCACCAGCACTGCAACTTCTTCCAGAACTCTTTGCTGGTTGAACTCAGCGCCCACGGCCGCAGTCATGCGCTGCGCCAGGCGCTCCCGGTAGCGCCGCTCCACCTCCGGCCGCAGCTCCGCCACGCTGGCCGTGGCCGCGGCCAGCCGGTCCAGCGTGCCGCGCAAATCAGCTTCCAGCGCCTCGCCCTCGCGGGCGCGCATGGCCTTCAGTTGCTCCAGCAGCGGGCTAATCTGCTCCAGCACGCTGGCCGCAAGCGCACCCGCATCGTCGCCGTTGCGATCTTCGCCCTGCAGCGCCCCCGGCAGCCGCAACGCCGCGTTCAGGTCGGGCTCGCCCACCAGCCGGAAATCGCTGCGCGCCGCATCGAACGCCGTTACATACGCGGCCACAAGCTCGCGGTTGTATCCGGCCTTCGCCTGCGCCGAGCGATCCACCGAAAGCGTCACGTCCACGTGCCCGCGGAACAGGTTCTCCTTCAGAGCCTTGCGCAGCTCCATCTCCAGGGCGTCAAGTCCCGATGGCAGCCGGAACTGCAAATCGAGAAAGCGGTGGTTCACGCTCTTCAGCGTCAGCGTGTAGCTCAGCTGCTCCTCACTGCCAGCCGGCACGCGCACCTGCGCGCGCGCAAACCCGGTCATCGACGAAATCGACATACTTACTCCTGCATGCGTGTGGCGATCGCCGCGCGTTCGTCAAACGGCAGGTACCGCACGGCAGGATCCGCAGCGTGCAATCCGTTTGTCTCCGGCGTATCGATGAACTGCAACTGGTAAAGCTTCTGGTAAGTCGGCGAAGTAGCCAGCAGCTCGTCGTGCGATCCGATGGCCGTAATGCGCCCGCCCTCGAGCACGGCAATGCGGTTGGCCCGCCGGATGGTCGACAAGCGATGCGCGATTACCAGCACCGTCCGGTTCTGCATCAGGTTGGCCAGCGCCTCCTGCACCAGGGCCTCGCTCTCGGCATCCAGCGCCGAGGTGGCTTCGTCCAGGATCAGGATGGGCGCGTTCTTCAGCAGGGCGCGCGCGATGGCGATCCTCTGCCGTTCGCCTCCCGACAGCCTGAAGCCTTTTTCGCCGATCACGGTGGCGTAGCCTTGCGGCATGTTCAGGATGAATTCGTGCGCCAGCGCATTACGCGCCGCCTGCTCCACCACTGAAGCCTTGGCGTCGGGCTGGCCGTAGGCGATGTTGTTGCGCACCGTGTCGTTGAACAGGATGGTTTCCTGCGTCACCTGCGCCACCTGCCGGCGCAGCGATGCCAGGGTCAGCTCGCGCAGGTCGTGGCCGTCGATGACGATGCGTCCTGAAGTCACGTCGAAGAAACGCGGGATCAAACTGACCAGCGTGGATTTGCCCGCGCCGCTGGGCCCCACCACCGCCAGCACCTCGCCCGCGTTCACCTCCAGATCCACGTTGTGAAGAATCTGGTGCTCGCCCTCGTCGCTGGAATAGGAAAAACCGACGTCCTCAAACTTGATCGCCTGGCGAAAGCGCGTAAACGTGGCGGCGCGCAGGCGCTCTTTCACGTCGTCCTCGGTGTCGAAGAATGTGAAGATCGATGCCGACGCGCCCAAGGCCGACTGAAAGCTGTTGTAGAAGAAGGCGAACCGGCGCAGCGGGTCGTAGAGCTTGAAGAGCAGGAAAAGAAACGCGCCAAAGACGCCGATGGTCATGTGGCCGTTCTTGATCTCGTTGCGGCCTACCCAAAGCATCGCCGCCATGGCGATGGCGCCGGCTGTGTCCATGAGCGGCGAGCTGATGGACTGCACGCGCACGCTGCGCAGATTGGCGCGAAACAGGCGCTTGGCCGCGCCCTTGAAGCGCAAAATCTCCCACAGTTCGGTGTTGAATGCCTTCACGATGCGATTGCCGGTTACGGTCTCATGCAGGATGTTCTGCACCTCGGCCAGCTTGTCCTGGCCGGTGCGCGTACGCCGCCGCACTTCGCGCCCGATGCGGCGCACCGAAGCAATGATGACGGGAATAAAGAGGACCAGCACCCAGCTCAGGTATCCGCCCAGACGGATCACCAGGATAATCGCCACCACAAATGTGAAGAACTGCTGCAGAAAGTCGCCCAGCACCGAGTTGAGCGAAGTCTGCACCCGGTCTACGTCGTTGATGAGCGTGGAAAGGATGGTCCCGGTGGTATGCCTGTGAAAGAAGCTCGAGGAGCGGCGCAGCGTGGCTTCGTAAAGATCGTTGCGCAGATCGGTAATCATGCCGAAACCGGAGTAATTCACCAGGTAGTTGCCCAGGTAGTCGCATAGCCCCTTCAGAATCGTCGCCACCACCATGGCAAAGGCCACCACGTCCCATGCGTTGTGAATATGGATGAAGTGGGGAACAAGCATGCGCAGATCGAAGTGCCACGCCGACTTGGGAAGGCCGACCATGATGGGGCCTTCGGGAGCGTTGGGGGCCAGAACCCGGTCGAAGATGGGCTGCAGCAACAGTATGCGGAAGGCATCCAGCACGCCCACCAGGGCCGACAGCATGACGCCGGGCAGCCATTCCAGCGTGTACGGCAGCCCATAGCGCAGCAGGCGCAGAAAGTTCCTCATGCCGGTTGGTCCGCTCTGGGAGCAGGCCTCTGCGCCCCGCCGCCGCAAACCTGCTGAAATTGGGGGTGGAAGTCCATCCCCGTATTGTATCCGGGTCCCCGGGACCGGTTGATTTGGGATGGGATGGGCATGGCGGGTGCGGGCAGGGATGCCCGCGCGACAGCCGGCAAAGATGCCGGCGCTAAACCGATGCGCATTGCTATCCTGAATCCGTGAGCCGTTCGACAAGCCGTCCAATCGCGCGCGATCTCCGCACCGTCTTCCTCGACCGCGACGGAATCCTGAACGAGAAAATGCCCGAGGGCCAATACGTCACGCGCTGGGAAGAATTTCATGTCCTGCCCGGCGTGCCCTTGGCTCTGCGGCGGCTGAATGAGGCAGGTCTGCGCGTCCTGGTGGTTTCCAACCAACGAGGCATAGCGCGCGGGCTGTACACCATGGCAGACGTCGAAGCTCTCCACTCCAAACTTCAAAGCGTGCTTCAGGAAAAGGCCGCGCACATCGACGCCTTCTTCATCTGCCCGCACGACAAGGGCCAATGCGACTGCCGCAAGCCGCTGCCGGGCCTCTTCGAGCAGGCCGTGGCAAAGTTCCCGGATATCTCTGCTGCCACCAGCGTGATGATCGGCGACTCGCTCTCCGATATCGAGTTCGGCCGCAACTTGGGGATGAGAACGATCTTTGTCGAAGGCAACCCCGAGCCAGGCGCCGAGCAGGCCGCAAAGCTCGCCGATCTGCGTTGCCCTTCTCTTGACAAAGCCGTCGACGCGCTCCTCGCCGGGGCTCGCCTCGATACCAAATGACAGCCCCTCGGGGCTCTAGATCGCGGCTGCCTCAATACTTCTTCAGGTCCAAAATGGCTTTGAGGATGGTCTCCGGCTGGGGCAGGATGGCGTCTTCGAGCACCGGCTGGTAGGCGACGAAGGTGTCCAGCGCGCCCACGCGCCGCACCGGCGCATCCAGCTCGTCGAACAGCTCGTCGGCGATGCGCGCGGCAATCTCGGCGCCGTAGCCCCAGCTCAGCATGTCCTCGTGCGCCACGATCACGCGGTTGGTTTTGCGCACCGTCTCGGCAATCGCCTCCCAGTCGTAGGGACTCAGCGTGCGCAGGTCGAGAATTTCCGTCTCGATCCCATGCTCGCGCTGCGCCTGTTGCGCGGCCTGCAGTGCGCGCGGCACCAGCGCGCCATACGTGATCAAAGAAATTTGCGTTCCCCGCCGCACCACCTTCGCCTTGCCGAAGGGAATGGCGAAATCCGGCCCCGGATACGCCGCGCGTCCATAGGTTTCGCGGTAGAGCCGCTTGTGCTCGAGGAACAGCACCGGATCGTCGCAGCGGATCGCAGTACGCAGCAGCCCGTTGGCGTCAAGCGCGTTCGAAGGAAACACCACGCGCAGCCCCGGGATGTGCGTAAAAATGCTCTCGCCCGACTGCGAGTGATAAATGGCGCCGCCGGTCAGATAGCCGCCGATGGGCGCGCGAATCACCGCCGGCGCTTCCCACTCCCCGTTGGAGCGCCAGCGCATCAGCGCCAGCTCATTGCGGATCTGGTGCATGGCCGGCCAGATGTAATCGAAGAACTGAATCTCGACCACCGGCTTCATGCCGCGCAGCGCGTAACCAACCGCGCGCCCCACGATATTGGCTTCGGCCAGCGGCGAGTTGAACACGCGCGCGGCGCCAAACTCCGCCTGCAGTCCGGCAGTCAGCTTGAACACACCGCCCTTGCCTTTCACTTCGGCCAGGGCTTGGGCGCGGCTGGCGTCGGCCACGTCCTCGCCATAAACCACGATGCGGGGATCGCGCCGCATCTCGTCGCGCATGCACACATTGATCAGCTCGGCCATGGTGCGCGCGCCGCTTTTTTGCCCGCTCCCGGCCGCGCTGCCGTTGGGCTTGGCAGCTTGCGGCTGCTCCGTGGCAAACGCGGCCCGCGTGGGATCGAGATCCTCAGAGTAAACATGTCGCGTCACCTCCGCGACCGCCGGCAGAGGCGCTTCGAGCGCGCGTTCGGCGGCCTCCGCGGCTTCGCGTTCCAGCCGCTGCTCCAATTCCTCCATCTCCGTTGCGGTCAGCGCCCCATCCGCAATGAGCCGCGCGCGCATGCGCGCGATGGGATCGCAAAGCACGTCGGCCTCCCGCTCCGCCGCGCAGCGGTACATCTTGTCGTCGTCCGACAGCGAATGAGAGTACAGCCGCACGCAGTGCCCGTGCACCAGCGCCGGTCCCCGGCCCGCGCGGCAGTGCTCGGCAGCCTCCTGAAATGCGCGCAGGCTCGCCACCGCATCGTTCCCGTCCACTTCGGCAAAAAAGAAATTGGGGAAATTCGCCACCAGCCGCGAAATGTTTCCCCCCGGCGTATTCACCTCGACGGGAACGCTGATGGCGTAGCCGTTGTCTTCGACCATGAAGATCACCGGCAGCTTTTGATTGGAGGCGGTGTTCAGCGCCTCCCAGAACTCGCCCTGCGACGTCGACCCCTCGCCGATGCAGGCCAGCGCCACCTCGTCGCCGTGAAACTCCACGTTATGGAAGGCGCGATAATCGCCTTCGGCCTTCGCAGCCATCCCGGGATTTTGGCTGAACGCCCGGCCGGCCTCGGCGCAGCCCACCGCGTGCAGCAGTTGCGTCGCCGTCGACGACGACGTGCTGACAATGTGCAGCGCGCGGCTGCTCCAGTGCGTGGGCATCTGCCGCCCGCCGCTGGCCGGATCGCTGCCCGCACCCACGGCCTGCAGCAACATGTCGTACGGGGTCACGCCCAGCGCCAGGCAAAGGGCGCGATCGCGATAGTAGGGGAAAAACCAGTCGTAGCCCGCCCGCAGCGCCAGGGCCGCGCCCACTTGCAGCGCCTCGTGGCCCGCGCCTGATACCTGAAAAAATGTCTTTTGCTGGCGTTTGAGTAGGATTTCGCGGTCATCTACCGCGCGGGAAAGAAACATCAACCGGTAGATTTCCACCATCTGTTGTGCGCCCAGTGCATGCGCGGCAGGAAACGTAGCCGGCGCACCAGCGCTCGAAATCGCCACTTCCATTCCGGTCGACCCCCGACTAACTCTCCGGACACTCCCTTCCCGATTGTAGCAACCCTGCAAACGCACCTGCACGCCTTCGGACGTCTCGATCCTGTGCCTGCGGCCGCGCCGCTCCGCCCCGCGCCGGCCTCACCGGCCGTTTGGATTGATCACAAAAGGGGAACCAAAACTCGGCGTTTGCTCCTGGGGCCCAACGGCTGAAGTCATTCTTTCGCGCACGCTCTTGGCCAGCTTTTCAATCTCCGCAATCTTTCTTATCTGGTCGGGCGTGAACGCGGTGGCATGGCTGGCGGCAACTTCTTCGTTCAGCTCCCTGGCCAGCTTCAACAGCTTGTTGGTGTCTGAAACCATCTCCTTCTGGCGCTCAGCATTCAATGCCACCAGGTGCCTCTGCAGCGTAGCGGAGTCCATATCGTCAAAGGGCGACGACGTCATGCCAAGTTGTGACCTTGGCGTTGCGTCGCGCATGGAGCCCTGGCCGCTGCCATAGCTTCCGCTGCCGGATGAGTTCGATTGCGACTGGCCTGCCGGTCCGCACGCCATCGCCGCCAGCACCGCCAAGCCAAAGCCCGCGCGCAGCCGCATCTCCCTGCGGCGCGTCGACAAACCCCGAAATGTCTGCCCAGTCGGGTACATGGCTTTTCGCCTTTACGGGACCTGGGGCGGCCTGCTCTCAGCCTGTGCCGTCCCCGTTCTCACCTTGTGCGCCAGTTGCTCAATCTCGCTCGCCTTGCGCACCACGGCCAGCGACAATTCGTCCTTGGTCGATTTGTCCACCGCGATTTTCAGATCCGTGGCCATCTTCAGCAGGTCCGCGGACTCTCGCGCCGCCTCGGACTTGCCCGCATCGCCGCCCGCCGGGGCAGCCGGTTGCTCAACCTGCTGTGCTGGCGTGGATGCCCGCGCGGGCGCCTGCGCAGGCGCCTTGGTGTTCCTGGGCAGGTCGATGGTAGGCAGAGGCATCGACGATTGCGACTGCGCATGGACGCGGAACCAGCCCGTGCCCGCCGCCACCAGCAAAGCGGCGGCACAGAGCAGAAAGCAGCACACCCCTCGGTGCCTGCGAATCCAATCGGCAGGCTTCATGGGGCCAGCGCGTCGCGCTTTTGGACTTGACCTCTGCATCTCACCGGGTGTCGGCCGCAGGAGCGGAATCGCTTGAGGCCGCCTGCGGACAGTCTAGTCTAGTTAGAGGAGTTTTGGCATGATTCCGTTCGCCGCTGCGGAGGAAATTCTTCTCATCTTGCGTTGGGGCTTGTTCCGGGAAGGCCGCTTCCTGGGCAGGGTGGTCGACGAATGGACCGCCGATAGCCAGGAGTTTCTCCATACCAAGCTCCCCCGCCTCATCGTCATCATCATTATTGCCTTTATCTTCAGTCGTTTGCTGCGGCTGCTCACACACCAGATGACGCGCGCTGCCGAGCGCCACGCAGGCGGACCCGCGCGCGCGGCGCAAGTGAGGACGCTGGCCGGGGTCATCCGCGCCACGGGCCTGGCCATCATCGGTCTCGTCGCCACCCTCCAGGCCCTCAATGAGATGGGCTTCAACCTCGGACCCGTCCTGGCCTCTGCCGGCATCGCCGGTGTCGCGATCGGCCTCGCCGCGCAAACCATCGTCAAGGACGTGCTCAACGGGATGATGATCCTCGTCGAAGGCCAGTTTAGTGTCGGCGATACGGTCCGCCTTGCCGGCTTGACCGGCACCGTCGAAACCATGTCACTGCGCAAAACTTCAGTGCGCGACGGCGATGGCACTCTCTATGAGATCCCCAATTCGCAGATCACCACCGTGGCCAACCTGAGCGCGGGCTACTCGGTCGCCACGGTCAATGTCAGCGTCGATTTCTCGGCCGATCCTGACGAGGTGACGAAGCTTCTCACCCAGATCGCCATCGACGTTGCCGGCAGCAAGGCATTCAAGAACGACGTTCTCGGCGACCCGCAGGTGCTGGGTGTGGATGCGGTCAAAGGCAGCCAGATCATTTTTCCGGTCCTCTTCAAAACCAGGGCCATGAAGCAATACGGCCTGGTTCGCGAGTTCCAGCGCCGCGTGCGGCTGGCCCTTGAAGAACACCACATGCTCCCGGGCGATCCCTTGCGGGTGTTCACCACCTTTGTGCGCGATGGCGGGGACTCTCACGGCGGCACGCCCACGGCGCCGCCGGCTGCTCGCGAGCCGGAGCCCAAGCCGCAGGACCCAACCACCCTGAAGCCGCAGGAAAGCAATCCCTTCAGCGGGGAATGAGGCGTTTGCAACGCCGGCTTCCAGAGCATCTTCGGCAACCTGTGAAGCCGCGCTTTCAAGATCGTGTTTGTGGGTTCCACTCCCTGCCGGCTTATAACTGCTGGCTGTTCCCTGCTTCCAACACAGGCCACGCCACTGCCTTTTCCAGCGCCTCCACATCGCGCACCGGCGGCAGGCACGTGCGTCCGCGGCAAACCAAAGCCCACGCTCGCGCTCCAGCGGGCGCCGGCGCCCGGCCAACCGTTTCAGCCAGTGCCTCCGGCAGATCGGCGAGCTTTTCGGGCGCGATGCGGATCACCGTTTTGTTCACTGAAAATCCCTTCAGCGCCGCCGCTTCGAGCCGCTCCGCCTCGGCGCCCGATCCCACAACCACCACTTGCATAGGCTCGCCGAGCAGCCGCTCAGCGGCGAGCCCGTAGCTGCCTGCGTACAGCCCGAAGTGCTCCACGATGCCGGCAAAGCACTCCAGCGTGCCTTCGGCGATCTCGCGATACTCCTTGTCTCCGCTCAGTGCCTCCAGCCGCAATAGCGCCGTGGCCGCGATGGAATTTCCAGCGGGCGTCGGCGAGTCTTGCAGCGGTTTGCGCCGTGTGGTCAGCGCGCCCAGCGGAACTTCGGCCGGCACGGCGTTCAGCGGCGCCGAAATATCGAAGAACCCTCCTGCCGACGCATCATGAAACTGCTCGATCATGGAATCGGCCACCTTCAACGCAGCCCAGTAATACTTCATCTCTCCGCTCGCCATCCAGCCATCGATGCATGCGTTCACGGTAAACGCATAATCATCCAGGGTGCCGGGGGCGCTCTCCTTCGGCGCGAGCCCGTCGGGATACGCGATCACATGCTTCAGCCTGGATTCTCCATCCCAAGCCTCGTTCAGAAGCCGGTCGAGCGTGCGCAGCGCGAACTTCCGAGCGGCTTCGTCGCGCAGCACTTGCGCCGTTTCCACGTAAGCGGTCACCGCCATCGCGTTCCAGCTCGTGTACAGCGTGCGATCGACAAACGGCGTGGGCCGCCGCAGGCGCGCCTCCAGCAGCTTGCGGCGCGCCGATGCGATCAGCGTCTGCACTTCCTCCACCGGCCGGCCCAATTCATCGGCAAGCTCGCCGGGGCGCTGTTTCACGTGCAGCACGTTTTTGGCTGGGTTATGGTGCATGTCGCCCAGCTCACCGATGTCCCAGTACCTGGCGGCAATTTCGAGCTCTTCGCCTTCGAGAACGGCGCGCCCTTCATCGAGCGTCCATGTGAAGTAGTCGCCGTCGTCGTCCAGGCCCACGTCGGCATCCTGCGAAGCATAAAATCCGCCCCGTTCGCGGTCGGTCATCACCGCGTCGAGCCAAGCCACAATTTCGCCCGCGGTCCGGCGAAGGTCCTCGCGCGCAAGACTCACGAATCCATGCGCGTAATTGCGCAGCAGCTCGGTGTTGTCGTAGAGCATTTTTTCAAAATGCGGCACGATCCAGCGTTCATCCACCGAATAGCGGTGAAACCCGCCGGCGAGCTGGTCGTACACGCCGCCGCGCGCCATCTTATCGAGCGTGACCGCAAACGCGTTCAGCGCATCGTCGTTCCCGCAGCCGATCGCAAACTGCAGCAGCAGGTCGAGCGCCGCCGGGTGCGGAAACTTGGGCTGCGATCCAAACCCGCCATGGCGCGCATCAAACTGCGCCACAATCGACCGGACGATCTTGGCCACCAGCTCCTGGCTGAGCGCAGCCCCACGCCCTGAAAAGCTCTCGTTGTGCTCGATGGCCGCCATCACGCTGCCGGCTGTTTCCAGCGCTTCATCGCGGCGCTCGCGCCACACCTCCGCCATGGCCAGCAGCACGCGCCCGATCCCCGGCCGTCCGTAGCGATCGTCGCGCGGAATATACGTGCCGCCGAAGTAGGGCCGCCCGTCGGGAGTGAGAAAGGCCGTCAGCGGCCAACCGCCCTGCCCGCTGATGGCCGACACCGCGGCCTGGTAGCGCGCGTCCACGTCGGGCCGCTCATCGCGATCCACCTTTACGGCGACGAAACGTTGGTTGATGAGCGCGGCAACTTCGGGATCTTCGTACGATTCGCGATCCATCACGTGGCACCAGTGGCACCACACCGCGCCGATATCGAGCAGAATGGGCTTGTCCTCGGCCTGCGCGCGTGCAAACGCCGCCTCGCCCCACGGCTGCCAATGCACCGGCTGATGCCGCGCCGAGCGCAGATACGACGACGCTGATTGTTCGAGTTGATTGCTCGCGATTGTGGTCGGGGAAACGGCTTCACGCATGAGGCGAGGATACAGCGGGCGCCGCGGTCAGAGCTAGCTTTCAGCTTTCCGCTTTAGGCCGCCGCCTGTCTTTCTTTTTCCTGTCTCCTATTCCCGGTTCCCTGCTTTACTGCACCAGCATGATCGGCGCGCGCCAGAAGGCCGCCTTCTGCGTGGACGGATCGAGAATCGTTACCTGGCAGTCGTACTGCCCGCGCGGCAGCTTGTCCACGCCCAGATCGAAGCTCAACCCCATGGTGCCCAGCCGGCTGGCCGCGTTGGGCACAATCGACTTGGGCTGCGTCTCGAACAACTTCTTGCCGTTCTGGTACAGGCTCACGAACGCAAACAGAGGCTGTTGGCTTTGCACCGCGGTCGCCGTCGCGCCGGCGCTGCCTGTCGACGCGGGCTGCGAGGCGCCCGCGGCCGCGCCCGCCGACTGCTTGTAGGCCTGGAAGTACACGTAGATTTCGTGCCCGCCGCCAAACACCCGCGTCACGCTGGGAATCAGCTTCTTCCCCTCCTGCACCAGCGGATCGGCGGCGTTATTTTTTGCCTGCTCCTTGGCCTTCCCGGCCTCGTAAATCGCATCTTTCAATTCCACGCGCTGGCTGCTGAGCACTACCGCGCTGATGGGGATGCGCTGCTCCACTTTGTTCAGGTTGGGAATCACGAACGTGGTCTGATAGGTGCCGATTCTTCCCGTCTCATCGTCACGCGCCAGGAATTTAATCATGTACTTGCCCGGCAGCAGCGTGTATCCGGTGTCATATTCAATGGGACGCTTGGCCAGTTCCTGCGCCGTCGCATCCGACACCTTGATGCTCACGTTATCGCGCACATTCTGCACCGTCGAGCCGCCCACCAGGTCCTTGATCTCGCCGATAAAGTCGATGCGCGTTATCTCCGCGCCCCCGCGCTTGGCCAGCGCCAGCTCCCGGCCCGGAATCTTCACAATGATGGGAACAAAATACTCGGCGCGGTTGAGCTGGAAGTAATCGACCTCCATCTGGATGGTCAGATCGGTGATGGGATCCTCGAGCATGAGCGCGTCTTCAAGTTGCCGCTCGCGGTCCACATCGTTGAACTTGCTGAACACCTTGTCGGCGAAGTAACCCTGCCGGTATTCGAGCTTGGCCTCCTGGTTTCCGGTCAGCGCAATCTTGATGCGCCGGAACTTGCCGTTGGCATCGGTATTGGTGGTGTAGTAGCCAACCAGGTAGTAGTCGGAAATGGCGTGCTGGGCTTCTTCGATCCCGCGCGACAGGTCGTTGTTGTCGAGGAATGCCTTGCCGCCGGTGTCGCCGGCAAGCGCGTAGAGGGTGTCCTGCGACCTCTGGAAATTCGACGTCATCGCCGATGCCGACGCTCCCGTGTACATCGCCTGCCCGCCCGGCGAAGCCTGCGTGGCATCGCCCATGGGCGCCTGCGCCACCAGCCCGCGCGCGTCCACGGTCCAGATCTGTACGCCCGCCCTGATGGCCGCGTCTTCGGTGGCGTGCACCTGCGCCTGGTTGTCGATCCCGTTCAAGCGCAGGCCGCTGGCAAAATAAATCAGTGACTTCTTCTCGTTCACGCGTCCCAGCATGGTGGCTGCCGTTTGCAAGGCTGAAAGCTGCCGGTCGGTGTTGAACACATTGAACTCGCTGTCGTCCTGTCCAAAGGCTGCGCCGGTATCGCTGCTGCTGGCATCGTCGGCGGAATCTGCCGTGCCCTGGCCCTCGCCCACCACCATGGTCTCGAGAATGCTCAGCAGCCGGTTGCGGTCGCTGGTAAAGTCCTGCAGAATCTGCACAGCTCCGCCGTTGTAGCGCATGATCGACACCAGATCGATGGTGGTCAACTGCGTGCGCACAAATTGCTCGGCCGCGCTCAGAGCGCGCATTTCATCGGCGGGCGGAAGCGTTGTCATATCGAAATAGAGCGCCATCAGACGGTGATTTTTGTAACGCTCGCTGTCCATCGTCTCGGGCGCAATCTGGCTCAGCGCCAGCCGGTTGTAAATGGTCACGTCCTCGGTGGCCGGCGTCTCCGGCGGCAAGGGCTTGGCAATCTCTCCCAAATCCTGCGGTTCGCAGTAGCGGATGGTTTGCGGCGTGCCGTCCTCGGTCAGCGTGAAATCCTTGGCCGTCAACCCGCGCACAAAGTTGCCTTGCTTGTCGTGCACCTCCACCGCTTCGATCACCAGTTGCGACTTCACCGTCAGCGTAAAGCCCTGGGTTTCACCGGGCCCCTTGTTCTGCCCCACTTGCTGCGCACGCGGGCCCGCAGCCGTCGCCGCCGCAATTAAGAGAATGAACGCGCACAAGTTTCGCATGTTCAGAACCTCAAATGAAATACCGTCTGCAGGTCGCGCATGCCGCCTGCGCCCACCGGCTGACCAAACTGCGTGTTGGTGACGTAGTTGTTCCAGCTCGTGAAGGCGGGATGATTCAATACGTTGGTGCCATTGACGGTCACATCGAGATAGAGCTTGCCATGCGGCCGGAACGTCCGCGACAGTTGGCCGCTCAGCGTTAACTGATCCGGCCCGGTCACCGAGTTTCTTCCCACGTCGCCCCATTGCCCGGCCGCCGGCGGGCCAAACGCGGCGGCATTCAAATGCGCATTCCCGCTCGCGTTGTAAATTGGCGCACCAGGCACCAGGTCCGGCCGGATAATGTTTCCGAATCCCGTCCCGGGGACGATGGCCGCCGAATAAATCGGCGTCTCCGGCAGCCCCGATCCGTACGACAAGTTACTCTGCACCGTCCACTCTTTCAGTACGCGGCCTCGCCATCCGCCCAAAAGCGTGCCGCCTTCCAGGCCCTGGCCGCTGGTGTACTGCGCCTGCGCGCTCAGCAAATTGCGCTGATCGAAACTGGAGAGCGATCGCTCCGCCCGCGGCGCCAGCCAGTTTTGCGCGATCAGCGCCGTTGGGTTGGCCAGGTTCACTGATTGCGCCTGCCCGCTGCCGCTCGCCTGGGTATGCCCCTGCCCGCCCAGGTACGCGTCATCGTCGATCGACTTGGCATAGGTATAGCCCAGCGACCCCGCAAACCCGCTGCGCAGCCGGCGCCGCAACTGCACCTGCCCCGAGTTGCGAATCGCATTGCCTCCCGACATCTCGTAGATGAATCCCGACGGACAGTCCGGGCATGGGTTGGCAGCGCCCAGCGGATAGGTGTTGGGCAAAATTTCCTGCGGCCCGTGCGTTCCCTTGGTGCCCAGGTAGGTGGCCGTCAGTTGCAGCGCAAAGGGCAGATCGCGTTGCACGCCCAGGTTCCACGACTGGATGTAGCCCACGCGGAAGTTGGGATCGATGCCGAACACGTCCTGCGTTACCGCCGAACATGGTGTGAATCCGTTGGCTAAGGTCAGCGGGCACGTAGTGCTGTTCTCGACAGTGAGGCTCTTGGAAAGCGGCGCCTGCTGCGCGAGTTCGAGCACGATGTTCTGATACACCGACGTGTCCGGATAAATCCCGTATCCGGCGCGAATCACCACCGTCGATGCGGGAATGGGCCGCCAGGTAATGCCGATCCGCGGCTCGAACATGGTCTTGTCGGGCCGTATCAGCGACGAAGGAAAATGTTGCCCGCTCTCCGTGCCCACCGGATCGCTGCCCAGCACCGGCGCGACGGCCGTGAATCCGCTGGCGACATCGATATTCACCAGCCGCCCGAATAGTTCTGTCATGGGCGCGCTGTAGTCCCATCGCCCGCCCGCGTTGATGGTCAGGATAGGCAGCACGCGCCAATCGTCGGTGAAATAGAGCGAGTACACCGGCTCGCGCAGGTATTTGTTGGCGTTGCCGAAGGCAATGCTGCTGGAGTCGGGCACGCCCACCAGGAAATCGGCCAGGTCGGAGCCCGTAGCCGCGCCGGTAAACTGAAATGTCCCGCGCGGATTCTGCTGCGCTAGTTCGTTGTATTCCTGCTTGCGAAACTCGCCGCCGATGGTCACATTGTGTTTGCCGTGGTACATCAATGTCGAAGCCGTCAGCGAATCGGTGCGTTGGCGATTGAAGGCGCTGTTGGCGTCCATCAACCCCGAAAACCCTGAGGAAAAACCCAAACCCGGCGGACCCCAGTCGGCGGCATCCTGAAGATTGCCGGCGGTCTGATAGTTGCTCCCGCTCCACGGCTGAATCCCCGCATCCCCCGAGATATTCGTACGGTTGGCGAAGTTCGGCGTCACTTCAGTGCGCAGCCGGCTGAAGGAGTAGGCCGTAAACAGGAACACCCGCGGCCTCAGCCGGTGCGTCCAGTGCACCGCCGCATTCTCACCCAGCGTGCCCACGTGATCGACGAATCCAAACAGGTTTACGCTATCGGAGCGCGTGCTTTGCAGGTTGAAGTTCCCATACACCTCATCCTTGCGGCCGATCTGCTTGTCGAGCCGGAACTGCGGATTGTCCTGGTGCGCGTTGTTCAGCACCGGCGCCTGAAAGTTGTAATTGGCAACGTCGGGAATATTCGACGCGGGGTAGAGGGCCAGCAACGCCTGCGCCTGGGGACTCACATCTCCCGGCACATAACTTGCCGCGCTGGCGGCGACCGGGATCTGGTTATTCAGGTAAGGCTGGCCTGTAAAAGGATTGTGGATCTGCTGGCTCGCCGTGGTGCACAGGCCCGATGCATTGAAGCCGCTGCTGCACAGGCTGCCCAGATCGTAGTACGCCAGCGGCCCGCTCGGCCCCATGCCTCGCTCCGCCGGCGTCGGCACCAGCCCCTGGTTGACCAGCTCGCTGCTGTTCCGCGTCCACGCGTACGACACGGTGAAGGTCGGCCCGCGCGGCATCAGGCGCGGAATCTTCAGCGGCCCCTGCAGAATGGCATACCCGGTGAAGTTGTTGTAGGCCGGCTTCGGCGCCTCGACACCGCTCACTGAAAAAGTCCGCGCATCAAGGCCCGAATTATCCTCCGCCGCAACAAATCCGCCCGTGTAGAGACCCTTCGTTCCCGAGCGCGTGTTGCCGAACGCAGAGCTGGTTGCGTACACCGACGTGGCCGCATTGTTAACGCTCCCTTGCACCAGGAATCCGTCGGCACTTTGTTCGTTCTCTTCCGGCGCCTTGGGAATCTCCTGCGGGGTCGCCTGCCCGTTCGCCTGCGCGGGTTTCTGCGCCTGGGCTTGATCGCCCGGCACGGCCGCCGGCGCTGCCGGCAGCACTTGCACCGGCGGCAGCTCTTTCTGCGCCTGCGCGGCAATCTGGTCCGGCGTCAGCAGCTTCAGGTCAAATGCCGCCGCGGGCAGGTTGGGCGCGATCGTCACCGCGGCATGAATGGGCGCGAAGAGCGACATCTGCACATCAATCGTCCACGCGCCGTCCGCCAGGTCGTCGAACTGAAACGATCCGTTCTGATCGGAGACCGCGGTCACCGTCTTCGTCCCCTGCGTGGCTGTAATCGTCGCGCCCGGCAGAGGCAACCCGCCAAACGTCACCACCCCGCGATACGGCGACGCCATCGCCACGGCCGAAAACACCGACCACACGGCAACACAAACGAGATTTCGAAGTCGACGCATTCGCTCTCTCAGTCCCTCAATCCCTCAGTCCCTTAGTCCCTGCTTTTCTGTTCCCTTGTTCCCTCGTTCCCTTGTTCCCTGCCTTTTAGTTCGCCGTCGGCTCTTCCAAGTGATCGATCACAATTACATCCACCGGCTCTTTGTGTGCCTCGAGTTTCAATCCGAGCTGCTCCTGGATCGCCGCAAAGAAGGACGGCCCTTCCGCATCCGGCGGAGGCGCGCCGCCGGGGGGCGGAGGGATGCCTGCCCGCATATTCTCGTCGGGCGCAAATTGCAGCGTGTAGTCGTACTTGCCCGTGAGCCCGGTCTTGTCGACCACGGTGCTGCCGACCGTCATCGAAATCATTCGCACAATCGCGGCCATGGTCGCGGCGCGCCCCATCATGAACATTCCCCCGCCGCCGGCGTTGGCTGTCATGCGCGTTTGCCCGGGCCCGGGCGCGCCAGGCGGCGGAGGCGGCGGAGGGAGTCCCGCGCCCGGCCCCGGTCCGGGAGCGGCCTTCGGATCCGACGGCTTCATCTTCAATCCGCCCTTGGCAATCACCAGGTCGTACACCGCCAATGTTCTCGTCTCGCGATCAAACTTGAGAGCGCAGCGATCCTCAAGCACCGGCAGCAGCATGGCCCATCGCTGCTGCGGTGTCATCCCCTTCAGCCTGGGCGCATCGTCGGGCGCCACTTTGGCCTCAATGTTGTAGCGCTTTGCATTCACCCAATCCGGTTCGTGCAGCAGCTGGTCGTTGGTTGTTCCAAACGCCTCGCGCAAGATCATGTGCATCTGCAGGCCGGTTGCCGATATGCCATCGGCAGTCATTTGAATGCGCATCATCATGTCGTTCGATCCGTACGGCTTGATCGAAACCGCATCGAACGCGAGCGACGAATCACCCGGCGCCGGTTGAGGCGGCGTTGCAGGGGGTGTAGGGCTCGGCGCCTGGGCCGAACCAGCTGCGGGAGCCGCCAGCCCGACCGCCAGTAGAACACTCGCGCACGTAGCTAAGCGACACATGCGGCCTCCGGGGTCCCGGCGCACAACGGCTCTGCTCATCTTCGCCTTCTACTCCGTCTTACAATTTGCTGCGCAGAATGCGGCCTACGTCCAAATCCGTGGTTCGCTTTGTGATTTCTGCACGACTTGCAACAGGGAGAGATCATCTGATAGACGCCGCCGACGTGCTATGGGCTCGCCGAATGCGTATTTCTCCCCCGCGTCCCGCAGTCCCGCCTACTCCCTACTGGCTATGGGCTGCCCCCTGCCTTCTGTTCCCTGCCTTTAGTTTGGTGACGGTTTCTCCACGTGGTCGATCACGATCACATCGTCCATCGCCTTGCCGGCCTCCAACTTCAATCCCAGCTGCTCCCGCATCGCCGTGTACAGGTTTGGCGGCGCATCGGGATTGTCACCCGCCGGCGGAGCCTGGACCGGGTTCGTCCCACGGAACTGCTGGAACTGCGAGTCGTCGGGTGTCCACTTCAACTTGAAGTCGTAGCGATCGGTCAGCCCGGTGTGATCCACCACTGGCTTGTCCGTTATGCTCGACTGCATCCACGCGGCAACGTCCTTCATCGTCATGTTCCCTACCGTCAAATCGCCAAACGCTCTGAAGAAGAATGGCGTTGGATCGTGCGGCCCCGCCGATGTCACCTTCATCTTGGGCCCGCCCGGGGCAACCGAAATGATGTACACCGAAAGCTCGCGCTGGTCGTGGTGGAACTTCAGCGCAAACCGCTCGGCCAGCAGCTTCTGCACCATCAACCCCATCTGGTGCAGGTTCGGCTGGCCGGGCACGTCAGGCACTCCATCAATGTCATAAAGATCGATCCCGAACCAGTCGGGTGCTCCCACGATCTGCTTGCTATGGAGCCCATACGCAAACGCAATCAGGTCGTTCAGGTTGGTGTGGATCGCCCTGAAGTGCCTGCCATTTAACCCATATCCCTTTCCTCCCTGGCCCGGCTGGCTCGGCTTGATGGTCACCACATCGAAACCGGGATCGGCGTCCGCCGCCATCGGCTTGACGGGCTCCGGGATCGGCCACGCATTGTCGGGCGTCGTGCGCTCCAGGTTCAGCGCAATCGGGTTCGGTCCCTGCGACCAGTTCCCCGTTATGGTCTTTCCGTCGGGGCTCATCTTGCCTTCGTACTTGCCGCTGATCAGGTCGATCGTGAAAGTGACCGCGCCGTTCTCAGAGGTGGTCTTCGATGCCGCAATCGGCTGCCCACCCTGGTCGATGCTATAGAAGACCGTCTTGTATGTTCCGTCAGCCGCCTTGGTGATCTTGATCTCGATGCGCAGGTCACGGCCCGCATGCAGCGTCCCCTGCCAGATGCCCACAACATCCGTCGGCGAAGTCGCTCCTGCGTCCGGAGCGGTGCTCTGCGCCGCGGGCGCCGTGTGTGCAGGCGCCGGATTCTGTGCCGCGGGTGCAGCGGTTTGTGCGGGGGCCGCAGCCTGCGCGGGCGACGCCTGCGCGGGCGATGCCTGCGCGTTCAACGCGGTCCCACGGAACGTGCCCAATGCAAACAAAATGAAAGCCGCTACCAGCCCAACCAGTGCGAGCTGCCCCAGGCAACCCAACTCCTTCTGCCCACCTCCACTTTCCATCACACAAACTCCCTTTCTGCGCCCATCCCGCCCATCGCTGTCGGGGCGCCTATCGCCGAACTTTCGCTGGAATGCAAGAAGAATACACTGTTATGACGGTTGGTACGCTCTTATCGTTTCAGGAGTTCCGCTCAATTTCCCGCTCCCAACTCGTTTGGCTGCTGTTTTCCCTCAACCCCTAAGCCCAGATCTCTGCTCCTTCGCTTCTGGCTTTCTTCTCGCTCCCTTGCTCCCTTGCTCCCTCGCTCCCTGTCTTTCTATTCCCTAATCCCTGTTCCCTGTTTTTAGTTTTCCGTCGGCTGCTCCACGCTCTCAATCACCAGCACCTCCACCGGCGCCTTCTGCGATTCCAGCTTCAGGCCAAGCTGCTCCTGGATCGCGGTGAAGAGCGAAGGCTTGTCTTCGTTTGGCTGCGGCGCACTGACGGGCGGCGGATTGGCGCCGGCCGTCACCACCGCGCCTCCAACCGGGTTCCATTGCAGCGCAAAATCGTAAGTGCCCTTGAGACCGGTAGCATCGATCACGACGCGGTCAGCGGTATCGAGCCTTCCTGATAGCCAGTCGGCAAAAAACGACATGGAAACAGACCTGGCTGTCAGATCGCCTGCGGCGGTAAAACCCAGCCTCGGGAATCGCTGCCTTTCGAGATCCTGCGGCACCGCTGGAGTGAGCCTTGGCCCGCCCTTCGCCAGCACCAATGCATAAACCGGAAGCTCCCGCGTCTCCGTGCTCACTTTCATTTGGAACCGATCAGCAAGCAGCGATTGCACCATCAGCCGATACTGCGCGAATCTCTGGTCGGGAGTAAGGCTCTTCATGGCGTCGACTTCCGCGTCGCCGATCTTCGCGTCGATATCGAAGCCGCGCGAACCGGCCCAGTCCGGCATGTTCACCAACTGGCGACTCGACTTCACGTTGTAAGCAAACCGGATGAGCCGGTCGAGCGGGGCATTCTGCGCAACAAATCTCGTCGGTTGCAGAATGAAAGAAAACGCCTGGCCGGTGTTGGGGTTCGGTCTGACTGAAGCCACTTCAAACGAAGGGGCCGCGCCTCCGCTTGGGTGAAGCAGCTGCGCAGATGCGACACGCGGCAGCGCCGCCGCTACCATTAGCGCGGCGGCAAATGCGAACAAGTGTGGCAAGTGATCCAGTTTGCGCATAATCGCTCGAACCTCGGGCCCACGTCCGCTGTTCTCTGTCCCCTATCCCCTGTTCCCTGCTTTTAGTTCGCCGACGGCTGCTCCACGTGGTCAATCACCAGCACCTCCACCGGCGCCTTCTTCGGCTCCAGCTTCAGCCCAAGCTGCTCCGGCAGCGCCGCGAAGATCGAAACCGTCGCTTCCTGCGCCGAGCCCCCATCGGCATCGCTCGCCGCAGGAGGCCTCAGCGAAACTGCGTTCAGCACCCAGTCGTAGTTGCCCTTCAAACCCGTTTCATCCACTACCGGCCGGTTGCCCACCTCGTAGCAATATGAGAGCCATTCGATCATCCGGTCCATTGGCCACGCCGTCGCTGTCCACTGGTTCTGCCCGGTGGGGCGAATGCTGGGAAGATGCGCCCCTGGAGGCGCATGCTCGCCCGGCGGCGGAAACGGATCCGCCTGCACCTCCTTGATTTTGACTCCGCCTTTCGCCACCACCAGCGCATACACAGGCAAGTCGCGCGTTTCAACATGCGCTTTAAGCCGGAACCGGTCCTGCAACAGCGATTGCATCAGCAGCTCCGACACGCTGATCCTATGGTCTAAATCGAGCTTGCTGAATTCCGTAATCTCAGCTTCACCCCCCTTGGCCTGAATGTCGAAATGCTCGGTACTCATCCAGGGCGGACCTCCCACAAGCTGGTCATCGCTTTTGATGCCGTACGCGAATTTGATCAGGTCAGTCACGCTGCCGTGGGTGATAGAAAAGTGCGCGGGCGAAAACATGATGCGGAGTCCCTCCCGCGAATCGTCGCTCGGCTTGATCGTCGCCACTTCAAACGACGGAGCCGTTCCGCTTTCGGGGTGCACCAGGCGCACCTCTGCCGGCGGCGTCTGCGCGGGCGCCAGCACTCCCGCCGCACCCGCAAGCGCGAGCAGCAAGAAAACAGATTTCCTCAGTGCGAGCAAGCACACAAATCGCCTCCGCTTTTGTCGCAACAACCAATGGATCCGGATGCGGCGCGCGAACGACACTCTTTGTTTAGACACCCGAGCCCATGCAATTGTTCCCGGCGGGATCGGTCCCTAGTTTGCAGATACTTTCGACCCTATGACGCAGAAGGAGGGCACAGCTTTGAAATGGGGATTGACTCGACTGAAAGTGGCCAGCTTATTCCGGTTACTGGTCGCTACCAGCTATATACGGCCACAATCGAAGGCGCACCGGTCTTTCCATCAATGACGCTCACCTTCAGCACTGCCTCGATATTGCGATTCGCGAAGCGGCTGCCCACGCGATCACGCAGCAGCTCCATGTAGTGCGGGCTGGTGACGAATTGCGCCGCCGCCTCAGTCCCGTTGCGGCCCAGCCCGGCCATGGCAACCACCCATCCGTCGATGGTCGGGTCGCGAAAGCGCGCCACCAGGGCATAGTCGTCCGCGCTCGAGTAGGGCAGCGACTGGTCGCGCCGCCATTGCGTCTGCGGCTGCGCCTGGTCCACGATCACTTCGTCGGCGCCGGGAATAAAGTGATAGCGCAGAGGCTGCACCAGCCGCATGGTCCACTCATTGTTGTAGCCGCCCAGCAGTGCCACTGAATGCTCGCGCAGATCCGGCAGCGCCGCCGTCGCCGAAGGCACCAGCTGCGTGGTTACACCCGAGTGCTCCATGGTTCCGCTCACCTGGTCAATGGCCGACGCAATTTGCATGGAGACGAAGGTGTAGTCGATGTCCTTGCCCGCTGTGGTCACGCCCGAATAGTTTTGCGGGGCAAAAACCGAGCTGCCCGTGCAAATGATGACCGTGTGCTGGTCGTGCAAAACCGGCGCCCAGAACACATCCGCCGCGGTTTGGGGATGGTCGGCACGATATCTCCACCACGAGCCCGCCGCAGCCGCGGCAATCAGCAAAGCAATCATGACCGGCCAGATCATCCAGCGCAAAGCCGATCGGGAGCGTGCATGCGATGGATATGCGCCGCGTGCCTGGATGGGGTGCCCGGTTGCGTCGATGGTGACCGCGAGCGCATCCTGCGCCGGCTCATGGGCTTCAAGGCTCGCGCGGTGAACCAGCTCCGTTTCGTGCACCTGCGCAGACCCGGGATCTGCGTCGCTGCCGGCCTCCTCATGACCTTCGTGGCCTTGCAGGAACTCCGCCACATACGACCCGGCCGGCAACGAAATGCGAATGCCGGAATTGCTGCCGTGCTCGGAGTAATAGAGAAGGAGCCGCTTTCGCACCTCACCGGCGGTATAGCGCACCACGGTATCCGTGTTGGTGTCGTAGGTCGCGGGGCGGTCAAACACCTCCACGCCCAGCGTGCGCTCTTTCAGTGACTCCAGTTTGCCCGCCAGGGTGTTCTCGACAATGTGCCGAAGCAGGGTGGGGTAGCGTTTGCTATTGCAGAAGTGTGGATTGGCCAGAACCGCTTCGAGCTCGCGCAGGATCATCTCACGGTCTTGCTTTGTCTGCGGTTGCCATGCTTCCCGTGTTGCATGGGCTCGGTTCATAATTTCTCCGCATCATAACCCGACTCTTTCCCTAGCCGCAAGGACGTCTGGCACAACGCGAATCGCCTCCGTAATGGCCAGAATCTAAATAGTTTGTCGGAGTCTGGTGTGGGCCGATCGGGCAGCGCAACGCAAACGCCGCTATCATAGGGAAAGAGGAAGTGATGGCAACCGTGGCGGCCGCTCCGGCGCAGGAAACTGCCGGTAACACCATTCCCGTCACCATCGGCGTACTCGCCCTGCAAGGCGACTACGAAGCCCACGCGCGCGCTTTGTCGAACGCCGGCGCGCGCACTGTGCTGGTGCGCAAGGCCGAGGATCTCGCCGGACTCGACGGACTCGTGATGCCCGGCGGCGAGTCGACCACCATGCTCAAGTTCCTTGAGCAGGATGGGTTTTTCGACGCGCTGGGCAAATTTGCCTCCACCACGCCGACCTTTGCCACTTGCGCCGGCTGCATCCTGCTGGCGCGCGAGGTGCTGCATCCGCCGCAGCGCAGCCTGGGCCTGCTCGACGCCACTGTGGAGCGCAATGCCTATGGCCGGCAGATCGACTCCACCATTCTGACGCTGCCCACCGAGTTGCCTGGCGGCCCGCTGGAAATGGTCTTCATCCGCGCGCCCCGTATCACGCGGGTCGGCGATGACGTTGAGGTGCTGGCCCGGCGCGACGGCTCCCCCACGTTGGTGCGCCAGGGCAATCTGCTGGTGGCAACGTTTCACCCTGAGATGACCTCGGACCCGCGCATCCACAAGCTCTTCGTCGATATGGTGGCCGCGCACAAGGCAAAATAGTCGGTACGCTCACGCGTAGCGAAACAGCGCCTTGAATCCGTAGTCCATGTGCTGCTGGATGTGGCAGTGGAAAAGAGCCAGCCCGGGCTGATTGGCTGTGAAGTCCACCATGGCGCGGCCGTAGTAGGGCACCACAACCGTGTCCTTCAGGATGCCCGCGGTCGCCTTGCCGTTGATCTCGGCCAGCTCCCACAGATGCCGGTGCAGGTGCATGGGGTGGGCATCGTCGGTGCGATTCCGCATCACGAGCCGGTAACGCGTCCCCTGCTCGAGCACAAATTCGCGCTGGTGCGGGTACGGTTTGCCGTTTACGAGCCATACGTTGAACTTCCCCGCCCCGCCGGGAATCTTCTCAAAGACGGTTTCGATCGTCTGCTGCGGCGCGGGCGGATTGGAGCCGGCGGTGCCGAAGATGGTGTAGTCCCACGGCACCCTGGGCGGATCGACCCACTGCGGCTGCATGTGCTGGCCGGCATATTCGACGATCACGCCGAGGCCGGACTCGCGAATCGGCTTCTCCGTCGAGCCCAGGATCCAGATGCCCGGATGATTCAACTCCACGATCGCGTCGATGCGTTCGCCGGCTCCCAGAAAAATCGAGTCCACCAACTGCGGTGATGGAACCGGGTTGCCATCCATCGCGATCACCTTCATCTTGTGGCCCGAGAACGCAACGCGGCGGTTTTCGATGGCGCTGGCATTCAGAAAATGAATCAGCAGGCGCTGCCCCTCGCGCACACGGATGGGGTCGCCCGAACCCAGCGCTTTGTCGTTGATGGAATACGTCATCGAACCCACTTCCAGGCCGTCGGGCTCGGTATTCATCACTGCCGGCTTCTCCAGCAGCGGCCCATTGTGGGTGTCGTCGTCCTCGTCGTCCATATTGGCGGTGAAATACGGCTCCCAGTCGCGCACCGCCAGAAACCATTCCTGATCGTAGTTGCCGGGGTCATTGCCACCGTCGACGTAGACGAACCCAAACTGGCCGGTATACGCGCCTTTGTGCAAGTCATCCATGGCCATGGCGTGGGAGTGATACCAGCGGCTGCCGGCCGGCCCGGGCGTCAACTGGATTCGGCGCCGGCTGTGCGGCTCAACCAGCGGCGATCCCTCCTCCTCAGTTCCATCCACCTCAGGCGGGATCAACATGCCGTGCCAATGCACCAACTCCGGCGTGTCGGTGTCGTTGATGACGTCAACGGTCACCGATTTGCCTTCCTTCATGCGCAGCACCGGGCCCGGCGCGCTGCCGTTATAGCCGATGGTGGAGAGAATGTGCGAGGCGTCCAGCTCAACGGTAACCGGCGCGATGCGAAGCGTATAGTCGGCGCGGGCCTCCGGGATGGCCGGCGCCGCCTGCATGCCGGCGTGCGCATCGTTTTGCGCGCGGCTCGGCATTCCTGCTTGCGCCAGCGCCATCCCGCCGATTTTCAAAAGCTCGCGCCTGTTCACACTTCCGCCCCGTCGCCCGCGCCCCAACCTGCCTGCATCGTCTCATGCGTTAGACGCTAGCGACAAGGCGGCGCGAACTGCTCTGCCGCCTGCAACCATCCCATAGCCGGCTTCGTCTATAACATCAATAAGGCGCCCCCGAGCTTTGCGCGCGCGGTTCCCCCACCGCGGAGGTCCCAAATGAAGCTCAAAAAGGTTGCGTTCGTAACCGTTGTCGTCGTGGTCTGCTGCGGCGCAGGCCTGTGGGCCCTGCAGCGCACCGCAGACTTCGGCTTCGGCAACGACGACTCGCCCACCAATGTGAAGTCGGAGTTTTACTGGTCGCGACTCGCCTACTCCTCCAGGATGCAGAGCTACGGAGGTTTCGGCGGCTACGGGCGGCGCGGCTGGAGTTCCTGGTCGCGCGACTATCCCAAGGCCGATCGGCAATTCCTCATCGCCATGCACCGCCTCACCCGCATCGACGGCCGGCCGACCGAACAGGTGGTCAGTCTCGACTCCGACGACATCTTCAACTACCCGTGGATCTATGCGGTGCAGGTGCAGAACTGGACTTTTACCGACGCCGAGGCCAAGCGCCTGCGCGAGTACTTGCTCAAAGGCGGCTTCCTGATGGTCGACGACTTTCACGGCGCCCAGGACTGGGACAACTTCATGGAAGGCATGCGCCAGGTACTGCCCGATCGACCCGTCGAAGATCTGCAGAGCGGCGACGAGATCTTTCATACGCTCTACGACATCGACGACAAGATGCAGATTCCCGGCGAGCAATACGTGTGGACCGGCCGCACCTACGAAAGGGGCGGCGGCGGAGATTACGGTTACCAGCCCAAGTGGCGCGCTATCCGCGACGACAAGGGCCGCATCATGGTCGCCATTTGCCACAACATGCACCTGGGCGACGCCTGGGAGTGGGCCGACGATCCGAACTACCCTGAGACCTTTGCCTCCATGGCCTTCCGCGTCGGGCTCGACTACATCATCTACGGCATGACGCATTGATTTCTTCGCGGCGCCCGCCCTTCATTTTGATTGCGGCCCTGGCGAGGTTTCTCCAGAAGTGGAAGTGCAGATGTTTCAGTTCCTCTTCAAATATCCCGGTACGGTGTTTGCCAAGGGGCGATTCGTTTTCTTGAGCGCGTGGCCCGCGTGGCTGCTGCCGGTGCTAATGGTCGCCGCCGCCGGCGCACTGGCGTGGCTTATCCGCTCGCGCCTGCGCGATGCCGTGCCCCGGCTGCGCGGCTGGCGCGCCGTCGCCATCTGGGGAATGCAATCGTCGCTGGTTGCGCTCATTCTGTTTCTGCTCTGGCAGCCGGCCATCCTGATTTCCGAGCTGAGCTCGCAGCAGAACATCATCGCCGTTGTGGTCGACGACTCGCGCAGCATGGCTATCGACGACAACGATGGCAAGACGCGCGAGGCCGCCGCGCTGGCCGCGCTTGAAGGCGGCCTTCTCGCAGGACTCCGCAAGCGCTTCCAGGTTCGCATCTACCGGCTGGGCAGCGGGCTTGCGCCGGTCAATTCAACACAGGGCATCGCGCCCGCCGAGCCGGCGACGCATATCAGCGATGGCCTCAGGCAACTGGCAACCGACACCGCCGATCTTCCCCTCGGTGCCATCCTGTTGCTCAGCGACGGCAGCGAAAACACCTTGAGCCTGAGCGGCTCAGGCATCGCCCCCGAAGCCCTTGAAGCGCTGCACAATCGCCGGTTGCCCGTGCACGTGATCGGCTTCGGCAAGACAGAACCTTTGCACGATATTGAGCTGGAAGATGTGAGCGTGGCCGCAAGTGCCGCTGCCAATGCGCGCCTGGCCGCCACCATCAGCCTGACGCAATATGGCTACACCGGCCAAAAAGCAAAGCTGAGCGCGCGCGACGGCGACAAGACGCTCGCCGAGCGGGAAATTACATTGGCGCCCGACGGCCATATCCAGAATGAGTTGCTCTATGTCCCGGTGGGCGCTACCGGTGCGAAGAATCTGACCTTCGGTGTCGACCCGCTGCCCGGCGAAGAAAACCTCGGCAACAACGCCATGACGCGCCCGATCCTGGTGAGCGACGCCAAGCGCCGCATCCTATATATAGAGGGCGAGCCGCGCTGGGAGTACAAGTTCATCCGCCGCGCTGAAGACGATGATCCCACAGTGCAGATCGTCTCCATGCTGCGCACCAGTGAAAACAAGATCTATCGCCAGGGCATCAGCGACCCCAGCGAGCTGGCCGAGGGCTTTCCCGTACGCGCCGAAGATCTCTTCGGCTACTCGGGCATCATCATCGGCTCCGTCGCCGCCGACTACTTCACCCCCCTGCAGCAGGAGTTGCTGCGCGAGTACGTCGACCGCCGCGGCGGCGGCATTCTCTTTCTCGGCGGGCGCGAGTCGCTGAGCGACGGCGGATGGGCCGCATCGAGTCTCAACGATCTGCTGCCCACGTTTCTGCCCGCGGGCAATCACAATTTCCACCGCAACTCCGCAACGGTCGAACTGACCTCCGAAGGCATCGACTCGCCCATCACCCGCTTGCTCGACGATCCCGAAAAGAATGCCGAGCGATGGAAGAAGCTCACCTATCTCGCCGACTACGAAGATCCCGGCGCGCCCAAGCCCGGCGCTACCGTGCTCGCCGACATGATTGCCGGCCATCGCAAGCTGCCGCTGCTGGTCACACAGAACTACGGCCACGGCCGCACCGCCATCATGGCCACTGGCGGCACCTGGCGCTGGCAGATGAGCGAAGCACTGGGCGACCCCTCGCACGATCTTTTCTGGCAGCAGCTTCTGCGCTGGCTTGTCGCGGATTCGCCCGGCCCGGTCAGTGCCCAAATGCCCGCGCGAATCCTGATGGACCAGGGACACGTGCAGTTCACCGCGCAGGTGCGCGACCCGCAGTTTCAGCCCGCCGCCGGCGCTCACGTCTCCGCCCACATCGTCGGACCCGCAGGCATGAACGCGCTCATCGACCTCACGCCCTCGCAGGACGCGCCGGGCCAGTATCAGGCGGAATGGACCGCGGAGAAGCCCGGCTCCTATCTCGCCGAAGTCACGGCCGAATCCGCGGGCGACAAGCCGCAGCAGCTGGGCAGCGACGTAATGACCTTCGAACGCGAAGACGGAGTGGCCGAAAACTTCCACACCGGGCAGAGCCGGCGATTGCTCGAGCAGCTCGCGTCGGCGACGGGCGGTCAATATTGGAAGCCCTCGGACCTGAAAAACCTGCCGCGCGACATCTCGTACTCGGAAGCAGGCATTTCGGTGCGCACCACCAAAGAGCTTTGGGACATGCCCATCATCTTTCTGCTATTGCTCGGACTTCCCATCACGGAGTGGCTGCTGCGCCGCAAGTGGGGTGTGCTATGAGCCGAATCTCGCCGCGCGCCCTGCTCGCCCTCGCCGTTTGCGCACTCGCCTTGCCGGCGCGCGCAGCTACGTATTTCGTCATCGTGGCCGGCCTCGGCGGCGAGCCGGAGTACGATCAGCGCTTCACCGCCGCCGCCAACGATCTCGGTCGCATCATTGAGGCCGAGGGCCCTTGGGTTCATGCCGTGACGTTGACGGGCACAACGGCCACCGCCGCGAAACTCCGCGAAGCGCTTGGGAACGTGGCACGGGATGCCCATGCCGACGACGATTTCGCACTCATTCTCATCGGCCATGGTTCTTTCGACGGAGTGGAGTACAAATTCAATCTCGTCGGACCCGACATGACGGCCGCCGAAATCGCCTCGCTGTGTGATCGCATTGCCGCGCGCCGCCAGCTCATTGTCGACACCACCAGCGCCAGCGGCGGCGCTGTGCAGGCTCTCGAAAAACCCGGTCGTGCCGTCATTGCCGCGACCAAATCGGGCACGGAAAAGAACGCGACCGTTTTCGCGCGCTATTGGGTCGAGGCTTTTCAGGACCCGTCCGCCGACACCGACAAGAGCGATTCCATCAGCGCCATGGAAGCATTCAATTATGCCGCGAAGAAGACAGCGGCGTTTTACGACTCGCAAAAACGCCTCGCCACCGAGCACGCTGTCTTCAACGACACGGGCGCAGGCGAGCCCGTCCGCCAGGCGGGCGACGGCCAGGGCTCGCTGCTCTCGAGCTTCACCCTGCTGCGTTTGGGTACAAGCCAGCAGGCGGCCAACGATCCCGCCAAGCACGCGCTGCTCGAGCAGAAAGACGAGCTCGAGCAGAAAATCGACACGTTGAAATATCAAAAGGCCGCGATGGATCCCGCCGACTACAAACAGCAGCTCACCGAAGCGCTCGTGGAACTGGCCAAGGTGCAGGAGGAGCTCGATAAATGAGGCGACTCCTTGCCATTTTCGCCTTCGTGCTGCTCGGCGTTTCGTTCGCTTGCGCCGCAACGCCGTCGGATTGCTGGTCCCTGCGCAAGCATGGCGCCACGGCCAAGGCGCAGGACTGCTTCGAGGCGCTCACGCGCAGCGCCAATGCCTACGAGCGTGCCGAAGGCTTCTGGGGGCTCGAGGAATGGGAGCAGGCGAACTCGGAGTTTCGTCTCGCCACGCAACCGGCCGGCAGCAAGCTGCATTACAAAGTGCGCTGGGGCATGCTGCTTCACGAGCGCTTCAACGATAGCGACGCGGCCGATCTCTTCCGCGAAGCGCTTGCGAAAGATCCCTCCAATGCCGAAGCCTACGTCGGCCTGGCGCTCGTGTCGGCGGATACGTTCGATGGCCACGCCGCCGAGTACGCCGTGAAAGCCATCGCGCTCGATCCCAAACTGGCCGATGCCCACGAGTTGCTGGCCGATCTCGCGCTCGCCAACGACGATCGCACAGCGGCCGCTGCCGAAGCCGACAAGGCCATCGCCCTCGAATCCGATGCGTTCGACGCGATGGCCATTCACGCCGCTCTCGAACTGCTCGCCGACAGGCCGCCGAACGCATGGTTTGCCAGAATTCAGGCCATCAATCCGCATTACGGCGAAGCCTACCTGCGCGTCGGTCGCCAGTTGGAGTTGCATTATCGCTACGAAGACGCGCTCACTTATTACCGCAAGGCGATTGACGCCGATCCGCGGCTTTGGGCCGCGCATTCAGCGCTGGGAATCGACCTGACGCGGCTCGGCAAGGAGGACGAGCCGCGCACGGAACTCGAGCTGAGCTACAACAACGGCTATCGCGACGCTGCCACCGTCAACAGCCTGCGCCTGCTCGACAGCTACAAAAATTTCGACACCATTCGCGACGCCACGACCATCCTGAAACTCGATAAGTCTGAATCTGCGTTGCTACTCCCCTATATGCAATCGGAGCTGCACACGATTCTTGCCACTTATGAGAAAAAGTACCGCATGACGCTGCCCGGCCCCGTGCAGGTTGAGGTCTATGCCAATCACGAAGACTTTGCCGTACGCACCACGGGCATGCCCGGCCTGGGCGCGCTGGGCGTTACCTTCGGCGAAGTTGTGGCCATGGACAGTCCTTCGGCACGCAAGCCCGGCGATTTCAACTGGGGCTCGACGCTCTGGCACGAGATGAGCCATGTCTTCATCCTCACCGCGACAAATCATCGCGTGCCGCGCTGGTTTACCGAGGGCCTGGCAGTACACGAAGAAGGCCAGCGATCGGCGGAATGGCGCAATCGCGTCACGCCCGACGTCCTCGTCGCTATTCGCGACAAAAAGCTCCTTCCTGTCGCAACGCTCGATCGCGGATTCGTTTTTCCCGACTATCCGGCGCAGGTGATCGTCTCGTATTTTCAGGCCGGCACTATCTGCGACTTTATCGGCGAAAAGTGGGGCGAGGGGAAATTGCTCGACATCGTCCACTCGTACGCGCATCTTGAAACAACGCCGCACGCGATCGAAGAAAACCTCGGACTCACGACCGAACAATTCGACCAACAGTACCTGGTGTGGATCGATAAGCAGTACGGCGCCGAGGCCGCGCACTTCGACGAGTGGCGCGAAAAGCTCAAGACGCTGGTCGCCGCCGCGGAGCAGAAACAGTACGATACGGTTCTCGAACAAGGCCCCGCTGTTCTTGCCCTTTATCCCGAATATGTCGACGATGCCAATGTCTACGAATTGCTCGCCGATGCGGATGGCGCGCGCGGCGATGCCAAGGCCGAAGCCGAGATGCTCACTGCCTATGAGCACGGGGGCGGCCAGTCGCCCGATCAGCTCAAGCGGCTGGCATCGCTCGAAGAGTCGGCCGGACATCCGGACGATGCCATCGCGACGCTCGAGCGGTTGAACTACATCTACCCTGTCAAGGATGAGGACCTGCATCATCGCCTCGGCGACCTGCTCTATGCGCAAAAGAAGTACGACGGCGCGATCCGCGAGTACAACGCCGTGGTCGCATCCAATCCTCAAGACAAGGCCGGCGCCGAGTTCAACCTGGCGCAGGCCTATTTCGCCGCCGGGCAACGCGACAAAGCGCAGGACAGCGTGCTTGCCGCGCTTGAAGTCGCGCCCGGTTACCGGCCGGCGCAGAAACTGCTCCTGGAGTTGCAACAAACGCCCTCAAAATCGAATTAAGAGGAAGGAAATCGATGGTTTCGTTTGCCGGATTGAATCAGGACGCGGCGCTGCTGCAGGAGCGGATCGATCGCTTTCATGCGGTGCGCGAGGGAATCCTTGGCCAGGTGCGCGAAGTGATCGTGGGCCAGGAGGAGGTAATCGACCAGATCCTCATCGCCATTTTTGTCGGCGGCCACTGCCTCTTGACGGGAATGCCGGGCACCGCGAAGACGCTGATGGTGCGCACCATCGCCGATGCGCTCGGCCTGCAGTTCCGCCGCATTCAATTCACGCCCGATCTCATGCCCTCTGACATTACCGGGACCGACATCATCGAGGAAGACCTCACCACGGGCCATCGCAAGTGGACGTTCGTCGAAGGGCCGATCTTCGGCAACATCCTGCTCGCCGACGAAATCAACCGCACGCCGCCGAAAACGCAATCGGCTCTGCTCGAAGCCATGCAGGAGCATTCGTGTACTGTGCGCGGCCATCTCTACCACCTGCCCGCGCCGTTTTTCGTGCTCGCCACGCAAAATCCTATCGAGCTCGAGGGCACCTATCCGCTGCCCGAAGCGCAACTCGACCGCTTCCTCTTCAACGCCATCCTCGGCGACTTAAACGCTGAAGACGAATTGAAAGTGATCGACCGGACAACGGCCACGCGCGTTGCGGAAGTGAAAGCGGTCACTTCCGCTGAGGATCTGCTCGATTTTCAGCAACTGGTGCGCATGGTCCCTATCGCCGGCACGCTGGCGCGCTTCGTCATCAGCCTGGTTCGCTCCACGCGTCCCAAAAGCGAAAATGCGCCCGACTTTGTGAAGAAGTATGTGAACTACGGCGCCAGCGTACGCGCGGCGCAGTTCATCGTGCTGGCCGCGAAGGCGCGAGCGCTTTCGCATGGCCGCTACCACGTCAACTACGACGACATCTCCTCCATCGCCGTGCCCGTGCTGCGCCATCGCATCCTGCTCAACTTCCACGCCGAGTCGGATCGCATCGATCCCGACGAGATTCTCAACCGCCTCATTGCCCAGACGCCGCGGCCCAAGGAGACGTGATGCAGCGCTTTCTCGATCCCGCGGTGCTCGCCGGCATCTCTTCGCTTGACTTGCTGGCCAGGACGGTTGTCGACGGTTTCGTTGCCGGACTGCACCGCTCGCCCGATTTCGGCTTCAGCCAGGAGTTCGCCGAATACCGCGCCTACACACCGGGAGACGATCTGCGCCACGTGGACTGGAATCTCTTTGCGCGCACGGAGCGCTGCTATCTGAAACGCTATCGCGGCGAAACCAACACCCAGCTCACCATTCTGCTCGACGCCAGCAATTCGATGCAGTACACCTCCGGTCCTCCCAGCAAGATGGACTACGCGCGCTTCATCGCAGCTTCGCTTTTTTATCTTTCCATTCGCAACCAGCGCGACGCGGCGGGCCTGATTGTTTTCGACGATGAAGTGCGCGATTATATCCGCCCCTCCACGCGCCCCGGCCAGCTGGCGCGCCTGTTTGCAGGGCTTGAGCGCGCCGAGCCGCGGGCGCGCACCAATTTTGCCAAGCCGTTGCAGCATTTCCAGAACTTTCTGCACCGGCGCGGCATGGCCATCATCATCTCCGACTTTTACGAGAGCCCCGAGACGATCATTCACACCGCCGCCCCGCTGCGCTTTCACGGCAACGAGGTAGTGCTCTTTCACATCCTCGATCCGCAGGAGATTCGGCCGTCGATGAAAGGCTCATCGATGCTGATCGATCTCGAGACCGATCAGAAGTTCGAGGTTGTTCCCGATTACGTGAAGACCACCTATCGCGCCAAGATTGACGCGCATATTGAGGAGCTGCGCTCGCGCACGCTGGCCGCAGGCATGGATTATCAACTGCTCGTCACCAATCAACCGCTCGACTCGGCGCTGCGCGAGTATCTCACGCTGCGCCAGGAAGGCAACTGATGGGCTTTTTGAATCCATGGTTCCTCGGAGGCCTGGCCGCGCTCGGCGTGCCGGTGTTCGTACACCTGCTGCGCAAGCACGTCACGCCGCCGCGCCCCGTCAGCTCGCTCATGTTTTTCGAGCGCGGCACACAAAGCTCCACGCGCCACCGCCAACTGCGCTATCTGTTGCTCTTTTCGCTGAGAGTCGCATTGATTTTGCTTGCCGTGCTCGCGTTTGCCAGCCCTTTCTTTCGCCGCGCCAATGCCGACGCCAACGCGCGGTTGCTCCTGATCGTTGTCGACAACTCCTTCAGCATGCGCGCAGGCACGCGCTTTGCCGACGCCAAACAACAGGCCCTGGCTGCGCTGGCCGCAAAACCCCACGGACAAAAGGCGCAGATCATGACTCTCGGCGGCGAACTCGAGGTGCTTACGCAGCCCATTGCCGACGATGAGCAACTGCGCGCTGCACTCGCCAACGTAGAGCCGGGCGATGGCCGCGCCAACTTCGGCGAACTCGGCCGCTACCTGCGCACCATGAGTGAGTCGGTGCGCTCGCCCATCGACCTCGAACTCTTCAGCGACATGCAGCGCTCTGCCATGCCTGCCAACTTTGCCGACATGGCGATGCCGCCCAACGTCAAACTCGCGCTGCACCCGGTGGCGCGCGGCAATGCGTTGCCCAACTGGACGGTCGAAAGCGTAGACGCGCCCGCCGAGCTGGCAGACCCGAAGGATCCCAAGCGGTCGCGTGTCGCAGCCGTTATCGCAGGCTTTGAAACGCCGGCGACGTCAAAGAATGTCTCGCTGCTCGTGAACGGCAAGGTCATCGCCACACGCAAGGCCGACATTCCGGCCAACGGACGCGCCACTGTCGATTTTGCGCCGCTCGATGTCGCGTACGGATTCAATCGCTGCCAGGTGCGCATCGATAACGGCGACGCATTCCCCAACGACGACGCAAGTGTCTTTTCCGTGCTGCGGTCCGACCCGCAGCGGGTTCTCTTCGTTCATGCGGCCAACGACACGCGCTCCGCGCTTTACTTCGGCGCCGCGCTCGACGCAGCAGCGCATGCTTCATTCGTCCTGCAATCGGTGGCCGCTGAGCAGGCCACCGATCTCGACCCATCGAAGTTTGCGTTCGTGGTGCTGTCTGACACCACCTCGCTGCCTTCGATCTTTGAGCATGCGCTGGCGGCGTACGTGGCCAAGGGCGGCAGCGTGCTCATTGCGCTCGGCACATCCGCGGCGCATCATGAGCACATTCCACTCTGGGGCGGCGAGGCGCGCGATATTCGCGACTATGCGCGCTCGGGCGGCTCGGCCACGGCCGGGTCAGTCGATTTTGGCTATCCCGCTCTCGAGCAGGCTCAACCGGGGCGCGACAACGGCGGATGGGCCGAAGTCAAATTCTTCTATGCAGCGGCCGTCGACCCGGCGCAGGCGCGGGTGGCCGCGCGGCTGAATGACGGCACGCCGTTGCTGCTTGAAAAGCAGGTGGGCGAAGGGCGCATCGTCCTGCTTTCCTCGGGCCTCGATAATCTGACTAACGATCTACCCTTGCATCCTGTCTTCGTCGCGTTTGTCGATCGCGTGGCGCGGTATCTTTCGGGCAGCGAGCAGTTGAGCGGCGCCAGGCTCGTGGACTCGTTCGTGCAATTGCGCGCCGCCTCCGCGGGCCTTGATGCCGGCGGAAGCATTGAAGTCATCGATCCCGACAGCCGCCGTCCGCTCTCATTGACCGAAGCGCGAACCGCGCAATCGCTGCGCCTTGCGCGCGCGGGCTTCTACCAGATTCACTTTGCCAACGGACGCGACGCCGTGATTGGTGTCAATCCTGACCGGCGCGAGTCGGATCTTCAGCCCATGTCGTCGGATCTGCTTCAGTTGTGGAGCGGAAGTTTTGCCGGCGCGGCGCCGCAATCCGCGGGCGCCAATGTTGACGATGCGCAATATCGAAACGTCAATCTCTGGTGGTGGGTTATGCTCATAGCATTGTTCGCCGCGATGGCTGAGACGGCATGGGCCAGCGGATATATGGGCACGCAGCGGGAGGATGCATGAGCAACTCGAGCGAGCTCAATTCCTATATTTCGCGCCTGCGCCATCGGCTGCGTCTCAGCGCATGGCTGCGCGGCGCCGCCCTCTTCACCGGCACTGCCCTCGCCGTCACGCTGGTCCTGGTGCTCATCCTCAACCTGCTTGCGTTTCCCGCGCATGGCGTTACCGTGGCGCGGCTGCTCATCGTTGTCGCGCTGGCCGCGGCGGCGATCTTCGGTCTCGGGCTTCCGCTGCAGCGCTTGACGCGCGCGCGCGCCGTGCGCCGAGCCGAAGCCGCCAACCCCGATCTCGAACAGCGCCTGACGACTTTCCAAGAAGCAGCTGAAAGAGGCACCGATCCGTTTATCGAACTGCTTGCCGCCGATACACTGCCCCGCGCGCAAGCAGCCGAACCGTCTGCGCTGGCCCCCGACAATCGTCTCTTCGCTGTCGGCGGCGCGGGACTCGCCTGCCTCGCCGTGCTGGCGTGGATGATTGCCGCCGGCCCGGGCTACATCGGCTACGGCGCTTCGCTGATCTGGACCGGGCCGAAGAAGAACGCGGAACCGTACTACTCGATTACGGTGACGCCGGGCAACATCACGGTGCGCCGCAACAGCGATCAGCTCGTCACCGCGCACGTCATTGGCATGAAGCCCGACAAGGCGCAGCTGTTTGCGCGTTTCCAGAGCGCCCAGGGATGGGAGCCCGTCACCATGCAGGCCGCGCCCGACGCGGCCGGAGGAGCAATTTACCAATTCGTTCTGGCGGGCTTGCCGGAGAACGTTGAATATTATGTGGCGGCCGGGCCGCTGGTTTCTCCGCACTACAAAGTGCGCGTCGTCGACCTTCCTTCAGTGAAAGAAATCCGGGTGACGTATCACTATCCGCAGTGGACCGGGATGAAGCCGGTGAAGGAGGAACACTCCGGCGACCTGCGCGCGATTGAAGGCACCGATGCACAGATCGAAGTGGAAATGGATCGGCCCTTGCGGGATGGGCAGCTTGTGCTTGATGGCGGGCAGACCATCCATCTGACCGGCAGTGCGGGCAACACGTATCAGGGCACGATTCGCATGGAAAAGGACGGAGCGTACCATGTAGCCGCCACCGACGAAGGCCAGGCCGTGCGCCTTTCCGAAGATTATTTCATCGCGACCGACAAGGCCATGCCGCCGGAGATTGCCATCGACCGGCCGGGCGGCGACTATCGCGCCAGCCCCATCGAAGAAGTTACGGTGGGCGTGAAGGCGGCCGACGAATTCGGGCTCAAGGATCTGCACCTGCACTACTCGGTGAATGGCGGGCCGGATCATGACGTCAGCATGCTGAAGGCTCCCGGCGCAAAGAGCGCGGATGGCTCGCACCTGTTGCCGCTCGAGGATTTCAAGCTCGTTCCCGGCGATGTCATCAGCGTCTATGCCACAGCGCGCGACGGCAACAGCGAGGCGCGCACCGATATCGAATTCATCCAGGTGGATCCTTTTGAGCGCGAATTCTCGCAGTCGCAGCAGAGCGGAGGCGGCGGCGGTGGCGGTGGAGGCGGCGATCAGACGGAAATCTCGAAACGCGAAAAGGAGCTGATCGCCGCCACCTGGAGGCAGCAAAACGATAAGACGGCAACGCCGAAGGACGCGGCCGCGCAGGGCCAGTTCCTTTCCGACGCGCAACAGAAGCTGCGCGACCAGGTGAATGCGCTTTCGGTTCGCATCCAGAGCCGCGATATCTCTGAAGCGACTGAGGAGTTCACTGCTTTCGACAAAGATATGCAAGCCGCAGCCGAGTCCATGGCGCCCGCGGCCGGTAAGCTGCACGCTATGCAGTGGAAAGACGCGCTGCCCCTGGAGCAGAAGGCGCTGCAGGCGCTGCTGCGCGCCGAGGCCACGTTCCGGAAGATCGAAGTCGCCTTTGGCCAGCGCGGCGGCGGGGGTGGCGGCGGAGGCAACGCCGGCCGCGACCTGGCCAGTCTCTTCGATCTCGAACTCGACACCGAGAAGAACCAGTACGAGACGGCGCAGACCTCGTCGCCCGCCCAGCAGCACGAGAAGGACGTGGAAGACGCGCTCGAAAAACTCGATGCGCTCGCCAAGCGCGAGGAGGACCTGGCTAACCAGCAACACGATCCGCAGCAAAGCTTCGAAGAGCGCTGGCAGCAGGAGATGCTGCGGCGCGAAGCGGAGCAACTGCAGCGGCAGATGGAACAGATGGCTGGCAACGGCCACCAGGGGCAGGGCGGCCAGCAAGGATCGGCCGATTCCAACTCGCAATCGTCGCAAGCAAACACGCAGCAAAGCTCTTCGTCGCAGAACGGCTCTTCCGGCCAGAGCGGCTCGCAAAGGCAGCAGGCGGGTTCGCAGTCGCCGAGTTCTTCGCCTGGCCAGAGAGGCGACGAGCGCGTGCAACAAGCTCTCAACCGGCTGCAGCAAGCCACCGATATGATGCACCGTAACGGCGCGTCACAGCAGAATTCCGACTCTGCCCGGCAGGCTGCTGACCGCCTGCGCGACGCGGCAAACCTGCTGGCCGGTACCCAGCAGCAGATGGCTCAAGGCAAGCTGGGGTCGCTGGCGCGCGAGGCTGGCCGGCTCAAGCAGGAAGAACGCGACCAGGCCGAGCGCATTGATAAGCTCGCCAATCGCCAGAATGACTCCGCGGCGGCCGAGTCGAATTCGAGCGATTCAAGTTCGAGTTCGGCCGACTCAGGCACCCCCGATCTTCAGTCGATGATGGCGCGGCTTCACGAGCGCGACCAGTTGGCACAGGAACGCCAGCAGCTTTCCGATGATCTTTCGAAGCTGCAGAGAAACGTCCGCGACGCGGCGCGCGAGATGGCTCCCAATCAGCCCGCAGTTTCGCAAAAGCTGCGCGATGCGCTCACCGAAATGGACGAGTCCGATCTCGACAATCACGTGCAGCGAACGGCGGATTGGCTGCGCAGCGGAATTAATCCCAATTCAAACGGCACTGAAAACGAAATTGCGCAAGGGCTGGCCAAGCTGAACCAGCAACTGCAGCAGGCGGAGAGCGCCATGGGCCAGGCTAAACCCGGACAGCGCGGCACAGGGCAGAACGGCGCGTCCGGCGACCGATCGGCGGCACTCGACCAGGTGGAGCGTCTGCGCGGCCAGCTTGATGCCATGGCGCGATCGCAAGGCCCCAATGGCCGCTCAAACCAGGCTGGGCCTGGCCGCGACGGTCAAAACGGACTCGACCGGACCGGCCAAAATGAACAGGATCGCAACGGCCAAAATCCGGGCCGGCAGTCCGGCAATGGCGGCGCGCTCAGCCGCAATGGCCAGCGTGAAGGCGACGGCGCGCAGTTTGGTCCCGGCTTCGGCGACCCAAACAGCGGCGGCTTCCGCAATGGCGCCAGCGGCGACACGCGTTACGGTGGGGGCGGCCGCGACGGCACCGCCTGGGACAACTTCGATACCGGCGGCAACACGCCGCGATCCCGCGGCCGGCAGCAGCTTGCGCCGGCCGACGCGTCAGGCAACCCCGCCGACACCGAGCGTACATACGAGCAGGGCATGCGCGAGCTGAACCAGCTGCGCCAGATGGTCCACGACGATCCGCAGGCGGCGAAAGATGTCGCCGATCTGACGCGGCAGATGCAGCACCTCGACCCCAGCCGCTTCCCCGGCAATCCGGCCATGGTGGAGCAGATGCACCAGGAGATTTTGAGCTCCGTCGACAAGCTCGAGCTGCAGCTCCAGCACGACGGCGCCGGGGCCGACGCGCGTACGGGCAAGTCGGATGCTGTTCCCGCCGGATACCAGGACGCCGTCGCGGAGTACTACCGGCGGCTGAGCAAGAATCCGTAGAGTGGTTTCAAGACTACCGTGCTCAGCATTCGTGTAGTCCCGGTCCCAAAATCGGGACCGGGGCACCCGATATGGGTGCATCAGCGTTGGAACCGCTCCGGCCCACCGGTATCGAGGGCTCGATTTGCAGGCCGCGCAGATCATCCACGATGGGCATCCGCCTTGGCGTCCTGGCTCGCGGTGTCGGTGTAAAACGGAACCCTTACGGCTACGGTTGTTCCCTTACCAATGGAACTGATGATTTCGAACTCGCCGCCGCAGGTTTGCGCCCGTTCTTTCATGCCCAGGATGCCCAGCGATGAGCTGGGTGCGGCTCCATCAAAGCCGTGCCCATCGTCCTGAACAATCAACACGAGGTCTTCACCTTCCCTGGACAGAGAAACGTCCACTGACCCGGCGCGGGCATGGCGGCTTACGTTAGTCAGGCACTCCTGAAAGATGCGAAACAATGCCGTAGCATGATCGCTGGGAAGGGCGAATTTTGGGGCGGGCAGTGCAACGCGGCAGGCAATCCCGGTTCGCGAGCTGAACTCATTGGCCTGCCATTCAATGGCCGCCGCAAGCCCCAGGTCATCCAGAATCGAGGGGCGCAGGCCGGAGCAAATCGTCCTCACGGAACGCACGCCGGCGTCAATCAGCTGGACCGAAGCACTGAGCCGCTGACGCGCCTCCCGCTCTTCCTCGGGCACGCGCTTGCCAATCCAGATCAGATCCATCTTGACCGCGGTGAGAAGCTGGCCGATATCGTCGTGCAGGTCTCTGGCCACACGGGCGCGTTCTTCCTCGCTGGCTCTTTCCAGGCGTTTCGTCAAGGCTCTCAGTTGCTCGCGATGCCGCTGGAGTTCAACCTGAGCACGCTTTTGCGTGGTGATGTCGCGCGCAATCGCCGAAGCTCCAATCACCTCGCCGCGAGGCGTCTTGATGGGAGAGAGCGTTACCGAGACATCCACACACGAACCGTCTTTTCGAACCCGAACTGTGTCGTGCCGTTCAATGAGCTCGGCTTGAGCAATTCTCGCCAACATCTTTCTCGTTTCGCCCCTCAACTCCGGCGGGACGATCAGCATGATGGACTTTCCAACTGCCTCGGCCTCGGTGTAGCCGTACAGACGCTCGGCGCTCCGGTTCCACGACAGGATTGTGCCATCGAGCGATTCGCTGATAATCGCGTCATTCGAAGAGGCCACAATCGCCGCCAGCCGCGAAGACGCTTTCTCGGCCCGCTTGCGCACCCCGACCTCATCCTGGAGGTGCCGGTTGATCAGCTCGACCTTGGCTCTCTCCACTTCGACCTTGATCTTTTCCGTATCCAGGTCGTCGAGAATGTTGAGCATTGCCTGCTGCGAGTTCTCAAGGTGACGTTTTTCGTCCGCAAAGTCGTCCAGGATATTGAGCATGGCTCGTTGCGTGCCTTCAGACGCACCCCGCCGCTCCAGACCCGGAGGGTCAGCCAAGCTTCCCATGGCTCCTCGCATCTCTTCCTTTTCTCAACATGGCATGGTCGGATTCATCGTTACGCGCGCTCTGTTCCGGGATGCGCCGTTTGAGCTCCTCGATCTCCTTCTTCAGTTCGATCATCTTCAGTTCGCGGCCTACGATGAGTTCCTGGAACCGTTCCAGTTCGGCAAGGCGCTCCAGCTCGCGCGCGCGCTGCTCGCTCAATGCAGCCTCAGTTCTTTTCAGTGCCGTCACGTCGCGTGCAGCGGCGAAAACACCGAGCTCGTTTTCCTGGGCATCCCTGTAGACCGACGCATTGTAGAGCACGTCCGTCAGAGCGCCTTCGGCATGACGGATCGTCAGGGGGTAATTGGTGACGAAGCCCTTCTCGAAAACCCGCTGATATCCCTCCCGTGCCTTTTCCGGTTCAGTAAAGTAGCCGGCAAAGTCGGTCCCGATCAGCTTTTCGCGAGAAGCTCCAGTGATCTTCACCGTGGCTTCGTTGACATCGGTGATTTTGCCTTCCGGACTGATCGTCACCAGCGGGTCCAGGCTGGCTTCGATCAGGCTACGCGTATACTGCGCCCGCCGGATCTCATCGGTTATGTCTCTCGACATGAGCAGAAATCCGATGGGCTTACCAGTCACGTCGTATCGAGTCGCGATCACCACGCGCGCAGTAAAGCGTTCGCCGTTCCTCCGCTTGCGGGGCATCGTGCCTTCCCACCTTCGCTGCGCGAGCGCATCCTTGAGGATCTGCTGAGGGACTCCCGCACGAACGTCTTCATCGGTGTGCAGAATCGATGCGGCTTTGCCGACTACTTCACAGGGTTCGTACCCGTATAGATGTCGCGCCCCCTCGTTCCAAAGCAGAATTTTGCCGTCCAGGTCCTGGGCGATCACCGAATACTCCGTAGAAGATTCAAGAATATTTGTAAAAAGATCCACAGCCACCGAAGTGGTTCCGACGACGGAACTGTCGAAGACTCTGGGCTTGCCTTGGGCAGCCGCGGCCTCAGTTTGATTTGTCGTCGCGGTTCCGGTTTCCCTGGAGATAGAATGTTTCGCTGGCTCGCATGCCGAGCCCAGGCTTCGTTCCCCGCGAGGCATCGTTGCTTCTCCTTGGACTGGAATCGCTGCAGCCAGGGGCCCATGGACCTCGACCAAGGGCGGAGCTCGTCTCCGACGTTCGCGCGGTTCACAACAACCACACCGGCGGCGCGATCGCATTCGCCAGAATCCGAAGTTGAGAGGCGCTGGGCTCAGTCTGTCCAGGGTCGAGTAGATGAATCTTACTCCAATTGAGCTGCTGCATTGCATCAATTCTGGAATTTGCGAGTTTGCCGGCTGGCTGATTGAACCATAGCGGGAAACGCGGCGAACGCAGCATCAGATCTGCCTTCTGAGCATGTACAAAACGGGCGCCGTTGCTCCCTGGTGAACCACAAAGTTGGAAACAAACGCTCAGAGCACGCTAATGATGACACCAGGCGTTTCTTGACCAGGGCTAAGGGGGCCCATTGGCCGGTCAGGCAGAGTTCATGCAGGCATTCGCGGCTGGGCGGCGCCGGCGCTGTTCCAGGGACAACTGGGAAGGTCGAGAGAGAGAGACTGGTATCGCCGGTTGCGGGTGTTCTGAGCCTCCTCCTAGTGCGACTTCCCGGTCACGGTTTGATTCGACGATTGCGGTCCCTGAAGCGGTGCCTGCTTGGGTACGGGTACGCGCGCATCGCGGGCGAAGTACCAGCGTGCCGCAATGGAAAATGTATTCACCATCAGGCTGTTGGGGCTCAATTGCGGCCTAAAGAAGAACGCCGAATAGGTTGGGGCGAAGGTTAGATTCCCCAAAGAAGGCAACACCAGCGACACGTTCAGGGGAATGGCATAGTTCGTCTGCGTGGGCAATTCAGCAGTCACCGGACGCCCAAAATAGTAATCACCCTGGGCATCGGTTACCAGGCTCACCTGCTTCTGCTCCTTGCCATAAATATGATCCTGGAAGTGGAGATCCCAGTAGTAACCCGGGGAATGCAGGGACTGTATGGCCGGGTTGCCGACGACAGTTGTTGTGTTGTTGAGCGTAAGCACGATGGCCGGACTGCCGTAGCTGGCGCTGCCGAAGCAGGTTTGCAGAGTGACCTTGGCGTAGACCGGGCAGGTCTTTTGCTTGGTCCCCGACGACGTAACCGTCTGCAGAGTCAGAGCTGACAGGTTGCTATTTTGTATGCTGAACTCCATGCCCGTCTCAAGGTAGCTTCCGGCTGTGGGAAGGTAGCTGGCGAAGCCTTTAGGCCGGCTGTGCGCAAACTCCTCCCTGAAGCCGGCTCGATCGGTCCAGGCGTCGATGCGCGGAAGTTGGACGGTGATCTCCCCAGAGGGTACCTGGCCATTCGAAAAGGGGATGAACAAATAGGGTGTATCGATTTGAAGCTGATATTGATGGGGAGTGAGAACCAATAGACTTCGCGGTAGCGTTTGTACGCTGCGCACATTGTCCTTGGCGCCCCCGAAGCGGACCTGCAGAAACGCGCCCTCGGTGAGATTGTTGAGCGGATAGGTGGCATTGATGGGCTTGCCTGTCAAATTGCCGATGACCGCCCGGTCGTAGGAAAAGGCGCCCTGCTCGCCGATGGCAAACGGCGGCGGCCAGAACTTGCTGGTTGGGGAGCCGGCAACCTGGTAAAGCACACGGCTGGCCATTTCCAGGTCAAGGGACTGCTGGTTGGGCACCGAAGCGCGCGCGTCCGACACGCCCTGGAAGAGGGAGACAAACGTGTTTCCTCCCACCGCCTCGCGGGAACTGAAACTGGCGATCACCTTGGCAAAATCAACCTGAATCAGCTCCCGTTGCTGGAAGGTCTCGTTGTCTGCCGTGATCATCCCTTCCACCGCCAGTTGCGTTTCCGGCTGCGTCTGCGCATTCGCATTCTGGCGGGCCGGCGCCTGCGCACTCGCTGCCACAGGCTGCGGCGCGCTTGGTTGCGCCGGCACATTCGCTGCCTGCTCCACTGGCGGGTTCGCGCTTGGCTGCGCCGATGCCTGCGTGGCTGGCTGCCCAGGCTGCTGCGCGCTTGGCCGCGCCGGCGCGTTCGTCTTCAGCTGTCCTGCCGCCATCGCCTTCTTGGTATCGTCGAGCAATCGCAGCGCCAGGCTGGGATTGGGGGAGCCGCCCGTATTAGGGTTGTTCAAGTTGCGTTGCAGGAAATGCGACAGGGGGTTGCTGACAAATCTCTCGGTTACCGTGTGCGTGTCGTTGGGCAGCCCCTGGAGTGTACCGTAAATGGTCTTATCCTGCGCCAGTTGATCGGTGGTGATCAACCAGTAGTAGGCATCGTCGGTGACCGGCGTTCCATCGATGCAGTAGGTGGTCTGCTTGCCGGGCTGGCCCGGCTGCCCCACGCAATGGGGATCGACGGGGATCCAAAGCGGCTCGTCGTTCTGGCTGATCTGGGTCAGATTGGTCAGGCTCGACTGCACGATGCCATAGGAAATCAACCACTGGCCTGAAGGCCCGGTGTCTGCAAGTTGCGCCTGCTGCGCCATCGTGTCTTCAGACTTTTTGATCATGTCCTCGAGATTCTTCCCCGTCACCGCCACGTATTCGAGGTAATCGCCCTTCCAGAAGATGCGATCGAGAGCCGAGCGCAGCTCGCAAAGCTGGCATGTATTGGCCCCCTTCTGGCCCGTGCACATCGAGTAGTCCGAATAGGCGCCGTCGATGGTGTCCAGTTCCACGTCCCGGCTCTGCAGCAGAACCACGTCGGGCGCCGGGATGCGCCTCAACTTCGATCCAAGGCGCTGGGCCGCGGCTTTCTGCAAGTCGCGAAGAAGCGCAAACTCGGCTTTCTGTCTGCTTTCGAGATCCGTAGCCAGTCCTATCGGGGCATGCGAAAACGCGTCGATGTCTTTCGCCGAAGCGGGGCACTGCTGAGCGGAAGGATCTTGATTCTGCAGGTACTGCACCAGGTTGTAAAGCAGCGATATGGTCGTATCCTTACCCTGCACGGCAGGAACCCGGGAGCCGGGATCGCGCTGCGCGGGATCGCGCTGGTTGGTGAGAGTGAAGCTATTGTCGGACCCGGTGGCCAGCGTCAGCATCGAAACGGCTCCGGGAAAGCGGGCGGGTTGAGAAGAGTAAGTCATCAGCGGCGTGGCCACAGTTGACGGGTATTCCGGTTGGGTCGGAGCATTCGCCGCATCTTGATGGGCAGCATCCGCAGCCGCATCCTGGTGCGTCGCGTTCTTCGCCGCCTGATGGTAGGTGAGGGTCTGGTTCGGAGTGCCATATCCTGATTCGGCTTCGCTCACCACCACGTCCACCCGCGGCACGACGGCCCCAGTTTGGTTGTCTCTGGCCTGCTTGAGCTGCGCCGCCACGCGTTGCGCCAGAATCTCCGCCTCGGTGTGCGACATCTGCGCCATCACCACCACGCGCTGCAGCTTTTTACAATCCGAATCCTCGGCGCACATCAAAGCGGCGCCGCGCACAACCGCCTGGGTCGCCTCCACCGGATCGGTAACCGTAACTTTCCCGGCGACGGAGGTGAACTTTCCCAGCTGTGTCCGGTTGCCACAGGTATTAAAGTCCTGGCTGGAATCACTTTGCTTGGAGGGGGCGGGCATCTGTTGAGCGCCTCTCGGTCGGGTCGGTGTGACAAGACACAGATCAAGATTGGTTTCCGATACCGCCTGCATCGTTTCCTGGCCGACCACGCCGACAATGAGAACGTTTTTATCGGGCCTTTCGGCGCCCAGGTGCGCAATTGTGAAGCCGACATCGCTTTCTTCCTTGGCGATGGTGCGCAGCAAGCCACGGATCGCAGCCAGCCGATCGGCTGTGGTCAGGACCAGATCGGCGCCGTTCACCTGGTTTCTGGGCGGAGCCGGCACGCCGGTTGTGTGGGCAACCCTCTGCGCCCTTCTATCCAAAATCTTGCTATAGGTGTCCATAATCCCGGAAAGCCGCCGCGCATAATCGCACATGTCCTTCTGATCGTCGCTGCTTGGAGCATTACATTCTGGAAGTGTGTTCAATTTGCCCGCAACATCCTTCGCTTTAACCGAAAGGTCGCTCGCTTGCTGCGGCGTCATGGGCTGGTTTCCAGCCTGGGACGGTTGTGTCTTGCCCTGCGGCCGGCTGACCGCGGTCGTGTTTTGCGTTGCAGTCTCCGGCTGGTTCTCAGCCTGCGGGTTTTGCTTCCTGCTCTGCACCGGCCAGGTGGGCAGGCCTCTGAAGCGGGAGCCCCACGCCGCCTGCAGAATCGAATTCTCGTCGCGGATCAGCTCATCGAGCTCCACTTGCCTTGCGTTCGGGTGCTCGGCGCTTTCCGTGGCCAGGTCTCTCAAGGCAGTAACCGTGGGGTTGGGATTGTTGTCCTGGTCGCTGCTGCGGCTGAGCCTGTCAAGGCGGTTGAGCCAGTCGAATGGTTCGGGTTCGCCGCCATCGCCCTCGCAGCGAATTGAGTCCTGGTCAGATGAATTGTGGTTGAACAACAACGGGCAGGGCACCTTGCCTCCGCCGGAGCCGCCGCCTGCGTGCCCCTGCGCTCCGCCGCTATCGTCCTTCAACGAGATGCGCAGGTTGGCGCCCAGCATGTAAATCTGGTTTTCAGAATTGTTGACCAGCTGATGCTCATCCGGCGCGTCTGCCTCACGCAAAGCTTCACGGCAATTATGTTTTGCCGTCGTACAATCGTCGGAGCCCGCATTCTTCCCCTGACACTCTTTTAGTTCCGTGTCAGCTTGATTCCATTTCTCACTTCGGCATTGATCTGCCTTCGCTATGACGTCGGAAGCCGCGGGCTTGTTGGGATCGGCGTGTGACACCTTATAAACCAGCAAGGCCGATTCCCGAAGCCAACGTGCGGTGTACATAAAGTCCTGGGTTCCCGGAACCACGGCCCGAAAGCCCGCATGCATCATGAAGTTGAGCACGTTGTCGCACGGCGCCTCGGTGGGGATGCGATCGTCGTCCTTATACAGGCTTTCCGGCATTTGCTCCCCGCTTTCGGTCTCTTTGGGCTCCGCGTAACACGGCGAGCCCTGCTTGCCGACCAACTGCAGGGCCGCGCCGAATTCCGGCCCGAAGTTGTCGCCCATGCCCAACAGCAATCTGCTGGAATCCTTCTGCCGAACCTCCTGGCGAAACTCGAGAAAGCTTTTTACCGGTGGCAGCGCGGCAGTCCCCGCGTCCTCGCCGTACTCCATCCGGTAGAAACCCATCAGGCTGCCCGTGTAATCGATATCGAGTGAGCTGTCTGTTGCCTCACTCGCCGGGGTGCCGGTCGCCTGAACCGGGATATTTGCCGCTGGATTGGCTGAATTGTTCGCTTCCTGGCCCTGGGCCGTCCCGGTGACGAGGGGCGAAAGGACCACGGCGATAGACAGGAACAACGAGCAACGGCAGAACGATAGGAATGCGCGCATAGCCTCCTCCATACGTTGTGCAGGGGGGATTGATCGCAAATTTGAATCCATCATCCAAGAATGAGCAGGCCGCGTCAATGATTTAGTAGGCTCCTCTGGCTGTGCAGCCAGGGCCCTGCAGCCTCGGGTTCTGCTCCGCTGCGCATTACTCCACGAGTGAGAGCCGGCTCTTCGCCGCCCATCCGTTGGCCAGCTTGAACAGCTTGGCGCGCCCCTCCTGCTTGTTCTGCACCTTATGTACTGAGTACTCGCGCGGCAACTGGGCTGAAACCAGCCAAAAGCTTATCGAAGGCAAGCCGGCAGCTTGTGCCGCTTTTTTCTTCGCCTCGTCATCGTCGGGATCGGGGAGCAGGTCCAGGGCGCGCTTCGCCTGGAAAACGGCGGCTTTCATGTTGACATCGATAATCAGGTTCCAATGCGCCGATTTTGGCGCAGCCAGCAGCGCATCGATCTCCTTCGCCGCTTGCGCCATCCTATGCTCGCCGTAAACGCGCACCGTGCGCACGGGAAGCAGTTCGATGCCCAGCCCCGCCATGATCTGCGGCAACCTGGCTACCTCTTTCCGGTTATAGTCTCGGCTGCCCTCATCCAGGTCCTTCCAGTCGTAGAGATTCGGGTCATCCCGCCAAGCCGAGCGGGGGCGATTCTCAACCATGCGCCGCTCGATGACGTAGCGGCGGTGTTCGAGCTGGGCCAGTTGCTCAATTTGCCCGCCGCTCAGGGTAGCGACGGCCGGTGACTTCTCATTTATTTGCCCGCCCAGGGTGGCGACGGCCGGTGACTCTTCGTCAATTTGCTCGGCGGCCGGGCTGGCGACGGCCGTTAACGATCTCTCGTGAAGGTGCATACCCACAAGCTGCATCAGCAGCGGGGAATGATCCGCGCGCCAGCGGTTCGACATCTTGAAAACTTCAGGCAGATTATGCCACGGCTTATCAGCCTCGGAATTTTTCGAGGCCCGCGCCAGCCAGTCGGTGTGAAGCGCCTGCGCAAACAAATCCAGCTTCGCATCCAGAAGCACGTCCTTGCTCAGAGTTTCTTCCAGCGTTCCGAAGATTTGCACGCGGTCGCCGAAGCTGGAGATATTCTCCATGTCGCGCACCAGCTTGCCCAGCCGGCGGTAGTACTCGAGGCGCACATAGATAGGCACATGAAGATGGCCGATGCGGTCAAGAATCGAACGCACCTCGAGCGCCGCACTCAGGCTTGCCTGGTCGTCGCCCATGGCCAGTGCGATGCCCAGTAACGGTCCCGCAGCCTCCAGTTTTGGTTCCACCACCCGCGTCAGGTCGGGGGATCCTTCGCAGACCATGGCTTTGACAAACTCCACCGATGCCAGCTCGAGGGCTGCGGGATAGGTTACAGAAAAACTCTTCTTTGCCTCGACGGCCTTCTCGTCGAACACCAGAATCTTGAGCTTCTGCCCCAGCGGCACCGGGCTGGAACGTATCAGGTGCAGCGCCATCTCGCGGCCGTACCGCCCGAATCCGACGAGCACGAACGTGTGCGCGTCAAACTCCGGGCTGGGCGGCAGGCGCAGTTGCTTGATGAGCAACCGGGCCGCGTCGGTAAACGGGTTGAAGAGGCGCAGGTCCACAACGGCCGAGTCGACCAGGCTTTTAACGCTGCCCAGGAGCCTTTTGTGCATCCAGTCGTTGCGCAGCTGGGCCAGAACCTGGATGCTGGCCGGCTTCAGGTTGGGTGTCCTGGCATAAATGTCCTGGATCTGCAAGGCGATGTCGATGTTTTCGCTGTCGGAACCGGTGCTGATAATGGCCTTTTGCGCGCGGTGGATGCCTGCTGCCCGCAACACCTGCGGATTCTTGGCATCCCCCTGGACGACGAGCACACCGCTCTTCTCGCAGGTTGCCGCGGCCGGCGAATCGTCGTGCAAATCAACGGCAACAAGATGCAGGCCTCTCTTGTGTTGTTTATCCGGCTTGCGCAGGTTTTCCACTACCTGCATGCCCACGTCGCCAATGCCGCAGATGATGGTATGGCTCGATTTGTGCCGCGCCATGACGGTGCGCAGGTTCTTTCTCACTCCGACGAGAAACACCGCCCACGCGCCGAAAAGCGCAACGCCCGGCACCAGGAACTGGGCAGCGAACAGTTGCCAGGGAGCCGCGCCGGGCTGATAGAGGTCGTAAAAGCGAAGCAGGCCGAAGGAACTGATAATGCAGCGGACTGCTTCACTGCCCGGCGTCAATCTCTGCATGTCGGGCGAATTTCTCTGCTCTTCCAGCGACTCTTTCTGCGCCTCCAGGTACGCTGTCTGCGCGTCCGGTTGCTGTTCCTGCTTGTCCAGCGACTCTTCCTGCTCAGAAATCGATTTGTTCTGCTCGTCGGCCCACGCATTGTGCTTTTGCACCCATTGATTGAGTGCCTTAACAGGGTTCTCGGGTGCAGTGTCGAAGGTTCCATTCGCCGAATCGGGTTCAGGGCTGAAATTGCTTCCGGCCCTGGCGAATCCCCACCAGCCCAATCCGAAGGCGAGAATGATGCCGGCGATGAATCCCCATAACTGAGCGTGCTTAGCCATTTCTTCTCCAAGCAATCCCCGCGCGGCCGTCGATCAGCCGGGAAGGTTCAGCTTCCGGTAGCGGAAAACAAAACTCCAATCCATGGTCTCGGCGATCATCGCCGCCGCAATGCGCCGTGCCGCCTGGCGTAAGGCTGCAGAGCCTTGGCTCACGCATTTGAGCGCCTGGTCGAGATCGGTGCTGCGGAGTGACTGGAGCTCCTCTCTCATAGCCTCCGACCGGTCCGCGCTGCGTTCAAACTCTCCTTGATTGGCGATCGCGTAAAAGGCGGCGCCAAAAGCCGGCGGGACCACGGCCAGCAACATCAGCCATGACTCGATCCACCTCTCCATGCCCGGCAACTTCATGTGCGGCGGCAGGAGCAGGTGCGTGACGCACGAAAGCAGCGTAACCACAAACAGGCAAGTGCCGATTAAGTGCACGCGATGGCTGAGCTTGTGCATGACCTCGTGGTTGCTCTTGTGGTAGTGGATCTGGTCGGCAAGGATGTTATCGATCAGCTTTCCCATGGAGCGAAGATAGCCTGCCCTCAGCTTTGCCGGCGCCATTCCAAGGTCGCGGGCGATGGTGCGAAACATGCCGTCGACCCACGACCGGTGCGGGTCAGCGCCGACGTGGGCGGGCGGCCGCGGCGAGGGCAGCGGGCAACCCAGCGGAGCCAGGTAGCAGTATTGGCGCAAAAGTTCGGCCAGTTGCCTGTAGTTGAGCCAGCGTTCGTGCCAGCGCCTTCGCCGCCCATAGAAGGTAATCCATAAGATCGCCACGATCAGACCCAATTCCAATGATGGCGGGATCCTGTGCTGCCTTTCCACGTCAAACGAAAAACGCAGGATATAGCCGATGATCGGCACTACCACCGCGCATGCGCTCAACAGGCTGGTGCCCATCGAGGTGCTGCGCAGCAAACCCGAATAATTGACCGACAAGCCGTCGGCCCATGCATAGTGCCGGCAAAGCTTGTCCAGCAGATAACTCCGCGTCGCGTCCGGCACTTCGACCTCGTCAAGAAGCGTCTCCTCCCATTCGCCGCGCGTCTTGGGCTCGAAATCCGCGACCCACCATGACCCGCTGCGGAACTGGCCGCGAGCGATCAGGTTGCGAAAGGCGCGGAAGATGCATCCCGCGTCGAATCTCGGCTGCTTCTCGGTGCAATAGGCATGGCTCAGCATGGCTGAGCCTTCGTCTTCGCCGGTGATTTGCGTGAACCGGGAGCCAAGCACCTCACCCATCTTCTCCAGCGGGTGTTGCACTTGCTTCCCTTTGTCGTCCGTCACCAGAAGCAGCGGCTCTACCGGCGCTGCCGCATGCAGCCAGATCACCGGCACGTTTTGCGCCATCGCCTCATCGATGATCTGCTGAGTGCCGCCGCGGCCCGCCGCCGGCTTTCCATCCCAGATCGCAATCAGGAAGTCGGACTGCTCGATCACCATCCGGCCCACGTTCTCATAGGCTGCCTCTTCCGCGTCACGCCGCCCGTCACACTCGAAAACCGCCGATGCCCTAGCCAGGAGCGCATAAAACTCCTCGCGCGAGCCGTCACTCGCAAAATCGCGGCTGTACTCGTCGGCATCGAACGGCAGCGGGCATTGCAGGTCGGCCTCCAGAGCCAATCCCGCCTGGGCGACAATCCGGTCCGCGCCCTCGGCGATGGGCGAGATGATGCGCAGCAGCGGCGGTCCCGGCGCATGCAAAAAATCATCGTGCGCCCGCGCTGCCAACTCCTTGATCGCCTGCATCGCCTCCTGGCACTGGCGCGGCAAATCGGCGGCGACCTCCTGCGACAGCCGGTTGGGCCGGTGGCCCGTCACACCCACTTGCACTACCTGTCGAGGCCGCGGGGGCGAGCTGGATGGATGGGAGGCCATGGAGCGCTGATCAGCTTTGCTACCTATTTTCTGGGTTGAGCATATCACGCCGTCAGTTGCGGCCTGGCGGCCGCTCCATGCCCCAAATCCGGTCGCGCATTCGGCCAGTCACGAGGCGGAAAGAACTCGCACCCGCGGCGGACAGAAAATTATTGCGAGCCGGTGCAAAATCGTACGCGCATTGGCCGGGAATGCCGTAGGATGGGTGCGGCAGCCATTCAACCCTTTTCGTGAATCCGCACGGCAGATTCGCGTTCGGCATCCCGGCGGCGCTCCTGCGCCGCAAGACGCTTTCCCTCGCACTGTTGGGCCTGGCATTGCTCGCCGCGTTTGCCGCTTCCCTGCACCGGAGCGGTTTGGGCGGCCTGCGCTTCCTCCGCCCCAGCCCGCGCATCCATGCCCAGGCGGTTCCGGCCCGCTATGCCCCCGTGCGGCTGCAACGGTCCTACAGCGATCGCTTCGGCGACGGCACGCCCGACTTCCTGCGCCTCACCGACCCGGCCGATCAGGCCGCCTTCCGCCGCTGGTTTACGCTCATCGCCGCGTATCAGGCTGTTCGGCCGAGTGCCGAAGTCCCGCCCGAGATCACCGACTGCGCCAGCTTGCTCCGCTATTCCTATCGCGAGGCCCTCAAGCGCCACGACGAAGCCTGGTTTGAAACCACCGGCATCGAGGTTGCGGCGCCGCCCGGAGAGATTGGCGCCTTCGCCTACCCGCGTACACCGCTGGGCGCCGCGCTCTTCCGCGTTCGGCCGGGAGCCTTTGAGCCCGCCGATCTCTCCAATGGCGCCTTCGCCCAGTTTGCCGACGCGCGAACACTGGTGGAGCGCAATGCGTATTTTGTCAGCCGCGATGTGCGCGCTGCCCTCCCCGGCGACCTGCTGTTCTTTCGCCAGTTCGGCCAGTCTTCGCCGTGGCACTCCATGATCGTTTACCGCGACGGCGCCTCCGCTCAAGTCGTCTACGACACCGGACCCGATCGCTTCCGACCGGGTGAGATTCGCCGCGTCGCCCTGTCTGAGCTTCTCGACCACCCCCAGCCGCAGTGGCGGCCGCTGCCTGCCAACCCCAACTTTCTTGGCGTCTACCGCTGGAACATCCTGCGAGGAACTCCATGAGACTCCGGATTTTGCTGCACCGAATATCGACGTACCGGAAATCGACTCACCGCAAGCCGGCACTCCGCAAGCTGCTCTTGGCCGCAGCCTTCTTCTTTCTTGCGGCAGCCGCTGTGCCGGCCGCCGCCGCCACCGATGCGCCGCGTTCATTCTCGCTCTCGACCACGCGCACCTTCGCTCCCGGCGAGAGCGTCAAGATCCAGCTCTTCGCCCGCAATGTGCCCGAGCTGGAATTTCGCGTCTACAAGGTGCGCGATCCGCAAAAATTCTTCGCCGGCCTCAAGGACCCGCACAGCTTCGGCGTTCAGACCTACTCCCCTCCGGAGCAGATCGAGCAGCGCACCTTTGTGGAGTGGCTGCACGACCTGAAAGCCCATCTCTGGTACCTCATCCGCAGCTTCTTCCGCGACCGCTTCACCGACGACGCGCGTGGCGACCTGCGCGAAAAGCAGGCCAGCCTGGGAAAGCGCAGCCAGGTGGTCGGCGCCACCCAGTTCGCGCAGATTCCCCTCCTGAACCCGAGCCAGCTTGTGGCGCGCTGGAAGCTGGAAACGCCGCCCGCGCTCTTCAGCGAGACGCAGCAACTGCCCATCGACAACCTCGATGCGGGCGTCTACCTCATTGAAGCCACCGACGGAACCTACAAGGCGTACACCGTCGCCATTGTGACGCAAATCGCTGCCGTCGAGCGGGCGGAAAACAATCGCGCCGATCTCTACGTGGCGGACCGAAAAACCGGCGCGCCCATCGACGGCGCCGACCTGGTGCTTTGGGCGTACGGCAAGCTGCAGTCGTCGGCCAAAACCGGCAGCGATGGCCTGGCCTCGCTTGCCATGAACATCCCGGGCGGCAGCCAGGGCGCAGCGCCGCCGGATTTTTGGATCATGGCGCGGCACGGATCCGACACTGCCGTCCTGACTCCCTGGAGTTACATGTTCGGGTTCGACGAGCAGAACCAGCAACAGGAACGCGCCTACCTTTACACCGACCGCCCCGTCTATCGTCCCGGCCACACCGTCCATATCAAGGGCATTCTGCGCCGCGACCAGAACGACAATCTCGTTTTGCCCGAGGAACACACTCTCACCCTTCGCGTCACCGGTCCCGACGACAAGATCATCCTGGACAAGGTGCTGCCCGTTTCACCGCATGGAACCGTTGCGACGGATCTTGATCTTGCCTCCGATGCCGCGCTGGGCTACTACACCATCGATTTCAACGGAAAGACCGAGACCGGTACGGGGAACTTCTACGTCGAGGACTACAAGAAACCCGAATACCAGGTCACCGTGAAGCCCGCCGCGCCGCGCGTGCTGCAAGGCAATTCCATTCAAGCCACCATCGAGGCGCGTTACTTCTTCGGCGAGCCCGTCTCCGGCGCCAAGGTCACCTACGTCGTCCACACCTCGCAGCACTGGTGGTGGGATGAGGACGAGGAGGACGACAGCGACAACGGCGCTGAAGCCGACGAATCGGATGAGAGCGGCGAATCCTACTCCGACTACGGCGAAACCGAGCAGCAGGAGCAGCAGGGCGTGCTCGACGACAACGGCCGTCTCACGGTCACGCTGCCCACTGAGATCGACGGCAAACACAATGACCATGATTACCGCATCGAAGCGCGCGTGACCGACGAGGCCAACCGCGAGGTTGCCGGCCACTCCACGGTGCTGGCGACCTACGGATCGTTCCGCGTGAGCGTGGAGCCCAACAGTTATCTCCTGCAGGCCGGCCAGCCCGACCGCGTCAAAGTCACTGCCCAGGATTACGACTCCAAGCCCGTGCAGACGCAGGTGCACATCGTTGCCCAACTTGTGCACTGGGACTCCGTGACCCGCGAAAGGAAGACCGACCAGGTTGCCAGCAAAGACGCATCCACCGGAGCGGATGGAACCGTCCAGGTGGACCTGCCCGTTTCAGGCAGCGGTGATTTCGAGGTGACGGCAAGCGCGCAGACGCCTGAGAACCGGACCGTGGAAGGCCAGACCTGGATCTGGATATGGAACGGCGCCGGATCGTTCTACCAGGAAAATGCGCAGGCGCAGATCGTGACCGACAAGAAGAGCTACAACGTGGGCGACACCGCACACCTGTTGCTCGTCACCGGCCTCAACGAATGCTGGGCCGTCGTCACGACCGAAGGCAACAGCGTGCAATCGCGGCGCGTCATCCACGCCACGGGCGCCAGCGTCGCCTTCGATGTCCCCATCACGCCGCAGGCGGAGCCCAACCTCGTCGTCTCCGCCATCATCGTCCAGGACGATCGCCTGATGACGGCGCAAAAGAGCCTCAAGGTTCCGGCTGTCGAACGTACGCTCACCATCACGGCCACGCCCAACAAGACCCAGTACCTGCCCCAAGAAAAAGGCAGCTTCGATGTGCTCGCGGTCGATTCTGCCGGAAAGCCAGTTCAGGCCGACCTCAGCTTCGGCGTGGTCGATGAAGCGCTTTATTCCGTCCGGCCCGATACCACGCCCAACATCGTGGCGGCGTTTTATCCCAAGCGCTACGTTGATCTCGACCCGCAGACTTCGTTTGAGTTTTACTTCTCCGGCGAGGCAGGCACCAAGAGCCCGCTGCTGGCCGACGCCGGTCTTTACCATCCGCGCATGGCCCAGGTAAAGCCCGGCTCCGACCTCGTCGTTCCCAAGGTGCGCAAGGCTTTCCCCGACACGGCTTACTGGAATCCCGGCGTGCGCACAGGTGCCGACGGCCACGCCCGCGTCGATTTCACCTTCCCTGACGCACTCACCACCTGGCGCACCACCATCCGCGGCATGACCGACGACGGCAAGGCCGGCAGCGTAGTCTCGAGCGTGCTGGTGCGCAAAAACCTCATTGTGCGCCTGGCCGCGCCGCGCTTCTTCCGTCAGGGCGACGAGACCGTGCTGCGCGTCATTGCGCACAACTATCTGGCAACCGCTAAAGACGTAACCTTCGCGCTCGACGTGAGCGGCGTCGACGTGGTCAGCGGTCAGACGCAGAAGGTGAACATTCCCGCCAAGGCCGAGAGCTACGTGGATTGGCGCGTGAAAGCGCGCGTCACCGGCAACGCGGTGCTCACCGCCAAGGCGCTCACCAACGAAGAATCCGATGCGCTGGAGATGACGCTGCCCGTGCTGGCCTATGGCGTCAAGCAGCGTGCCGCCGGCGTGGGCGTGGTCTTCTCGGGAGCCGGCCAGGGCCAGTGGTCCTACAACTTCCCTGCCCCATCCGATCCCGGTTCGCGCGCCCTCACCATCACCATCGCGCCATCCATCGCGGGAACGGTCTTCGACGCGCTCGACTATCTCACCGGCTACCCGTGGGGCTGCACCGAGCAAACCATGTCCAGCTTCCTGCCCGATCTCATCGTGGCGCAGGCCGTCGACAAGCTGCATCTGAAGTCGCCCATCGATCGCAAAACCTTGAACGACGAGGTTCAGGCGGGCGTGGAGCGGCTCTACACCTTCCAGCACGATGACGGCGGCTGGGGCTGGTGGCCCGACGACGACAGCACCGTCTTCATGACCGCGTACGTGGTGAGCGGCCTGGGACAGGCGCAGACCGCCGGCTACACCGTTGACGGTGACCGCGCCAACAAGGCCCGCAACTGGATTGCCTCGCAACTTGCTGCGCATCCCAATATGATTCCCGACTTGAGGGCTTACGCGGTGTATGCGCTGGCCACAACCGGCACCGCGCCTGAGGATGCCATCAACAAAACCTGGGACGACCGCGACAAGCTGAGCGATGAGGGCCTGGCGCTGGCTGGCTTGGCCTTCGCTTCAGCCGGCGACGGCCGCGCAACGCAGGCTGCTCAACTGCTCGAAAAGAAGGCGCGCGCCACCGACACAGACGCCTATTGGGAGGGCAACTACGACGGCCTGCTCGATTTCTGGGACGATACTTCGCCCGAAACCACAGCCTTCGCGCTCAAGCTGCTGATCGCCGAAGACCACGGAAGCGCATTGGTGCCCAAAGCCGCGCGCTGGCTCGCCAATCATCGCGATGGCGATTATTGGTACTCCACCAAGCAAACTTCGATGGTGATCCAGGGACTGACCGATTACCTCGCGCTGAGCGGCGAACTGGCCAACAGCTCCGACGTCGAAGTGCTGGTGAACGGCACCAGCGCCGGCAAGCGCCACTTCGGCCCTGAAGACGCCTTTGGCGCGCCCTGGCAAGTGAAGGTGACCGCTGCGCAGGCAGGCAGCGGCGGCCAGGTCATCATTCGCAAGAGCGGCAATGGCATCACCTATTGGTCCGCTGAGAACGACTGGTACTCCGCCGACCGCAAGGCCTTCCAGCAGGGCCAGCTCACGCTCAACATCACGCGCGACTACTACCTGCTCCAGAAGAAGCAGGACAACCCCAGCGACCCGATCACTTACGATCTGGTTCCGCTCAAGGGCCCGGTGCACATCGGCGACATTGTTGCGGTCCGCCTGGCTTTGAGCGGCACCAGCTGGAAATATCTGCTTGCCGAGGATCCCATTCCAGCCGGCACGGAATTCCTGTCCGAGACCGGCCTCTACAAGCTGAACAACAAGCCGGACTGGTGGGCCGACTGGTTCACGCGCAAGGAATTCCACGACGACCGCGCGGCCTTTTTCAACACCGACTTTGCCAATCGCCGCGAGTACGTTTACCTGCTCAAGGTCGACAACCCCGGCACCTTCCAGATCAGTCCTGCGCAGGCCGGCCCCATGTACCAACCCAACATTCAGACCACCACCGATCCCGCCACGCTGGAGGTGCAGCCGTGAAAGACAGGGAACAGGGATTAGGGATGAGGGAACAGAAAGCCATGAACCCGTTGAAGGATTGGATCTATCGCCTCCGCACAAGTATTGGCTGGATTGCCGCGCAGTTTTGGGCCACGCTGCTTATCGTGCTCGCCGGAGTGGGCTGGACCCGCCTGCCCGACCGGCACGTCTGGCAGGTCGGGCTTTCCATCCTGCTGCCGCTGGCGCTGCTGGCCGCGACCCTGCTTCTTGAAGCCGGAACCATGCGCAAGCTGTCCGGCCAGGAACAGGGCCGCGTGGGAATGGCGCAGGGCGCGCTCACCCTGCTCGTATGGGCCGCAATCGCCTGGTTCGCCTGGCTGCTTCTCAACTGGTGCGACGATCGTGTCATCCTTTGGGCCGGCTATCTCAACTCCCGGGCCCCGGCTCACTTGCGCGCCGCGCTCTTTTCTTATCAGCACCTCTCAACTTGCATCACACTTCTCATCTGGGCCCTGCGCTGGATCGTCCTGCCCGCAAAGCTCATTCCCCTTGCGCTGGCCTCAGCGCAGTGGGGCTGGCGGCTGCCCTGCCTCAAGCTGGTTTGCCTCCTCCTCAACTGGCGCTGGTGGCTTGCGGCTCTGGTCGCAGCGCTCGCGGGCGTGGTGCTGCCCGGCCAGTTGTTTGCCGGCCTTCCGCACGGCTCAACCTCCCACCAGGTCTGGGCCGTGGTGTTTGAAACTGCCGGCGCTTTTCTGCTTCCCATTTTCTGCTGGGTTCTGCTGCTGTCCCTGGGGGCCACGCTGCTCTCGCGCCAGGCCGAGCCCGCAGAAGACGCGCTTGACCGGCAACTGCTGGCGCGATTCCACGCAGGACGCATTTGGATCACTGGTCTTGCGGTGTGGACGTTCCTCTCTTTCCTGTCCGATGTCCTGACTGACCACCTGCCGGATAGCCTGAAATCCAGCGGATGGATCATCATTCCGATCATCCTGGTGCTGGCGGTATCGCTTGTCTTCCTCCAGGTGCTGCTGATGCGTTCCATGATCGGCCCCGATGAGAAGCGCGCCAGCGTGGTCTCGGGCACGCTCATGCCGTTGGCCTGGGCGTTGCCGGGCGTGGTGATCCTCGTTGTCTCTGCCGCGCCCGATTTCCCTGGTTATCTCGAGGTGCTGTGCTGGGTCCTCGTTTCCGGACTGCTGATTCCCTTCTTGGCGGCTTCAGCGCAATGGGGAGTGCGCTTGCCATGGCGAAGGGTCGTGCGCATCCTGTATGAGTGGCGCTGGTGGCTTGGTATTGTGGCCGCGGTCATCGTCGGTGTGGCTATCCCCGACCTGTTCCTGCCCGATTACGGGAGCGGGGTCGATCCGCGGCAGACCGACATTTACCGGCTGCGAAGAGCTCTTTGCTATGTCCTTGAGTGGGGCAGTTGGGTTTATTTGATGGGTTGGTATGCGGTTCTGCTCGCGCGCAAGCGGCCCGGCCCAAAATCACCCGGCGACGACGCGCTCGTCCCCGCTCCCGTTCACTCCGGCCCGCTGCGCGAGGACTCTGTGAAGCTACCGCTGCCCGATTCCGGCGGCGACTCCAGCGGGAAGGCCTGAACGCAGCCACTCCAGCACCTGCGCGCGCCCGTAGCGCGCCAGCAGTTGCGCCGCGTACCACGCCGCCGCGCGATGCGCGGCCTCTGACTGCGCTTCGCTGGTCGCGTCTGCCAATCCGGCATATACAGCTTCGGGCGTCATCGCCGGCTTCGGCCTGCGCACGATTTCCGCCTCCGCCGCAGTGGTCTCTTCGCTCCACACTTCCACCACTCCTTCGCGCAGCCACAGCGGTGCTTTTGCACTTGCCTCAAGCTCCACCAGCGCATGCAGAAATTCGTGCCGCATAGTGCCGGCCAGCAGGCGCCGCGCCGCCAGCGTGCGCAACGGTTGCGTTCCAATCCATTCGCCTTCAGTGAACGCAGCCACCCATCCGGGCGCGAGCGTGGCTTCGCGAAATGCCGGCGTGGATGCGAAGGCCCGCACTATGAACGGCCGCGATGCGTTGAGGCCGGATCGCTGCGACGCCTCGGCACGCGCGCGGTTCAGGTTCGCCAGGTACGCGGCATCGCCGGCATCGAGCGACTCCAGCAGGAAGCCGTCGCCCGCGAAACTCTGCCACGCATGCCCTGACGATTCGTCGGCGGCCTCGGCACCGGGAAAATACTGCGCCAGAATCTCGCTGGCGGTATGTCCCTGCTTTGCCATGATCATCGCGCCCTTCTGGCACAGGCCCACGCCATTTCCCCAGCCGCGCCCGTGAAAGGCAAAGCGGTCGCCCTGCTGACTGACCTCGAACCAGGTGCTGGGAACCCGGTTCCATCCCAGCGACTCGCCCACCGCGAGCGTGAAATCTTCGGCAGAAACTTCTGTTCCATCCAGCCGCAGCGTCACCGCCCGCCCCGACTCGCCGCGCCGCGCCACCACCAGGTTTTGCCATCCCGGCGCGGCCAACCCGTGCGAAGCCAGTGCCGCCGCCAAATCCGCGCGCGAAATCTCCGATCCCCACTCGCGTCTGCCCATCGTCGTGCAAAATGGGTCGGGCCGCGACGGCAGATACGGAGCTGCCCTGGCGCGAGGCCAAATCTCATCCGGCGACGCCGTCCGCCCGCCGCACTCCTCGCCGAAGTACGCCAGCGCGCGCTGGCCGTGAAACCACAACGTCTCGCCGGCGGTTGCCAGCGTGGCCTCGTGCGCCAATCCTTGTTGCCGGCCGCCGGGGCCAAGCCAATGCAAATGCGAGCAGTGGGTCGAGTCACACAGATCGTAGTCCGCGTGGCCGTGCTTCTCATGCAGCGCAAAGGTGCGCACCACGATGGCAAGGGCTTTCAGCGACTCCGGCGTGTCGTCCAGCGCGCTCTCGCTCGCTACCACGCGCTCCACGTAATCTTCAACGGCCAGCGTAACCACAATCACCAGGGCGCCGGCACGAGCAGTGAGATCGATGGGATTTTCGAGCGCCTCGGTTTCGCCATGCGCAGTCAGGACCACCCGGCCGCTCAATCGAATTTCGCTTGCGTGCATCGATTTGCCGGCCGTCGTCAGGGTCAGGCCGTCTTTGTCTGCGTGAATCTTCGCCGGAGCTTGCAGTGCTTTCGCGGGGCATTGCTCGCAGGTCCGGAACCATGTGAACTCCTTGCGCCCCGGCGGCGTGAGTTCCACTTCGCGGTCGTGCCACAGCGTCCACATGCCGACGCGCAGCGTGGATCGCGACTCTGCGGGCGCGCCGCCCGGAGCGGCAACGACATCCCGACGCGCTGCCGGCGGCGCAGCCTGCGGCGCCGGCTGCACGCCGCTCCACGCCGCGGCCGCCGCCAGCAAACTCCACGCCCATCGCGCCCACTGCCGATTCACGGCCGCTCCAGATGCAGGTTGAGGGGTGCCTCTGCCAGAATCTCCCCAGCCACGTGCGCTGCATCCGCGCCGCGACCGTCAGGCAGGTAAACCACGATCACAACGGTTGGCTTCTGGGCTGGCGCAATGCCCACAAACCATCCATGCGTCCGGCTCGACGTCGCACCCTCGGCCGTTCCCGTCTTGCCCAGCACGCGCACGCCGCCCAGGCTCGCCTGCCCCGCCATCCCGAAGCTGGCCGAATCTTCGAGTCCCGCGCGCACCACCTGTGCCGCATCCGAATCCGGGTGCGCCTCCAGCTCCAGCGCCAGCCAGCGATAGGCCACGGCCAGTTCCAGCGGCGTCACCCGCACGCCTTCCACTCCCAGAACAGCCAACTGCTCCGCCTCAGCCGTCTGCGGCTCGCGGAACTCGGCCTCTGCCTCGCCGCGCGCCAGCCCGGCCGATCCCGGCAAGCCCGTCGGTCCCAGCAATCCGGTCGGGCGCAGCAATCGTCCCAGCTCACCCGGCTGCACGGTGCGAGCTACGGCAGCGAAATAGGTGTTGCACGACCAGGTCAGCGCTTCGCGCGCATCGAAGGGAGGCGCGGCCGGATGCGAACACGCCAGCCGGTGGCCCGCAACAACCAGCTCGCGGTTGCACGCCACGCGGTTGGCAGGGTCCCAGCGTCCCGCGCGCACCAGCGCATACAAAACCAGCGGCTTCAGCGTCGATCCCGGCGCGGCCAGGGTCCGGGCGGCATCGTCGAGCCGGTGCGAAGCCACCAGACGCTCGCCGGCAATGTCCAGGACGACGATCCTCGCCTGCGGAGCCGCCTTCGCCGCGCGTTCCACGGCGCTTTGCCACGACTGCGCGCTCGCCGGGCAACCGCCGCCCACGACTGCCATCGCCAACGCACTCGCGATCAACCGCGCCATTTCGCGCATTGAAGAAGTATGCCCCACGCGCGCTCGATAAATTGAACTTTGTTCGCCGCGTGGTCTGGAGGCGCTTACTTCGCCCACACCGGCTTCCGCTTTCCCAGGAACGCGGCCACGCCCTCGCGAAACTCAGCGCTTTGCCGCGACTCTGCCGAAACTTCGATGGCACCGGTAATGGCGGCAACCAGCCACGCCTGATTCTGCGTGGCAAGGTGGCGCTTGGTCGCGCCCAGCGACACGGAACTGTTCGCGGTCAGCATCCCTGCCAGCGCTTCCACGCGCTGCAGGAGTTCCTCGTGCGGCACAATCTCGTTCACCAGCCCCAGCCTCATTGCCTCATCGACTTTCACAATGCGCCCGCTCAGCAGCAGATCGCGGCTTCGCTTTTCGCCCAGCAGCAAAGGGAGAAAGACCGCCAGCAGAGCCGGCGCCACCCCCACTTTCACCTCGGTGAACCCAAACGTCGCGTTGGGCGTGGCCAGCGTGAAATCGCAAAGCACAGCCAGTCCGGCTCCGCCCGCAAGCGCCGCGCCGCGCACCAGGGCGATGCTGGGAATCGGCAACTCGTACAAGGAGAGAAACAACTGGGCGACCCTCTGCGCTTCGGCGAGATAGTCGGCCTTGGTCTTGCCCAGCCCGTCGCTCTGCGCCTCAAGATCAAGGCCCGAGCAAAAGGATTCGCCTGCGCCGGTCAACACCAGGACGCGGCAACTGCCAGCCGCGGCTTGTTCCAGAGCGGCAATCAACTCCACCTGCATGGCGGAGTTGATGGCGTTGTGGCGCTCAGGCCGGCGCATGGTAATGGTTCGAATCGGCCCGCTATCTGCAACCACAATGGTCTTGTAGCTCAATCTTTCCCTACCGTTCCCGCTTGCAACCCGGCGCTGTAGTTTGCAATGTCCTTTTACTTTATCAGGACCAAGGGGAACTGAACCGCCAAAATTCCATGCGCAAGCGTGCTGCCGCGGGATTACACCGCGTGCTCATACGGCTCATAGACCGGCTCCCAGACGTTGGTGTCAAGTTCGCGCAGCAGCTCCTCTTCGCCGGCAATTTGCGCTTCTCCATCTCGAATTGCCTGCTTTCCTACAGCTTCACCGATCAAGCGGCCCAGGCGCCGCGCCTCTGAAATTGGCGGCAACAGGCTGCCCTCCTTGTCGGTCTGCGTGGGCAGATGGCCGATCAGCTCACCGGCCGCAGCCTTCACCATCGCGTTGGTCACAAATCTCGCCCTGGAAGCGATAATGCCAAGAGCGAGCCCGGGGAAAATATAGGAATTATTGGTCTGCGCGATGCGAATGGTTTTTCCGTTCCATTTGACTGGCGCGAACGGGCTTCCCGTTCCAATCAGCGCGCGCCCTTCGGTCCAGTTCATCAGGTCCTGGGGCGCGGCTTCGCTTTGCGAGGTGGGATTCGACAGCGGAAAGATCACGGGCCGCGCGGTGTGTTTTGCCATCTCGCGCACGGCTTCTTCAGTAAACGCTCCGCCCTGCCCTGAAACGCCGATCAGCACCGTCGGCTTTACATTGCGCACCACGTCGAGCAGAGCGATGTCTCCACCCGCCTGCCGCCAGCCCCGCACTTCCGTTTCTTTGCGCGCAAAGGCCAGGTGCTCGGCGCTGAGATCGGTGCGCTCATCCGTAATCAGGCCGCGACGGCCCATCGCGTAAATGCAGGCGCGCGCCTGGTCGAGCGAAACGCCTTGCTCCGCGATCAACTGCGCAAGCAGATTGGCGACGCCCACCCCGGCGCCCCCAAAGCCGAAGAACACGATGCGCTGTTGCTCCAGCGGAACTTCGGTCACGTTGATGGCCGAAACCAACGTTGCCGTGGTCACCGCCGCCGTGCCCTGGATATCGTCATTGAACGTGCACAACTGGTTGCGGTATTTGGCCAGGAAATGCTCAGCGTTGGCGCCGGCGAAATCTTCCCATTGCAACAGAACGTGAGGCCAGCGCGCTTTCACCGCATTCACAAACACATCGACAAAGTCTTCATACTCCTGACCGCGGATGCGATGATGCCTCCAGCCGATGTAGATGGGGCTTTTCAGCCGTTCCTCGTTGTCGGTGCCCACGTCAAGCAGAATGGGCAGGCAATTCTCCGGATGGATGCCGCCCAGCGCGGTATAGAGCGCCATTTTGCCGATGGGAATGCCCATCCCTCCCGCTCCTTGGTCGCCCAGTCCCAGGATGCGCTCGCCGTCGCTCACCACGATGCACTTCACGCTGTCATAACGCGAGTGGCTCAGAATCTGTTCGATGCGATGCTTGTTGGGGAAGCTCAGGAACAGGCCGCGCGGCTTCCTCCAGATTTCGCTGAATCGCTGGCAGCCTTCGCCCACCGTGGGCGTATACACCAGGGGCAGCATTCGCTCCACGTTGCGCACGATCAGCGCGTAGAACAGCGTCTCGTTGATGTCCTGCAGATCGCGGAGAAACGCATATTTGTTGAATGCGGACGATTCGTTGTCGAGCGCCTGTATGCGGCGCTCGATCTGCTCCTCAAGCGTCCCTACATGGGGCGGCAACAATCCGTGCAGGGCAAAGATGTCGCGCTCGTGATGCGTGAATGCCGTGCCTTTGTTCAGTCGCGGCGAATTGAGCAGGTTAAATCCCGCCAGGGATACTTTGCGCGCTGAGTCGCCCACCGAGGGTTGCAGCGGAGTCGCCATAGATTCCCCATCCTCCATAATCGGCGGCAGCCGAATCCGGCCACGCCATGAATGCCAAGTGAATTTCCACCTTAGTCCGCAAACAAATGCACATCAGCCTGCCCGCACCCTCCGTCATGTTCTTGCAAAATCACGCGTTGCCCGCACATTCGTGTTGACATGCGTAGTCAGACTGAGATAAGCATAAAGTTAAAGTGCAACGGACGCTCGCGCATATTCCCTCCCCTCGCGCAAGGGCGGTCGTCGCATGTTCTCGCTTCCCTGTTTCATCAGGTTAATGTCTTCTGGCGTCATTTTTCTACGCGGCCACACCGTTACTCGGGCCTACCGGCACAGGACTGAAGTTGAACTCCGAAGCAGGCGACGATGGGAATGTGCTTGCGTGTTCGGGCTCGGCCGGCCGCGTTCCGCCAGGGAATTCGTCCTGAACGGAAAGGCGTCAGTGCTTTGTAATCAGATGGCATGGTTATTGCTTCAGTAGTGTTCGACCTCAACTCACTCCCCACCCGCGCGCCAAGGAGGCGTCGTCTCATGGATTTAAAGTTTTGCTCCCGGTTGTTTGCAATCGCCTGCAGTTTTGGCCTGCTCTCCAGCGCGCTGATGGCACAAACCACGACGACCCAGATCTTCAACGCTACCGATGAGCGGGATTCGCTGGGTTCGGCGAGTTACTCGACTCCGAATTTCTTCAGCACCACGTCGTTGAATCTTTCCTGCCCTGCTAGCGCCAGTGCCACACTCTCTGGTCCAGGCATGCCTACTCCTCCTGCGCCGGGTGCTGCGTTGCAGCCAGGAGGAAATCTGCTGGTGGATAACAACATCATTGTCTCAGTCACCAGCGGGGCGACGACCAACGGTCCCGGCAACGCGTGCACAACATCAGGCGGCACCTACGACGGCTCGTACCCGAGCCCCTATGGGGACCTGGGCTATGACTGCTTCAATAGCTATTATGGCGATAATTACGAGATCGGAACGGACCCTGATACGACGCTCGTCCCTAGCACGCCGTATACCTTCGACTATCTCGGCGGCGTTGGACCGATCGATATAAGCAGCTACCTGATCTCGGGAACGGCCACTGCCAATGCGCCACAGACCCTGAACATCAGCCTCGCGGATGAGGGCGTCGTTCTGACGGCCTCTACGATTTTCCTCACCACCAATTGCACCGTGACCGGCACCAGCGGCGGCACGACCTCCGGCAGCCCGATCACTACGGGCTCGAACGGCAGTGGCTTGACGCAAACCCTTGGTTTCAACGGCGGCGGTACGGGCGCCCTCTCGCTGACCCTCGACTTGAGCACGGCCAATTCGCAGAACACGATCACCTCAAATACGAGCAACACCGCTCCCCAGGGGGGCGATTTGCCCATGAGCCCCTCCACGTACCAGACCACGTTTACGCCCGCCACGTCATTTGGGACGTCGAGCTGCCTCCTCCACAGCGATGAGCTGCTGAACAGCAGCCCGGCGTGCAAGCTGTACACCCTGGAGTGCCTGAATCTGCAAACCGGAGTGGTGGCCGGATACGAATGCCCCGTCTCCTCTGAGAAGAACGAGGTCGTTACCGACTTCTTCGACGGTCCCAGCTTCAGCCTGCAAAACATCTACACCCCGTTCGGAATGTTCCATGAAGGCATCGGCCTGATCATGGCCAGCGACGGCTGGACCGGTGGCCCCTGCGAGTTCGACCCGCTGTCGGGGCTGGAAGCGCTGCCCTGCCCGCAGAACCTGCTGGTCAGCTTCACCGGCCCCGGCGGCTTCGGTGGCAGCGGCGATATGAACAACCCGAATTCAACGTTTATCAGCAATGCGCAGGTGCCCGAGCCGAATACGATCGTCTATGTTGCCGGCCAGTGGCCCGATGGCTGGGTGAACACCAACAACCTGCAGGTGTACTTCCTCACGCAGCCGCCCGACCTGGCCTCCGGCGCCTATGTGTTGAACAGCAGCAACAGGCTGGTACCTTTGCCGAACACCGCGAACTACATCCCGGCGCCCATCCAGGACATCACCTACGGTATCTCGGCAGCGGGCATTCCGCCTGCGACCAGTGGAATCCAGCCCGCCAATGAGCCGATCGCCGGCGATGTCACGGTGTGGAACAAGCCGAGCTCGACCCCACCTGTGTACTCCACCGTTTGCGAGCCAGGCGGTCCAGACGTTTCGTATCTCACGGAGAAGTTCACCGCGACCTACGAGCCGCCCTTCATTCCGGCGGTGCAGACGATCAACTCCCTGCCCGGCACCACCGGACAGATCCCCGACGGCCAATATCTGATCCATTATTATGGACAGGATTGCGCCGGTACGCAGGAGCTGAATTTCAATTACGTGAATAACACAACCGGCTGGACGACCAACTTCTTCACCTATCCGGTCAACATCGACACGCAGAAGCCGACGATCTCGGCCATTACGCTGAGCCCGACCAACAGTCCCGGCTACCCGGCGGGAACGTTCACAGCGGGCACGGCGGTGACGGCCAAGTACAGCTGCTCGGATCCGAATTCGCAGATGAATGGCCTCAATACCGGCTCCGGCGTGGTGCTGTGCGGCACGGCCATCTACGCGCCACAAACCGAATACAGCGTTGGGGCACAGACACCGCTGAGCACAAGCTCGGCCAGCAGCAAGCCGTACAGCGTTACGCTCTACGCGGTCGACGGCGCGGGCAACATTTCAACCGGCTCAACGGTCACATACACCGTAGTCAAGAAGTAACTTCGAGTGGACGATCCTCGATCAGCGGCCAGGACCTTACCGGTTCTGGCCGTTGCGTTTTTGGGAAGGATTTGCTGCCTTTCGCGCATGAAACCATGCGAAGGATGGGGCAACCTTGAATCGCGGTTGCGCCGCGCTGTGCCCAGGATGACAGAGTCATGATGCCGCGACGTTAACGCGCGGGCGTCTGGAATTGGTTGCTGGGAAAAAACTTCCCTCGGGGGCTGAGCCCGGGATCTTTTAGCGGCGGTTCATGTACGGGCTGAAAGCCCACACCCTTCTTCCGATCCGACAGATTTTCGGCGCGACTGAAGGTCGTGCCCTGACACAAACCCATCCATGCAACAGCTCCAGAACTGCTTGCGTAAACGGCTCAGGGACAGAGAGGGTTGAGTTCTTGCGCTTTCTTCAGGAGCCTACGCTTCGACACCCTCGGTCGAAAGTTCGGGCACTGAGAGCGACGTCGTCGATTCGACACCTTCGGCCAGGCGCGTAATGGTCAGCACCGTAATGTCATCTTCGGGCCCGAAGTCGACTGCAGCCTGCACCGCCTGCTGCGCGGTGGGACGACCAGCGAACAGCGCCTTCATCCGCTCAAAGCCGAACAGCTCGCCCTTGGCGTTGGTGGCTTCGAGCACACCGTCGGTATATACAGCCAATTGATCGCCGGGCTGCAGTTGCAGCTTGATTTCGGTGTAGTCGGAGTAGGCAATCAACCCCAGCGGCAGGGAAGCGTCCAGCGGAAATTCCTGCCCATTCAGATATGGCGGGAGATGGCCCGCGTTGGCAAACGTGATGGTTCCGTCTTTGTCGACGCGGAAGATCATCCCGGTGGCAAATCCGCCGCCCATGCGCCCGGCCAGCGCGCGATTGAGCGCGCTCAGCATCTCCGAGGGACTGGTCTTGCCGGCCTCGGCGCGCAAAATGCCCACAATCATCGACACGCTCATCCCCGCCTTCAGTCCTTTGCCGCTCACATCGCCCAGCGCCACGATCGCTGACCCGTCTTCATTGGGAATGATCTGAAAGAAGTCGCCGCCCACTTCCATATACGGCTGATAGGCGCTGGTCACGGCATAGCCCTCGATTGACGGCAGCGCCTCGGGCACCAGCACCTGCTGCACCTCGCGAGCGCTCTGCATCTCGCGTTCCATGACGCTGTGGCGCGCCGCCTGCTCGATCGCGTAGCGATATACCGCATAGAGGATGGCGGCGAACAGGCCCAGCTCAACGACCAATCTCGGGTAGAAATAAACCTCTTGAATCTTGAAGAGCGGGCGGAAGTTGATGAAGTCGAAGAGCGTCCAATGGGTAAAGCGCCGGCCCAGTGCGCCCGCTGCCTGCAGAGTCCAAATGGTCTGCACAATCGCCGCGCCGGCGGCGACAACCCAGCGCGACGCATCCTGCTTGCGCCGAAAGGCCAGACCGATCACAACGAACGGATAAACCTGTACCAGAACGATGATGGCGTCAAGGATTCCACTCGTCCACTGCATCCAAAGCGTGGCCGAAGCCCAGAAAAACGACAGCAGCCCGTCGCCGACGCCCGCGCCCATGGCCACGCACGCGAGAGCGTTGGTAAAACGCACCAGACTCCTGTTTTCGTGCAGCCGGAGCAGCCAAACCAGCAGGTACCAGATCGACACCAGGTACAGAACGTAAACCGGCTGGTTGAGGGCGCGCGCGACGTTCCAGTGCAAGGGAATGCTGAAAAGCTTGTTGATGATATCGAGAGCCACAGGCGCGGCGGTGTAGATCGCCACCCAGATAAATAATTGTTCCTTGCGGTCGCGGAACCACAAGACCAGGCAAAGAAAAGCAATGAAGAGGCGCAGCAGAACCAGCCCGTAATCAAACAGGCTGCCGCTCATGGTCTGGTACTGGATGGTGCTTTCCGCGAAGGAGATCGCGTTGGGATCGCCCAATTGGGGCGGATCGTCGCCTGGGAAGGCATCGATGCCGCCTCTTTCCGCCGGATCAAACGCGTTGAGCGGCGCCTTCCACACGCGAATGGCCAGCACGCCCGACGCCAGACCGGTGAGCGGAAAGGACTGCGGAAACACATCCGAGCGGTAGTACCACCACGCATGCGGAGGCACCCTGCCGTATTGCCCAATCAGCCGCCCGTTCCAATAGATCTCGCAGGCATCCTGCGCGTCCTCAATCAGGATGCTGTATTGGCCGGTCTCGCCGGCCGCGGGCAGGATGTCGAGGTGGCGCCGGTACCACGCAAATCCTGTATAGGAAGGATGGCCCTGGGCGCCCCACGGCGCGTCGGCGCGGATCTGCTCCCAGCCTGCATCATCAAAGCCGGGCTGCGCCCAGCGCATGTCGTCGCCGGTGTGGAATTGCCATTCTCCGTCGAGCGGCACAATGCCTTTGCCGATTTCCTGGATGACGAGAACCGGCGTCTTGGGCGGTGCGCTCGTCTGGGCAGGCTTCTGCCCCGCCTGCTGGCCAAAAGCCAGACCGCCAAAGAGCAGAAATTGCATTGCGAAGACGAAGCGGGACCGCACGTGGCGAGAATACCACCGGCAACAACGATCCAAAAGCCAAAATGCACGCCGGTGGCGCGCGTGCTCAAATGCTGCAACCTGTCCGCCCCTTTCGCGGAGCCGGCCAGGACTCATCTCTCGCTCGAGTCATCACCGATAAGCAGATTGCGCAGCGATGCTAACTTTTCCTTGCTTCAGCCGGCTTCAGGCCTGAATTTCGCTCGATCTCTTCGAGAGTCTTGCCGCCGGTTTCTGCAACCCGGCGCAGGACGAAGGCAAAGCCCAGAAAGCAGATGCCTGCATAGCCAAGGAACGCGCCCGACGTGCCGAATGCCCGGTTGATGGCAGGAAACGTGTAGGTGAGCACGAAGGACGCCGTCCACAGAGCCGCAACCGCCGCAGAAACGCCCGCACTGCGCAGACGATTGGGAAAGATTTCCGAGATCAGTACCCAGGTGACAGGCGCCAGCGTCATGGCATAACAGGCGATGGCCGCAAGCGTGATCACCAGGACAATGCTGCCGCGCCAGCCGGCATGATAGGCCAGACTGGCGGCAAGATGGCAAAGTCCCACGCCGCCACAACCAAGGAGCATCAACTTCCTTCGGCCCAGGCGATCGACAAAGGTCATCGCAAATAAGGTAAAGAGCAGATTGATGGCGCCGGTAATGACGATATTGAAGAGAATTCCGCTTACGCCGAAGCCTGCGCCCTTGTAAACCTCCTCGGCGTAGTTGAAGAGGATGTTGATTCCGCTCCATTGTTGCAGCACGGCCAGCGCGATGCCGATCAGCAGCAGCTTGCGAGCGCCTTTGCCGAAGAGCTCCTTCCAGCCGGCGCGCATTGCGTCTGCGTCATGAAGCGTCTCCTCGATAGCGGCGATTTCCGCGGCCGCGTAGGCATCGCCTCCCATCCGCGCAAGAACTTTTATTGCCCGGTTCGGTTGTTTTGCGCCCACCAGCCATCGCGGACTTTCGGGAATCAGAAGGGCAAGGAGAAAGAACAGGATCGCCGGAATGGCAACCGCCGTGAACATCCATCGCCATCCAAATTGAGCATTCCAGGACCCCGGGAGTACCGCCTCGCCAGCCGGAATCCTCTGCGCGATAAGCCAGTTGACGATTTGCGCGGCCAGAATGCCAACCACGATGGCAAGCTGATTGAGGCTCACCAGTCTCCCGCGCCAGGCTGCGGGACTGATTTCTGCGATGTAGAGCGGAGAGACATTGGAAGCCAATCCAATGGCGACGCCGCCGGCGATGCGCCACGCGCTAAAGAAGGGAAAACTCGGAGCCCATCCGGTGAAGACCGACGACACGGCGAACAGAAACGCCGCCAGCAGCAGGACTTTCTTGCGGCCCATTCTGCTGCCCACCCAGCCCGCAATGAGCGCGCCTGCCAGACACCCAGCCAGAGCGCAGCTATTGGCCCAGCCGACCTGGTTCTCAGTGGTGAGATGAAAATAGACTTCGTAAAACGACTTGGCCCCTCCGATTACCACCCAGTCATAGCCGAAGAGCAGTCCACCCATGGCCGCCACGAGGGCAATGCCCCAGATGTAGCCGGAGTGAAGCGCGTCGCTGGAGGGTTGAGGATGACCGGAGCCGTGCAGGCCTGTCTGCATGTTCACTCCATGCCCGCCAGAGCGCGCAGTTGACTGAGTTGCCCTCGCAGATCTGTCGCGCCGGCGTGATTCCGATCCAGTTCAAGAACACGGTCAAGTGCCTCGTTTGCTTCGGCCGTTCTTCCCAGGCCGAACAGTGCCTGGCCACGCAAAAACAAGGCCTCGATCCGGTTGCGCTTCGCCAGATCCTCTTCAAAGATCAGCATGGCTGGCAGCGAGGTGGCAAAGTAATCGATCTTCGGAATCTGCTGTTCAAGCGTCTCTGCATAATCCAGAATTTCGCGCCAGAGCGCCTTGGCCTCGCTTTCCCGGTTGAGACACTTCAAAGCCATCGCGCTCCAGAATGTCATCTCTGAGACTGTTCGCACGCTCATCTCGCGAAAATCGCTTTGCTGCCGCGCCGCGCGAATCCAGCAATTCCCGGCTTGCTTTCCGTCTCCCTGCCGCGCCAGGCTGGCGCCCAGCCAGAACCAAACATCGCTCTCGTTTGCCAGCAGGTGCCTGGCCTCGCCCAGGCTCTGCGGCGGATGGAGCGCAGCTTCAACGAAGGTTTGTGCAGCGGCCGCATCTCCCCCGGCCAGAGCGCGCTCCGCGAGGAGCAGGTTGGCGCGCTTGTATTGCGCAAGCACCAGACCCTCTCCTCCTTCCCATGGCTGAAACTTCCGCGACAGTAACAACTTCAGCGCCCGCTCCGGCTCACCAAGGTGATTGCAGAGCGCCGCCAGCTCCACGCTCAGATCATCACGCCGGTGGCAAAGGTCCGGGCGGCGTTCGAGCTCCTGCAATCGCTGCTCCGGAGACTCGCCCATGCGCTTCAAAAGCTGATCGCGCTCAAAGAGAATCCGCGCGTCAGCCGCATCCGCGTCAAAGGCGCGATCGAAGGCGGCGCGGGCGCTTGCCGCATCGTGCCTCACGTTGAAGTATGCAATTCCCAGGTTGCGCCACACCGTAGCGAAGCCCGGATCGAGCTGCGCTGAGCGCTCCCAGTGCGCGATCGCGTCCTCATGACGCCGGCGGTCATAGAGAAAATTTCCCAGGTAGTACGGCGCGCGCGCATCCTTGGGATTTGCGGCCGCCGCTCTTTCCAAAACCATGAACTCTTCCAGCCGGCTGGGGAAACAGTAATCGGGGGCGGCTTGTTCAGCTCGCCGATAGGCCTCTGCGCCGGCTTCAGGATTTCCCGCCCCCGAGCACAGGTCGGCAATCGTGTATAGAACCATGGGAGCGGAGCCGTCGCGCGCGGAGACATCGGCCGAAGCAAGCAGGCCAAGCGCCTCATCAATAAATCCCGCGCGAGAGAGATCAAACGCAAGATCGAGACTCTGCTGATGGTTGGGCGGAAGATCGCCGGACCTGAGGAAGCGCGCCCAAACATCGAGCGGATCGATGGCCAGCGTGTCGCGCAGAATCGCAATCGCTTCTTTTTCGCGCCCCAGCTTGCGCAGAATCATCGCTTGCAAATCACGCGCGTTCAGATTCGCCGCGTCCGCGCCGAGAGCCCGCCCGACGGCTTCGAGAGCAGCTTCCCACGTCCCTTCGCTCGCCTCCATCTCGGCCAGGGCGAGGCAAGCCGGCCCGCGCCACGCCGCGCTCCAGGCGGATTTCGCGAATGCATCGCGGGCTTCCCTTTCTTTTCCCTGAAAGCGCAAAGCCAGGCCGAGATTGTAGTGGGGCTCGCCATCGTATGGGTTCAGGTTGCGGCGGGTCAGACGCGCAACGGCGACGCGAAAGTGTCGCTCGGCTGCGGCAAACTCGCCGCGGCGAAGCCGCCACAAGCCCAGGGCATGGTTGCATCTCGAGTCGCCTTCGTCGCGCCGCAGCGCCTCCTGCCAATAGGCTTCAGGCCGGCGCGTGGCATGGCGATACTGCTCGAGATGAAGGCCGGTCAGATAGAGTTCGTCAACTGAGCCAATCTCTTCTGGAAGCAAAGGCTCGGTGGCTGCCTGCGGTTCTGTTGCCGGCCTCGGCGGCGGATCATAGCGAAGAATCTCGCGGCCCGCCGCCTCGATACGGACGGCGAGGTTCTTGCCACTGGCCGCATCGCTCAATTCAATATCGCCGCTGAACGGAGCGGCAACCGTCAGATTCGCAACCCACTCGTGAATCAGTTTGTTTCCCGAACTGAGCGTAATGCGCGCATCGCGAACCGGCTCGGTGACGCACACGCCTACGCGGGTGCGGCTTCCCTCGGTCTGAAGGCTGATGGCCGCGCCAAGATTGGCGGCCAGCGCCGGGCCCATCTCGCGGATGGGATACCAGTACTGCGAAAACGTCTTTGTCTCCCACGGCGCCAGAAAGGAGAAGTCGGGCTGATTGTCGGTGTAGACGCCGGCCATCAATTCAATGTAGGGACCGTCGCCATCGGTCAGGCAGCGGTCCCACGCATAACCAAATTCGTGATTTCCCCATGTCCACTGTTTCTTTCCCGGCGCAATGCGGTGGTCGGCCACGGCTATCAATCCTGCCCGCGCGGCGTGATCGTAGCCGCCGAAAAAATCGCCCTCTGTGCCCACGATCATGTAACTCGTGGGCACCGGAATATTGGCATACCAACTCAGGTCGTTTGCTGCGTAGGTGCCATCGGGAACGAACTGCACCGGCATCTCCTCCGCAGGCACGCCGGAACGAGCGCGCTCAGGATAGTCGACTCCGTAGTAGAGACGGTCGCTTAAGGGAAAACTGGTAATCGCGCGTCGGGCATGATCGGCAACATAGTGAACGTCGGGTGGGAAGAAAGATTGGAACTTTTCGTGCACCTTCACGGCTGCGTTGGCCCACCACAAAAAGGTCTGCACCCAAGGCCTCCGGTTGTACAGGCGCACCTTCAGCTCCACATAGGCCCTGCCCGGGTAAAGGCACACCCCGTGCATCCCTTTCATGCGCGTCATGGGATCGTGATCGCTGCACCACACGGTGATCGAACCGTCGCCGCCGCGCTCGATCGCAGTCTCAACCGGCATAAAGGTCGCCGGACGGTGATGCTGCGGCCAGTTGAATTCGACTCCGCCCGAGATCCACGGACCCGCCAGGCCCACCAAGGCAGGCTTGATCACATTCTGGCGGTAAAAGAAATCGTAGCCATTGGTTTTGTCATAGCCGACATGGATGCGGCCTCCGATCTCGGGCAGAATCATCAGGCGCAGGTACTCGTTTTCGATGTGCACGGCCTGCCACGCGCGCTCCACAGGTTCCGTAGCGATGCGATCGATAAAGGGCAGCGGGTAAACGCGCCCGCTGCTGCCCTGATACACGCGCCGCTCAAGAAACATCGGATTGCGGTCCGGTGCGGCCGGCTCATAGGTTCGCAGCAGGACGGGTTCTTCCCAGGCTTTCACGCTGCCGTTCTCAGAAGCCGGAGCATCCGGAAGTACGAGACGCGCCGCCTGCGCCGGATTCCGATCGAATGGCATGGAATTGAAGCTCCTGGCCTGGCCGTCAGTGCACCTTGGCGATCCAGTCCGCCTTGTCACGCCGTCGCGTTCCGACCTCAGCGCCAAATTCGCACAAGCCGGTCACATATTCGGCGGAGCCGTCGCGAAGCCAGCCGTCTAATTGCGCGGGCTCCTTCAATTGCTGGCCGCGCATGCGCGGAACAATCACATACTCGCACGCCATCTGCGGCAGGGCCGTCATGTCGCCCCAGAGCTTCTCAAACTGCGCCACAGGATAGACGTCTTCCTGCCCCTTGCCCCATCTTTTTTTGACATCTTTGAGAGTGATGTAGGTGGGCATGCGCGCTGCCATGGCGCGAACCGCCGCTGCCAGCTTGTCTTCATTCGCCAGGTCGGCCCTGCTCAATCCAAACACGCGCAGCAGCGCGTCGATGTCGATCCAGAACGTATTCGAGTTGTAGTAAGACAGCTTGAACTCCGCCTCTTCGGACGGCAATGCCAGTCCTTCCACCAGTCGCATCCGCCCGTCGACAGATGCCAAGCCGCCGCCGCGGTCCTCAATGCGGCGCGTCACCACTTCCACCGTCATGGCCGCCTTGCGCGCAATGTGCCAGCCCAGGATGCCGGGATCGAGATCGGCCCCCACCGTGTCCACGTTGTGAATCATCAGATGGCGAAGCTGCGGCCGCTCGTCCAGCAGTTTCTTCAGCACGCCGCTGCGAAACAGGTTCGGCACTTCGTACCAATGCCCCACCGGATGCAGGCATTGTAGCGGTAGATTATCGGTGTAGTCGCCGGCCTCACCCGCTTGCCGCGCCCAGGCAATCAGCGCGGCGCGCACGCTCTCGCGCACCTTTTGCGCCTGTGCGTCGAGCAGTTGTTGCGGCGTTTCTTCCCACGCAAAGCGAAGATCCCGCACCGTGGGGACCAGCCGCAAGCCAACGCTCTGCCCCGACGAAAGATACAACGGGGCCGCATAGCCGTAAGCCCCTTCGCGACGCAGATGCTCAGCAATGGGCCCGTGGGTGAGATAGCTCGTGGTGATGACATGGGGCACGGCGCTGCCGAAAAGCCGGCCGCTGCGCCGGCTTTTTGCCAGGTGCACTTCAAGAAAAGTTCGGTGCGTTCCCGCCAGGCGGCAGAAAGGACTGAGCGCCTTTACTACGCCCGCGCCTCTGGTCCAGCGGCTGCCCACGCCGCCGCTCAGCGTCACCACTGCCACCGCGCCGGACGCCAGCGCCTCTTCGCCCAGGCTACGGTACTGCGCATCGACCTCGCGCCTGGCGTCAAACAGCTTTTCCGGCCCCACATCCTCAATCTGCGCAACCGCAGGAAGCCGATTCTGCGCCAGCCCGATATGCCCGGCGCGCAGCTCCGCACGGATGCGTTCGTGCTCAATGGGATCGAAACCGTTCTGCTGGAGCAGCGACTCCAGCGAGTCAGCTTGCTCTTCGCTGTGATCCGTGTGCGGCAGCAACCTGTCAAGCAGGCTTCGGCTGCGCTCGCCCGCGCCGGCAACGTTCTTGCAGAGGGCGCTGAACCGCTCCAGGTCTGCGCGCTCACAGGCGGAAAGGAGGCGCTGATCTTTCTTGAGCAGCGCCGGCAGCACGATGTTGTAGTAGCCGTCGGGCAAAATCGCGGCAGCGGCGGTCTTCAGCTCCGCAATTGTCCCGCGCTCGTTGATGCTGAAGTCGTAAACCACCGGTTGCATGGCGAAAGCTACGCCGCGCGCAAGCTTGCCACTCACTTCCTTCATCAGGGCATCGAGACGGTTCTGCGCCTCGGCTTTGCGCCTGGGATCGAAGATGAATCCCATGCCGCCGCCCGACATGCCTCCCAGCATCCAGAATCCCCAGAAAGCATCGCCGAAGATTCTTCGCACCTCGCGGATGAGAGTTTCAGTATAGAAATTGCTGGCCCAGGGAATGATGGTTTGAATCGGCCCTTCAAAGTTCCGCTGCGTGGCCGCGCCAATCGCGCGCACATCGCCGCTGCGCAAATCCTCGAGAATTTCGTCCAGGATTGTGCACGCCGACTGTCGCGCTTTCCACTCGGCGTCGGAACGAAGCAGGTATCTTTCGGTCACCATTTCCAGGATGGGCCCCACGTCCTGCGCCATGCCGCCATGGACGAGAATCAGGCTCTCCTGCAGGCGGCGGCGCGTCTCCTCGGTGACTTCGGCTTCGCTGAGAATGCGATGATTCGGCAGCAGCCTGCCGCGGCTGACTCCGAACTCCGGGTCACCCTCGATGGCTTGCACTCCCTCGATGAGCTTGATCCCGGGCCACACGCCTCCTGAGTCCTGCCATCCGCCGCCGGACCCTCCCAGCCACTCGCCGAGAATGGCGCGCGCCGCCACAAGCCGCCGCTCCGTTTCTGTCAAACATCCCGTGAGGCACGCGGTCTGTCCCGTGGCGCGCATGCACACCGCGATCAGCGATGCCAGCAGCGTGGTGGAAACCGCCAGGCGCGAACCCCTGGGGATATTGTTCACGTGGCTGACGATCTCAATGCCCAGGCCGCCCTGGCCCATCAATTGACCCAGGAGGTCGCGCAACGGCTGGCCCGAGCCTTCCAGGCCGGGCGGCACAACCCCTGAAGCAATCACCGCGCCCTTGAGCAAACCAAGATAGTCGCGGCCATAATCAAAAAGCTCCTCGAGGTCGCTGATCTCCGCGGTCGCGTCCAGGTCCACGCTCACCAGGCGGATGACGGGCCGATCAATGACGCGCAAATACGCCTCGACCGGAGGCTTCGGGGCCGAAGCGCTCGCGTTATGGATTGCCAGGTCGATGGAGACGTTGAGCACACGCGCCATCTCGGGCAGATCCATGCCCAGAAAGAAGATGTCGCTCCAGCCGCTGTGGCTCAGGTCCATCCGCACCGGCGTGGATTCGTGCAGAATCGGAAACGGATCGCCATTGCCGCGCCGCAGCATTTCCTTGCGCAAGCGCAAGGGATAATCCGCGGGGTGCCCGCTACGGAACATCCATTGATTTCCGCGCACCGATCGCACGCTCCGCCGCACCTGGTCGGCAAGGGTTTGGAACGCAAGCCCGCGGTACGCCGACGCCAGCGCGCTCGAAAGTCCGTCACTCGTCCCTTCCGCAGCCTGGGCCGCAAGAAAAATTGCGATGGCTTCTTCGTAGCGCCGGCTGAGCAGCTTCTCATATCCATTGAAGGGAATCAGCGCCCGCCCCGCTCCCATCTCCGTTCCTGCCGGCAGATGAAAACGGTAAATCGCATAGAGAAAAAAGAGCGCCCGCACGCGCTCGTAGAGATTCTCGCTGGAGCGCCTGAGCCTCTCCAGTTGCGACGCTTCGGCCAGCAGTTGATCCGCCGTCATGCCCCGGCAAGCGGCGTCGAGAGAGCGATTGCGCACCTCGGGATCCGTGGCATTGATGATCTCCCAAAGTTCGCTCACGCTCAGGCCCCTTTCGCCGAAACCATCTCGCGAACCGCCAGAACGTTCATTAACTGGGTGAGAACTTCGTCACGATCCTGCCCGCTCAGACCGAGCGCCAGCTGGGCCGTGAACAGGCCATACTTCACGCCCACGTCGAAGCGCTGCCCGTGCTGAACCATGGCCAGATACTGCTCGCGCTGCGCCAGCGCAGCCAGCGCCGTGGAAAGACTGGGGCGAGCGGCGAGCGGCTCCGACAGCAACGCAGACAGAATTTCAAAGATCGCCGGCGTCAGCACGTGCATTCCGTAGAAGCAAAGATACTGGCCGCTCCGCAATCCCGGAACAATCAGGCGCTGTTCGGCCTCCGTCGGCGAGGGCTTTTCCAAAACCGTTTCCACGCGATAGAAGCCCGGCTTGCCCGGCACCGGCTGGCCGCCGACCGTGCCGTAGAAGGGCAGCAGACTCTCTCGAGTCACCTGCACGGCAGAGATGGCGCAACCTTCAGTGCTCGCCGCTTCCACCAGCCGCTTGGCGCATCCGCTCGATTCCGCCCCAACGTAAATATGATCGCCAACAAAGTGCAGAAACGGCTCGTCCCTGACGAAACTGCGCGCGCACGCCACCGCATGCGCATACCCGCGCACTTCCGTTTGCTGGACAAAAGTCAGGTGCGCTCCATCGTTCGCCAGCAGCCGCGCGTAGGGTTCCTGGTCTCCCGGCCAAACCACGATGCAGACGTCGGTGACGCCGGCTCGCACCGCCTCTCTTACCACAAGGCTCAGGACAGAACGCTCTGTACCCTCCTGATCGATCAGCGTCTGCATCGGCAGGTTGCGCTGATCTTTGCCGGCTGCTGTGATGACGGCCTTTCTCACTTGCATAGGAGCATCTTACAGCAGGATCTTCGCCTCGCCCGCCGGTCCCTGGACTCGGGCAGAATACTCGATCGGCTCGCAGCCATCGCGGGGGAAAAGGATGAACCGCCCCTCCTGCATGGTGCGGAAATCATGCGAAAATTGCAGCAGAAGAATCAGGAACCTCAGTGGAGGCGGCCATCATCTTCGAGCCTCACATCGACGCGGCGTGCTGCGATCTGCTGGTCGAGGTTGTTCGCTCCACCGGTTCGGCGCGCCTGAAGGCCGCCGGCTTCAGCATGTTGCCTGTAATCTGGCCCGGCGATGTGCTCACTGTATGCTTCCAGTCCCATGATGAATTACAGCCGGGACAGATTGTCCTGTTTCGACGCAACGGACGGCTCACGGCGCATCGCATCGTCGCGGCTTCACCTGATCACCTGGTCACGCGCGGCGATTGTCATCCTTCCTGCGATCCGCCAGTCCAGCGGGACGAAGTCGTGGGGCAAATCGCCGCCGCTTGCCGCAACGGCCTGCCTGTCAGGCTGCAGCCGTCGTTGCTGCAGCGCGCCGCCGCCTGGATGATGCGGCGCTCGGAGTGGTACACGCGGCAGGTAATTCGTTTGCATGCCGCAGTTCTCAGGCTCAGAACGGCTTGTGGAGTACGATACGCTGGCGAGAAGATCAGCGCCAGGCAGGATTCATAGCCTCGCCGGCCGGCTGCCCGTCTGCCTTCTTTCAGAGCGGCGTGTCTCAATTTCGACCAAATACCGCCTTTGCGCCATCGGATATTCCACAAGCAGGGCATTGGAATCTGCGGGAGTTTTGATCTTTTCACTTGAAAACCCGCTCGATGTGTCATCTAATTGTTCCAAAGAAAGTATAGACAGTTCTCGCGGCTGCGGCGTGCGGGCGGCCTCGTTTTAGCTCCCTCCCTCGTTCCCGGCCGTGTGCGCGTCTACGGCACACCTCTATGGGCAATGCCCGGTTTGAACCCCAGGAGGTATCGGGATGTGCCTTTCATCTTAAGGTGCGGTGTTGAGAACGGAGTATACGATGTCCCATGCAAGTGATTTCCCATCGAAGGGGTTCGTGTGTGCGCTGGCGCTGGCGGCGGTTGCCGTCATGGCCACGCCGATGAATGCCCAGAATCGGCCCGATCCTGCGAAAACGCAGGATGGCTTTGAGAAGCCGAATTTCGTGATACAGCCGGCTTCCACGCCGAAGCCGGAATCCACACAGCGGCCTGCTTCCGCGCAGAAGCCGGACTTTGCGCGCTATCTGGCCCGGCCTGACGGCTCCATGCCGATGGTGGAGGACTGGAGCACCCGGCACGTGATCTACACTGCCGGCTACACCGATGAGCAGGCCGACAGGATAGCGAGAGATCCCCGCGCGTATGCGGGTTTTGTGGGTCACGGCATTCTCAGAAGGCCCCACGCTCCGATCCTCCCGCGTCCCATCAGTCCCTTCAGCCCTCACCCCATCTCGTTGCCGACGCTGAAGCGCGATTGGGCTATCCCGCTTGGCCAGGGGTTCGTGTACGCCTCGGCCGCGCCCGCCAAATACAACTTCGACGTCAACGCGGCGCCGAACTGCAGCAGCGATTTTGCAGTGTTTCCCATTTACGCCAGTGGCGGGACCGGAAATACCCGCGCCAGCGTGGTTGGCACGTTCACCGCCGATCCCACGACCGGCGAGACAGCCACAATCAACATAACGCCGACAGGGGGGAGCTTGGTGGCGCTCACTCTCACCGCGGGTGCAACCAATACAGGCCTGACTTTTGCGGTGGGCGGCGGCGCAGCCAGTGATGCCGCCGACCTGGCGGCCGCCATCAACCGCAACCTGAGCGCCGTGGGCGCTGACGAATTGGCTGCCATTGCGTCGGCTGGTTCGCCTTATACCGTGACTGTTTATGCGCTTACCGCGGGATCGCAGGAAACTCTCACTGTTGCGAGTACCCTCACCGGTTTCAGTTGGGGCGCCGTCACTGCCGGAATCAACGGATCGCAGGCCAATATCGTCGCGGTGAACCATCTTTATGCCGGCTCAGGCTCGCCGTTTTGTTCTGGCTATACCTTTCCGACATTTACTTTCTCCTACGCCGCCGGCACGGGGTGGGTGTGGACCGGGCCCGCGATTTCGCTCAATGGCTTGAAGATCGCTTTCGTCGAGAGCGACAACAGCAGCCCCAGCATCGGATCGATCCTGCATGTGCTGACGCTGGGCACGGGCACGGAGCTCGGAGGACCCTGCAGCAACACTGGAGCGGCATTGCCGACCTGCGCCACGACCCCCGTTATCCCCGGCAGCACCGCGGGCAGCAACGCCACCGATTACATGCTGCCCTTGCAGTTGGCAGCAGGCTTGACACCGACGAGCGATAACTCGTCTTCGCCGTTTGTCGACTATTCGCGCGATATCGTGTACGTCGGCGACAACAACGGCTACCTGTATTCCGTGTCGCCCGCATTCGGGGCCGGGACGCCGGCGCTCGGGGGCGGTTTTCCCGTTCAGGTGCATTTCGGGTACTCTCTGACCTCGCCGGTGGTGGATCTTGGGGACACTGGCAACATTTATGTCGGGGATCAGAACGGGCGTCTCTCCAGTGTCAGCAGCACCGGCACCATCGAGGGCTCCGTCGCGATCGGCTCCTCCACTGCCTTTGGCATGTTCGACGCGCCCTTCGTGGACTCGACAAACGGGGTCGGTTTCGCCACCGCCGGTTGCAATGGCACCAACTCCGTGCTTGTCCAGTTTTCACTCGTCGCCATCGGCAATCCTGTAGCGCTGGCGCAAGGGAACCTTGCCACCGCGGGGTGTACATCAAGCCTCATTATGTTTGCTCCCACGCCCGACAACAACTACTTCACCAAGGGGATCTCGAGCTCCACGGCGGACAACAACGGGGAGGTGCTGGTCGCCTACGGAAACGCCACCAACAGCGATCTGGCCCAGTTCCAGTTCACGTCGGGCGTAATGAGCACATCGGCTCAGTACACTACCACCGACAGCAGCGGCTTCGGCACCAATCTGCAGTTCTCGCCCCTCACAGAGTTCTATGGAAATGACGTGGCGTACACCATCAGCTCCATTACACAAGCTGGGCAGACGGTCACCGTCACCACTACGGCGTCGAACGCATTCGTTTCCAACCAGACGGTCGTGATTTCCGGCGTCGCGACGGGAACGGGTAATTGCAACAGCAACGCCATAAGCAACATCGACGGAGAACAGTCCATCACGGTTACGGGTCCGAACACCTTCACCTTCACCAGCGGAGCGTTCTGGAATATTGGAGGCGTCAATGGCACCTGCACGTTGACGAGCGCGCAGGCCACAGGCCCAACCCAGGACTATTTGTTCTTGGGAACCTCAGCGTCAGCGGTGTACACTTTTAGCCTGCCGCTCACCAGCGCTACGCAGACAGCGGCAGCGACAAACAACACAAGCATCGTCGGCCCCATAAGCCGGATCATCGTCGACAACGATTCCAGCGATGGTCAGGCATCGAGCATTTACTTTGGCAACACCAACAGGTCGTCATCCATTTGCGGCGCGACCAGTGCCTATTGCGCGGTCAAGCTGACGCAGTCCGGTCTGAACTAGCCGGAGCGCATCTTCGCCGGCCTTCTGAGAGAGTGGAGGGTTGGCCTTAGTGGGGAGAGTGCTGGCCGGTCCTGGGGCGGCGCAACGGGACGCAGGATGCCGACTGTGGTGAGGCGAAACAGGGTCGGCGAGTGCTGAATTGCGAGGGGATCATGAACAAGTCCGAAACGAAAAATGAGAAGCCTTCGCCGGAGGGCGCAAAACTTCGTGCCAAGAAGCCGTATGTGAAGCCGGAAGTCCGGCACGAGCGGGTCTTTGAGACCATGGCGCTTTCCTGCGGCAAAACCGGGCCAACGTCAACCAGTTGCTACTTCAACCGGAGAGCCTCGTAAGGGAGGCTGCCATAATCCGCGAGCAACATATTGATACGGTGCACTAAAATCTGGCCCGGCGATATACTCAATGCGCCGGGCTCAAAGTTCGTCAGAGCGTCTAGACAGCAGCCACTATCGAATCGCGACAAGAGTTTCTTCGAGGATATGACGTCCGATGCTATCTCCCGCTGGCCAGACAACTCGAAGCGTCGTCATTGAAATTGGCGGTCTTCCCATCGCAATCGAGACTACGGATGCCGGCTTCGAGCGCCTCTTGACGGCGCGGTATGGCGGTTATATCAAGTCCGCAGCAGCACCTGAGTTTGTGCTCCGTGTGCAGTTGACTGAGCCCGACTCGTTTGACCCCGACGCGGATGCGGAGGTCTGGGTCGAGGACCACGAGTGGAGGATGGAGCGCGGTGATTTCCGTGCGCGCTGGAATCCCGTCCAGCGCCATGGCCAGGTTTTCCAAACCGCGAACCCCTATTCCATCAACTCCGTGTTGCGCATTGTGCACTCCTTGATGCTCGCGCCCAAGGGAGGTTTTCTGCTGCACGCTTCGAGCGCGGTACGCAACGGCAAGGCGTTTTTGTTTTCCGGCGTTTCAGAGGCAGGAAAAACCACCATGGCCCGCCTGGCGCCTTCCGACGTGACTCTGCTTACCGATGAGGCTTCCTATATCCGCAAGGTGGACTGGCGGTACTTTGCTTACGGCACGCCATTTGCCGGCGAGTTGGGGGAACCCGGCAAGAACATCTCGGCACCTATCGCCGCCGTGTACCTCCTGGAAAAAGGGGCTGAAAACCGGATCGATGAACTGGAGCCGGCCACAGCAGTCAGGCGCCTTCTCCGCAACATTCTCTTCTTCGCGCACGAGCCCGAGATCGTGCGCCAGGTCTTCGAGTCGGCCTGCGCGTTCGTGGCCGCAGTACCGGTATATCAGCTATCTTTCTTCCCCGACCAGCGGGTCTGGGACCTGATTGGGTGACCCATGGACGCAACGGAAACTTATATCGCGCAAAGTCCCGATATCGCTGCCACCACGCTCGGCGATGACACCATCATCATGTCGACCCGCGATTCCATGATTTTCATGTTGAATTCGGTGGGCACAGTCATTTGGAAAGCCGCCGACGGCGCTACGCCGCTTTCCCGAATCGTCCATGAGAATGTCTGCGAGGAGTTTGATATCGCAGAAGACCGTGCGCTGACCGACGCGAAGGAGTTTGTCGGACAACTGGCCCAGCATGGGATACTCTCTGTCTCCACGGCGCCGGTTTCGGCAAAGGAGGCCTCTTGAGCTTGCTTGAGGAAATGAATCAGAAGGCGACCGCGCTGGGTATTCCCCTCAGCGCGCACCTGGATATTACCTGGCGCTGCAACGAGCGATGCGTCCACTGTTATCTCGATCACGAGGGAAAAGGCGAGATGACGACCGAGGAGATCAAGGATGTCCTGCGCCAGCTCTCCGAATGCGGCACTTTCTTCTTGAATATCAGCGGCGGCGAGCCGCTGTTGCGGCGCGATTGCTTTGCGATCCTGGAATACGCGCGGGCCCTGCACTTGAACGTAAAGCTGAAGACCAATGCCGTGATGATTGGCCCCAGTGAAGCTGCGCGCATCAAGCAGCTTGGCATCGAGCAGGTTCAGATCAGTCTTTACTCGCACCTCCCCGAAGTGCACGATACCATTACCAAGTTGCCCGGATCGTGGCGGCGGACGATCGACGCCATCGGGCGCCTCAAGGCCAACGGCGTCAAGACCTCCATCACCAACGTCCTGATGACGCACAACTCAGGGCAAGCCAAAGCCGTCAAGCGGCTGGCCGAGGAGCTGGGTGTCAGTTTCGTGATCGACCCCACCATCACCCCCAAGCTGAACGGCGACCGGTCGATCATGCGCCTCGGCATTTCGAGCCAGGAACTCGAAGAAGTTTTTCATACCGAGGAATTCGTGGGCAACGTCGGCGAGTTTTGCGCCCCTCTCTCGACCGTGGATGAAGATGTCCTGGAGGGTTACAGCTGCAGCGCCGGCCACACCCTGGCTTACATCTCTCCCTTCGCCGAGGTATTTCCCTGCGTACAGTTCCCCATGCCCTGTGGCAGCTTGCGCAAGCAGAGTTTTCGTGAAATCTGGTGGCAGTCCGCGGCGCTCAACGAATTGCGCTCCGTTCACGTGCGTGACCTGCACACCTGCTCGCACTGCACTCACACCGCTTACTGCACCCGCTGCCCAGGCCTGGCCTACATGGAAGGCGATTTCCGCGGGCCGTCGTCGCGGGATTGTGAAAAATCCTACGCTCGCACCGGCGTTCCCTCTGCGGCTATGTCGCGCGCGGGAAATCCGGTGCCGCAGCACTCCTCCGGCCTGGTTCAGATCTCGGGTGTGCAGTGAACCTCGTTTCTGCGGCCAGCGAAGAAGATCTTTCTGCGGCCCGCAGCCCAAGACGTGAAGAGAATGCCGCCATGAGGCCGGGCATGCAAATGCTGCTCGACCTGCTTCGCGGGCGTTTGCCCGATTCCCTCAACGACGGCCAGTGGTCCACCCTCCTCAACGTTGCTGAGGAGGAGAACCTGCTTCCCTGGGCAGCAGAGCGCCTGCGGTCTCTCGGCGGCCATTGCACACAGGAGCAAATGCGGCAGCTGGATGCAATTCTCCGTGAAGCCCAGGTTGCGTCTTTTGTGTGGACACAAACGCTCAAGGGCACTATGGCGGAGTTCCGCAAGGCAGATGTGGAGGTGATCTCGCTCAAGGGCCCGTGCCTGGCCGAGAGACTCTACGGCGACGCGGCGCTGCGCAGCTGTTATGATCTCGACCTGCTGGTGCGCCCGTCTGATCTTGCGCGCGCGGAGCACCTGCTCGGCGACATGGGCTTTTCTCCCCACGGCGAGGCAGACGATTATCATCGCCGCTGGCTGCGCAAGGCAACAGTGGTCGAACTGCATCACGAGCTGGAAAATCCCCACGCCTTCGCCATCGATCTGGACGGCCTTTGGGCCCGTTCGGCCGTGTCGCAGTTCCAGCGTGCGCCCGTTCAACTTCTCGCCCCATGCGACGAGCTGCATTATTTGTGCCTGCACGCAGCCCGGCATCGCTTCGATCGGCTTTGCCTGCTTCTCGATCTTGCTTTCGCATTCCGGCGCCTTCCCCTCCCAAGCGGCGGCGCGCCCGGATGGAACGATCCGGTCTTCGACAACATGGTTGCATTGGCATCGATCATGGCGGCGCGGCTCGACCCGCAGTTCCCGGAGCCACAAGATTTGCGCCTGCGGCCGCGAGATCGAAGGCGGCTGGAACAGCTTGCAGACCGGCTTTGGAACGAGCGCTTGCTCGCACCTGCCCAGGCCCTGGATTGGCGCTCGCAGCATCGCTTTTTTCTGGAAGTTGAAAATCCGGGATGGCGCCGCGCGCTGCGCCGCTGGCGACACCTCCGCATTCTCTTGACGCGCCTTATTGACGCCGATTTTGCCTTTGCCCGGCGATTTCACTTGCGCCGCAAATGGCAGGTCCGCCTGCTTCGCCCCTTCCGGCTCCTGATGAAAGCGCTACGACTCTCGCCGGAAACACGGCAAGACGCGCATCAGGGCACCGGCGGCTAGCGGCTGCGGCGAAAGAGCGCCAGATCGATGGCCGCGGCCATAGCTTTGTAGCCGGCGTCGTTGGGATGAAGATAATCTCCCCACTGATAGTCCTCGCGAATGCGCGCGGGATGATGGGGATCGCGGACGGCGGCGTCGAAGTCAATGACGCCGTCAAAGGCGCCCCCGGTGCGGATCCATTGATTCACCTGCTGGCGAACCGATTCGCCTTTCGCGGTGTAAAAGCCACCGCCCTCAAAGGGCGTGATGGTCGCGCCGAAGACGCGGATACCGTGCTGGTGCGCGCGCTCGGCGATTTGCCTGAGCCCCTGAATGAGCTGCTGCGCAGTCACGGTTTGAGCCGCATAGGGGCTGTCGGTAAAGGGATGGCCGCTGTGCTCCTGCGCGGGATTCCAATGCGGCCAGCCGATGTCGTTGATGCCCTCAAGCACGATGACGTCGGTTACGCCCGGCAGGGCCAGCACGTCGCGATCGAAGCGCGCGAGCGCATTCACTCCGGCGCCGTCATTGAGCAGCCGGTTTCCGCCCAGCCCTTCATTCACCACAGCCAGGTGCGGCCAACCATGCGCGTTCGCAAGTCGCCGCGCGAGCCGATTGGGCCAATCGCCGTATTCGCCCAGCGTAGCTCCGGCGCCGTCGGTGATGGAGTCGCCGAACGCAACCATCGCCGCCGCGCGGCCCGTCGCCCAGACATCGACTTCGGCCAGCCAGTACCACGACTTCTGCGAAGCCGCGTTGGGAATCTCTTCCTTCGCGGTAAAGTCGCCCGGTCCTGAGATGTAGGTTTCGTGCTGCGCGCGATCGTGAACCGTTGCTGCCGTCGCCGGGCCGGGCAGATAAATGCTGACGGCAATCTCTTCGAACGGAGCCACGCGGAGGTCGACCGGATCGCTGAGGATGGGAGCGCCCGGCGGGATGACGACCGATGCTTCGCCGCCAAACGTCAATGCCTGATCGGTCTCCGGCACGATGGCGCCGCCTGCCTTCACCCGGGCCACGCGCGCCGAGCCGATCTCAAGCGCTGAGGCGCCAAAAGCATTGGAGAGGAGAATTCGTATTCGCTCGCCGCCGAGGTTTGGCCGCACGATCATGCGGACGGTCTGATTCTCGAAGGTCGGGGTGGCGGGCATCCCAGGAAAGATGAGCGGGGCATGAACCGCGGTGGCCCACGCCGCCACCCAATGCCCGCGAGAGCCGGCTTGCTGGGCATGCGCCGCGATGGCGAGAACCGCCGCGAAAAGCACCAACCAGGCTCGGGGTACTGCCCTTCTCACGTCTCCTGCACCCCGCGACCATCTCGGTTTTTGCTCATCTGGCCCTCGTGCGGGGCAATTTCGTTTCGCCCGGCAAGGCGGCACTTGCGTGAGGAAAACACCGCGACCCCATAAACCGCCCGCCGCCGAGCTCGCCGTTCCCAGCGCGGCAATCCATCCAGCGGTCGCGGATAAGCCAGCATCGCGCTGATAAACGACGCTTCCTCGATCGACAGTTCGTCGGCGTTCTTGTCGAAGATCCTTTGCGCAGCCGCATTCGCGCCAATCAGGCCGGAACCAAAATAAGCGCAATCCAGATAGGACCGGAGAATTTCAAGCTTCTTGTACCGGAACTGGATGGCAAGAGCCAGGAATGCCTCATAGATCTTCCGCTTGATCGTCGGCTCCCTGAACCCCGTCACCGTGCGCACAAACTGCATGTCGATCGTGCTTGCCCCTCCATGCTTGCGGCCTCCGAACGCCTTGATCGTCTCCCGGACGATGGAAGGCACGTCGACGCCGGGATGATAAAAGAATCTTCTGTCTTCCAGGGCGATGGTCATCAGCTCCAACGCAGTCAATGCCTCCGCGCGCGCATGCGGCAATGGCGTCACATTTTGATGAATGTGCGACAGGTCGTTTTGCAGCCTGGCGAACCACGTCGTAGGGTTGGCCCAGTGAGGGGACGGCTGTGGCCTGCGCGCATCCGGTTCGGCCACAACCTGGCGGCCGGTTTGGAACTCTTCCCATTCCAAACCATCCGCAACAGTTGTGTTGACCCATTGCGCAACGGCCACCGCCGTCGTATCGCCGAAGAGATGGTTCGGGCAGTCGGTTGTTCCTTCATTGCCGGGAGCAAATTTGTGTCCCAACACCTTCGCGAGTGGTATTCCATAAGCTGCGGCAAGCCAGCGAACCAGTTGCGCACTCGCCATGCTCTGAGCATCCGTGAGCAGGTCGGCCGCGGTGCCAACATGCTCGATACCAATGGCTCTGGGATTTACGGCCTTTGCGTGCCAGGCGGAATCCTCATCGCGGACCATTTGATAGATATCGCCATTTTTATCGACGACGTAATGAGCGGATACCCGCGACGCGGGATTCGAGAACCAGCTGATGGTTCCTTCGACGGTCGCCGCCGTGCTACAGTGCAGCACGATCATGTCGATGCTGGCCCCATTGCGCGAGGAGTAATTGGGGCTTTCGATGAAGCTCTTGATGGCCGGCTTCACAATCGCGCGCATTGACCCGGAGATGGCTGGTGCCTCTAACGTGCACGCCTTCATTTCGCCCACCATTGCTGGGAAGTGCTTCATTATACCCCGGAATCGCCTGCACCAAGGAGGGTATGATGGAACGGAAGTTGTACCAAAGAACCACTTTTGCAAAGCCCGGAACCATTGGAGCGTCTGCGTGCCAGGCAAGATCAATATCTTCAGTTCCGTCGGACGCAATGGCGCCAACCTTTTCGGGGACGTGACCATCATCCAGCAACTGATCAATCTCAAGACTCCAAATCGTCGCCCGCTCGTTGTGGATGGACTCTGCGGGCCGGCGACCATATCGGCGATCGCGGAAGTTCAGCGTCATCTCCTCATCTCCCAGCCTGCCGGCAGGTTGGAACCCAACGACTCCACGTTCGACTTCCTCACCCGCGGCATCACGGCCGAAGCTCTCGGCTATCCGCAAATTGCCTGGGGAGCCCGGGTAAGCGCCGCGTTCAAGGTCAAGCTGATTGAGATTGCCCAAAATCTCGGCGTCGATCCGAACTTCCTGATCTCGGCCATCGCCTTTGAAACCGGCGAAACCTTCAGCCCGTCGATCCAGAATCCCAACGGGGCAACCGGACTGATTCAATTCACAGCGGACACAGCCAGCGAACTGGGCACGAGCACGGCAGAGCTGGCCGCCATGACCGTCGTGGACCAACTGGACTACGTCGAGAAGCATTTCCATCCATTTCGGAACCTGCTTGAGACCATCGAGGATGTCTACATGGCTATCCTGTGGCCCGCTGCCGTCGGAAAATCGAACTCAACGGTTCTCTTCAGTCAGCCGAGCGCGCAATACGATCGAAACTCCGGGCTCGATACCGACAAAGATGGCTGTGTAACCAAGGAAGAAGCAGCCGCAATGGTCAAGGCCAAGTTGCTCAAAGGCAGAGGCGCGGGATACTTCGGATAGGCTCTGCGCGAACGACGTCGGCATCAACAGAAACGGCAACGCGATGAAGAAGCTCTCTCTCACTTTCGACGATGGACCTTCGCCCCCTTGCACTGAAGCTGTTCTCGCCGTCCTCTCTCACTATTCCGTTCCCGCCACTTTCTTCATGATCGGCGAAAGAATGCGGGCGCAGGAGTCCACCGTCAGGCGCGTCGAGCAGGCGGGCCACGTGATCGGCAATCATGCCCTGACTCATCGCAGACTCACCGGCGCAACCGTCGAGGACCTCGACCGCGAGATTAACCGCTGGGGACAATACTTCCGCCCGCCGGGCGGCCACTACGATGAGGGCGTGCTGGAGTATCTGCGGCGCTACAACATTCGCCTCGTGCTGTGGGATGTGGACGCACGGGACTGGGAACTCAGGACCGCCGGCGAGATTGTGGACTGTGCCGCTGCGCAGATCAACAAGCTCAACGCTGAGGGCGCCATCATCCTCCTGCACGACGGCGATGCGGAAGACTCCAGCGGCAACCGCTGGGCTACCGTCGAAGCCACTGACCGCATCATCACTCGCTACCGCGCGCAGGGATTTGAGTTCGTGCCGCTAAGCGAGATGACCCTGCCCAGGGAACCGAGGAAGGGCTGGCGATCATTTACCTGAAGTGATCACGAGCCGGCCATCAGCGCGGCACGAGACTTCAGCGCCGCCACACGGCTCTGCGCCTGGCGCACAAACGCCTCGACCGCGGGAGCGCCGGGCTCGCCATTGTCGGGCTTCATCGCTTCGAGATTGATCTCCACGTTCGCAATGGCGCCGGTGATCGCTGCATTGGTGAGGGCGATCGCGGTCGTAAGGTCGGATTTCATGTTAGGATTGCTGATCGGCGCCAATTCTGCGGCGATCTTCTGTACCTCGCAAGCTTTTTCAGCCACGCCCAGCGGCACTGTAGCCGCCTGTTCCAGCGCGGCGGCGATCCGCTGCGGGCCGTCGGCTGACTCCTTTGGCGATTTGTATGCTTTGACCACCGCGCTGTACGCTTCAGCGTCGGCATCAATTGCCGACTTCAACTCCTCGCGCAGCACGGCCAGGCGCGCCAGTGCCTCGCTGAGTTGCTGCTCGTATTGCGCGTACGCTTTTTTGCTGCGCGACATGGACGCGACCATGCCCGCCAGGCCTGCAGCCATCGCGGCGCTGGCCGCAGCGGCGCTGCCTCCGCCGGGAACCGCCGTGGGCGCGGCCAGTTGCTCGATGAATGGCTCGATTCCCGCGCGCAACCCGCCCACGGCCACTTTGCCGCCGATCACCGCGGCCAGGCGGTTCTCCAGGATCAGCGACGAGTCAAAGTTCTCCAATTGCAGAAACCACTCGGCGGCCTGCTCGATGGCCCGCTTTGGAATCAGGCCGACAATCTCGCTCGAAACCGGCAGAACGCCGTAACGCGTAGCCTCGCGCTTCACAGCCTCAAACACGCGGTGCAGCGGCGTCTGCTCAAAATCGGTCAGGTTCATTGAAACCTGCGCCAGGCCGCGCACCAGGAATCCCGATGCCTTTACGAACCGCATCCCGCCTGAAGAAAATCGTACGGCTTTGGCAATTGTCTTGGCGATCTCGACGTCGGGTGTGTTCAGAAAAATGTTGTAGGCGATGAGAAACTTCCGCGCGCCCACCACCACCGCGCCGGCGGTCGCATGCAGGCGCGCCTCGCCAAAGTCCGGCTTGCGCGCTGGATTGGTGGCAATTTCGCCGCGAATCCCTTCAAATTGCCCGCGGCGGATGTTTTCGAGATTCTGACGCTCCGGTGTGGTGGCTGCGGCTTCGTACAAATAAACCGGGACCTGGTAACGTTTCCAGATTTCGGCTCCGGCATGGCGCGCCATGGCCACACAATCTTCAAGCGTGACACCGTCAATGGGAATGAAGGGAACCACGTCGGCCGCTCCCAGGCGCGGATGCGCGCCCTGGTGCCGCGTCAGGTCGATGAGCTCAGCGGCCTTGCCCACGCCGCGAATCGCAGCTTCCTGAATCGCCTCGCGCTCGCCTGCCAGCGAAATAACGCAGCGGTTGTGGTCGGCATCCATCTCCCGATCGAGCAGATACACGCCGGGCAGCTTCATGGCTTCGATGATGGCATCGACCTTGGCCGCGTCGCGGCCTTCTGAGAAGTTTGGTACGCATTCAACTAGCGTGGTAGACACGCCAAGAAGCATACGATCCGTGGCTCAATCCGGCAACCCGAGTCGCGGCGGCCCGGCGCGCGACCAATCGGCTGCAGGCTGCTCTGCATTCAGCCAGCGCCGGTTCGTCTTTCGGGAGTATGCTGGAGAGCGGCTTTTGAGACTGCGATCGACCATCGCTTTGCGCAGGTCTCGCGGTCTTTCCTGGGAGGAATCAATGGCAACCGCTGCGGTTCCGGTGATTCGCGCGCCACACGGCAACCAGTTGCGCTGCAAGGGATGGCAACAGGAGGCGGCGCTGCGTTGCCTGATGAACAATCTCGATCCCGAGAATGCCGAGCGCCCCGCGGATCTCGTCGTCTACGGCGGCATCGGCAAGGCGGCGCGCAATTGGGAGTGCTTCCGCGCCATCGTTCGCGAGTTGGAGCGGCTCGGCCACGACGAGACGCTGCTGGTGCAGTCGGGCAAGCCAGTCGCGGTGTTTCCCACCCACGAGATGGCCCCGCGCGTTCTCATCGCCAACTCCAACCTGGTGGGCAAATGGGCTACCTGGGAGCACTTCAACGAGCTCGATCGCAAGGGCCTGATGATGTACGGCCAGATGACCGCGGGAAGCTGGATCTACATCGGTACCCAGGGCATCCTGCAGGGCACGTTTCAGACCTTCGCGGCGCTGGCGGAGCGGCGCTTCGGCGGCTCGCTCGAGGGCAGGCTGGTGGTGACGGGCGGAATGGGCGGAATGGGGGGCGCGCAGCCGCTCGCGGTCACGCTTAACGGCGGAGTGGTGCTGGTGGTCGAAGTGGATCGCAGCCGCATCGAGCGCCGCGTGGCGACGCGTTACTGCGACGGCATCGCCGAGACCCTCGACGAAGCTCTGCGCCTTTGCGAGCAGGCGCGGCGTGAGGGACGTGCCCTCTCCGTAGGCCTGGTGGGCAACTGCGGCGACGTATTGCCCGAGATGGTGCGCCGCGGCGTCAAGGTCGACGTGGTGACAGACCAGACCAGCGCCCACGATCCGCTCAACGGTTACATACCTCGCGGATTCACCCCGGATCAGGCGGCCGAGCTGCGACGCCGCAATCCGGACGAATACGTGCGCCGCTCGACGGCAACCATGGTCGTTCACGTCGATGCCATGCTTGCGTTGCAGCGCGCTGGCGCGGTCACGTTCGATTACGGCAACAACATTCGCCGCTTCGCTTTTGACGCCGGCTGCGCCGATGCATTTCTTATCCCCGGATTCGTGCCCGAGTACATTCGCCCGCTCTTCTGCACCGGGCAGGGTCCGTTTCGCTGGGTGGCGCTCTCGGGCGACCCCAAAGACATCGATCGCACCGACGAGCTGGCCCTCGAGCTCTTCCCCGACAACCAGATCCTCACGCGTTGGCTCAAGCTGGCGCGCGGCCGCTTCGCCTTCCAGGGATTGCCCGCGCGCATCTGCTGGCTCGGCTATGGCGAACGCGCGCTGATGGGCGGCGCGATCAACGACCTCGTGCGCAAAGGCGAGATCTCGGCGCCCATCGCCATGGGCCGCGACCATCTCGACACCGGCTCGGTCGCCAGTCCCTATCGCGAAACGGAAAAGATGCGCGACGGCTCGGATGCGGTTGCCGACTGGCCGATCCTGAACGCGCTGCTCAACACCGCGTCGGGAGCAACCTGGGTCAGCTTCCATCACGGCGGCGGCGTGGGCATGGGCTATTCGCTCCACGCCGGGCAGGTGACTGTGGCCGACGGCACGGAGATGGCGGCGCGCAAAATCGAGCGCGTTCTCAATAACGACCCGGGCCTGGGCGTTGCGCGCCATGCCGACGCGGGCTACGAACTGGCGCAACAAACCGCGCGCGAACGCGGCATTGCGATTCCCATGGCAGAAAAGTGACCGTGCCCATATCGCTTGCAGTCACCAACATCGGCCAGCTCGTCACGCTCGCGGGACCGGCGCGTCCCCGCGTGGGAAGCGAACTCCGCGAGCTGGGCCTTCTTCCGGACGCGGCGCTTCTCATTGAAGACGGCCGCATCGCCGCGGCGGGGCCTTATGCGGAGTTGCGCGCCCGCATCCCCGCCGACGCCGCCATTGTTGACGCGCAGGGCCGCTGCGTCACGCCGGGTTTTGTCGACGCGCATACGCACATGATTTTTGCCGGAAACCGCGCCGCAGAGTTTGAGCAGCGCATTGCCGGCGCCGGCTATCAGCAGATTGCCGCGGCCGGGGGCGGCATTCTGAGCACCGTGAAAGCAACGCGCGCCGCCTCTGAAGACGATCTGCTGGCCGCGTCGCGCCGCCACCGCGATTGGATGCTGCGCACCGGCACGACGACTGCGGAAGCCAAGTCCGGTTATGGCCTGGATCGCGCCACCGAGCTGCGGATGTTGCGCGTGATGGCGCGTCTGAACGACGAAGGCCCGATGCGCATCGTGCCCACGCTGCTTGCGGCGCATACCATCCCTGCGGAGTTCGCCGCTCGCCGCGAAGACTACGTTCGCTGCATCGCGGATGAGCTTATCCCTGAGGTCGCCGTCGAAAACCTCGCACGCTTTTGCGACGCTTTTTGTGACGATCATGCTTTCACAGTGGAAGAAACGCGCCTTGTGCTCGCTGCCGCGCGCGCCCATGGAATGGGGCTGCGCCTGCACGCCGAGCAGTTCCGTCCCGGCACCGGAGCCGCTCTGGCTGCGGAGCTTGGTGCCTGCACCGCCGACCATCTTGAAACCGCGACTCAAGAAACGCTCGATGCATTGCGCGCAGCGGCGGTGCAGCCGGTGTTGCTGCCCGGCTCGGTATTTGCCCTGGCGCGCGCCGCTTATCCGCCCGCCCGAGCCATGGTGGAACGCGGCCTGGCGATCGTGCTGGCCACCGATTTCAACCCCGGCTCATCGCCCATTACCTCCATGCCGTTCGTCATGTCTCTCGCTTGCCTGCAGATGGCGCTCACTCCGGCTGAAGCGCTCACCGCCGCCACCATCAACGCGGCATGGAGCCTCAACCTTGGCGCCAGCGTCGGCTCTCTCGAGGTTGGGAAACAGGCCGACTTCCTCGTTCACGAGTTTGCCGACTACCGCGAACTGGCTTACTTCATTGCGGCGCCGGCGCGTCCACGAGTCTTCATCGGAGGCCAGGAAGCGGGTCTCAAGGAATAGATCTAGACATTCAAGCGTTGATTTGGCGCGAGACGATTCGCATATCAGTCATCGCGGATACGCTGTTTTCTACGACTCGGCCGCGCTGCTGAACGTGCCCTCGCGCATGGCCTCCACGAGCCGGTTGATATCGGCTGCGGGAGGCCGGTCCGCTGCCAGAGGCGGAACGATCTTGCGTATTGCTGCGAGCACCTGCTCAATCTGCTTGCCCGGCCGCAACGGCTTGCGGTAGTCCAGCCCCTGCGCGGCGCACATCAATTCAATGGCAAGAACCTGTTGCACATTCGCGACAATCTGCCTCAGCTTGAGCGCCGCGGTCATCCCCATGGAAACGTGGTCTTCTTTGCCTCCGGATGTGGTCACGCTGTCAACGCTGGCCGGATGCGCCAGCACCTTGCATTCGTTCAGCAGCGCGGCAGCGGTGACCTGCGCGATCATATAACCGGACGACAAGCCGGCCTCGCTCGATAAAAACGGAGGCAGGCCCTCGTTGATGTCGGGATTGATGAGCCGGTCGATGCGGCGTTCGCTGATGCTGGCCAGATCAGTGAGCGCGATGGCCGCGTAATCGAATGCGTAGGAGAGCGGCGCGCCATGGAAGTTGCCGCCCGAAAGTACCTCTCCGCTCTCCGCAAAGACCAGCGGGTTGTCGGTTGCGGAGCCGGTTTCAATCTCCAGAATTGCGGTTACGTGGTCGAGCGCGTCGCGAGCCGCGCCGTGCACCTGCGGCATACAGCGCAGACAGTAAGCATCCTGAATACGCGGGTCGTTGGTGCGGTGCGATTCCCGGATTTCGCTGCGGTCGAGCAAGGCCCGCAGATGCCTGGCAGCCGCCGCCTGTCCCGGATGAGGCCGCGCCGCCTGGATACGAGGATCGAAAGCGGCAGGAGTGCCGCGCAGCGCCTCCAGCGACATCGCGCCGGCAACATCGGCCAGGCGGACGAGACGCTGCGCATCGTAAAGCGCCAGTGACGCAACGGCCGTCATTGCCTGCGTACCGTTCAGCAGCGCCAGGCCTTCCTTGGCTTCGAGCTGTAGAGGAGTCAGATCGGCCCGTTTCAGCACCTCATTGCCGCTGATGCGTTCTCCGCGATAGAACGCCTCTCCTTCGCCGATGAGAACCAGCGCGAGATGCGCCAGGGGTGCAAGATCGCCGCTCGCGCCCACTGAGCCCTTTTCCGGAACCACGGGATGGATGCCCGCGTTCAGCAGGCTGATGAGCATCGCGATGACTTCTCTGCGAACTCCGCTGAAGCCCTTGGCAAGCACATTGGCGCGCAGCAGGAGCATAGCCCGGACTTCGGCATGCGACAGAGGATCGCCGAGGCCGCAGGCGTGGCTCCGCACCAGGTTCAGCTGCAGGTCGCCAAGCCGGTCGGCCGGAATGCGAACGTCAGAGAGCTTGCCGAAGCCGGTATTGACGCCATAAACGGCATCTTCCTTATCGAGGATCTTCTCGACGACTTCGCGGGCCGCATCTACGCGCGCCAGCGAGGGGGCCGCGAGCCCGACTTGCCGCTCGCCGCGAGCCACCGAACAAATCTCTTCAAGCGAAAGATTCTGCCCTGAGAGTAAGAGAGGCGTTGCGTGATTCATTCTGATCCTTCAATAGCGGCTCAATGGCCGCATTGCCCGTGTTGCGCCTCCGGCCCGCAACACCCAGGTCCGGTTGCCGGCAATGCCGAAGACTCCCGGCCTGCAAAAGTAAGCGATCAAGCCCCTCCATTGCAACTCGTCAAAACCAAGCCCGAACGCATCGCGGCCGGGCGCGTCTCAGTCGAGAGATTTGCGGAAGCGAAGCATTGCCGCCAGCAGAAGCGCCGTTCCCAGGCCGGCCATGGCGGCCATCTGCGGCCAGAGGATGTCCATCCCCACGCCTTTCAGATACGTCCCTCGCAGCACAATCAGGAAATAGCGCAAGGGGCTGGCATAGGTCACGTACTGGAGCCACTGCGGCATGGTGCTGATGGGAAATCCGAAACCCGAGAACGTGATGGCCGGCATGATGAAGAAGAAGGCCGTGACCATGGCCTGCTGCTGCGTGGATGACATCGTGGAGATGAGAAGACCGACGCCAAGCATGCAGAGGAGATAGAAAATCGCGCCCGTAAGCAAAACCACGATGTGCCCGCGAAATGGAACCTGAAACCAGATCGTACCCACACCGCCGACCAGGAAAACGTCGAAAAGTCCGATGAGGAAAAAAGGGAGCGTCTTGCCGAGAATGAATTCAGCGGGGCGAATGGGTGTCACCATGATCTGCTCGAGGGTGCCGATCTCGCGCTCGCGCACCACGGCAAGGGCCGTCAGCATGATGACCAGCACCAGCATCAGGCTGCCGATGACCCCGGGCACAAAGAACCAGCGGCTGCTCAAGTCCACGTTGTACCAGGGGCGCTGCTCGAGCTCGACCGAGGGAATCTGCTCGATCATCTGCGGAGCAATGCTTTCCATACGGTCCTGCTGCGCCTGTTGCGCAAAATCGAGCGCCACCTGCGTGACATAGGCTGAAGCGATCAGTGCGGTGTTGGAATTGGTGGCGTCGAGAATGACCTGCAACGGGGCCGGTTCGCCCTTGCGCAGTTTTTGCGCGAAGCCTGCATCGATTTCGAGGCCCACAGTGGCATCGCCGCTGTCGATGAGATCGCGAACCTGGCTGGCATCGGTCAACTGGCGCTGCACGTCGAAGTAGGGGCTGGAAGTGAAGCGCGAAACCAGTTCCCGGCTCTCCTGGCTGTGATCGAGATCGAGTACCGCCGTGGGCACGTGGCGAATCTCGAAGGTGGCGGCATAGCCAAAGATCAGCATCTGCAAGATGGGAGGAACAATGAGGATGAAGCGTGTGCGCTTGTCGCGGAACACCTGAATGAATTCTTTAATGAGCATCTGCTTGAGCCGTGCCAGCATCCGGGATCCTCCTCTATTCCAGCCTCTTGTGAAATGAGCGCGTGGCAACAAATGCCAGGAGCAGCGCAAAGGTCGCCAGCGGGATCAAATCCGCCGAAAGCATGGCCGCAGGTGTGCCTTTGAGAAAGATCCTCTTGAGCACCGAGACGTAATAGCGCGCGGGCAGAACGCGGGTGATCCATTGCAAAACAACAGGCATCTGATCGATCGCGAACAGAAATCCCGAAAGCAGAAATGCAGGAAGGAATGTGGTGATGAGGGCGATCTGGCTCGCGGCAAATTGATTCTTGGCCAGCACCGAGATAAAAAATCCCAGCGAGAGCACCACGATCATAAAGAGAGCCGAGCTGAGCGCGAGCGTGAGCAGCGATCCGCGAAATGGGACCTGGAACCACCGCATGGCGATAAAGGCGCAGATGCCGACGTCAAACATGCCGATCACGAAGTAGGGCGCGAGTTTGCCGAGCATGATCTCAAGCGCGCTCACAGGCGTGGAGATCAACTGCTCCATGGTGCCGCGCTCCCATTCTCGGGCGATGGTGAGCGAAGTAAGGAAGGCGCCGATGACCGACATGACGAGCGCCAGCACGCCGGGAATGATGAAGGCGCTGCTCTCGAGGTTTTCGTTGAACCAGGTGCGCGTATCCACGCTCACGGGCGCCGGCGCAATGGATTGGCCGTGTCGCAGCAGCCAGTCGATCTGAACCTGCGATGAGTAGCCCTGGACCACCCCCTGCGCGTAACCGATGAGAACGTTGGCGGTGTTGTCGTCAGTGGCGTCGACCAGCGCCTGCACGGGAACGGGCCCGCCCTCACTCAACCGCTCTGAGAAGTTCCAGGGGATGACGATCCCCATCTTGGCGTCGCCGCTGTCAAGCGCGCGCGTGACCGCGGAATAGGAATGCACCACGCGCGCGATGTGAAAGTACTGGGTAGCCTGAAAGTGTTTGAGCAGGTCCTGGCTTTGCTGGCTGTTTTCCTGATCGTAAACAAAGATGGGCAGCCCTTTGAGGTCGAGGTTGACGCCGTAGCCGAAGAGCAGCATCAGCGTGACGGGCATAACCACCACGATGAAGAGGCTGCGCATGTCGCGCAGAATCTGCACCACCTCTTTGCGGGCGACTGCGAGCAGGCGTGTGAGGCTCATACGCTGCGCGCCTCCTCTGCGCCCCGTCCAGTGGTGAGCGCAACGAAGACGTCCTCGAGTGTGGGGCTGATCTTCTCGACGCGGCGGACGATGATTTTGCGTTCGGCCAGATAGCGCCGGATCCGCGGCGCCGCAGTGGCTGCGCCGGCCACCACGAGGTGCAGCGCATTGCCGAAGACAGCGGCATCCATCAATTCCGGAGCGGATTGCAGCGCTTCCACAGCTTCTCCCAGCGGCTCGCATTCGACCAGAAGCAGCTCGCCCTTCATCGAGCTGCGCTTGAGCTCGCCGGGCGTTCCCAGCGCCACTATCCTGCCGCGAAAGATGAGCGCGAGCCGGTTGCAATACTCGGCTTCCTCCATGTAATGCGTGGTGACAAAGACGGTCACACCTTCCTGCGCCATCTGGTGAATGAGATCCCAGAACTGGCGGCGCGTGATGGGATCGACGCCAGAGGTCGGTTCGTCGAGAAAGACGATGGGCGGGCGGTGGAGCACAGCGCAGCCGAGCGCGAGCCGCTGCTTCCAGCCGCCGGGGAGCGTCCGCGTGATCAGATTCTCCCGGCCCTTGAGGTTGGCCATTTGCAGCGCCCAATCGATGCGGTCGCGGAGCTCTTTGGCCGGCACGCTGTAGAGGCCGGCAAAAAGCCGCAGGTTCTCGATCACCTTGAGATCGTTGTAGAGTGAGAATTTCTGCGACATGTAGCCGATGTGCTGGCGCACTTGTTCCGGGTCGCGGCCCACGTCGTAACCCGCAACCTGCGCACGGCCTTCAGTGGGTCGCAGCAGCCCGCATAACATGCGAATGGTGGTGGATTTGCCGGCGCCATTGGGGCCGAGAAAGCCGAAGACTTCGCCTTTGCGGACCGAGAGATTGATTCCGTCGACGGCAACGAAATCGCCGAAACGCTTGACCAGCCCCTCGATGACGACAGAATTGCCGCCAGCGGCAGCGGTGGCTCCGCGGCCGGAATCGTGGTGGCGAACAGGCTCAGTCATGATGTTCAGCCTCGCCGGCCACCGCATCCACAAACAAATCTTCTATGCTGGGAGCCACCTGCTGGATTGCGTCGAAAGACACTTCGGATTCGGCGAGGCGCCTTCTAAACTCCAGAATGCGGCGACCCGCGTCGTCCACCACCACGTGCACGCCATCGCCTGTCATCACCAGGCTGGAAATGCCCTCCGAGCGCTCGAGCGCCGCCCGCACGCGGCGCGGATCGGGCGAAGAAATCGACAGCACGTCCTTGGTCAGCTTGGCCTTCACGTTGGCGGGCGTATCGCAAAAGAGCAGCCTGCCCTGGTGCAGCAGTGCGACGCGATGGCAGCGCTCTGCCTCATCGAGATAGGCCGTTGAGGTGAGGATGGCGACGCCTTCCGCGATCAGTTCATAGAGAATTCGCCAGAAGTCACGGCGCGAAACGGGGTCGACACCGGTGGTTGGTTCGTCGAGCAGGATTACGCCGGGCCGGTGAATGAGCGCGCATACCAGGCCGAGCTTTTGCTTCATCCCGCCGGAGAGTTTGCCGGCGAGACGAGCGCGGAATTCGCCCATGCCTGCTGCCTTGAGCAATTGTGTTGAGCGTTGCTTGCGGTCGCCCCTGCCTACGCCAAAAAGATCGGCATAGAAGCGAATGTTTTCGTCGACGGTAAGATCCTCGTAGAGACCGAAGCGCTGCGGCATGTAGCTGAGCGCATGCTTGGCGCGCTCCGGATAGCGGACCACGTCACAGCCGGCGACGGAGGCAGCGCCGGCATCGGGCGGCAAGATGCCCGCCAGCATGCGCAGCGTGGTGGTCTTCCCTGCCCCGTCGGGACCGACCAGGCCGAAGATTTCGCCGGCGCGCACGTCGAAGCTCAAGCTGTCGACGGCTCGCACGCCGGGGAAACTCTTCGTGAGCCCCTGGGCAACGATCGCTGGTTGGGCCTGGTCCGTCATGGCCGCGTCGATGCGCCGTTCGAGCTGCTGGAGTTGGCCGCTGCCAGCTGGATGTGCGCGTCGGCGGGCATGCCCGGCTTCAGCTCGTGATTGGGATTGTCGATGTCGATCTTGATGCGGTAAACCAGCGTGACGCGCTCTTCCGTCGTCTGCACGCTCTTGGGCGTGAACTCCGCATCCGGCGAGATGAACGAGATGCGCCCGTGGTACTGCTTGCCGGGATAGGTGTCGGTGGTGATGGCCGCCTCCTGGCCCCAACGGATGCGGCCAAGATCGGGCTCGGCGATGTAGGCGCGCAGCCAGATGTGATCAAGGTCGGCCAGCGTGACTACGGGCGAACCGGGAGAGACCACTTCGCCCAGCTCGGCTTCGCGCACCGTGATAACACCGGTCGACGGCGCGCGCAGCGTGGTGTAACTTTCGTCGATGCGCGAAAGGCCCAGGTTCGCATCCGCCTGGGCGAGATCGGCGCGCGCGATGGCGATGTCCTCCTTGCGCGCGCCCTCAACAGCTTCGTTGTAGCGCTGCTGCGCTGCCTGGAATGTTGCCTCGGATCGCTTCAACGCGGTCGCGGCCAGGTCGCGGTCCTGCGCGGCGAGTTCATCCTTGGCAAAAAGCTGTCGCGCGCGGTCGTTGTCGAGCTTCTTTTCCTCTAGGTCGGCTTGCGCGTCGATCATGGCCTGTTGCGCTGCCTTGATCTCCTGCTCGCGCGTCCCGGCAAGCTCAAGCGCGAGGTTGGATTGACGCACGGCAACGCTGGCTTCGTCGATACGCACCCGCTGCCGGAAATCGGCGTCTTCAAGCCGCGCCAGCAAGGCGCCCTGCTCCACCTGCTGACCTTCTTCCACCGGAAGGTCGATAATCCGGCCCTGCACCTTGAAGCTCACCAGGCTCTCGTGCGCCTCAATGTTTCCCGAGAGCGTGAGCTCATTGGTGGGCGCGGATTTCTTCGTGAGGCGCGGATAGAAGTACACGGCGGCAACAATGGCCGCAGCCAGCAGAATCAGAATCGGGATCAATCGCTTCATGGCTTGGTTCCTCGCCAACAGAATCCTGAACAAATCTCCAACCCGCGCGCTCAGGGATTCGTAGAGAATTGCAGGATGTTTTTCTCCGTATCGCCTAATGCACGCGCCAGGGCGAATTTTGCGTCCACGTGCGCGGAAACGGCCAGAATGTAATTCTCCTGTGCGCGCGCCAGCTCGTCCTGCGCCGTCACCACCTCGACATTGTTGGCCGTGCCGGCCTGAAAGCGGTCCTGCGCCATCTGCAATTCGCGCTGCGCCAGAGTTTGGCCGTCCGCGGCCACACTTACCTGCTGGGTTGCTGACTGCAGGTTCAACAGCGCCGAGCGAATGTCTTCGTCGACTCCGCGACGCAGGTCGGCAACCTGATCGTCGATGCGGCGGAGACGGCTGGCCAGTTGCTGCGCTTCGCCTTCGCGGTCGCGATCGAAAATCGTGAAATCTATCTGCCCCTGGAGCAGGCCCGTGGTTGCAACGCCGCCGATGCTGCGTCCCAGTTCGCCGATGTTTCCATTGATGCTCAGCTTGGGATAGAAACGCGCGCGGTTGGCGCTTTGCTGCTCGAGCAGGCTCTGGCGCTGGCGGTCGAGGGAGAGGTAATCGGCCCGCGACGCCAGCGCAGCGGAAAGCAGGTCTTCAGGCTGCGCCGCCGGCAGATCGCGATACTCGAGAGGCTCGGCAAGCTCCAGCGGGGTACCGGGACTCATCCCCAGGTTGCGCGCCAGATCAAGAAGCGACTGCGTGTAGAGGTTCTGCGCCTCGAGCAGCGCCTGCTTGTCGTTGGCGAGCTGAACCTGTGCGCGCAGCACGTCCACGCCGGTAGCGGTTCCAGCGCTATGTTTGTCTGAGGCGAGCTTGAGCAACGTGCTTGAGTCGGTGACGCGGGATTGCGCCGCCTGCACGCGCGCCTGCGCCGATTGCGCATTCAGGTAAAGGCCTGCAATCACGCGCACAATCAGGTCGCGCGCGTCCTGTTCGTCCATCTTGCCGGCATCGAGCGCGCGGCCGCTGGCTTTCAGCGCGCGAAGGCTGGCAAGATCGATCACGTTCTGCTGCGCGTAGATGCGAAAGTCATAGTTCGAAAACGGCCCCACCACGCTGGGGATGGGAATACCCGGAATCGAGATGCCGAATGCTCTCAGGTTGCGGTTCTGATAGTTGGCATAAACCTGCGCGCTCACATGCGGCAGGAGCGCCGCCTGGGTCCGCGCCTCCGTCCCCTGGTCTTCTTCGACCCGCGTTTGCGCCTCGAGCACATTCAAATTCGACGCCAGGGCGCGATGCATTGCATCTTCAAGCGTGAGCCGCACGGGGGCCTGCTGCGCGGCCGCCCGCGTGGCCGCGATGCAAGCGCCTGCCAGCGCCGTCGATAAAAGACAAACCGCGATACTGATCCTGTGTTTCATGGCTTCTGCTGCTTTCCTGGCGTGGCAATGGCCCTCCAGGCGTGATCAAAACTGTCTTCAAGCCAGTGCGTGAGCGCCGGTTTCTCATGCAGCGACCACAACAGCACCGTCCCCAGCATCATCTGCAGAAATTGCATGGCCACCTTTTCTTTTTTGAGCGCGGGATTGATTTCGCCGCGCTCCTGCCCGATGCGCACCACCTCTGCAATTGCTTTACGGCCCTCGACCAGCTTGCGTTTCAATATCCCCCGCACGTTCTCGCTGCCGAGAAATGATGAGAGCAGCGCTCGCGCCAGCTTGGGACTCCGGCCGGGCTCCTCGCCCAGCCGCTGCACCAGGCGGTGCAGCACGGGATAAAGCGGTTCGGTTCCCTCTGCCACCCTGGCCGCGGTTTCCTCGAACTTGCCCAATTGAATTTCGGCCATCACCCCGAGCACGTGTTCTTTGCTGGGAAAGTAGTTGAAGAAGGTTCCTTTGCCGACATCGGCGGCCTCGGTGATGTCTTCGACGGTTACGTTTTGGAATCCGCGATCAGCAAAGAGCTGAAGCGCGGTTCGAAAAAGACGAACGCGCGTCTCCCTGGCTTTCCGCTGCCGGCGTCCCAGAACTGCAGGGGCCATGCCCGCCTCTCGAGTCGAGGCGTCCGGCGAAATCCCTGCGTTCTTATGACTACTGTTCATAGTCGACCACTACTCTTTTCTGACTGTTAGTCATATTAATCCGGGAGAATTCCATTGTCAAGCCTGGCCGCATGTCTTCCAGGCGGATTGCACAAATATCCTCGCCGGCTGAAAAACCGCCCCTCAGGGGCTCTTGATTCCTGCAAAAGGAATTTGCTAGCGCCGTCCTTACGGGAGTCCGGAGTTCATTCCAGGAAGCTTGTTCCACGCTAAAGCGCGGGGCTAGCAAACCTTGCGCCTACGGCGCGGTTGCCAGGACATTGCTTATGCAGTTCTCGAGCGTGGCGAGCCCCGACCAATGAATGCGCGGCGTCTGCTATTTTTTGATCATGGCCACAAAGATCAAGCGCATCGGCATTCTGACCGCCGGCGGCGACAGCCCCGGCCTGAACGCAGCCATCCGCGCCGTTGGCAAAGCCGCGCTCGGCCACTACGGCTGGGAGGTTGTGGGCTTTCGCGACGGTTTTCGCGGTCTGGTCGAGAACCGGCGGATCAACCTGGATCGCTCCGCTCTTTCCGGCATTCTTACCGTGGGCGGCACCATTCTCGGCACCAGCCGCGACAAGCCGCATCGCATGGTGATTGACGGCAAGACCAGGGATATGACCGGCGTGATTCGTGACAATATCAGGAAGTGGGGAATCGATTGCGTCGTCTGCCTGGGCGGGGGCGGCACAGCCAAGAGCGCCCTGCGCCTGCACCGGGCCGGCATCAATATGATTACGTTGCCCAAGACCATCGACAACGACGTGGCCATGACCGACGCCACTTTTGGATATGCTACCGCGTTGGATATTGCCACCGAAGCCATCGATCGTCTGCACAGCACCGCGCACAGCCACCACCGCATTATTGTGGCCGAGATCATGGGTCATCGCGCCGGCTGGCTTACGCTGGGCGCCGGACTCGCCGGCGGCGCAGACGTAATCCTGATTCCCGAAATCCCTTATAACGTGGAGAGGATCGCCGGAGCCATCGACGAACGCAGCCGGAGGGGGAGCAACTTCAGCATGGTGGCCGTTGCCGAGGGCGCGATGAACCGCGACGACGCGCGCCTCTTTGACAGCGCCGAGAAGAAGCTGGAACGCGCCAAGACCCTGGAAGGAAAGCTTGAGGCCAAGCGCGGAGTCGCCGCGCTCGACGTGCGGCATCAGGGCAACACGCTGCGCCTGGCCACCCAGCTGGAAGAACTCACGCACCTCGAATCCCGGGTGACGATCCTTGGCCATGTCCAGCGCGGAGGCACCCCGTGCGCGGCCGATCGCATGCTTGCCACGCGGCTCGGCACCGCCTGTGCCGATCTGATCAACCAAGGCAATTTCGGGGTGATGGTGGCAGCGCGTGGCGACAACACGGAGCCGGTGCCCCTGGAGAAAGTCGCAGGCAAACGAAAGTCAGTTCCGCCCGATCATTCGTGGATTGAGTCAGCCCGCAGCGTGGGGACGTGCTTCGGCGATTAAAAGCCGCTGCTGCCAGTGAGGGCATTGCAGCCGGCGCACTTAGAATCGCGACGGCAGTCCGGAGTGACTTCCCGCTGCGGCCGCGTCACTTACTGGCACAGCTGCGTCAACCGCTCAAGTGGAATTGGCTTCGCCGACGGGATCGGCAAGTGGCGTGCAACCATGAACTGCTCAGGAAAGGTGACACCCGCGGCGAGCCCCGCATCCGGATCCCGGACATAAGCCGGGTCGCTCTCTGCCTGGGCGAGACCCTCGAAGCTGAATCCCTGTTTGCGAAGCATGTCGAGCAGATCCGGAAGCATCAGCGTAGTAAAGGGCGTCTCGTGAAGCAGCATCACGTTGGGGATTTCATGCCCGAACGCGATCTGCTCTTCTTCACGCCCCAGCCTGATGTGCTCCGCCGCGGCGTCGAGGTAGCTTTGCCGCAACCAAACCATCGCCGCCGCGTCCTGCTTGGCCAGGCACCGGCAGTACGCTTCGTTCCACGCATAGTCCTCAAACTCCAGCGTCACCTGGGCGACGCGATATCCGTGCTCGCGCAACCAGGCGCGGATGGCACGGCGCTTTTCCGCCGTGTCCCCCTCATCCAGGTAAGGAAAGCGGAGCCAGCGCCAGTCACGCGTTTCGCCATACTGCTCCAGCGCCGGCTCATTCTGCGCAATATCGTGCTCGAATGCTTCAGCGGTATTTGAGGTAAGCCTCATGTGCGACCACGTGTGGTTGCCAATATTCATGCCCGCGTCAAGCCAGATTTGCAGCGCCTGTGGCGCGCCGGGGCGGCTTGCGATCTTGTCGCCGTTCACAAACCCGTACGTGCCTTCAAGGCGATTGGCCTTCAACTCGTCCACGAGCGCTTTGGCCACCTGGACGTATTCCTCTCCCGGCGGCAAAGTGCCCACAGCAGGCAGATCGTCGAAGGTGATGGCGACCACCGGATGCGCGTCGAGAGATGGGAGCGGCTGGCCGGGTGGTTCTTTCCGTTCGTCCTGATACGGCGGTTGGGGCGACTGAGCGTCTGCGCTCGTCCGGGCTGCTAATAGCGCCAAGGCCATCAACCCGGCCGCAGCCATCTGCTTCACCATTTCGAACCCTCGCGGCAGTTTTCCAGGTGCACATCGCGCTGAATCGTTTGCGCGTGCGCTATCCGGGATGGTTAATTGGGACCGCTGCCCTGCTCGAGCGGCGAGATTGCCCGTGCGTGCGGGTCAGAAGCCAGCCACTTGCCAAACTGATCGACCGGATCGCTGCCGACTAGCCCCAGCAGGGTCTGGCGCAGTTGCGTGGAGTCTTCGGTTGCCGGTGTCGGCTGCAGCACGCCGTTTGCGTCCAATTGCTCGCCGCCTGCGATCTCCGCCAGCTGAATCAGCCACGCAGGCGCCTTGCCAGTGATGATGGGCGCCTCCTGCAGGCGCACCTCCCAGCCCTGCGGCGCATCATTCTTGTCCACGTCCTGCCACGCCGCCAGGATCCACTTCCCATCGCTCGTGAATGCCATGCGAACCGGCAGGCTCTCCGGCGATGCCTGGGTATGATTGAGCGGCCTGCCTGCCTCCACTCCGGTCAGCGCGTCCCACACCTGGGCGGTTCCATCCTGCGACGCGGTGAGCACCCACTCGCTGTTGGGGCTGAAGGTTGAAATCAGAACCGTGTCCTTGGCCTGCATCAATTGGCTCACCCGGCTTTGGCTAGTCACACCCCACACCTGCGCGGTGTCGCCCGATGAGGTAGCCACGTATCGTCCGTCGGGACTGAATTCTGCATCGGGCACCCAGTTGTCCTCCGGCAGAACACCCGCCGGCGCGCCTGTTTGCACCGTCCAAAGGTTGGTGGCGTGACCGGTCGTTGAGGAAGCCACCAGGAGCCGCCCATCGGGACTGAAGTTCGCGCTCTTCACTTCTCCCTGGTGGATCATGGGCTTGCCGATCGCGGCGCCCGTCGCAACATCCCAGATGGCCACCGTTCCGCCATGCGCCCACGCGGCGACCATGCTGCCATCGCTGCTGAAGACCGCAGCAGTGGCGTCTCCGCCCAGCCGGATGGGGTTTCCCTGTGGCCGTCCTGTGGCTGCATCCCATAGCCACATCTGGTCCGGGGCCACCACAGCCAGCCAATGGTTGCGCAAATCGAACGTCGCCGCGATAGGCGTCTCCGCCAGCGGTATCGCGTCTCCCACCGGCGCCCCCGTCATCGCGTTGCGAATCTGGCCCTGCTTTCCCGAGGCTGTGAACAGCAGCGATCCGTCGCGGCTGCATGCGGCCAGCGTCACTGGTCCCGTCACCGCCATCTGCCCTGCCGGCTGTCCCGTGCGCGCGTTCCAGATTTGCGCGCCAGTGCCGGTCACCGTCACTACTCGCTCTGCGCTCGCGTCAAGACACGCTGCTCGCAGCGAGCCTGTGCCGCTGATTGCCGGCAACCCGGCAACGTGGTTCCACTTCCAGATGCGCGCCGTGTGATCGAACGACGCGGTAACCACGAGGGAGGAATCCGTGGGGCTGAAACGCGCCATGTACACATCTCCGCTGTGACGCATGGGCTCGCTCAGCGGCAGCCCGGTGCGCGCGTCCCACACCCGCGCCGTCCGGTCAGCAGAGGCTGTGACGACATACTTACCGTCCGCGCTGAAGGTTGCCGCCTCAACCCAGCCCGCGTGGCGCATTGGCTGCCCGACCGGATTGCCTGAGGGGACATCCCAAAGACGCGCGGTGTTGTCCTGCGAAGCCGTCACCACGGTCCGGCTATCCGGGCTGAAGGCGACGAAGTCAAGCGCCTTGCCGCTGCCAGGTTGCAGCGGACGGCCCACGGGTTGAAAGGTCTTCGCGTCCAGAATGTACCCCGTGCCGTCATCGCCCGCCGTGGCCACCCATCGGCCGTCGGGACTGATCGCCGCCTTATTCACCTCGTCGTTTTGCAGCTTGTGAGATTTCTCGGTGTCTGTCGCCAGGTCCCACAGCCTTGCCTCGTGGTCGGCTGACGCTGTCACCACCACCTGCGGCGCGCCGTTGGGATTGAAAACCGCCGCCCATACCGTCTCTGAAATCGCGCCCGGCAGCTGGTGCACCAGGGGCTTTCCGATCTGCGGATGCGCGGGATTGGCCGCGTCCCAGACGCGCGCGGTGTGATCCCACGACGCGGTCACGATCTCGGTCCCGTCGGCGCTGAAAAGCGCGCTGTTTACTCTGCCTCGCTCAATGGACACATCGTGCTGCATGGCGCTGCCGATCGGCTGGCCCGTTTGCGCGTTCCACACCCGCGCCGTCCCATCCCAGGACCCGGTCACCACCTTCGTCCCATCAGGGCTGAACTCCGCCGTGTGCACCCAATCCGCGTGCCGCATAGGCGGGCCGATCTTCTGCCCGGTCGCGGCGTCCCACAACTGTGCGGTAGCGTCCGCCGAAGCGGTCACCACCTTGGTCCCATCGGGACTGAAGCTCGCATCCTGTACCTCGCCGTCATGGTGCAGCGTGGCCACGGGCAACACCGTGTTACGCAGCTCCGACACCGCCAGCGCCATCGCCTTCTGATTGCCGGGGTTCTTGCGCATGGCATCGGCCAGGAACGCCAGCGACACCGGCTCCTCTCCCTCTGTCATCTCCTCCGCCGCGAACTGGAAGTCGGTTTCGCTCGCCGCCATGCGCGCGCTGGCTGCAGCCGCCTGCGCATCATGCCTCTTCCTCACCTGGTACGTGATCACGAAGCTGAAAATCAGGCAGAGCACCACCGCCAGCGCGCCCGTGGTGCGCACCACCTCCCGCCTTCGCAACGCCGCCGCATGCGCAACTGAAGCCTCGATGAATCCCCGTTCCGCCTCGTTCAACTGCCGCGGCTTGGCCGTCAGCCACGACTGCGCCCGCGCCAGTTTCAATCCCCACAGCAGCGCGTCCGCCTTCTTCTTCTCGGGCGCAGCTTCCCACTCCGCGAGATCCTGGTCCAGTTGCTCCTTGCCGGTCAGGAACTCTTTTTCCTCGTCCAGCCAGTTCTTCAGCCGCGGCCACTTGCGCAGCAACGATTCGTGCGTCACCTCCACCAGCGTCACGCCGCGCTCGTGGCGCACCGTCAACAGGTAAGCTTTGGCCAGGCGCTCGATTAGAGGCATGGCGCGGCTTGAGATCTTCGACATCTCCGCCGAGCGCCGCGCATATTCGCCCTCCGCGTTCACCCGCACCATGCCGGGAATGAACGCTTCTTTCAGCGCCTGCAGGTCCTCGGCCGTGGGATTGGCCGCGCTCAGCACCTCATCCGCCTTGCGCCGCACCGCATTCTCCAGCGGCGAAAGCTGCGCCTGCGCATCGCCCATGGCGCGATAGGCCTCCACCGTCATCCGGCGGGCGCCCGCAGAGCGGTCATACAACTCGCGCAGTGCGAAGGCCAGCAGAGGCAGCGCATCGTCGGTGCGCGCATCCGCCATCATCTCCGTCACCAGCGCATCGTCCACGGTAATTCCGGCCAGTCTTGCCGGACCCAGCACGATGTCCCGCACCCGCTCCAGCGGCATGGGCTTCAGCGAGAACTGCTCGAACGAGGCCGTCAGGCGCGTCTCCTGTTGCAGCCGCCCCAGGTAGTCCGAACGCAGCGCCATCGCCGCCAGATAAGGCAGTTCGGCGCCCAACATTGCATTCAGCGCCGCGAAGAACCGCTCTGTCTGCGCGGCGTCGGCCCCGCCGAACAACTCCTCGCCCTGGTCGATCGTGATCAGGATGTGCGCTTCGTTCTGCTCATGCGCGGCGCGCAGATCGCGCGCCAGGTCCATGAGCGCGTGGGAAAGGTTCTCCCCTTCCAGCGCCGTACGCCATTGCCGCCAGTTTTTGGCGTCACCCAGTGCCGTGGAAATGGCCAGCGCCAACTCGTCCAGAGGCTGCGCCTGCGGACGAAACGGCGGCAGCACGATCCAGTTGTGCCGGTCCTGCTTCAACCGCGGCGCAATCCCGGCCCGCAGCAGTGATGATTTGCCCGATCCCGATGCACCCAGCACCACCACCAGCTTCTCGCCGCCCTGCACGCGCCTGGCCTCCAGCCGTTGCACCAGCGCCCGGACGTCGTCGTCCCGTCCGAAATAAATCGCCGCGTCGGCCTCAGCGAAGGCCATCAGCCCCGGGTAGGGCGGCCGGTTATGGTCCCACGGCAGCCCGCCGCGCGCGTTCATCGCGATCCGCGTCAGCTCGGTGCGCAGCCGGTCCAGCCCGCCCTCGCGGTCCTTTACCAGGTCCAGCAGTTGCAGGTCGTCGCCGATGAACTTTTCTTTGGTCGGAGTCTCTACCAGGGGAAAGATGGGCTTGCCCATCGCTCGCGCCTGGGCAAACTCCACAAAGCACCACTTGCTTTGGAACCAGTTCTCCGTCAGGATCAGGATCATCGCGTCGCAAGCGGAGATCTCGCGATACAGCGTGGCCTCCCATTTCTCTCCCGGAGCGATGCCCCCTTCGTCATCGAAATCGAGGAATGTGGAGCCGAACCCCTGCAGGCGCAACCATTCTAAAAGCTCTGCCGCCTCCGCCCGATCCACGCTCGAATGACTGATGAAGATCTGCGCCACGCTACTCCCCCGCAAACAGAAATCAGCTCGATGCGAAGAACCGCCGCAAACGCCATGATACGGGAAATTGGCTTGCATTCAGCTGTGCGTGGCCGAGGCAGGGTATACCGAAAGGCATAGGTTGCGGCGCAGCCGGAGCGAAGGCAGGTCAGCAGTTTCCCGAGTTGCTGCGACTCGCGCCTCCAAGCCGCTCCCGCCCGGCCTGATTCCGCGTAAAATTCATCGATTGGCCCCGTAGCTCAGATGACCCCCGGCCCAGCCAGGCCCGGAACGAATATCGGTCAGCAGTTTCCTAAACTGATTTGGTGCCTGTCCGCACGAAAACGCACCGAGCTGCAAAATGCTGAAAACTTCTTTATCTACAGCTGTTTGAGATCAGAAAGCGAAACGCATCGAGCTGCGGCCAAATGCATATTTCTCGGATGAGCTGGTCACCAAATCGGTCACCAGAATTTAGTGCTGCCCCGGTAGGGTCAGCGCAGTAGGAGGAGGAGGCGCTGGCAAGGTCAGCCATTGCCGGTCACTCGCCCGGAATTGTACCAACAGCACTTGCTCCGCTTAAACTTCGTGCATGCCTTCATTGATTCCTCATCACGTTACGGAAGCTCTGGCGCATTTGAGGCGCGTTCGACCTCCACAGTTCGGTGCTGCCGATCATAGCTTTAAGCTGAACCCAATAATGGCAGAGGACAGAGTGGAAGCATTTGAGAGGGCCCACTCAATCCGCTTACCGTCCGACTACAGAGACTTCCTCGTCCAGATCGGAAACGGTGGAGCGGGTCCGTGCTACGGCGTTTTCTCGCTCGGAACCGTCGATGACGGCTTCGCGGTTCGGGATTGGAAGGTGAACGACAACCTCGTCGGTGATCCTTCGAAGCCGTTCCGGTTTAAGGAAGCTTGGAACGATATCTCCAATATGCCACCTGTCGACCTGCTTGAGAAAAATGAGCAAGAGTACTCGCGATTGATGGACGAGTTTGAGAAGGTCTATTGGAGTTCAGAATTGATGAATGGAGCAATTCCCATTTGCCACGAAGGTTGCGCCCTCCGCATTTGGTTAGTTGTGACAGGGCCGGGCTCGGGGGAGCTCTGGGATGATCGCAGGAGTGAATACAAGGGGATTCGTCCGCTAGAGCTTTCGGATGGCTCGAGAGCCACATTCGGCGCATGGTACGAGGAATGGCTGGACCAGAGTCTCGCCGCCGCCAATCGCAATTGAGCGTCGAACAGTTGGCTGAATACAAACATTGCTCCCGAGTCGTCGCCAATGGTCGAAATGACTGGCTTTGGCCCCAAGAAGCTGGCCCGGCGCTCTCATTGAAGCACAACGCGATTATATCTTTTGTGGTATATTGAATATGAAGTGGACTGTCGAGACCCTGAACGAGATCGTGGATGCGGAAGTGGAATCCCTCCCCGCAGACATGAGGGCGCGGCTTGCGCATATTGCCAGGCTGATCGAGGAGATGGGGCTCGAGCGAGTGGGCGAGCCGCATGTGAAGCATCTCGACGGTCGTTTATGGGAAATGCGTCTGAAGGGAAGAAGCGGGATCTCGCGGGCGCTTTACGTTGTGGCAACGGGTCGCCGGGTCGTAATCGTGCGGGCGTTTATCAAGAAGACGCAGAAAACGCCGCGGCATGAAATAGATCTTGCATTGGCCCGTGCAAAGGCAATCCCCTGAGGAGCAAAGGCGATGGCGCGCATCAGCGAAATGCACAAGCGATGGATAAAGGAGCCGAAATACCGCAAGGCATACGAGGCTCTTGAAGACGAGTTTGCCGTGGCGAAAGCCGTCATCGCCGCCCGCAACCGCGCTGGACTCACGCAAATGGAACTGGCCCGAAAGATGGGAACGACGCAGCCAGTCGTCGCCAGGATGGAGGGCGGGCGCATACAGCCGTCATTGCGAACCCTTCAGCGGTTGGCACACGCGACTGGTTCCAAGCTCACGATCCGGTTTGAGCCTTCGCATGCAGAGCGCACGGCAGGTTAGGTGCGAGTACCTCGAATCTTCAGGGCATCGCAGCTCACTCAGACTCCAACCTCCGCCTCTCTGAAGATAGATCTCTTTGGATTAGGTATGGCTGGATCGGTTCCGTTCTGTTTCAATTCTTCGGCCTGTGACCGCAAGCGATCCGTTCCTGCCTTGTCACCCATCCTTTCGTAGATTTCGGCGAGTTCCGAATGTAGCTGTGCACTGCCTGGGGCAAGCTTCATAGCGCTTTCGTAACAAGCGAGTGCCTCAGAAAATCGACCCATCAGCGAGTACGTATATCCCAAATATTCGTGGGCGGCGATGAACGTCGGGTCAATCTCTATGGCTCGTTTGTAATTTGGAACGGCCTCTTCGTATCGGTCGAGAAATGCCAAAGACGAGGCAGCACCGTAATAGCCCATTTCGTTTTCCGGCTGCAGTTCGCGGAGCTGTGCATACGCTTCAAGCGCCTCTTTGTGCATCTGCTTCCCTGAATACGTTAGAGCCAAATTGCCCCATGCCTTCACGTCCTTCTCATTGAACTGAATAGCCGCTCGGTATGCCTCGATTTCCTTCTCTGATTGCCCAAGTTCTGAGTGCGCAACTCCAATGTTGTAGTAAGCATCGGCGAATCCGGGGCGCAAGCGGATGGCCTCCTTGTAAGCTGCGATGGCGCCGTCATAATCTCCTTTCGCAGCAAGTGCAACGCCAACAGCGTAATGTGTATCCGCATGATCAGGGCGCAACGTCGCAGCCCGCCTTAGCGCCTCCAGTCCTTCTCGATGCAGCCCTTGATAGCTCAATGCCGCGCCGAGGTGGTAATGTGCGTCCGCGTGAGTCCGGTCGAGTTGGATCGCTTTCTGTAGCGGGGCAACGGCATCCTCATAACGACCGAGATTGTATAGAGCCCAGCCCAATCCATAATGCCCTTCGGCGTCACTCGGATCGAGTGATGTGGCCTTTGCGTACGCATCCAAACATCCCGCTTTATCGTCGATGTGCCATAGAGCGATTGCGAGATTGCAATATGTGGTTGCGTCGGGTTTTTCTTCCGCCGCGGTGCGGAGGAGTTCTGCAGCGCTCGCCCAATCGCCCTGATTGCTTTGGATCAAGCCGAGTCGATGATGCCAGACTGCAGCACGTTTCGGATCATTCCGCGACGGATCGTTTCGAAATGCCCTCTGCATGTATTCCGACGCGGCTCTCGTCTGACCGAGTTTTTCCAGGGCTTTGCTGAGGTTCGCGTGCGCGGCATAGTAGTCCGGTCGAATTTGCAGAGCACGGTCATAAGCCGCCACCGCGTCTTGATACCGATCTAGGGCTGCGAGGCAATACCCTGTCTTGTAAAAGACGAATGCGTTGTCCGGTTGCCTCACGGCTATTTCTTGGTAGCAGGTCAGCGCTGCCTCATAATTCTTTCGGCGGAGAAAATGGTCACCACGCATCGAAAGGAACTTAGTACCGAGCCAACTTCTCATACGGTTCCACTTCCGTTTCGTTTTGAATTCAGATGACTCGCTGTGTCTACTCAATGCCCATTCTATTCCGCCGTATGGATTCAGCAGAATCGATCATGCGCAACACTAAAGCGCATTACGAGGCAATTCGCTGCGGATGATCCATCCGCGCGAATCGTTCCAGCTCCGCAATAGGAATCAACACGCGCCCGCCAATCCTCCTGAATTTCAATTGCCTGTCTGCCAGTAGATAATCCACCGATCGGACGCTCAGAGAAAGCCGCACGGCGGCCTCTTCGCGGCCAACCAGCAGTTTCGCGCCGGGCGACGTAAAATTGAACAACGTGGCCCCGTAGCTCAGATGGATAGAGCAGCAGTTTCCTAAACTGCGTGTCGGCTGTTCGAATCAGCCCGGGGTCACCAGCCCCTGCCTGCTCGGTAACGCGTCGCCTCGGATTTCGTCTCTCCTTCCACAGCCCTTCCTTTGACTTCGGCCCGGCCCAGCGGCTATAAAAGTTGATGTCATCGAAATCGCTTCGATGACATCACTGCCATGGCCCCGCGCTGTGGTCAACTCATTACAGCAATCGCCAGGATGCTCGGGAAGGCGGTGCAATTCCGCCACTGCCCCGCAACTGTGAGCGCACCCGCTTTTGGTTCCGTCCTTTAGAGGCGTTGGATCAAGGCAGGATTGAAGCCAGGGCCCGTCCGTTCCCAACGGAAGCGCCCGTTCAGCCACTGAACTCGAACTCTTCCGAGTCGAGTTTGGGAAGGCGGCTCAAAGCGCAAGTCAGGAGACCGGTCCGACGGCGGTTTCACCCGCTTTCGCGTTCCGAGGGGAACGAAGGAGCCTTCATGTTGCCTCTGAATTTCTCGCGCCCTGTCTCCGGCCGCTTGCTGCGCGCTCTCGCCGCGCTCATCCTTCTGCCAACCGCCGCTTCCTGCTTCGCCGCGTCGGTCCACGGCTTGGTTACCGACGCCACCGGCGCCAAGGTCACAGGCGCCAACGTCTCCCTGGTCAGCAACGGAAATGTTGTGGCCACATGCGTGTCCATGGCCGACGGCAGTTTCCAACTCACCACCGGCTCCGCCGGCCGCTTCTTCCTCGTGGTCACGGCCAGGAGCTTTCGCCAGTTGCAGACGCCCGATTTCTATGCCGGCCAGTTCGACGTCCTCGAGCGCAACCTCGTGCTCGAGCCCGAGTGGGTGCGCCAGTCTATCGTCGTCACCGCCACCGGAGTGCCCACGCCTCAGCCCCAAACCAGCGCCGCCACCACCGTTCTCGGTCCGCTCGACCTCGCTGTGCGCGATGATCTCGTCAGCGTCCTGCGCCTGATGCCCGGCACCTTCGTGGTGCAAACCGGCCAGCGCGGCGCGCAAACTTCGCTCTTCGTCCGCGGCGGCGACTCCGACAATAACAAGATCCTCATCGACGGTGTCGATGCCGGCGACCTCGGCGGCCGTTTCGATTTCGGCCCGCTTTCCACCACGGCTCTTGAAAGCGCCGAAATCTATCGCGGGCCCAACTCCAACCTCTACGGCGCCGACGCTGAAAGCGGCATGGTCAGTTTCACCACTCCGCACGGCACCACCAGCTTCCCTTCCCTGCTCTTTCAGGGTGACGCCGGAAACTACAACACTTCCCGCGAACAACTCGAGGTCGCCGGCGCGCACAAAAAGCTCGACTATCTGGGCGCGGCGAGCTGGCTGCAAACCGCCAACGACCTGCCCAACGACAAGTACTACGTGGGCACGGCCGCGGCCAACCTCGGCCTTGCACTCAGCAGCACTACGCAGATTCGCGGCACGCTTCACTACGGCATCGACGCCACCGGCGTGCCCAACGCGTGGGACTTCTATCACGTCGCCGACGATGCCACGCAAAAGGACCAGGACCTCATCATCAGCGGCTCCATCGACAACCAGACCACGGCCGCCTTTCGCAATTCCGTCCGCTACGGCCTGACGCGCAAGCGCGAGCAGTACCACCAGTGGGCGCCCGAAGGCACCTGCATGCCCGCCGGCACCTGCACCGGGCCCGTCACCTTCACCGGCGGCAACTACTTCGGCCAGGCGGTCACTATCACCGGAGCCAACGGCTACAGCGTCACCGGCCCGGCGGTGCTCGACTACAGCCAGGCCAACGGCGTCACCTATCCCTACGAATCGCAGCTCGTCTCCGATCGTGACCAGCTCGTCTATCGCGGAGACCTGACCCTCACGCCGCATCTCGTCGGCCTCATCGGCTTCCAGTTCGAAGATGAGCGCGGCGCCGATCCCAATGGTTTCTACCCCTCCGTCGAGCGCACCAACTACGACTATCTCGCCGGTGTGCACGGCGACTTCAAGGGCCGCTTCTTCTATTCCCTCGGCGGCAGCCTGGAGCACTACTCGCTCTTCGGCACCGTCACTTCACCCCGCGCGGGTCTCTCTTACTACCTGCTTCGCCCCCGTTCCGGCGTCTTCAGCGGCACGCGCATTCTTTTCAACTTCGGTGACGCCGTGCGCGAGCCTTCGCTCACCGATCAGTTCTACTCGCTCTACAACTTTCTCCAGACCAACGGCGGCCAATCCACCATCCAGCAGCTCAACATCACGCCGCTTGCCGCTCCGCAGGTGCGCACCTACGAAGGCGGCGTGGAGCAGGCGTTCCTAAGCCAGCGCGTCATCTTCCGCACCAGCTTCTTTCACAATCAATTCGGCCGTCAGATCGAATACGTCGGCTACAATCTGGCTCCTCAGCTCGTGCCCAATCTCACTCCCACCCAGCAAACTGCCCTGGCGACAACCCTGTTCCTCGACGGTGCCTACGAACTCACTCTCAACAGCGAGGCTTATCGCGCCCTCGGCGTCGAAACCAGCGTCGAATCCGGCATCGGCCGCAATTTCTTCCTGCGCGGCGGCTACACCTATCTCGACGCCGTCGTCCAGCGCTCCTTCTCCAATAACGACGTCGCGTTACTCGGCCCCATTCCCACTTACAACGGTGTGCCCAACGGCATTGAAATCGGAGCCGACTCCCCGCTCCAGGGCGCTCGCCCCTTCCGCCGCCCACCCCACACCGGCTACTTCACAGCCACCTACGCCGGCAAACGCTTTACCGGCGTTTTCACCTCCGCTTTAGCCAGCCGCTCTGACGATTCCGACTTCCTCGGCGGTCTCGACAGCAACGGCCTGAACAGCCTGCTGTTGCCCAATCGCAACCTCGATTTCGGCTATGCCAAGCTCGATCTCGGCGGCAGCTTCCAGCTCCTACATTGGATGGACATCTACGCCGACGCCGAAAATCTGCTCAACAACCAGCACATCGCGCCCCTCGGTTATCCCAGCCTTCCCTTTAACTTGCGCGCCGGCCTTCGACTCCGCTGGGCTCCCGGCAGCAAGCGTCAATGACTCGATCGCTTCTGCTCGGCGAGCAAGGTGCTGAATGCGCGGAGAGATTTCTGTGCAAATCTTGGGCTCCGCTCCTCCCCGCTTTTCGCCCCCTGTTCCCCGACCGTCGTCTATCTCCATCCTTTTCCATCAGATCTCTACTCAACACTCGATCTTTCGCGCCTAAAAGCCCCGATTTCTCACATTTTCCCCCTTGGAAAACCAATCACCGCTGGCCTACAATGTGGGTTCCTTAACGAATCACCCCGGGGTGCTGGCTTGCCCTGGGACTTCAGAGTGCGTTTGAAGCGTGCCTGATATTCGAGACGGATGCGAGTCAACGCGTTGACAGCGCGGAATCGGCGGCCTGAAACCGCTCAATCTGATCGCCGCTGTCAGCCGATTTGTCTTCGTTTGGTGCTTGTTCATTTGCCGCACTTGAAACGCTTTCGCGTGAGGGCATGACAGCAGAGACTAGAGACTGTCAAACCGGGCTGAGATTTCCCCCACCACTCGCCCAGCCGCCCTTGGACCAATCGCGGACCACACCGCAGGTCCACCGTTGACGCGGTTTCATTCGGTTATTCACCGAATCTTCATTGAGGATTTGTAAGCTTGCAAGTTGAAGAAACGGGCTCTTTCGTGTGTCCCGGACCGCGGCTCTCTATGGCCGAGGCATCGCCAAGTCATCGGCGCTTCGTGCCTGGCGCGCCGCCCGCAGTGCTGGCTTGTCGCACCGGCTGCGCTGCCGTTAGTTCACGCAATTCTCTGTCGAACGCACACTACTTTGGAGGGTAGTTATGACATTCAATCGAATTCGCCTTGCGGTTGCTTGCCTGGCGCTATTCACTTTCGCTGCGTGCTTCAGCTCCACTGTCTTGAACGCGCAGTCCACCACCGAGGGATCCATCGCCGGGACGGTGACCGACCCCACAGGCGCCGTCGTCGGCGGCGCTATTGTCACCATCACCAATAGCGCCACTAATGCTCAACACAAAGTGACCGCCGATGACAGCGGGTTCTTCAGCGCCCCGCTGCTCGAACCCGGCACCTACACGGTCACTATCACGGCGCAAGGTTTCGCCGGCTATAGAGCCGAAAACGTAATCGTCGTCGTCGGCCAGGTCACCAGCCTCCTGCCCCATCTCGCGCTGGCCTCGGCTCAATCTGAAGTGATCGTCACCGAGCAAACGCCGGTCATGAACCTTGAGTCGCCCGACTTCACCGACACCCTGAACCAGCAGGCGATTCAGAACATCCCCATCAATAACCGCCGCTGGTCGAGTCTCGCCATGTCAACGCCTGGCGTCGTCTCTGACTCCAACGGCTTTGGCCTGGTCAGCGTCCGCGGCATCAGCCCGGTTCTCAACAATGTCGAGATCGATGGCGCCGACGACAACGATGCCTTTTATTCCGAGGAGCGCGGGCGTACCCGCGAGGCCTACTCCACCTCGGGCAGCGCCGTCCGCGAGTTCGCCGTCAACACCGGCGTCTACTCCGCCGAATACGGACGTGCCGCCGGTGGCGTCATCACCTCCGTCACCAAGAGCGGCACCAACGGGATTCACGGCCAAGCCTATTTCTGGGATCGCGAAAGCAATTGGAATGCCTATAACGACTTCACTTTGGTAGCGCAATATAATTCCACCACCAACACCTACCCTCTGGTCCATCTCAAGCCTGAAGATTTGCGCAAGATCTACGGCTTCACCGTCGGTGGGCCGCTCAAGAAAGACAAGCTCTTCTGGATCTACACCTACGATCAGCACACCCACGTCAATCCCGGCGCTTCCATTGCCAACAGTCCGACTGCGTTTTACACCCTGCCCAACGCCACCACCACCGGCACTTGCAACCTCACTACCGGCTATTTGAGTGGCGACAGCAATGCAGTCGATGCCGACGCCTGCACCCTGGCGGCGCGCCAGGGATATTCAACCTACGCCCAGGGCGCTTCCACCTACACTACCTGGATCGGAAACATGAACGGAGATCTCGGCACCGTCCCACGCTTCGGATACCAGGAGATCAACACCCCCAAGCTCGACTGGCAGATAAATGACAAAGAGCGCGCGAGCTTCCTCTTTCACCGCCTGCGCTGGGACGCGCCCGGCGATGTGCAGACCGGTACGGCGACCGACTACGCCCGCGATACCTGGGGCAACGACTTCGTCAAGCTGGACTATGGCGTAGCCAAACTGACCAGCCTTATCAGTTCCAACATCAGCAATGAAGTCCTCTATCAGTACAGCCGCGAGCTCCTCGATGAAACTCAGCAGCCGCTGACTTCCTACACCAAGAACTACTTCGAAGGCAATGGCGTCTCTTTCAATAACAGCATTCCCGAAATCGCCATGGATACCGCCGAAGGAATGAACATGGGCTCGCCATACTATTCCTACCGCCTGGCCAACCCCGAAGAGTGGAAATGGCAGATCGGCGATATCGTCTACTGGAACAGGGGCAACCACAGCCTCCGATTCGGCGTCGACGAGTTGCACAACTACGACTTCAACAATACCTACGGCGGCGACGGCAACGGCTATTACGTCTATAGCTACGTCGGCAATTACATCAATGATCAGCTGAACGAAATCGCCGGAACATCAGGCGGCTGCTCCAGCGGCGTTCCCCGCAACGGAACCTCCACGGCCACCGGCGTTGGCACCTACCCCTGCTACTCCACCTTCACCATGACCTTCGGCCCGCATGCCTACGGAATTGCCACCATGGATTCCGGAGTATTCGTTCAGGACAACTGGAAGCTGAGTCCACGCCTTACATTGGAGCTCGGCATGCGCTGGGACTACGAGCATCTGCCGTCCGCCGATCCCAATCTCATCACCGCCACCGGCACCTTCACGCCGTACACGGGCCTGGCCAACAATCCCAGCGACAAAAAGAACTTTGGACCGCGCATCGGGTTCTCCTACGACCTCTTCGGCGCCGGCAATACCGTCCTGCGCGGCGGCTACGGCGTCTATTACGGCCGTATCAACAACGGCGAGTTGCTGAGCATTCGCTTCGGCACCGGCAGTCCGAACAGTCAGTACAACACGCAATACAAAGTCACCTCGAGCGGCTCCCCGGTATTGCCCAACATTCCCACCGGAACCGGCGCTGCCGCAGCCGCGCCCAGCTCCAACTTCCTGGCCCCTAATTTGCGTAACCCGGAAATCCAGGAATGGGATTTGCAAGTGCAGCAGGCGGTAGGCCGCGGAACCTTTTTCGCCGTGAGCTACCTGGGATCGGCGGGACGCGAGTTGCCCAACTTCCTCGACGTCAACCTGAACCCAAATCAAACTACCATTACCGCGACCATCTCCGACGCCTCAGGCAAGGGCCCTCTCGGCCCGACTGGAACCACCTACCAGGTGCCGCAATTTACCGGATACGG